>Ga0209382_10010533_pt1 | contig 11508 bp, 9 predicted proteins | sample SoiMetdeltSBSDD5_FD_187599 | JGI IMG/M metagenome (GOLD analysis project Ga0209382, IMG submission 187599) | Bulk soil microbial communities from a Populus tree surrounding site in Tennessee, USA - Soil MetaG P. deltoides SBSDD5 (SPAdes) (version 2) | ecosystem: Environmental > Terrestrial >...
ACGGTCAGCACCACCATTACCAGCATCCCGTACAGGCCGGCGCCAACGCCGCCGAACACCACTTCGCCCAGCTGCATGTTGACGAGCGGCACCAGACCGCCGATCGGGGTGAACGAGTCGTGCATCGAGTTGACGCAACCGCACGAGGCATCGGTCGTCATCGTCGCATACAGCGCCGAATTGGCGACGCCGAAGCGGACCTCTTTCCCTTCCATGTTGCCGCCCGGATTCACGGCCGAGGCCGTGACGTCCACGCCGCGGGTCGCATGGATCGGGTTGCCGCGCGCTTCGGCCCAGTACGCCGTTGCGACGCCTCCGATGAACAGGAGGTACATCGCGGCCCAGAGGGCCCAGCCGTGCTTCTGGTTCTTGGCCATGCGCCCATACGTGTACGTGAGCGCCGCGGGGATGATGAAGATGGCCAGCATCTGCCAGAAATTGGTCCACGGCGTGGGGTTCTCGAACGGATGCGCCGAGTTGGCGTTGAAGAAACCGCCGCCGTTGGTGCCGATCTGCTTGATCGCTTCCTGACTCGCCACCGGTCCCATCGCGAGCACCTGTTTCGCGCCTTCGACCGTCGTGACCGTTACATAGTGCGCGAAATTCTGAATGACGCCCTGCTGCACGAACAGCAACGCGAGCAGCGCGCTGGCGGGCAGAAACAGATAGAGCGTCCCGCGCACGAGGTCGACCCAGAAGTTGCCCAGTCTCCCCGCCGAACGGCGCACGATCCCGCGCGCGAGCGCCACCGCGACCGCGACGCCAACGGCGGCCGACGCGAAGTTGTGGAACGCCAGCTGGGTCATCTGCGAGAAGTACGACATCGTTACTTCGCCCACGTACGACTGCCAATTGGTGTTCGTGGTGAACGACGCCGCCGTCTCGAACGCCTGGCGGTCCGGCACCGCGGCCCGCAGCGCCGGATTGAGCGGCAGCAGATGCTGCAGCCGCAGCACGGCGTAGGTCAGCAGCATCGAGACCGCGCTGAAGATCAGCATGGAGGCCGCATAGCGCGTCCAGTGCTGATCCTCCTCCGGATCGACCCCCGCCAATCGATACAGCAGCCGCTCCACCGATCCGAGCCACGTCATCGAACCGTCATAGACCTTGAGGATGTAGATCCCTACAGGCTTCGTGACGAGCAGCAGCACGACAGAGTAGAACGCGATCTGTAACCAGCCGTTCACGGTCATCAGAACTTCTCCGGTCGCAGCAGCGTGTACAGCAGGTAGATGAGAATGGCGACGGCCGTCAGGCCGCCGATGATCGTTTCCAGGCTCATGACGACCGGTCCTCGCTGTCCTGCCGTTTGCCCAAGTGCTCGCAGGCGCGGACGTACGCGATCATCAAGGCGAAAAAGACCACCGTCAGGGCGATGTAGGCGATGTCGAGCATTCGTGTCCCCTCAAGAGAGGAGGTATCAGCGATGCAAGATGGGTTGGATGGCGTTAGGACGGGATCAAAAGTGAAGCACGGGACATCAAGAAAGCGTTAAGGAGGGTGGGCGACGTCGGTTCTAGTCGTGGTGTCCCAGCACCTCCAGCGCCACCTCGACCTTCCCGAACGGCGCGCTCACCTGCACTCCCTGCACGTCGCTGCGGACGCCGGCCAGCATCTCCTTGGCGATCCGGACGCCCTCCGCCAGCGCCGCCTCCTTTCCTTTCTCCTGGGCGGCGCGCATCCGGGACAACACCGACTCCGGCACCGACACGCCGGGCACCTCGTTCGCCAGGAACTCCGCATTGCGCAGCGACAGGAGCGGCCAGATGCCGGCCACGATGGGAATGCGATACGATTCGACCCGCTTCAGGAACTTCTCGAGCTGCGCGGGATCGAACACCGGCTGCGTCACCGCGAATTCGGCGCCGGCGTCCACCTTCCAGTGAAACCGGGACAGCTCGCGATCGAGATCGACCGCGGCAGGATTCACCCCGACGCCGATCACCCATTTCGTCGGCGCGCCGATCGGGTTGTTGCCCGGATCGAGTCCGTGGTTCAATCGATAGACCAGATTGGTCAACCCGATCGAGTCGATGTCGAAGACCGCGGTCGAATCGGGGTAGGGCCCCATCTTGGGGGGATCCCCGGTGATCACGAGGATGTTGCGCAATCCCGCGGCCGCCGCGCCCAGAATATCCGAGAGCATGCCGAGCAGGTTGCGGTCCCGGCAGCAGTAATGGATGACGGTCTCGAGTCCGACTTCGCGCTCGATCATCAGGGCCGAGGGCAGCACCCCCATCCGGCTCTGCGCGCGCGGTCCGTCGGGGACATTCACCGCGTCGACCCCGGCCGCCTTCAGCGCCCGGCACTGCGCCAGCATCGGCGACGGGTCCACGCCTTTCGGTGGAACGATCTCGACACTCGTCACGAACTTTCCATCGGCGATCTTGCGGCCCCAGCTCGATCGCACCGCGAGCGGCACCGGCGCCGCTCCCCCCGGCGTGGCCGCCACCGTCTCGCGGGATACGACGACGCTCGGCTGGCGCGGCGCGACGCTCACCAGGTAGTCGCGCATCTTGCGGATGTGCTCGGGCGTGGTGCCGCAGCACCCGCCCACGAAGCGCGCGCCCGCCTCGACCAGGCGTCGGGCGTAGCTGGCCATGTACTCGGGGCTCGCCAGGTAGATCTTGCGGTCGCCCACGTCCTTGGGGAGTCCGGCGTTGGGCTGGGCCGAGAGCGGCCGCCCGGTGCCCTTCGCCATCCGCTCCACGGCCTCGAGCACGCCCGCCGGGCCGACCGAACAGTTGACGCCGATGACGTCGGCGCCCCAGGCGTCGAGCTGGCGGGCGAAATCTTCCGGGGCGGTGCCATAGGCCGTCAGCCCGTCGGTGCCGATGGTCATCTGGGTGACGACGGGCAGGTCGCACGCCTCGCGCACGGCGCGCATGGCCGCGTGGATCTCTTCCAGATCGCTGAACGTCTCGAGCACGAACCCATCGACCCCGCCGGCGAGCAGGCCGTTCACCTGGCGCCGGAAATGGTCGCGCGCTTCGTCGCGGGAGGTGGGCCCGAACGGCTCGAGCCGGAGCCCCAGCGGACCGATCGCCCCGGCGACGCTGGCGCGGTCGTGGGCGGCGGCTCGGGCCAGCTCCGCGGCCGTCTGGTTGATGCGCTCGGTCAGATCGGCCAGTCCGTGCGGCCCGAGCTTGGGCGGTGTGGCGCCGAACGTGTTGGTCTCGAGGATCTCGGCGCCGGCCCGGACGTACTCCTCGTGCACTTCCCGCACCAGCGCCGGCTGCTTCAGCGCCAGCTCGTCGTAGCAGACGTTGAGGAAGAAGCCCTTGGCGTACAGCATCGTCCCCATCGCGCCGTCGAACAGATGCACGCGGCCGTCGGCAATGAGGTCACGCAGCGTGGGCAGGGGTCGTCTCCCAGGAGTAAGAAAACAAAACGCCCGTCGCGGAATCCAAAGCCGCCACGGGCAGGCTTTTTAGCGTTTGTTTAACGTGGCCGCAATACGCCGCAAATCGCCACGAAATCGATTGACGACAAAGGTAACTGCCTTGCACACCTGACGCTACGAGCCCCGGAAGGCCCCGCGCGCTACACGTTCCGACTCCCGTGTCAGAAATCGGTGGGAGTCGAGTCGCCGCTCTAGTGCGCGAGGGAAATCGGCGGATACTGAGGAATGATGAATCGCTGCGTGCTGATCCTCGCCGCGTACGGCGCGCTGGGGTTCCGTTTGCCGGCACAGGCCCCGGGCCATTGGCCCCCCGATTCACTCATCAACACCAAAGTCATTCCCCACAATACGCCCGTGATGCAGGTGGTCGGGACAATGCGCAATATCACGTTCGCGTTAGGCGTGCGCTGCCAGTTCTGCCACGTGGGCGAAGAAGGCATGCCGCTCGAGCGCTTCGATTTCGCGAAGGACGAAAAGCCGACGAAGCTCATCGCCCGCCAGATGATGCGCATGGTCGAGGAGATCAACCGGCGCATCGATACGTTGCCCGAACACGACCATCACGGTCACCGACTTCAGGTCACCTGCAACACGTGTCACCGTGGTGTCAGTCGGCCCGTGCCGCTCGAGGAAGTGATTCAGGATGCGGCTCTGGCGGGCGGCGCGGATTCGGCGACCCGCACCTACCGGGCATTGCGCGAGAAGTACTTCAGTCGCTCCGCCTACGACTTCGGCGAGCCGTCGCTCAGCATCGCCGCGTTTCGTCTCGGGCGGGCCGGCAAGTTCGACGAGGCGTTCGCGCTGCTCCGCCTGAACGAAGAGCTGTTCCCGGGCTCCTCGGCGATGTATGTGTTCCGCGGCAACATCAATCTGATGCGCGGCGACACGACCGCCGCGGCCGACGCCTTCCGCGAGGCCGTCCGACGCGATTCGACGAATGAAGAAGCTAAAGGACGGCTGCGCGCTATCGGGCGAAGCCCCTAGCGCACTCACTCCCCCGTTCAAAACGTGACGTTGTAGGTGGGGAACCCGCCCGCCGGTCCCGGCCTTGGGGGGACTACGGAGTGATTGTTACGGAGTCGGGTTGTCCAGCAGCCGATGCTCGAGGGCGAAGCGGGTGAGGCCGGCGACCGTGTGAATCCCGAGCTTGCGCATCAGGCTATCGCGGTGTGTTTCGACCGTCCGCACGCTGATCCCCAGCTCGGCGGCCGCCTCGCGGTTGGTCCGCCCCCGCGCCACGCGCAGCAGAATCTCGCGCTCCCGCGAGGTGAGATCGTCGAGCCGGTCGGTGGCGGCCTGATCCTGGACCGCCGCCGTGAGGTGCCGCGCCGCGGGCGGACTGAAGAAAGCATCGCCCGCGTGGACGGCACGGATCGCCTGCCGGATGTCGGCGGGACTCGAATCCTTGCGCAGGTAGCCGTGGGCGCCGACGCGCACGCTCTCGAGCACGTACTCCCGGTCGTCGTGCACGCTCAGGATCAGGATGCGCGTGTCCGGGTGCCGCGCGCGCAGCTGGCGCACCACGTCGAGCCCCGACGCCCCCGGCATCGAGAGGTCGAGCAGCACCACGTCGGGGTGCGCTCCCGCTGCGCGCTCCAGCGCCTCGGCGCCATTGGCCGCCTCGGCCACGACCTGGAATCCGTCACCCCCTTCCAGGACGTGCCGGATGCCTTCCCGCACGACGCTGTGGTCATCGACCACCAGGACGCGAATCGGATCGCTCATGGGGGGATTGCACCGATCGGGAACGTCAGGCGTACAGTCAGACCGGCCGTAGACCCCGGGACGGGACCGAGCTCGAGCACGCCCCCTAGCGCGCTGACGCGCTCCCGCATTCCCGCGAGCCCGAGGTGTCCGTCTCTCTCGACTCGCGCCGCGTCGAAATCCGGCGGCAGGCCACGTCCATTATCGACGACCTCGAGTGCGAGGCGCCCGACTCCGTTCGCGAGTCGCACCGCGACCTGGGTGGCCGCCGCATGTCGCGCCACGTTCGCCAGCGCCTCCTGTACCGCGCGGAACAGGGCCAGCTCGGCCCGTTCGTCGAGCGAGGGCAGCTGCTGCGGCACTTCGATTGTCGCGGCGATCCCGGTGCGCGTCGCGAAGGCTTCCACCAGAGAGCGCAACGCCGGCAGCAGGCCGAGGTCGTCGAGCAGCGAGGGCCGGAGCTGCTCGGTGACCCGGCGAATGCCGCGCATGCCGGTGTCGATGAGATCGACGGTACGCGTGACTCGAGCACTGAGCGCCGGATCGAGCTGCTCGGCCAGGAGTCCGAGCTGCAGCTTTACCGCGGCGAACACCTGCGCGGTCTCGTCGTGCAGCTCGAGGGACAGACGCCGCCGTTCCGCTTCCTCCTGCTCCAGCATCCTGGCGGAGAGCTGCCCCAATCGCTGGACCAGATCGGCGTTTTCCAATGCGGCGCCGATCTGGCCGCCCAGCGCCCGGAGAAACGCTTCGTCGAGGACCGTGAAGGGGTCACGCGCGTCGCCGACCAGAAGGAGGACGGCGGTCGCTCGATCGTCGGTGAGAATCGGCAACAGAGCGGCGTACGGGAACCGACGCGGCTCGCCGAAGCGCGGATCGGGCCAATCGCGGGGGAAGGCGGGCCGCCCGGTGCGGATCGCGACGCGTGCCGCTTCCGCGACCGGCGCTTGCAGCGACGAGCCCCCCCAGGCCGAACAGGCGCCGGCGCCGGCCACGTAGCGCGGCTGATCGTCGGCCAGCGCGATCATGGCGCTGCCGCTGACGGCCGGCAGGCCCAGCGGCCGCTCGAGCAGGCCGGCGAGCCCGTCATCCGCCCGCCCGTGGCGCTGCCGGTCTCCCGACAACGCGGATAGCGCGGCGAGGCCGCGACGCAGCTCGTCCTGAACCAGTACAAGAATGCCCACCCCGGTCGCCAAGAGAAACAGGATGTCGAGGTAATAGCCCCAGGGGCTCCACGCCCCTCGAGCGCGCAGGAACGGGTAGTCGAGGTGATGCAGTCCCCAGGCGAGCAGGGCAAAGGAGAGCAATGCGGCCCCGGTGGCGCGAACCCGACGGTAATAGAGAAGGAAGGCGAACCCCGTCCACAGCGTGACGAGACTGAGGAACAGGACCGCGGGCCCCGAGGCGAGCAGGAAATCGTCGAGCCGGTAGATCGCCACGTAGGACCAGAGCGGTGGAAATGCGAGGAGCGCGGCGTAGCGCCACCGCCATTCGAGCTGGCGCGAGAACACCAGCGCGGCCCAGAGCAGCGCGAGTCCCGTCCACCCCGTCAACACCTGGTGCCAGTAGAGCCAGATCCATTGCCGCGAGCTCAAAAAGCTGGCGATGGCGCCGACGCGCAGCAGGTAGAGCACCCACGCCAGTGCCCACCAGCCGAGGTAGGGCTTGCGGTAGCGGCGGTACAGGAAGGCGCAAACCAACGCCAGCCCGAAGGTGATGGCCGCCAGCAGCACGGCCGCCGGCAGCTCGGTGGCGAGAGTAGAAACGGATTCGTCCACGATGAATGGATGGTAGGAGGCGGATCAGCGCGAAGCAAGGTAAAATGGGCCCATGCCCGCTCTCGCTCCGCTGCACCCGCAGATCGTTCACTTCGTCGTCGCCTTGACCCTCGTCGGGGTCCTGCTGCGGTGGGTCTCGCTCACTAACAAGGTGGCGTTCGCGGGTCCCGGGGCGACGACCCTGCTCCTGCTTGGCGCCGCCGGGGCGGTGCTGGCGGTCTCCTCGGGGACCGCGGCGCATCAACCTGTGGAAGCGATTCCCGGCGTTGGCGCCGCGGTCCGGATGCACGAGGATTGGGGGCACCGCGCCAGGACCGTCTTACTCATCGTCGCGGCCCTCGAGGTGGTGGGCCTCCTGCTCCTGCCGCTCCCGACGTTCCGTCGCTGGGTGCATTTCGTTTCGGCCGCCGCGGGTTTGCTCGCCGGGATCACGGTCTTTGTTGCCAGCCAGAAGGGCGGGGAGCTGGTGTACTCCTATGCTGGCGGCCCCGGCCTTCGTACCGGCGACACCACAGACATCACTCGCCTGTTCACGGCCGGCGTGTACGAGCAGGCGCTGGTCGAGCGGGCACGGAAGCAACCCCTCGCCGCGGCCGAGCTGATCGACCTGCTGTCGCGGCGCTCTCCGGGCGACACGGCCATCGAGCTGCTGCGCATCGAATCGTTGCTGCGCGACCGCGGCGACGCGCCTGGCGCCCTCGCGGCGCTGCACAGCCTGCAACTGCCGGCGGACAATCCGCGACTCCAGGTCCGCGCCGGGATGCTCGAGGTGGACGCCTACGTGGCCGCGAACCAGCCCGACTCGGCGCGCGCCGTATTACGCCGCCTGGTCACGCAGTTCCCGGCCTCCCAACGCCTGAAGGATCGCCTGGCCCAGCTCGGAGGCTGAGAGAGGAGCGATCAGGCGTCAGCTATCAGCCATCAGTAGCTGCTGGGCTCGCTCGGTCGTCACGCCTTCCACCGTGACCGTCTTTCGGCGCCCGGTTGTACCTCGAACGATTCTGACCTTGGCTCGTGCCACTCCCAGCCTAGCGGCCAAAAACCGGATCAGCTCGGCGTTCGCGGCACCGTCGACCGGTGGCGCGGCGAGCCGGATCCGTATCGCGTCACCGTACCGGCCAGCGATCGCGGTCGTTCTGGATCTCGGAACAACATGCACGATGAGAATCACAGCCAGTTTCAAGCTGATGGCTGATAGCTGATAGCCGATAGCTGATGACCGATAGCCTTCAGCCTACAACAAGCCGCCTCAACACCCACAGCACGAGCAACGCCACCAGCGGACTGAAATCGATCATCCCGGTCGACGGCAGGATGCGGCGGATTGGCTCGATCAGCCAGTCGGTGAGCCAGTAGAACGGCCGCATCCATTTCGCGTAGCGGAACGCGCCGAGCCATGAGGCGATCACCCGCACAAAAATCGCGGCGATGAGGACATCGAAGACGACGTTCAGGGCGAGATGCAGCAATCCACGCGCTCCGGTTTGGGATTCGATGCGGACATCCGCAATGGCCCCCATGATCCATTGGGCCAAAGAGACCACCAGCACCCCAAGGATGGCGACGCCGATGACGAGCCACCATCCCGCCTGGACGGGGTTCCCGCCGCGGCGTACCACCTGTCGCTCGATCGGCCGCATCACCGGGTCGGTTGTCTGCCGCAGCAGCTTCCCCAGCATGCCGAACGGAGAGACGCGCCGCGTCCGCACCAGCCAGGATGCGGCGGCGATGATTACGGCGAGGGCGAAGATAGCGAACGCCACGTAGCGCACGACCGGGGGAGGGGTTGAGGGCATCTCGCGCGATCCTAGCGCTGACGGCCGTAGGTGCCCGTGAGCCGACCCTGGGCCAGGATGTGCCCTTCCATGGCCCGCTCGACATCGGCTTTGGTGGCGCCGCCACGGAGTGAAAGGGGCGCGTCCAGCGCGTACAGCTTGAACTCGTAGTGATGCGGTTTCCCCGGCGGAGGGCACGGACCGCCGTAGCCGATCCGTCTAAAGTCGTTGCGGCCCTGCAGCGCGCCTCCGAGGACGGTTTCGTCCTTCGCCAGGTTCTCGGGCAGGGCCCGGATGACGCCGCTCAGATTGAAGAGCACCCAATGCACCCACGTCCCCGCTGGTGCGTCGGGGTCATCCGCGATCAGCGCGAACGTCTTGGTCGCAGCGGGCTGTCCGCTCCAGGCGAGCGGAGGAGAGGCGTCGGCGCCGTCGCAGGTGTGCTGAGAGGGGATCGCCGCCCCGGCGGTGAAGGCGGCGCTCGTCAGGTTCACGACAATGCTTCCCGGGCGATTCTCGCCTGCTCGGCCTGGTGTGCCGCCGGATAGCCTTCGGCCGGACTGGCGCGCTCGGGTCGCGAGACGTCCTTGATGACGATCGACGACGGCGTCAGGTCCCGCAGCTTGGGCAGCACGAACTTGCGCGCGCCCATGTTGCGCGGCTCTTCCTGGACCCAATAGACCTCCCGCAGTCCCGGATAGCGGCGCACCAGCTCGGCCAGCTCGTTGACCGGGAACGGATACAACATCTCGACCCGGCCGATCGCCACGTGAGTCGCGGTCGTCCGGCTGGGCGCAGCCAGGAGATCGTAATAGACCTTGCCGCTGCACAGCACCAATCGGGTGATCGCGTCGCGCCGGTCCGCCGCGGCTTCGTCCTCCAGCACCGCGCGGAAGCGCCCGGTCGTCAGCGCGTCCAGTTTCGAGGTCGCGGCGGGGAGTCGCAACAGGCTCTTCGGCGTCATGAGGACGAGTGGCCGCATTTCCGCGTGACGCGCCTGGCGCCGCAGCAGATGGAAGTACTGCGCCGGCGTGGTGCAGTTGGCCACGCGGATATTGCCCTCGGCGCCGAGTGCGAGGAAACGCTCCAAGCGGGCACTCGAATGCTCGGGACCCTGGCCCTCGTAGCCGTGGGGCAGCAGCAGCGTCAATCGGGACGTCTGCCCCCATTTGGCCAATCCCGAAATGATGAACTGATCGATGATGATCTCGGCCCCGTTGGCGAAGTCGCCGAACTGCGCCTCCCACAGCACCAGGGTCTCGGGCGCCGCGACCGCATACCCGTATTCGAAGCCCACGCACGCCAGCTCGGACAGCGGGCTGTTGTGCAGCTCGAAGGGAGCGCGTGCTCCTGGGAGATGCTGGATCGGAGCGTGGCGCCGTCCGTTCACCGCATCGTGCAGCACCATCTGTCGCTGGCTGAACGTGCCCCGCTCGGTGTCCTGGCCGGTGAGCCGGATCGGGACGCCCTCACACAGGAGCGATGCCAGGGCCAGCGCCTCGGCTTGCGCCCACTCGATCCCTCCCCCCGGTCCCACGGTTTCGCGGCGGCGCTCGAGCTGCTTCTTCAGCTTGGGATTCACCGTGAAGCCCTGGGGAGCCTGGAGCAGCTGCTCGTTCAAGGTGGTGAGCAGCTCGGCGCGCACGCCGGTTTCGGGCTCCGGGGTCGTCTGAATTGAAATGCGGTGCGGCTCCTCGCCGCCGCCGGCCGCGAGACTCGCCTTGAGCGCCTGCTGGATCTCTGTGAGACGGGCGGTGGCCGCCTCCGATTCGGCCTGCGCCTGGGCGGCATCGACCACCCCTTCTCGTGCGAGCTGATCCGCGTACTTCTGCCGCACGGTCGGCGTCTGGCGGATGCGCTCGTACATCAGGGGCTGCGTGTACGCCGGCTCGTCCGTTTCGTTGTGGCCGTGGCGGCGGTACCCCACGACGTCGATGACCACGTCACCATGGAACTTCTTCCGGTACATCATCGCGAGTCGCACCGCCGCGAGACACGCTTCGGGGTCGTCGGCGTTGACGTGAATGATCGGCGCGTCGAATCCCTTGGCCAGGTCGCTCGAGTAGTCGGTCGAGCGCGCCTCGCGCGTATCGGTCGTGAACCCGATCTGGTTGTTGGCGATCAGGTGAATCGTGCCGCCGGTGGCATAACCCGCCAGCCGCGCCAGGTTGAACGTTTCGGCGACACCGCCCTGACCCGGGAACGCCGCGTCACCGTGAATCAGCACCGGCAATGCGGTCGTGCCGTCGTGGAGCGCTTCTGTCCCGCGGCGCGTCGTCTGCTCGGCGCGTGCACGACCCTCCACCACCGGGTTCACCGCTTCGAGATGGCTGGGGTTCGGGGCGAGCGTGACGGTCACCGACCTGCCCTGCGAAGTCTTGTGCACTCCTTCGGCGCCGTGATGGTACTTCACATCCCCGGTGCCGCCCTCCGGGGTGAGCGTCTCTTCCACGTGCCGGCCGCCTTCGAACTCGGCGAAAATGGTCTCGTAGGGCAGGCCCACGGTGTGCGCCAGGACGTTCAGCCGTCCCCGGTGCGCCATACCGATCACGACGTCCCGGGCGCCCGCCGCTCCCGCCATTTCGATCGCCAGGTCGAGCATCGGCACGGTCACATCGAGGCCTTCGATCGAGAAGCGCTTTTGACCGAGATACGCCTTGTGGAGAAAGCGCTCGAGGGTCTCGACCGCCGTAAGACGCGTCAGCAGCAGCTTCTTCTCTTCCGGGGCGAGCGGCTTCCGGTGCAGGCCCGATTCGATGACCTGGCGCAGCCACACCCGTTGCTCGTGACTGCCGATGTGCTCGACTTCGTACGCGATGGTGCCGCAGTAGATCGCGTGCAGGTGTGGGTA
>Ga0209382_10010537_pt1 | contig 11507 bp, 11 predicted proteins | sample SoiMetdeltSBSDD5_FD_187599 | JGI IMG/M metagenome (GOLD analysis project Ga0209382, IMG submission 187599) | Bulk soil microbial communities from a Populus tree surrounding site in Tennessee, USA - Soil MetaG P. deltoides SBSDD5 (SPAdes) (version 2) | ecosystem: Environmental > Terrestrial >...
AGAGGGGTGCCAGAGCAAGCGTACTATGAGGGCAATCCTGCGATCACTGGACACGTGCTCCGGGCACCATCTCTCTTTACGAAATCTTTATGCTCGCCTGCGCAGTCTTAACGCTTTCTTGATGTCCCCTTTGCTATCCTTGGCGCAATCTTCCAGATGTGTCGCATATACTGGATCGCCCTCCAGGCGCATCCGAGACAGCCATGGACGGTGAACTCCACTGGGATCGGCCTGGGGGAGAGACCAGTCCCTAGTGTCTAGTACTACAGTTGTAGATCATGTGTTATCCTGGTTCCACACCATATCATTTTCTGGAGGGTGGAACTATGGAAGTGATCCCGGTCCCTCGGACATCGCCAGCCGAACTGACTGTCGAAACCGTGCGGGAATGGATGCTAGAGCTGACGAACGTGGAGCGCCGGATTGGGGCACGGTTTCCCCGCTGGGACGCGCGGTGTCGCGCGGGGGCGTATCTGCGGGGCTTGCTCAGTCCGGTGGAGCGCAAAAACGGCTGGCAATTGGCGGAAGTCAACGGTGATGAGACCCCGTATGGGGTGCAGCATCTGTTAGGGCGTGCCGTGTGGGATGCCGATGCCGTGCGGGACGATTTGTGTGCCTATGGCATCGAACATCTGGGGGACCCGCACGGGGTCGTGGTCATTGACGAGACTGGGTTTCTCAAAAAGGGACGCCATTCGGTGGGGGTGGCCCGGCAATATAGTGGGACGGCCGGCCGCGTGGAGAACTGCCAGATCGGAGTGTTTCTCGCCTACGCCAGTGCCTGGGGCCATGCCTTGCTCGATCGCGAACTGTATCTACCCAAGGAGTGGGCGCAGGATCGTGAGCGCTGCACCCGGGTGGGGATGCCGCAGGAGCGCGCGTTTGCCACGAAGCCAGAGTTGGCACGACGCATGCTGGAGCGGGTCTTCAAGGCTGGGGTGCCGGCGGCCTGGGTGACCGGCGACAGCGTCTATGGCGATGATCGGCGGCTGCGGATATGGTTGGAGGCCCACGAACGCGCGTATGTCCTCGCGGTCTCGGGCAAGGAATATGTCTGGCTGGGGTGGCGCCAACGCCAAGTGAAAACCATCCTGGCGGCGTTGCCAGCTGACGACTGGACGCGGCACAGTGCCGGGGCGGGCTCCAAAGGCCCCCGCTGGTATGACTGGTGCTGGTTGCCATTGGCCGCGCCGATGCTGCCGGCGTGGCGCCGCTGGCTGTTGGTCCGGCGCAGTGTGAGTGAGCCCACCGAGTTGACGGCCTTTGTCGTCTTTGCTCCGCAGGCCACCACGCTGGCGGAGGTGGTCCAGACGGCGGGCACCCGCTGGACGATTGAGAGCAGTTTTGAAGCGGCGAAAAGCGAAGTGGGCTTGGATCACTACGAGGTCCGGAGTTGGACGGGGTGGTATCGGCATATCACCTTGGCCATGTGGGCATACGCGCTGCTGACCGTCGTGCGAGCAGGGGCCCTGCAGGAGCGCGCGCTACCCAAAAAAATGCTGGCCCAGGTGCCGTTGCACAGTCTGGCAGCGTTCAAAGCGGCGCGGAGAGGTGGGTCCTGTTGAGCGTCCCCGAGATTCGCCGCCTCTTCTGGCGACTTGTGCTGGCGACCAAGCAGACCATCGGTCACATTCTGGAATGGTCCGCGTGGCGGCGCTGGCACCAGGGGATGGCCCAATTTTATCACTACAAACGGCGTGCAGGGCCAGAAGTACAACTGTAGTACTAGGCGTTGAGGCTGGAGCGGCGCCTGCGGCGTCAGCTCGGGGACAGCTGGGGGCGGCTGGATCGCGAGCGTGTAAGCACGTGGTGGCGCGTCTGGGGCATGCTCAAAGACGAGATGGCACCGATGATGACCGGTGCTTTATTCTGGAAGGAGGACGCCTGGGCAGCATGCCTGAAGGTGTTGGTGGAACGGCCTCGCCGGAGGACCTTACAACGGCTTCCTCTCGAGGCGCTCGGTGTCCTCTATCGCTGCGAGGCGAGCAAACAAGAGGGCATGCCCATGGCAGCCTAACGGCATGTTATCCAGAGGAACCCAGGCTTATCCTGGCGCGAATGACGGCCGCCACGGGCTCCCCTTCATAGCGCACCTTCTCCAGGGCGATCAGCGGCGCTGTCCCCGCCCCCTCCGCCCCATAGGCTGCCGGGTCCAGGAAAGGATGGAGAGGCCCCAGGTGCTCACGGGTAACCACCGCCTGCACGCCTGGCAGCCGCTCAGCCCGTTGGGCATCGACAGAGACGAGACGTGCATGGGCGTAAGGAGAACGCAGAATGGCGCCGTAGAGGGTCCCTGGCGGTAAGGGCAGGTCTTCCGTGTAGACGGCGCGCCCCGTGACTTTGGGCACCGCGTCCACCCGCGGCGTCTGCCCTGTCGCTGTCCCCATGGTTGGCATCAGCTTCCCCCTGGCAATGATTGTGATGAAGTGCTGCGCCCGGCTAGTTGCCCTGTCAGTATGGCAGCGCCAATGGCGGTACGCAATGCCTGCCATACTGGCAGGGCCAATGCGTGTATCCTTCCAAGCTATATGACCCTCACGCCGTCTGGGACCCCGTGTAACAGCGCAGCTCAATCTTGTTCCCGTCGGGGTCACAGAGTTTAAACTGCTGTCCATAGCCCTGCGCCCCCCACGCCGGACGCACGGTGTCCTCGACCTGAATCCCTTGGGCCTTCAGCTCCGCATGCAGGTGGTGCATGTCCGTCGGGCCGAGCACCAGGCAATAATGATCCATGTTCGGGGTCACACGCTCCCCGGCGGCGATGGGCCGGATATCGATGATGGTCTCAGGGGAGAGCCGGGCCGACACAAAACCGACTTTCCCAGCCCGGAATTCCTCAAGCCGCAGGAGTTCCAGACCGAGCACCTCATGATAGAAGCGCATGGCGCGCTCAATATCTGGGGTATTGACGACAATATGGTCTAATCCCACCACATGCATTGCTCCCTCCCCAGGGTCTTGCCCTGCGAGTATGGATTCGTCAAGCGCCACGCGGCCGCGACCGTGGCAGAGGTTGCGGCGGCCCTATGACCGGGTATCAGCCGTATACTAGGGCTCCTGGGCCGGGGTGTCAACCCGATGCTTGCCCCCCAGTTCTCACGCCTGCAGGAGGAATACGCGCGACATGATCGCGGGATGAGGTCTCGGACACTGCGGCGGCATGGCTAGTCGCTGCATGCAGGGCTGGGGCTGCTGCTGCCTGGGTAGTGTTATACAGATAATGCTCTGCTCACGAGTCCATAGTATTGTTGGCTGCCATCACCAGCCACTACCACGGAGGCCAGTAGGAGCATCGCTCAATTTCTAGCGGTTTGTAGTACCGTAAACACTCAATCGTGAGCTGAGAATCTCCAATCCGGTTCTTAACCCTACAGCGACACTTGATTTAGCTCGCAGTCTCACGCCGCTTTTTGTGCGCAAGATACGCGCCGTGATTGCGCCGTTGGACCCAGGCCACAACGGCGAGGACCTGCTCAATCGTCGACATGCGCAGGGGCAAGAGGACCACCAGCACTCTCCGGAACTGTGCCACGGTCAGGGCAGGCGCTTTTTTTCCCCAAGCGGATTTTGGTGGTGTCCCTCGATAGACCTACTGTATCTCTCGACGTCATTTCTTTGGTGGCAAGCAGTTGCGGGTATTATAGGGGGCAAATCGCGCACCGCGCTGCGCATGAATGCGCGGTGCCCGTGGCGACACAGAGAGGGCGCGCGAAACGTAGACAACACCGCCATCCGCCGCGCGCTCAGCTCGTTGCGCCCATGCGGGAGCGTCACTGCAGACATCCACGGCGGACCCCGAGGCATTGCACCGAGCAGGCCCCCGATCGCGATCAGGACCAACCCGGTGGCGCACACGGGAGGAGAAACGCTCCAAGCGCCTCACCATGCCACGTGATGCGCTGCCCGCCCGCCTCTCCTCTTTTCGCCTCCTGGCCATGGCTTCCCCACACTGGATACTCCTTAGAAGCTATTGATATGACAGTACACTAGCGGAATCATTAGAGAGGAGACAGTAGGTATATGGAGGCGGCTCAGTTTGCGATCCGCTTTCAACCGCACGTGCAGCGGTTTTACCAACGCAAACTGGCCAAAAGCAACAAAAACACTGTCTTGGCCCGGAAAGCCGTGGCCCACAAACTGGCGCGGGCCTGTTATTACATCATGCGAGACCACGTGCCCTTTCATGCGCTGAAAGCCTTTGGCTGAGGTCGCACCAGGAGTGGGGTTGAGGCTGGAGGCTGGGGGAGACGCTAGTTGACATACACCCGATCTGATTAGTCCTTGCCTCAACCCATGACAGAGGACCTACCACCGGATGGAAGAGTTTTGCGACGCCTCTGCCGTGAGCCTTGGAAACGTTGGACCCGCGAGGGAGCCATACTCTCTGTACCATGCGATGTACACGATTGGACACGGCAGGGAACCGAGGGTTTTCTGGGGTACACAAGGTGCCAGGGGCAGTCGTCTGGCGAGGACGCGAGACGGCAAAGAGCCTTGGTCCTGATGGATGGCTGGTGCGGCGCACAAAGCCGATGCCATGGGAAAGAAAACTGGGATGCGTCTGAGGCTGCCAATCGGGGGGAGTGTACCTGGCGCAACGCAACGGGAAAAAGTTGTCAAAAGTTGTGTATGGGGGACGTATTGCCTCTTGACAGGAGACTTCTAATGGGTGGTGTCTCCAGTGTACGAGGTGTCAAGCCGTCTTCACGGTCTTGCCGCACTTCGTCTTGCACTATCACCAGATGCCCCCAGACGTGGCGCACGATGCCCTGGTGGCCCCCTACGGTGGCCTCAGTTTGGAGCTGTCCGCGGTCATCTGCCCTATCTCCCCCATGGCGCTCTCTCGTCTGGTCTGCGCGTTCGGCCACCACAGTCTGGTGACGGTCTTGACCCGGTGGGGCCTGCCGCTGCCCGTCTACGTCCTCGCCGACGAGAAGCCCAGTCGGTGTCTCACCGACAAAGTGTATCTGCCGACCATTGTCTGTGGACGCGTCATCTGGCATCTGGGCTACACGGAGGACGCCAGTGCGGCGGCGTTTACCCAGTCCTATGGGGCGTTTCAACGCGCGGCCTCCCAGCAGGAGCCGTCCTATCGAGTCCGAGGGGTGCTCACCGATGGCGTCGACAGCACGACCAAGCGCATGCAGACACTCTTCCCGGAAGCGCGCCTGGGCAACTGCCTCCGCCACGCGATCAACACGCTCCCTGGGCAACTGACGGCCATCGCGTCGCCGGTGCGCAAGGCGTTACGCTCCCAGTGTCACACGCTGTTGCACCGGGCGCGCCAGCGGAAGAGCTTACGGGTGTTTGCCCTGGGCCAGCGGTGACGCTACTTTGCGGACCACGTCGCCACCACGGCAGGAGCGGCCAACGGCAACCGTGTGCGCCAGTGGTTTCAGGACAAGAAAGCCGGCCGGTATGCCATCCTTGCAGACCCGCAGATGCCCGTGACCAGTACACTGCTCGATCCGACGCATCACGCTATGGACCGGAAGCTCTTCATGATGAAGGGCTTCCATCATTACCACTAAATCCGGTGGAATCTGATCAAGAAAAGCCAGATGGTCGTGGAGGCCGGGGAAGAGCGCCTCACTGCGGCCGAACTGTTCTACTCTCTGGCCGCATAATCCCTACCCAGACAGGGGCGACTGCCCCTTCATGACCCCCTGAGCAAAATTTGCGACAGAGCCACCGCGAGTGCCCAAACGCCTTGACATATACTATACCATAATGTATATTATGGTATAGTATACATTATGGTATCCTGTAAGGGATAGGCATGCGCATGACCTGCTGGCCAAAACAGGCGGGGGTCGGGAACAGTACACCGGCGCCCTGCGCCATGAGGCGTTTCGGCACGCGGGGACATCCGGGATTGGGATGCCCAGGGGACGAGCACGGAAGCGCTGCGGCGGATCGGTGGGCAGCAGGCGATGCTCGCTGGGACTTATGAGGTGCTGCTCTATGATACGCCTCCCAGCCTTGAGTACGTTGCGACCGGCTATGCGGTCCAGCACGCTGACATCGCTCTCGTGGTGACCTCTCCTTCCCCGGCGGATATCTGGGAGGCGGAGGAGACCCTGCGCTTTGTCCACGTCACAAAGCTCACGAACGCCAGTGCCAAGAAGGTGCGGGTGCCGCCCTCACGACCATGATAAGTGACCGAGAATGTTCCAAGCATGCCCGCGGCGAGGGGTGAAAGGCGCTGGAGGGCCCTGCACGGACAGAGGTGCTGCAGGTCACCGTGGCCGTGCTCACGGTGGGGCGATGAACTACTATAATAGTATAATTGTATAATATATGGCGAAGAAGATCTCCCGTACTAAGAAGATGGATGCGATACTGCAGACTATGCAGCAAGCGACCGCAGTTGCGGCGTCTTCACCCGTCCCCACCCCCCTCGTACAGACGACGCCGGCGCCGGGCACGACGACGCCAGCAGCGCGTCCGCCAGGCAGATTTTCCTCTATCTATTTGAATGAGCAAGATCAACGTCTCCTCCGTGACCTGTCGCTCTGGTTTGCTGGACACGGGTTGCGAATCAACGATACGCTGGTGCTGCGGATCGCCTTGCGGGCCGCCCGTCCAGGGAGCGCGTTGCTCGCAGCGTATGAGGAAGCCGTCAAGTCCGATCGGCGGTTTAAAAAGACGCAAGGGACCTGATAGTATATGATGATAGTATCATAGGTGTTCTTCACGTTCACGAGTATTGCGATCGTTGTGCGTATCCCTTCCGTTGTGGTGTGTGCTGCGTTCCATGGGTGGTGCGTCTAGGGGATGGCGCGGGCAGCAGGCACGTCACACCTTGGGCAATCGAGGTGGGGCTCCTCTGTGGTCACGTCGAGTCTGTGGGGTGGGACCATCCCGGGATCAGGCGCGAGAAGTTGACAGCACCAGGGAGTGGGAGGCAGCAAGTCGTGGCAGACGCTCTGCGTTCCATGGTGTTGGACTGAAGAAGGTGTGTGTATTGCCTATGCAAGTGCTTCTGTACAACCAATTAAACCCGAACAACATCCCGAATTTCCAAAAAATGAAGGGCTTACTCGAAGCAGGCGATTTTCGTTCGGCGGACGTCAAGAAAGTTGGTCACAATCTGTATCGCGCCCGCCTGGATCGCAGCAACCGCTTGCTGTTTTCTCTCTACCGCTACCAGGATGAGGCGTATATTCTGGTGCTGGAGTGTATTGCGCACCACGCGTACGACACATCCCGTTTCTTACGCCGTGATGCGACGATCGACGAGAGCAAAATCCCCACGCTAGAGAGCCCCGAACGGGTGGACCCCGAGCCGCTGGGGTATCTCAACCCCCGGCTGCCGACGTTCCATGTGCTGAACAAGGTGATTTCGTTCGACGATGCGCAGCAGGCCGTCTATACCCTGCCGCCCCCGTGTATCGTGATTGGCTCCGCTGGCAGCGGCAAGACGGCCCTGGTCCTGGAGAAGATGAAAGACGCGCCGGGCGAGGTGCTGTATGTGACCCGCTCGCCCTATCTGGTGCACACCGCGCGCAATCTGTACTATGCACTGGAGTATGAAAACGACGAGCAAGCTGTCAGTTTCTTGTCCTTCGCGGAATACCTGGCGAGCCTGCGTGTGCCGCCAGGCCGTGAGATGGGGTTTCAGGATTTTGCCCAGTGGTTTGCCCGCCACCGCGTTGCGAGCCGTCTCAAAGACCCCTACCCGTTGTTTGAGGAATTCCAGGGCGTCCTGACCGGGCCGTCCACGGGTAGCCCCTACCTGAGCCGGGAGGCGTACCTCGGCCTGGGCATTCGGCAATCGATCTTTGCCGAGGAGGAGCGGCTGCACGTCTATGACCTCTTTCTCAAGTATCTAGCGTTCCTGCAGGACAACGATTATTACGATACCAATATCCTGAGCTACCACTACCTCCCCCTGGTCGAGCCGCGCTATGATTTTGTCGTGGTCGACGAGGTGCAAGACTTGACCATGATCCAGCTCCAGCTCATTCTGCAATCGCTCTGCGAGCCGCACCAGTTTCTCCTGTGTGGTGACGCCAACCAAATTGTGCATCCGAACTTTTTTTCCTGGTCGACGCTGAAAAGTTTCTTCTACAAGCAAGCAGGCCTCGATACGCCGGCCGAGTTGCTGCGGATCCTCCACAACAATTACCGCAACGCGGTCAACGTCACCGAAGTCGCCAACCGTCTGCTCAAACTGAAGCACGCCCGCTTTGGCTCCGTGGACCGCGAGAGCAATTATCTGGTCCGCAGCAATGCCGAGACGTCAGGGACCGTGCTGCTGCTGGCCGATACGGCGCCCATCACCAGTGAACTCAATCAGAAAACACGCCAGTCGACCCGCTTTGCGGTCGTCGTCATGCATCCGGAGCACAAACCGGCGGCCCGAGCGCATTTCCAGACCCCATTGATCTTCTCGATTCAGGAAGCCAAGGGGCTGGAATACGACAATATCATTCTCTATAACTTCACCTCCGCTGACGAAGAGCGCTTTCGGGAAATCACTCGGGGTGTCAGTGTGGAGGACATGCGTGCAGAGGACCTCCGCTATGCGCGGGCGCGGGAGAAAAGTGACAAGTCGCTGGAAATCTATAAATTTCATGTCAACGCCCTGTATGTCGCGATCACCCGCGCCGTGGAGAACCTCTATCTGATTGAGGCCAATCCCGACCAGCGCCTGTTCGAGGTGCTGGGCCTGAAGCGCTGGGAGGAGCGGCTTGCTCTGGCCGACCATGGCTCGAGTCTGGAAGAATGGCGCCAGGAAGCACGCCGGCTGGAACTGCAAGGGAAGCAGGAGCAGGCCGACGCGATCCGCACCCAGATCCTCAAGCTCAAGCCCGTACCCTGGGAGGTGCTGCATGGTGAGACCCTGCGGGCCCTGGAGCGGCAGGCCTTCGCACACGACGACAAGAAGGCCAAGTTGCTCCTGTTTGAATACGCCCTAGTATATCAGGACCACAACCGCATGCAGGCGCTGGCACAGAGGGGCTTTCGACCGGCCCACCAGCCGGACAAGGGGATCAAGCTCTTGAACCAGAAGTATTTTCTGCCCTACGAGCTGAAAAAACCCGAGGCCATGCTGCGCCTGGTCGACCAGTATGGCGTGGATGTTCGCAACCCCTTCAACCAGACGCCGCTGATGATCGCGGCCCGGCTCGGCAACGCCGACCAGGTGGCCAGGCTGGTGGCGATGGGGGCCGATACCGGCTTGATCAACAACGTGGGCTTCAACGCCTTTCACATTGCCCTGGAGCAAGCGTGCATCGATGCCCACTACGCGGCCCGCAAACTCGCTGGCGTCTATGACAAACTGGCACCGCTAGAGATGGTGATCCAGGTGGACGGGCGGCTGGTGAAGCTGGACAACCGGTTGATGGAGTTTCTCCTGCTCAACCTGATGATCGCCATGTTTTATACGCGCCTGGGCGACAACGTCGTGCGCTTCGGGGGGGGCGCGTTCAGCAGTGGGGATTTTGTGGAGGTACTGCGCCACTTTCCCGACGCGCTGGTGCCAGTGCGGCGGAAACAACGGGCCTATATCTCCAGTATTCTGGCGAAAAACGAAGTCGATCGGGACGATAAATACAACCGCAAGCTCTTTCGCAGACTGAAGCACGGGCATTACATCATCAACCCCCAGCTCGCCGTCTGGGTCGAAGGTGCCTGGCGGAACATGTACGAGGTGCTCTCGCTCGACGCGCTGGGCTACCGACGGCAGGACAGGCGTGACTGGTATGCCTTCGATCCGCATGAGCGCATGCAACAGCAGCTGCAGCACTTCAAGACCTTGGTCACACAGCTGCAGGAGGGGGAAGAGGCGGCGGTTGAGGTGTACTTTTGACGCTTCACTGGTGGCGAGTTTTGCAAAGAGTCCTAACCGTGATATCACAACTTACATTCCCGTATGGTTGAAATTCTGGGAGTGCTACACACGTCATGCTGGCCGGGTGAGTGCTGCTTCCAAACACGTCGCATAGCCATGTGGTTTGTGCGAGGCTCCTTGGAGAGAGCATGACCTGTTGAGCACTCCCCTCTGAGACTGCTGGCTCTCCGGGCGGCAGGAGAGGTCCTGTGAGCCGTGAAGCTGGGACAATTGATGAGTCTTTACGACCGTTCACGGCTCGTGAGCGCCGCATTGCCGTCGTGCTGGCCGCCGAGGGCAAGGCTGTCCAAGCTATCCCGGAAAGTCTGATCCCCGGTGAGCGTTCTGCCGATGCCTGGGTGGAAGGGCACCCCGTCGAATTTAAATCGCTGGCGCCTGGCGCGACCAGTGCAACGGTGCGGAACGTCATGAATGCCTCAATGAAACGCGGCGGCCAGGCCCGCGATATTATTGTTGATGCGCGCGGGTCGGGGTTGGCACAGCCTGAAGCCATACGCGCCCTGGCGCGTATTCAAGGCATTACCCGAGGCCGCCTTGATCGGATACGCCTCCTGGGGGATGGCTATGAGCTGTCCCACACCTATACATAGGAGTGCCCCATGGCTGAGAGTTGGTATGTATTTCTTGCCGCCAGCGATCCGCTCGAGCAGATTGTGGACCATATTGCGGCGATCACGCGGGTTCCATTCCACCCGTGTACGCCAGCCGACGCACGCTGTTATGAAGCCCGTACGCCGTATGCCCACATTACGATCTTTGGAGATCATGGGTTCGCAAACGATCGGGACATGCCCTTTGAGGACTATCCCTATGCGATAGAAATCCGCGCCATCCGTGATCGTCACCTCGCCACCCATGTCGAGCAGGCGGCACAATGGGCCACACGTCTCTTTGAGCAGCTCAAGGCGACGGATCGCTATCGCCTACTGCTGGTGTGGGATGTCCAGCAGAAACTGCAGGAGCATCACCCGAGTTCTCGTGCAGTGCTGTAGCAGCCGGACCGTGTCCCATCTGCGCGTACTTACGGCTCTTCTCCCTTATCTCGCTCACGCTCCTTGTTGCTGATTGTCGAAGCGTGGGCTCGCTCGTTGTGCCAGCCATGCCCGCACAGCACCTTCTTGATGTCCCCGCCGCCGCGGGCGGCTGCACAGAAAGCGGCGTAAACGGGGGAGGCACGCCTGGAGACGAGCCGCCGACCAGCTGTCCTGCACCTGCTGCCGCAGCGTGTCGAGCCCTCGCCCGCTGAGCCGCCCACTGCTCACCACAGACCTCTCGGGTGGGGTGTGAGCGCTCAACAGGGTGCGTAGCAGCGTCGTGGTGTCTTCATGCAACGCCCAGGCAATCAGCAGTGCCCGTACCGTGGCTGCCACACGCGTGCGGTGCTTGCTCCGGATCTGGTTGAGACACAGCAATTGCTTCATTTTTTTACACACGAGATCCACTTGCCACGTATCTTCCCTGCCCATTTTGGCGCAAGGCGAACAATTTCCGAGGGTTATTGGTCTTCTTGCTCTATTGCGTAGCCACGATAAAATTAGCTTATAATGAAAAATAACCCTGATTTTATTTTGTAAATATACTATTGTAGTAGCCACTATATATCGATACCTCGCCCATCACCCGTGGTGGCAAAACCTCTACGCGG
>Ga0209382_10010538_pt1 | contig 11506 bp, 6 predicted proteins | sample SoiMetdeltSBSDD5_FD_187599 | JGI IMG/M metagenome (GOLD analysis project Ga0209382, IMG submission 187599) | Bulk soil microbial communities from a Populus tree surrounding site in Tennessee, USA - Soil MetaG P. deltoides SBSDD5 (SPAdes) (version 2) | ecosystem: Environmental > Terrestrial >...
GTCGCCACGATGTCCGGTTTGCTGTCGCCGTTCAGGTCTGCCACCGCCACGAAGTACGCGCGATCATTGGCCTTGAATGGTGAGCGCGGTGCGGCGCGAAATTCACCGCGTCCATCGCCGAGCAGCACAGTGATGTTCTTCGGGACGGACGCTGTGTTCGGCACCGCGATGTCCAGGTTGCTGTCGCCGTTTACGTCCGCGAGCGCGACGGGATACGGACTTGGGCCGCAGGGAAATCCCGACCCGTCAGGACGTGCGCGTGTGAAAGCTCCCTTGCCGTCGCCAAGTAAAACGGAAATGTCGCCGTCTTCGCTGTTGGCGGTAACGAGATCGAGCTTGCCGTCCCGATTCACATCGGCGGCCGCAAGCGCGTGTGTATGCGGACGTTTTCCCGGCGCGCGCGCGGAAAAGGGTGAGCGCGGCGCGTTAGTGAATGTGCCATCGCCGCGCCCCAGCAGGAGCACAACTTCATAACGGTCATGGTGCGAGCCGGCGAAATCCAGAACACCATCGCGATTGAAATCAGCGAGAAGCATTTCTCCGGCAACGCCGGTGACGGGTGTCAGCGGGACAGATGCCGGAGCGAAGCCTCCCTTCCCATCGCCGAGCATCACCGAGAGTTTGTTGTTCTCAGCAACAACCAGGTCGACATGCCCATCCTTGTCCACATCGCCGGCAACAAAGGAGTGCCCGCCGCCGGGAATGCTGAGCGGCGAAGACGGCGCAGGTTTGTAATCCACAGGTTGCGCGAAGAGAGACGCCGAACAGCCGAGAAAAACAACGCACGCGAATTTCATAGCACGACCAGTTTGCGCCGGCACAGTTTTGAATTGCGAGAGCGCGGTAAGGAAATCGTAAAAGATTTGTCAGGCAGAGCCAGCCTTCGAGTTTCTCGATTGCAGCGTGCCGCAGCATAGAACTTTCATCTCCCGTTTTGGAATGGGCGCAGTTACTCTTGTCTCATGGCCGATCTTACGCGCATCCTGAATGCTGCCGTGCGCGGCGATGGAATTGCAGCGCAGCAACTCCTGCCACTGGTTTACAAGGAACTGCGCCAGCTCGCCGGCGCAAAGATGGCAAATGAAACGCCGGGGCAAACGCTCCAGCCGACCGCACTGGTGCATGAGGCATGGCTGCGATTGGCCGGCGGGAATGGCGTAGCGCGATTCGAGAACCGCGCGCACTTCTTCGGCGCGGCGGCAGAAGCGATGCGGCGAATCCTCGTTGATAATGCCCGACGCAAGCGGCGCTTGAAGCACGGCGGCGAATTACAACGCGTCGATTGGGCAAAGCTCGATCTCGCGATGGTCGAAAGCGATGATGCAGTGCTCGCCGTCAGTGAAGCGCTGGACAGGCTGGCGCTGCACGACGCCGTTGGAGCGCAGTTGATAAAGCTGCGTTTCTTCGCTGGACTGCCGAATGTCGAAGCCGCAAAAGTCCTGGGTTTATCTGAGCGCACGGCCAAACGAGCCTGGGGGTATGCACGTGCCTGGCTATTTGAGGAATTGCGCCGGAGCGGGTGAGCAACTTACCCAAAAGATTATTGGCCCAAACCGAACCGCCACGGAGCATTAAGGGTTGAAGTATGGCAGATCATCATCAACTCGGCCGCGAAAAGGAGATTTTTGAGGCCGCGCTGGATATTGCGTCACCCGAAGAACGCTTTGGGTACATTAAAGGAGCATGCGGCCTGGACGCAGCGTTGCTGGCGCGCGTGCAGGAGTTGCTGCGGGCGCATGAGGCCACTGCATTTCTGCGCGATCAACCTGCGGCTGACGGGGGCAAGACAGTTCGTGTTTCTGAGAACCCTCAAAGTCCCGGCGAGCGCATCGGCCGCTACAAAATCCGCGAGAATCTGGGCGAAGGTGGCTGCGGAGTCGTGTATGTCGCCGAACAGGAGGAACCGGTTCGGCGGCGAGTGGCGCTGAAGGTTATCAAGCTGGGCATGGACACCAGGGCTGTGGTAGCCCGCTTTGAGGCCGAACGGCAGGCGTTGGCGATGATGGATCATCCGAACATCGCCAGGGTGCTCGACGCCGGCGCCACGGAGGCGGGACGCCCGTACTTTGTGATGGAACTGGTCCGTGGCATTCCCATCACAGACTATTGCGACCAGAACAATCTCAGCACGCGAGAGCGGATCGATTTGTTCATCAAGGTTTGCCACGCGATCCAACATGCTCACCAGAAGGGAATCATCCACCGCGATATCAAGCCATCGAACATCCTGGTGACCCTCCATGACGGCATGCCCGTTCCCAAGGTCATTGACTTTGGCATCGCCAAAGCCACGGAAGGCCGGCTGACCGATGCGACCATTTACACGCAACTGCACCAGTTCATCGGCACGCCGGCTTACATCAGCCCCGAACAGGCGGAAATGAGTGGGCTGGACATCGACACCCGCTGCGACATCTACAGCCTCGGGGTGCTGCTCTACGAGTTGCTCGCAGGACGCACACCGTTCAGCGCAGAGGAGTTGGTCGCCTTCGGCCTGGACGAGATGCGCAAGACGATTCGCGAGAAGGAACCGATCCGGCCGAGCACACGCCTTGCGACGTTGCGGGGCGACGAACTGACTACGACGGCGAAGCGTCGTTCAACCGACGGACCAAAGCTGGTCCATCAACTCAAAGGCGATCTGGACTGGATCGTGATGAAGTGTCTGGAGAAGGACCGCACGCGCCGTTACGACACTGCCAACGGGCTGGCGCTGGATCTCAAGCGGCACCTGAACAACGAACCGGTCGTCGCGCGGCCGCCATCGACGGCATATCGACTTCAGAAAGCCATTCGCCGCCACAAGCTCGCTTTTGCCGCGAGCGCCGCCATCGCGCTCGCGCTATTGGCTGGCGTGGGCGTGAGCACCATGCAGGCGATTCGCGCGACGCGCGCGGAACGGGCCAAGCAAGCGCTGTTGACCTCGGAGCAAAAGGCCCGGGTGGCTGCCACTCGCGCCCAACGCGAAGCGGAAGTGGAACGCGACCGCGCTCGGCGGAATCTCTACGCCGCGGACATCAATCTCGCTCATCAAGCGTGGCTGATGAGCAATCTTGGCAAAGCCCGCCGGTTACTGGCCCGCACGCGACCGCAGGCCGGGCTCGAAGATTTGCGCGGCTGGGAGTGGCGTTACCTTTGGAGCCTCACTCGCGGCGATGATTCTATCGAAGTCGCTCACTTCAATAGCGGCGTGTTTCATCTCGCGTTCATGGACAACGATCGCACCGTCGCCGTGGGATTGAGCGGATTCGGTTCTGAAGAGCGCGGGAGTTTTTTGTTTGATCTCGGAGCGACTCGGCTCAACAACCGGCGCGCGTTTGGTCGCGGGCAGGTCGCGGTATGTGTCTGGTTCCCCAAAAAGAACTGGCTGGCGAACAGCGTCACTGACAGCTTCGCGGACTCAGACGGGCTGGGTGTTCAAGTCTTGAACGCAGCCACACTCCAGGAAGTGACTCGACTGCCTGTGTCCAGCTTCATCAAAGCCATCGCGTTTTCGCCCGATGGTGCGCGGATGGCGGCCTATCAAGGCGGAGGAAAGGCCGCTGTCAACGTCTGGCGCACCGCTGATTGGAGCCACAGTTTGATCGAGATTCCAAATGCGATTGGCGGCTTTCACGCCGGAGGGGTTGGTTTTCTTGGCGCGGGAGATCGCATGGCCATCGGGTGGGGCAACGGCAAGTTGACCATTCACGACGCTGCTACCGGCGACAAGCTCCGCGAGTTTGCGGCGCATCGCGATGGGATCACAGCGATGGGGATTTCGCCGGATTCCCGCGTGATTGCGACGGGCGCCGGATATACGGAGAAGACGATCAAGCTGTGGAATCCCGACAGCGACAAGCTGCTGGGTGAACTCATCGGGCATCAATCGTGGATTTGCACGCTGGCGTTTTCGCCCGATGGAACGCTGCTCGCGTCCAGCAGTGCGGATCAAACGATTCGGTTGTGGGACACGAAAACGTGGACGGAGGTGGCGACGGTTCGCGGTCATGAAGATGAAGTGTATTCGCTGGCCTTCTCAGCGGACGGACGCCGGATGATTACGGGCGGCAAGGACGGTTCGGTGCGGCTCTGGCAGATGCCTCCGGTGAAACGTCCGCCACCGCATTGGGAATTGCCCGAGTCGTGTGGCAACTCCGCGATGTCCCAGGACAGCCGGCGCCTCGTGACCGTCGGAGACAACTACATTCTGTGGGACCTGGATACAGGGGAGAAGCTGGCGACGCTGACAGAACTGCGCGGCTACCAGGGCAACTGCGACTTTTCGCCGGATGGCCGCCAATTGCTCGCGGGCGGACAAAACGGCAAAATTCGCATCTGGGATTTCGAACGCAACTTGCTAAGTGACTTTGATACAGGCGGTCGCGAAGATATCGCGGGCGTGAAGATGCTGGGCACGACGAACTTCCAGCTCGCGTCCTGGTCGTATTCTCCCCTGCGCGTCAAGATTTGGAACTTCGAAACGCGCAAGTTGCTCCATGAACTCGAGCCGTCGGGCCCGCCTGCCTGGCGCGGCAACTTCTCCCGCCAGGGGGACATAGCCCTCGGGTTCGGCGACGGCAGCGTGACGGTCTGGAAGGCCGATGCCGGATGGGCGCCAATTAACTTTCACGCGCATCGGCGCAGCGTGGCGGGGACAACTTTCACGCCCGATGGCCGCATCCTCGCCACGGGAGGAGAGGAAGGCACAGCCAAGCTGTGGGATTTGGCTACGCACCGCGAAATCGTCACTCTCAAGGGTCATCTCCGGTCCGTCCATGCCGTGGATATTTCTCCGGACGGGAACCGCCTGGCCACAGCCGCCGGCAACATGGAATCCGTGAAACTCTGGGACATGCGCACCCACCAGGAACTCATCACTCTCACAAGCGAAAGCGCCATCCTGATTGCGCTGGTGTTCACGCGCGACGGCAACAAGATCGTCGGCTACAACGACAGAGGCCGCATTCAAATCTGGAGGGCACCCTCCTGGGCGGAAATCGAGGCGGCGGAGAAAGGGCAGCAGCAATGAAGGCGGCTAGGATTAAGAGTCACGCTCCGTGTGTTCGCATGATCGCGCATCACATAACAATCTGGTGGATCGGAATGATCGCGCTTTCTATTACCGCGCAATCCGATTGGACAGACAAGTCGCCTCACACGACCGGCTTCCTCACGGTCAACGGCGTCAGGCTGCACTATCTGGATTGGGGCGGCCAGGGAGAGACGCTGCTGTTCCTGCACGGGATTGGCGATACGCCTCACATCTACGACGTCCTCGCACCGAAGTTCACGAATCAATTTCGTGTGCTCGGGCTCACCCGGCGCGGGCACGGCGAATCCGAAATACCGGACAGTGGCTACGACACCGCGACGCGTGTGGAAGACATCCGCCAATTCCTCGACGCCCTGAACATTCGGCGCGCCATTCTGGTCGGCCATTCCGCGGCAGGAAATGAACTGAGCCTCTTCGCTATCACCCACCCGCAACGAGCGATCAAACTCGTTTACCTTGACGCAGCTTTTTACGTGGACGCACAGCTCGAACTATTCGGGCGCATGCTCCGAGAGTTGCCAGAGTTTTCCCCGAGCGTAGCCGACAACGAATCACCCGACAGTATACGCCGGTGGTACCAGCGGATGAATCAAGGCTGGTCGGACGCATGGGAAGCGACCCTGCGTGTGAATTCAACTATCTCGAACCCGGAAAAGCGGAACAGAGCGCTGACTTTGATGTTCCAAACCGAAGCACGTCCCGATCACACCAAAATCAAATCGCCAGCCCTGATGATTACCGTGATCAATCCCGGTGCGCACGCGGCCAGGCAGCTTAAGAATCTCAGCGAGGAGAGAAGCAAAGCGGTGGACGATTTTTTAACTGAGGCTCGCCGAATGAAAGAGAAAGAGATCGAGCTCTTTCGCAAAGCAATTCCAAACGGCCGGCTCGTCGCGTTCACCAACGCAGATCACCACTGCTTTATCGACCGAGAGGATGACGTGGTTCGTGAGATGCGGAAGTTTCTGTCGGACACCGGTTCGCGGCGACCCAAAATGAGTTTTCCACCTTTCGTTGACCTTGAAATTCCACTGGCTCCGACTCCGGTCAAGGCCAACGGCAAGCAGTGGCTCGTCTACGAGATGCACATCACGAGTTTCTTCACCAACATTTTGGAGCTGACCCGCGTTGAAGTTTTAAGAGGGAAGAAGCCTCTCGCCAGTTACCAGGATGAAGAACTCACCACTCGAATCGCGCACGCGGGCTTTTGGGTGACAGGCCCGGGGTGGCCAGACGATCCCGCATCAATTCGCGTCCAATCGATGGCAAATCGGCTCGGGACTCGTGCTATGCTGTGGTAGCCGATGTGAAAGACGGCATACCGGAGAACGAAGGGGGTACTGACAAGTGGGCGGTTCCCAGTACCTTCGAGGCCGCTGCCGGTAATTACGTGATGCTCGATTTGGGGAAGAGTAATTTCGCCCTTTTTGCCCACCTCCAGCCGAAAAGCATTCGCGTGCGTGTTGGCCAAAAGGTGCGTCGAGGCCAGGTTCTGGGGTTGCTCGGCAATTCCGGCCGTTCTTACAGTCCGCACTTACACTTCCACGTCGTTGATGCCAATTCCTGTTTTGGCGCCGAAGGCGTGCCGTATGTGTTCGAATCATTCGAGGTCCAAGGCGTCTTGCCGGCACCGGACGAGGCGTGGAAGCCGCCGCCGAATGCAAAGACCGACAAGCGGCGCATGGAGATACCGACTGAGAATGCCGTCATTCGGTTTCCTTGAATGGGGGGCGGATCAGTGATTTCGGAAACAGAAAAACTGGGCGGCGACGCTGTAGACGGCGTCTTTGACGGTGACCGGGCGCGAGCAGTGCTACCTTGAAGATGTTTTGGTAGGTCTTGTCGCGCTGCGACAGGACTTCACGATTGCTTGAAATGCTTCGCCTGAATTATCGTCCGGCCTTTTTGGTTCAGGGCCACGCCGCTGGATCCTGTCTATAAAACCCCTTGAGCGCGGCATAAAGCTCAGGGTGCCTCCTGCACAATTGCTTCGGCTTCTCGAAAAAGCACTCCGTCGCCACCGCAAAGAACTCGGCCGGATCGCTTCCGCCATACGAATCCATTACCGTCTTTCCCCCCTTCTCGATTCTACGCCGCAGCTCCTCGTATTCCCTGGATAACATCCTTGCCCACGAAGTGTAGACCCTGCCCCGGACCCGATCAAGGCTTACGCAAGCGGAAGTGCAATTGAACCCCCCTTCATATCACAATTCGTGTCAATTAGAGTTCATTCACGGTTGAAAAATGCATATCTTTCTCCGTGTCCCCTTACTCATACTCATACTCTCCCTCTTCCCCTCCCTTTGTAACACTTCGAGGGCGCGTTTGCCCAAATGCTCCCTCGGGCCAAGGCCGATCTAACCACACTGTGCCTTGGCGAGCGATTAGTCCTCCTTATCCGCGGTGACTTTGTTTTAAGACCTGTTGGATCTGAAGCCGTACCTGTCACCTTACCTGTCACTTCAAAACACCACTTTCGACCAATGTTTACAGGCCACCTGTCACCCTGTCACCACCTGTCACCCCCTGGGTACCCCCTCCTGAGTCTTGCTCTTGATCCCTGCTCTTGCTCCTCCCTGTCAGAAACGATCCGAACCTATCCGGACCTATCTGTGAGAATGAGGCGGAAGAATCGTTTCGGTGAATCGGCAAAGGGCGTAGCACCGGGTTGCAATAGCTGTTGCGTTTCTTCTTCGGAGAGCACGTCCCAGGTTTGCAAATCGGCGGAGGCTTCGATGCGAAAGGGTTGCTGAGCGGGCGTGCTCAAATGAAATGTTCCACCTGCGTCGGGAATCAGTTGGAGCCGAAAGGTGCTCTCAGGATCCCGCTGACGGTAATGGAGCAGACTGTAATCGTAATCGGCGCTTGAATCTGACCCGGTGGTGTCTTCTATCGTCAGTACGCGGACGTCTCCGCTCGCATCGACGCCCACCGCCAGGCTGTATTGCCAACTCGGCTTCGGACCATCGTAATAAACCATCCAGTGCCGACTCCCATAGGCGTCGTACTTGGCTGTCACCGCATCAACGCCGGTCACGACTCGGACGCCCCAACCGGTTACGTAGGCATTGCCGAAATTGTCCAACGCGAGTTGCGATGGATACCAGACGAGGATTTGCGGTTCCTTGATGCGATATTTTAACTGCCCATTGGGTCCGATGCGCGTGATACCTGACTCTTCTCCCGGTTCGTAATCATCGTCGCTCCTGTTCAGCACCGTGATGTCGTTGCCCGGGCCCACAGCGAGCGCCGTGATGTAACTAACCTCCCCCCAACTGCTGCCGGTGCGCATCTCCCAAAGTCTCTGTCCGCCCGAAGAATATTTTTGCACGAACATAAACCCATCAGTACCGGCTGGAGGTTCGCCCACGCCGGCAACAATGAGGTGTCCGGCGGCGTCAACCACAAGGGCACCAAGCCGGTTGTGCTGCCCTTCGACATAGGGAATAGTCCAGACGAGTGCGCCGGTGGAATCCAACTTGCGCAAGCGAATCTGGTTGTACCCCTCAACGATAATGGTGGCTCCCAGGTAAGTGTTGCCGGATGCATCCACCGCCACTGCGATGGAATCGTCCTCCGGCGTCGGATTGACAAAGGACCACTGAAGAGCGCCCGCGGGATTGTAGCGGGTAGCCGCCGTCCCGATCTGGCCTAATACGGCAATCACGCTGTTCCCTTGCGGATCAACGGCAAAGGCATGGATGCTGCCCCAAAGGTTGGTTCCGCTGAGAAAGCGTGACCAGAGAAGCTGGCCATTCGGGTTGTATTTCAGCACGACCAATGCATCGGGGTAATACGAGCGGCCGGACAATCCCGCAATGTAAATGTTCCCTGCGCCATCGAGGACAAGGTGAGACGGTTCCGCATTCGTGAACTCAGCGCTTTCAAAAACCGAAGTCCACAGGAGTTCGCCACTGGGCGCGTGCTTGTCGAGCACGATGTTTGAGCCCGTGAGATGATTCGAGCGCGACGCTATGAGCGATTGGCCGTTGGGCAGGACCGCTAGCCGCGGCTGATACTCATAACTCGAGTAGGCACTCCGGTGTGGAGTGGTTCCGATTAGTTCCACGGCGCGTGAAATCTTCAGCCCGGCAGCGCTGCTGGTGGTACTTCCGCCGAAGGTGGACACCACGATGTCATAACTCCCGCTCGCCTCGGCGTTCAAGTTGGTCATTCGAAATATCTCGTTGGTCGCTCCGGGAATATTCGTGCCGTTGTGACGCCACTGAAGCGTCGTGAAATCGTTGCCAGTAACCGTGGCGGCGAAGGCGGCATCCGTCCCGACGTAAGCGAGTGTCTCGGTGGGCGCGACGGTGACCTGCGGCGGAACGCGCACCATGAGCCGGGCTTCAGGGCTGACGGTCACGCCAGCCGTGTTGGAAATGATCACTGAGTATTCGCCACGGTCAGAAGCCTGCACGTTAGGGAACGCGAGGGTCGAATTGGTGGCGTCCGGAATGGGTCGGCCATTCTTGCGCCATTGAAAATGGATTGGTCCCGGCCCATCAGTTACGGTTGTGAAAACCACGTTGGTGCCCGGATCCACTACTTGAAGGGCGGGAGTGACTACCGCGGTGGCAACGCCAGTTACGGGTTGTTGAGTGTATTTCACGAGCGAGACGAAGCTTTCCGAATAATAATATGAGCGGCCAGCCACGAAAATGTCGCCCGAAGGCGTCACCTCGAGGAATTCACCGTAGTCGCTGACGCCTGCCTGGCTGTTGTAGGTCACGGACCAGAGTTGCGCCCCTTCTGCATTCACCTTAACCATGATCATATCATCGCCATACGATGTGGTCAGATAAGAATTGCCGCCGCTATCCAGATCCAGGACGCCAAGATATGCGGGCCAGTTGGGATAGGTGATTCGCGAGGCCCAAAGCTGCTGGCCCTCGGCGGCGTATTTGATGAGCAAGACATCGCCCCAGCTGCTGGCGGCAACGATGATGTTGCCACTGTTGTCGAAGCGCACATCCGCAGCATACACCGGCACCGGTTGCTCGGCCCGGTAGCGCGCCATCCACTGGCGGTTCCCATTGGCATCATACTTCCATAGGATGCCGTAGAGCTGATCCCTGGCCACGGTCACCACGTTGCCCGCCGAATCCACATCGAGACCGTTCGCCGTGCCCCCCTGCAGATTTACCGAAGTCTCATGGACCGCCCAAAGCTCGTGGCCATCCGGGTCCAACTTAAGCGTAATGGCAAACGATTCCTCACTCGCTCCTCCCGATGTTCCTGCGACATAAATGTTTCCGCCGGCGTCCACGCGCATCTCAACCGGGCGCTCTCCCCCCTGCGGACTGTCGTAAGAATATGTCCACAGAAGATTTCCGACCGGTCCATACTTCAGGACAACCAGCCTCGATATGCCATAGGTTGCGACCGAACTGCCCAGCAGCAGGATGTTGCCCTGACCGTCGACGGTCATGTCGGTGGGTCCGTAGTTGTAGCCGCCCAAGCCCTCCCAACGAGCCGCCCATTCCAGTTCTCCAGTGTCGCGATACTTTAACGTGAGAAAATTCGCACCGTGACCGTTCGTGCTGGACGTAGTTCCGGCCACGTAAACGTTCGTGCCATGGGCGACGACGCCAATCGCCGATTCGTAGCCGGACGGTCCCTGCGGCGGTTCGTAGCTCCTTTTCCAGACCATGGCACCGCTGGAACTGTAGCGGGCTATCAGGATATCGCGGAAGTAATAGCCGCCGCTGCGAAAAGGACCGACAAGGAAAACATCCCCGGACGGGCCAACATCCATGCCCGAAACCAGCAACGATGGATCCGTCGGCCCGTGAATGCGCACTGCCCAGGCTTGAGAAACCGGCCCCGCTTCTGAAGCCAACGCGCAGGCGCCATTCATCAAGATCAAGCAGCCAATCCAACAGGTAGTTCTCATAAGATGCACCCAATCTTTTAGCAACAGTCCCCTCAGGGCATGCGGTCATACAAGATTACGAGCGCAGGTTACACCGCCAATCGTCGCGACGCCACAGCAAACGGGCGAGCGCGTGTTCGGGCACCCACCGGACGGCGCACGATGCGCTCCTCGGCTCCGTGCCGCCGATCAAATCACACATGGACCAAAGGTGTGGGCGGGTCTTACAGAAGCAAGCCAAGGGACGGAACCTTACTTTTTGGCCAGGCGCCTTTTGACGTGCAGGATGAGTTCGCAGTCGTTGCAAGGCAACAGTCGCAGCGGGACTACAGCCGAGATAAGTCAAAAGGACATCCGATATAGTGGCGAGGGAGTTCATAATCGAAGATATCGATAATGTAATGATTTTGGGGCACCGCAGTGGCGCTCACTTAAACTTGCTATAAAGCTCAAGGGGGGCCAGCAGCGAACGGTTCCAGACAGCGTCGCGATACACGAAGAGGATACCCAGAACACTAAGAACAACAAAAATGCAAAAGGAGCCTGCGCGGTGGCGTGGTGAAAGGACGTTGCTATGCATTGCTAAAGGAGTGCCT
>Ga0209382_10010539_pt1 | contig 11505 bp, 8 predicted proteins | sample SoiMetdeltSBSDD5_FD_187599 | JGI IMG/M metagenome (GOLD analysis project Ga0209382, IMG submission 187599) | Bulk soil microbial communities from a Populus tree surrounding site in Tennessee, USA - Soil MetaG P. deltoides SBSDD5 (SPAdes) (version 2) | ecosystem: Environmental > Terrestrial >...
CGAAGTAATCCCGCAAGTTCCGGCGCAAGTGATCTCCACCGAAGATGATCAGATGATCGAGACACTATTTGCTGAACTGTCCAGACAGCAGTTGGGCGCCGCCCAAAAAAATATTCAGGGGGATGAGTCAATATTGACTACGCGCCGCCCGCAGGCATACCATCAGCGGCATGAGAGATGCCCCAATCACAATCCATCGCTTTACAGCTCCGCAGATCGTCGAGTTTCTCCGCATTATGGCGAAGCAGATGGGCGGCGTGGCTGAACTCGCCAAGCGTACCGGCTACGACCGGGCCAATCTCGACAAAATCATCAAAGGCAAACGAAAGCCGACCGCTCGACTTCTCGCAAAGCTCAGCATCCACGAAGAGCGCTCCTATGTCTGGACTGCGACCACCGAAGTCAAGGCTGACGCTAGCCGAAGTTTGCCGGAACTGTAAAAACCGTCCCGCGCACTCACCGGGCACATTCGGTCGATAGGCGGGCAGTGAATAGGATGCAAGCGCCCACGCGAATACAGGAGCCTTGTAGGTCGATTCTGGCGGAAAGTGGATGAGCAAGCCGAGTTAAGGGTCCTCATTCCCTTTTGGCTGTCCCACTCGGCTTGCCATGTGTTCATTCTTGAGCTTGACGCAATATGTGCAACTCCGGCGCCTAAATGACGTTGTTGAAAGCAGGGCATTTGCCGGTTTGGGCGTGGGGCATGTCCCGAAACACCACACAGTCTTTTGTGGCATGCGAGTCCCGAAACGCCCCACGGCTTGCGCAGCGTGACTCGCGAGCAAGCTCACCGGCACCGCGCCAATCGAAGCCACATGCAGGCGCACGAAGGACGGGCCGTGCGACGATGCGTCAATCGGAACCCACAACACTTATCAACGAGAAAGCCACTGAGCCACGCCGCCATGAGGTGAGCAAGTTCCACGTCTGTTGGCGCTGTAGCTATACGTGCCGTCTACGCAAATGGCGGTAGCGCGCAGTCCAACTCGTTTCGTGAATTCATCGAAGGGAATAGGAGTAAGAGACGGGGAAGGCGTAAGCCCTTGAATCTCTTCCGCCGAGCGACTCGGCGTGGGCTGTATGCCTAGAATTTCCTCGGCGGATTTGCGCGGCTGCGAAGGATAGAGCGCCGACATGTTCGCCGACCAGATGGCGACTGTGAGCGTGGCAAGGAACAGTAGGGTCGGAGTTGAATACACCCGCTTCATTACGTCGGCTCCGTAAAGCAACGCATTTGGTCTGCGAAGCTGGGCGAGAATAAGCCTGACTCTCTCAACGAATGTCTCAGGTTGATAGTCTTGGTTAGACATAGTTCGACTACTCAACTCATTATTGGCGCCTATTCTGTGTCGCTTTCCGCGCGCCGTCAAGAATAAAGCCAGGCGACTAACCCGGCTCCGTGTTTCTGGCACTAAACGCCCACGCTTCGAGTACCTCGACACGCTGAACTGCTGAACGCATAATGCGCGCAATTGGCGGCTTGAAAAATGCCTATTGACAAGGGAAAGCCGCCGACGGGCCGAGGAAACGGAGCTATAGGCAAGCCGGGCGTCGTAAGCAACGAGGCGCCCGGTTTTGCTATTTCATAGACGACCTCCGGGCCGGTTCACACACCACTTTGGAACCTGCTCGACTTCACAGGGAACTTAACCAGGTTGTTAGGCCGCGACACTTCGCGCGGCGGATTGTTCGGGTCGTCGTCGGCTAGCGCCCGTCGGCTAGCGCCCGTCGGCTAGCGGCCGCTCCGGCTTTTCGCAGGGCGGCTCTGCCTGGCGAACAACAAATTGAGCAGCAAACTGACCAGCGCGCCCACCAGAAATACAACCACGGCCAGCAGTATGGCCCGGTCGCTCTCTTCTTGATTCTTCGGCTCTTTCATTTTGTCCTCTAGGGTTGCTGGATGAATTATTCCCAAATCCCGGCCAGAATCGCCCCGGCCAGAACCGACGCGAAGCATTCGGCGAACGCGAGCGCCGTCAGTTTCCACCGCCAGCTACGGAAGACAACCATGTATCCTGGCGGAAGCGCCAACATCATCATCGACTACTGACAGTCGCTTTACCATCGATCGGCTTCTACCTGACTTCGAAAACGACTTCAACAACTCGATCTGATTGTGAGTTGTCATCTGGGGGGTTCTTTTCTTTGTCCCGTGCGCGCTCCTCGCCATAACCGTCTATATGAATAAGATCAGAGTCAAATTCGAAGTCGAGGTTGCCCATCGCGAGGCCCAGCAAAAAAGCTAAGCGGCCTTTTACTGCTTGAGCGCGCTGCAGCGACAATTTTTGGTTATATTCTTCGCCGCTCAAGCGACTTGCGTGCCCTTTAAAGTCGATGTGGTACTCACCGCGTTGCAGAGTATCTTGATACAATACCAACCGGTTTGCTAGAGCTTCCATGGCCATGTCGTCGGGATGATACGACCCCGTATCGAAGGGAATGGTCTCGTCGACACCTTTTCCGCCGAGTTCAGGAATTACCAGATTATCGCCGATAGCCTCAATCGGCGCCTCTGGGCCTGAAACGGGGTTGAACATTCTCGCGCCGCCGTAGGAACTCGGATTATAGTACTCGCTCCAGTTGTCATTACGGCTGCCCTGGCGAACTCAATGTTTGGTGGACTATTGGCGGAGCGGTGGCCGAAACCTCAGCGCCGCCGCTCTCTTTGCGCTGAAGCTTTCCTTCTTCCTCCTCCTCTTCACACTCCGCGCATTTGCGTTGCGCTTGATGGGCAGTGACGGGCGTGATCGAAAGCCCATTGCCGTCCGAGTGCGGCGCGGACATTCGCATGACCTGATAGGCGACGCGGTCGGCCTCGCGCTCGTACGGATCATCGGCCTGGCCGATAGTCAGTTTGGGTTGAAGGAGACCCGAGCGCATGGCGATCGATTGCCAGAGAGGATTCTGTTCAGACGCGGTTTTCGTATAGGAAGTGGAATCGCCTCGCTCGGGTCTTCTCCCTTCAATCTTTTCAACCTGATTGTGGTTACGCGATGCGAACATCACACATTACCTGTACAGTTTTCAGCTTTCAGCCGGATGGCCCGTAATAATCACTGAAAACTAAAAACCGAAAACTGCCGCTAACGCTCCAAGAAAATCACTTCGTCCACGCCGTTGAGATTGATTTTGGCGTTAGTCAATAAGACTCTGTCCTGTTGGCTCAGTACGCCGGATATTTTCCGCGGGTTGACGGCGGGCCGTCCCGCCGCCGCCAGAGCGTCAACTATGGCATCTATCCGCTTCGCGGCTTCCACATCGGGTGGAGGCGTCAGGACAGCCAGTGTGACGCCGTTGACCGGCTGGCCGGGAGTCATTCCCGCGATTAGATTCCCCAACGCGGCGCCTTCAGGAGCATTATTCTTGAAAACTACCGTTGCAGGCTCAGGGCGGGCCTCCGGCACATGCTGGAAATCAAGAAATCGTGCGAAGAGCACAACCGCTGTCCTGGTGGTTTGGGTTTGCGGCGCGACGAAAGTGATTGCCGGGCATTCCAGGTTCGACGGGAAAGCCTCCGGGCTAGGAATGTATTCCGGCGCCGGGAAGGTTGTCCCGGGAGGGCTGAACGCTATCTGGATAACTCTCGATTGGGCGGTTGCGGTCGCGCCTGTGATGCTCTGGTCAGTGGCGCTGGTTGTGACGACGACCGGATTGGGCGCGCCGCCGCCCATCAGGAGCCATTTGCCGGCGGCCGCTTGCAGGCTGTCGTCGGGTACATCGTCCGTATCCTTGTTGAAATTCACTTCTCCGACAGGCTGAGCGTCGCTCTGGCCGATGGCGCTTTCCAGGCTTCCTTGCGAGAGCATCGCGCGCACGATCTCCATCTGTGGGGCGCCTACCCGATACACGAAATGGCAGGTCTGCGCGATAGGGTTGAATGTCATCAGGACGATTACTCCATCGACGCCGGTGGCCGGAATCGAGGACGGCGCGCCGCTCAAGATGTCGTCGATCGCCCGTGGGTGCAGTTTGGAGATCGGAGAGAGCGTCGCTTCGAGCCGGTCGAGGCGCGCGCGCGCCAGCGCTTCGCCGTCGGCCGCCGCCGAGTCGCGATTGCCGATAGCGCCGTAAATAATGATCTCGCCGGGCTGAACCTTCCGCCAGTCCTCCAGAATGCTCTCCGGAGATGTGGCCAGCGTCGCCACTCCGCCGCCGAATTCGACCGCGCCGACCGGCGCCACTCTGTCCGCCGGCAGCGGCCGGTTTTCGCGCAGCAGATTTCTCAACGCCAACGCCTCTTCCTGGCTGCTTACCAACACGTGATAGACCTGGTAGACCCGCGATGGCGCCGCCGGCGCGGGCGCGGGTTTCTCCTCCTGGCATTTTTCGTCACGGCGGCGGCGGAAAAGCGCCCAATCCATGACGCCTCGCACGATCAGTTCATCGGTCGGTTTGGGCGGCGGCGGGAAGAGCAGGCGCGCATTGGCGTCGGCGAAATCGATGTCGTCAAGCGCCGCGGCGATCACTTCGAGGGCGTCGAGCGCGAGAGCGTGGCCGGCATTCTTGTCCGAGAGCGCATCGGGATTCTCCTTGAGCGCGGCTTCAGCCAGGACGGTCTCTCGCGCCGGCCCTTCGGCCACCTGCAAGATGGTTTTGAACTCGGCGTTGACCTCCAGCCGCTGTTGGTCCCAATCGGCGGATAGTTCGATCTGCCTCTGCTCGTGACTAAGAACGATCCTGAGCGCCGAGCCGCCGGTCAGGGTGACGGATGCGTCCAGATCGACCAGGATAGTTCTGCTCTGCCCGGCGTTGTTTCCGGCGCCGTCGAAGGCTACGCCGAGGAATGAAAGCCGGGCATTTTCGATACGGCCTTTGAGGCTCCGCGCGCTGCCACTCCTGACCGTCTCCTGCGTAATCCGGAAGACGCCGTTGAGTTCGACGTCGAGTGGCGGCGTCCTTGTCGTCGTGGCGCCAACAACGGCGCGGGCGTTGAAGTTGGTCGTGTCGCCGCGTTTCATCTCGAAGGCGTTTCGTTCACACTGCAAACTGACCCACAAACCCGCTCGCTGGTTGTTGACGATCGGCGTCTGGTTCGTTCGGTTGAAGGCGCCGGGGTTGATCGCGCCGCCTTGCGGGAACGTCGTTCCTGTTGCGCCGCCCGTTGCGCCGCCCGTTGTGCCAGTGGATGGGGTGTTGGCCCGGCTGATTACGTATTCGGCGCTGATGTAGACTGCCCCTCCGCCCGACGGCGACTTTTCCGACCTGGCTATGCCGGTAAACCTGATGCTCGGACTTATAGCCCTGACAGCGACGGTCGAGCCGGGAGATGGGAACGGCCCCGGAGATGGAGATGGGGTTGGAGACGGAGACGGAGGAGTGAAAAGAGCCGGGTTGAGATCGATGACCGCCTCAAAACCGCGTCCGGGGCTCAGACTCTGTTGTGTGAGGATCTCGCCGTTCGGAACCAGTATCTCCACCCGCGGTTTGTTCTGCGGATTATCAAGCCCCTGCAGCAGCGAGATGCGCTCCATGTGCTGAGCCTCTTCGAGAGCATGTGCGACGTAATCGGGCGACGTGACGCAGAAGCGCAGGTCCACGCCTTCGCCCATCATCCGCCGCACCTGTTGATTGATCGTCAGGCTGGCGCCCGGCGTGACCGGCAAATAACCGGCGCTAGGCAATTCGATGATGCCGCCGCTGATCAGCATCCGGTCTTGCGGAGCGACAGCCAGGGCGGACTCCACTGCCAGCAGTTTTGTGTTGAGCGTCGTCAAACGGCTGACGCCGCCCTTGAATGTAATGGCCTCATCCAGAGGCGCCTGCAGCGTGGTGAATCGCTCGGTCACGGATTCGTAAAACTGTTTGAGTTCGGCAATGGTCGCGGCCGCTTCGCTGATTGCGCCGCGCGCTCCGCCGCACGGATCGCTGTCGCCGCCCGGCGTCGGGATATTTTTGAAGAGGTCGTGAAGCTGGCATTGGAACTGCAGGATCTGGGCGAGGAAGACGTCCCAGGGGCGCATCATCATTCGCCATTGCCAGTAACGCCTGGCCGGCGTGTCTATGCGTTCGCGGCGCGCAATCCACGGGTCGAGGAAGACGGTTCCCGATCCTTCGCGGGCGATGACGCCGATAGGGACTCCACCGCCGCTTTCGGCGTCGGCGCCCAGACACCAGACGGCCTGCTCAAGCCCCGCTTTCGAAATCACGCTGGCGACGCGGCGGCGCTCGTCTTCGAAGTAGGCCGCCCCAACGCGCGAGCGCAGATGGATGCCGGTGAGCGGGAAAGCATTTGAATTGGGCAGCGCCGTTTGCAGCGCGAGCGGGACGGCGCGCACGGTCAGGCCTTCAACCACGAACGGGCGATCAGTGCTCGTCACGCATGCTTCTTCACAAAGATTGCCGAAGACGTCCTCTTCGCCGCAGAGCGCTTCCGCCATCGAGATGGTGATAACAAAGAGATCGCTCGCCGCCAGCGGGCTGACTGCCGGCGCGGCGCCGGAGAGTTGGCACGGCCCGAAACCGCCGTCGCTTTGAACCTGACTCGCGGAGAAGAGATTCTGCAGCGCCAGCGATTTGTCGATCAGTTCTTGAATATTGATCGAGGTCTCTATTGGCAACAGCAGCGCGCGGCCCTGCGCGTCGATCGCCAGGCCGGGGCCGATCTCGAGAGTGTCGCCGTCGCCGAGCGTGACATCGTATCCATAAGCCACGCCCGGGCCCCCAGCCTGATTCGATTGCCAGACCAGTTGGCGCAGGTATTCCTGCTCGGCCGTCAGATCGCTGGCGCGAAGGAACTTGCCGTCGAAATAGTTCAGCCGCGTCAGCGGCGTGCCCGCCGGAATGACGACCACGCCGTTCTGCCGGCTTACCAGCGTCAGCGATTCAGATACTTTTGTGTTCGGCATTATCAGGTCCTCTCCTTCATTATGATGAAATCAACTGTCTGCAAATGAGCAGGGCGGCGAGCAGATCCTGAAGCGTGGAGGTCGCCACGTGCGACGGTCGCACGGACGTGTCCACCGCTCCTCCGGCCAGCGTCCAACCGCTTTCTTGTTTCGCCAGTTTGATCCCGGCGATGTCGGCGAGCACGAGCGGGTCATTATCTCTGCCGGGAAAGAGCAGCGCGCGCGCGCCGTCTTCGCTTGTCGCCGGCTTCAAATCGATTCCGTCGAGCGCCGCGAAACGATGAAATGCTTTGAGGTAGGCCGCGATCTGCTGCGCCTTCGGCAGTTCTTGAATGGCGGCTAGGATATCGAGGACGGCCTGGTCGTCGTCTGTGACGTCTGTCGAATCTTCCTTCTTATTCGGTTCGTCGAGGCCGAACATCAGCCGCAGCCGGTGGTACGGGAAGACGCGCGGCGGCGAGAGATTTGGCAGCAGCAGAATCTCCACCGTCTCGAAGACGCGCGAGTAGGCCGTGCCTGTATTTCCGTTGTCGCATGGTTCCAGGAGCGCCGGGACCTGCCGCGTCAGACAAGCTTTAAAGCAGATCACGACGTGCGCGTCGAAGGTTTTGCCGCCGTCTTCATCGGTTGTGATCTCGAAGCCGGGGTCTTTTTCGTGCTTGGCGAACCACTCGCCGACGTTGACGCAGGCGTCGGCTTCCAGGTGCAGTTCATGACCGGCGGCGTCTAGCGCCAGCCCCGGCTTGACGCGAATTTCGTGGCGCCCTTGATCGAGGCCGACATTGAACCCCCAGAGTACGCCTTCTCGGTGCAACCAGGCGTTGTGCAAGCGCGCCTTGGCGCGATGATAAGCCTGCTCGGTTTCAAAATCGTCCACGCCCAGCAGCATGCCGAAGTGGTAGCGCAGCGCGTAAAAAGGGCTGAGCGGCAGCAATTCGCCGCTGGCGCCATCCGAGGCCAGGCATGTGGCCAGATCAGCCGTGTTAACCATAATGCATCTCCTTGGTTCAATTATCTCCGCGCAACGCGCCGAACAGACGTTGAGCGTTGTTTTGACGCGCGCTCTGTCTGCGTCCGGCGCGCCGGGTTTGCTCGGCGGCGAGTTGTTCCAGCACGTTCGAACTGGCGTCGGCCTTAAGCTTCGCTTCGACGAAATCTTCTTCGGCCTGATCCAGATCCGATTTGATTTTCGCCGGGTCTGAAGCTTTCAGATCGTTGAGCGTCCGTTTGGCCTCTTCGTAAGCGGCCAGCAACAGCCAGGCGGTTTCAGGAACAGCCGCTTCCCAGGCATGCAGGACGCCGTGGTCCGATTGCTTGTAGTTATCTTCGGCGATCTTGAGAGCGTTTTCGGCTTCGGTCAGCGCCGTCCGGGCGGCGCTGACGCTGGCGTCGGTCTCAGGGTCTTTCTTGGCGGCAATAGCGGACTGGGTTGCCACGGCCAGCGCGACTTGTTTGGCCACGACATCGACCAGTTTGGCGTCGCGGTCTATCTCTTCCGCCCGCCAGGCGGCGTCGGAGGTATGAAAAGCTAGCTCCGCCGCGGCAAGAGTGTTCTTGGCGTCAATTACCGACTGCGCGTCGTCGGGGTTTTTATTCTCGGCTATGGCTTTCAAGATCTCGGCTTCGAGAGCGTCTCCGGCGTCGTTGAGAACTTTCAACTCGGCGTCGTGAATATTCTCAGCGGCGGCGGCGTCTTCGCGCGCAGTTTTTAGCGTGGCGTCGTTAATGCTCGCCGACTCTTCGGGCGTGAGCGGAAACCTGTTGGCGTCAGCGGCGCCGGCCAGCGTCGCCTGCGCCTGATCGAAGCGGCTTTTAGCGGTGTTGACGAAATCACGGGCGGCGGCTTCGGCGCGCAAAAACGCCTGCCATTGCTTATCGGCATTGCCGGCGGCGCCCCCATTCGCGTCGCGTTCGGCAAGCGCGGCGTCATCGGCGGCTAGCGCGTCGGCGACGGTCCTGGCGATGCGCGCGACTTCAGAGTCGAATCGCTCTTCGGCGCGCGCCAGCAGCCTGGCAGGGAAGTCCGCCTCGATGCGCGCTTTTGCGCTTGTGAACGGACCGTTCTGGAGCGCGGCGCCGGCGTCGGTGTTGAGGGTTGAGAGCGGCGCGGCGGTGAGGGCCGCCTTCAGTATTTCCCGTTGTGTGTGCGCCTCATCGGCCTGCTTGAGCGCCGATTCTGCCTTCACCAGCCGCGCCGAAGTGGCGTTCAAGAGCGTCTGCGCGCTTTCGGCCGCGGCCTTCGCCGCGTCCAATTCGGCCTGAGCCTTCAAGGCGACTGCGCGTTTTGTGCGTGAACGAATGACGAGTTGTTCCAGCGCGTCGAGCAACGCCTCGCCATCGGCGGAAGTCGGCGCGGCGGCCAGCTTCTTGCGGGTCTCGTCGGCCTGTTTGTTTAGATCGGAGAAGGCGCTTGTCGCCTGGGCCAGGTTCTCGCTCTCGGCGGCGATGGCGGATTGAGCCTGCGCCAATTGTTGCTGCGCGGCGGCGACGGCCAGCCTGGCGTCATCGCGTTTTCGTGTGGCGTAATCGAGGATCGTTGTTGGGTCAGTCATGGATTCTACCTCTGTAAAACTGGGCTCGCTGAGGACGCCCTCTGTGCGAGATACGGGGGCTTTGCGTACTTTGCGAGCTCTGGAAGTCTCGCGAGTTTTGGAATCTTTGGTTTTCTTCGTGACCATAAGACCTCACTGGCTAAAGGTTCATGCCGACGGGCACGCCGGGGAACGAGCGGCCTGCTTTTTGGTACTCGCGCCGGATGGCATGAACGAGATGGCGGCGATCGATCGACGAACCGGCGGCGGCGGCCAGGAACCCGGCAGCGACGGCGGCGTTGCGGATCACCCCGCCCACGACCGGATAGAGGGCTGACAGTTCGTGCAGGTTGACGTCAGCCGCCAACGGCGCTGTCTGCGGTAGATGGCAGCGCCAGAGCGCCAGCCGCTCCTCGCGGTCCGGTTCTTCAAAATCAACGACGAACTCAAGCCGGCGCAGAAAAGCCGGATCGATGTTTTCGCGAAGGTTGGTGGCCAGAATCGCCAGCCCCTCGAACTGTTCCAGGCGCGTCAGCAGGTATGCCGTTTCAAGGTTGGCGTAACGGTCGTGGGCGTCGCTGACTTCGGTGCGTTTGCCGAAGAGGGCGTCCGCTTCGTCGAAAAAGAGCGAGGCCTGAGCGCGTTCAGCCGCGTCGAAGACCGAGGCGAGGTTCTTTTCCGTTTCGCCGATCCATTTCGACACCACGCGCGAAAGATCGACGATCAGTAGCTCCACGCCGAGGGCATTGGCCAGCACTTCGGCCGACAATGTCTTGCCGGTCCCGGGCGGCCCGGCGAACAGTAAGCGCGCGCCGCGCGCGCCACTGCGGTCTTTCAGGAAACCCCACTCGTCGAGGACGACCGATTGCAATTCCAACCGCGATACGGCTTCGCGCAGTTGCCTGAGCCGGTCCGCCGGCAGCACCAGGTCTTTCCAGGTGGCTCTCGGCCGCATCATGCGTACCCCGGCCGAGAGCGAGACGCTGCCCCGCGCGCGAATGCTGGCGGACACGTCGTCAACCGCCGGGGCGCGGCCTTCGAGTTCGGCGACGAACCGTAGATCGGCGGCCACCGCCGCCGCCATCGCCGGTTCGACCGGGTATCGCGCCGCGAGAAACGGCGCCGCCTGAGCGAGCGACGGAATCGCGGCGCCCCACATCCGCCGTTTAGCCGAAGGCGTCAATCGCTCGACCTGCACTGCGATCAACGGGCGTCTGCTGCGCGCTCCTGCCGCGCCTGTTCGACCGCAGATGACTATCGGTCCTGGAAAATCGTCGAACGGCGACGGATACTGCGGATGTGTCGACTGGGGCGCATCGGCCGGCGCCAGATTCAAGACGGGCGCCGCTCCGCGGGCGAGCGAGTGAACCCAAATCAACTTGACCAGATCCCGATCCACTGAAGCCGGCGCCAGAATTCCCGCCGGCTTCGCCCCGGCGTGGGCTACCAGCGCAGTGGCGCGGTAGTAAGCCGTCTCTTCATTGTCGGCCGTGACGATCACCGTGCAGGTTTCGCGGCGCCGAATCGCTCTTGCCGCGCGCTCAACGCTCGCCGTCGCGAACCATTCATCGAGTCCAGCGCGGGCGATCGAATCGTCGAGCCGGTTTATCGAGGCGGGCCAAACATCGAGCCCGTGCAATGCCGGCCAGAGCGCGTCCGCCGGTTGCAGTGAGCGTTCAAAGAACGGCCCGTCGCCGGTGATGCGCAGCGCCCCGCTCGCCGCCAGCGCGCCGGTTTCGACCAGATCACGAAAATCCCTGCGCTCGCGCTGGTCGCGGCAGAATAGTTGAGCGGCCAGACCCACTGTCGCGCGCGGCTCGCCGCGCGGATGCAGCGTTCGCAGGACCGCCGCCAGCCCTTCGTGCTCTTCGCACAGGCCCCCGATCAACAGGAGTTCGACCTCCTCCGGGCTAAGCGCCAGCGATCGCGTCAGGCGATCCAGCGGATCGGGCCCGCCTGTTTCAATCGCATTCGCGCGTTCGCGCGGATTGCGCAGCCATGACTCGAGTGGGCGGCCTTCGGAGACCGATTCAAACATCGCCCACAAAAACGTCTGGCTTTCGGCGGCCGTGCCTTCCGAACGGCGTAGTGTGACCTCCAGGAAACGAGCCAGGCGTCCGGCCATGATG
>Ga0209382_10010540_pt1 | contig 11505 bp, 8 predicted proteins | sample SoiMetdeltSBSDD5_FD_187599 | JGI IMG/M metagenome (GOLD analysis project Ga0209382, IMG submission 187599) | Bulk soil microbial communities from a Populus tree surrounding site in Tennessee, USA - Soil MetaG P. deltoides SBSDD5 (SPAdes) (version 2) | ecosystem: Environmental > Terrestrial >...
CGACCAGCCCACCGCAGGCCGCGAAATGCTCGTAGCTCTGGTGCAGGCTCGGATGGGACGCCAGCCCATGGAACAGCAACAGGCACAGGTGCTGGTAGGAGGTGAAGTGCTTGCGCGAATGCTCGGCGCCGCAGGCCGCCGCGCTCGCTTCCACGACCGACCGGAGCGCCCGCACCTCGGCTGCGAGCCAGCGGCGCAGCCGACGATTCAGCCCGAACCCACCGCTGGCGGGGGATGGTACGCTTCTCGATGGAGCCATCGATGCCTCGCAGAAGATGTGGTGTGACACCTGCATCCTCCACCGGGCAGCCCCGATGGCTCCACCTTTTGTCACACGCGCCCCTCACCCCGGCGCGACGCAAATCGTCGTCTCATACTATTCAAGACGGCATTGGGTTGAAACCCACGTCTACCATAGTGCCGTCGCTACGCGACTCCGGACTGGCTTCGTCCAGTGTGGCGTAGCCACACCTGGACTTTGGCGCTTTTCGTGGCGTGAAACGGGGTTCGCGCATCTCTTGGCTAGAAGGAGGATGCACTCGAAAGTTGGCGTGGCGCCTGCCGAATTATTGGGGGTTTACACGGCAATCGCGGGCAACCTGCCCAAAATTCGGCGCGCCAGACGTGCGTACCCAGGTATGAGTCGCCCGTAGGTGCTCAGAAACGCCAAAGTCCAGGTGTGGCGTAGCCACACACTAAGGTAGACGTGGACTTCAGCCCACGGCCCCGGTGACGGGACATGCCACGGCCCCCGATGTCCATCCTCTCCTGTCTCCCGACTCCGCGTCTCGCCTATCCTATCTCTCATGATCGTGCTTCCGGTGATCCGTCGATGAGCTCCAGCCCCGCCGCGCCCCCCGTCGATCTCCGCTCGCTGCCGCTGCCGTACCCCAAGACCGAGCGCCAGGCCGAGTTCATGGAGCTCGCCGAGCGGCTGGGCGCTGTCGCCGCCGAGCGCGCCGCCGAGCACGATCGCGAGGGATCGTTCCCCTTCGAGAGCGTCGGCGCGCTCCGGGCGAGCGGCTACGCGGCCCTCACCGTGCCAGAGGAGTTTGGCGGGCGCGGTGCCGATCCCCTGGAGCTCGCTCTGGCGCAGGAGCGGCTGGCTAGAGGCGACGGCTCGATCGGCCTCGGATCGTGGATGCACCTCGGGCTGATCGCCCGTCAGGCGACCACCCGCACCTGGCCAGCGGCCACCTTCGAGCAGGTCTGCCGCGCCATCGTCGAGCGCGGCGCGCTGATCAACTCGGCCGCCAGCGAGCCGGCTCTCGGCAGCCCCAGCCGCGGCGGCCTGACCTCCACCACCGCCGTCCGAACCTCACATGGCTGGCGGATCAACGGCCGCAAGAGCTGGACGAGTCTGGCGCCCGCCCTGGAGTGGGCGATCGTCATGGCGGCCGTCGAAGACCCCGGCCACCCCGCTCGTCGTGCCAACTTCCTGGTCCCGATGTCCAGCCCCGGCCTCAGCATCGACGAGACCTGGGACGCCGTCGGGATGCGCAGCACCGGCAGCCACGACATCGTCCTCGACGACGTTCTGGTCCCTGAAGACGCCCGACTCCCCGGCGAGGAGGTCCCCGGCGTCGGCGATCCGCGCATCTGGACCGTCGTCTCCGGGGCTGTCTACACTGGCATCGCCGTCGCCGCCCGCGACTTCGCCGTCGAGTTCGCGCGTGGCCGCCGCCCGAGCGGCCAGCAGGGCGCCTCGATCGCCGAGTACCAGGCCGTCCAGCACCGAGTCGCCGAGATGGAGATGCTGATCCTCCAATCCCGCTCGATCGTCTACGGCACGGCCGAAGCCTGGGTCGAGCGGCCGGAGCTGCGCGAGTCGATCGCCTGGCAGGTCAACGCCGCCAAGTACGTCGCCACCAACAACGCGATCCGCGTCACCGACCTGGCGCTGCGTGTCGTCGGCTCGGCCGGGCTGGCCCGGGGCCTGCCCCTGGAGCGCTACTTCCGCGACGTCCGGGCGGGCCTCGGCAATCCCCCGATGGACGACATCGCGTTGACCCTGATCGGCAAGGCCGCCCTCGGACTCTAACGTCCCGCCGCGAGCAGCGCAGCCTGGTCAATCTAACTCCGACGCACCTTACTGGGACTTTACGGGGTTGCATGGAGCGCGGCTTCCCGCGAGCGGGGAAGCCGCTGGGAGAGGGGGATTTCAGGCGCGCACCGCTTCGAGGAAGCCGGCCCGCCAGCTCGGGTGGCGCGGCGCCCAGCCCACGGTCCACCGAGCCTTCGCGTTCGAGATGCCCCGGCTCATGATCGGATCCTTGCCGTCCACTCGAGGTGGGGGCGGCCCGCCGACCTCCGCGACGTACTGTGGCAGCCACCCGCGGACCGGCGCCGGGTCGTCGTCGACGATGTTGTAGATCCCGGACGGCCACTCCAGCGCCAGCATCGCCGCGCGAGCCGCGTCCTCGATGTGCACGAACGAGCTGACGTTCTCGTTGGCGGGAAACTGTCCCTGCCGCACCAGATCGGCGTGGAAGCCGTCCGCCGCGAGGCTCGTGCCCGGGCCGTAGAACAGGCCGTAGCGCAAGATCACGCCCTCCGGCAGCCCTGAGACCGCTGCCTCCAGCGTCGCCAACGCCGCGATCGTCTCGCGCCACTCCTGAGGAGCGTCCAGATAGAGCGGCGTCTCCTCGGTCGCCAGCCCCTCGCCCGGCGCGTAGGCTGGCCCGAAGCTCTGCGCCACCATCCGCCGTACGCCGACGGCTCGGGCCGCCTCCACCAGATTGCGCGTCCCCTCGATCCGCAGCCGATTCGTCGCGGCGAAGTCGAAGCGAGCCAGGTCCGTCAACTGGTGGATGACGGCGTACGGGCGCGCCTCGCGGACGGCGTCCATCAGCGCCTCGCGGTCCAGCGCATTGACGATGGCCGGCGTCGCACCGAGCCCCCGGAGCATCTCCGCCTTGTCAGGATCGCGGGTCGTCCCGACGACCTCGTGACCGTTGGCCGTGAGCATGCCGATCAGCGGGCGCCCGACGGCGCCGGACGCTCCAGCAAGAAAAATCTTCACGGTTCAGGTACCTCCGCCAGAGAGACGAGGTACCGCTCCGTCGTGTGACCGGCCCGCGACGACTGGCTCCGGTTGTGCTGTGCGGGGACCCCCTGGACAGAATGGACAGATTGACACAATGAGCTCGCGAGGCGATCCGCGCGCCGTTCGGCGACGATTTTCGCTCCACCGGCTACCATGTCCTGACAGGGACGTGGTGCAGATGCGATTAGGATTCCTGACCCACCTTCACATCGGCGAGGACGCCGCCGACTCGTACCGGCTCGCGCTCGAGCTGTTCACCATCGCCGAGGAGCTCGGGTACGACAGCGGCTGGGTGGCCCAGCATCATTTTCTGAACAACGGCGCCCGCCTGCCGTCCACGCTGGCGTTCCTGGCCGCCGCCGCCGAGCGTACCCGCCGGATTCACCTCGGCACCGCCATCGTGATCCTGCCGCTCGAAGACCCGCTGCGAGTCGCCGAGGACGCGGCCGTCGTCGACACTCTCAGTGGCGGCCGGCTGGAGCTCGGGCTCGGCACCGGCGGCGATCCGCTCACCTTCGCCGCGTTCGGCCAGGACGTCCAGGCCCGCCGCCAGCGGTACGCCGAGGGTGTGCGCGTCATCCGAGAGGCCCTGGCCGGCCTGCCGATCAACGGTACGGAGGCCGTCCTCTACCCGCCAGCCCCCGGCCTGACCGAGCGCCTCTGGGAGTCCACCCTCAGCCCCGAGAGCGGCGCCAGGATCGGCCGGAACGGCAACGGGCTGCTGCTCGCTCGGACCGCCTTCCAGAGCAACGACCCGACCGACGTCAGCCAGCTCCCGGTTGCCCAGGCGTACCTCCAGGCGATCGAAGACCTCCCCCTCTCCCTCGCAAGGGAGAGGGGGTCGGGGGGTGAGGGCTCCTCGGGGTCGGGGGGTGAGGGCTACCGCATCGGGCTCTCGCGCGCCGTCTACCCGGCCGACGACCGCCAGACCGCTGTCGCCCACCTGGAGCATGGCGTCGCCGAATATGTCGACCAGATGATCGGGCGCGGCTTCTTCCCGCGTGGCCTCAGCCAGGAGGCGTACTTCCAGCGCAGCCACCTCCACTACGGCCCGCCGGAGGAGGTCGTCGCCAGCCTCCAGGCGGACCTCGTCTTCCCCCTGGCCACGGAGTTGATCGTCCAGGTCCACCCGGGCCACCCCACCCCGGACCAGTTCATTGCCGCCCTTGAACGGATCGCGAAGGAGGTCGCCCCCGCGCTCGGCTGGCGGCCCCAGACCGTCGCCACAGCAGGATGAAGGCCGAAACGAGACGGAAGGGAACCCCATGACCGCTGCGACACAAACCGACGTCACCAGCAGCCTCGCCGGCGTCGCGCCGGGCTCGCCGATCGCCGAGTTGCGCGCCCAGCGACCGGAGGCGATGCAGCACGCGCAGGGCAGCTACGCCGCCCTCTTCGATCCGGCCGAGCCGTTCGGCCTGAGCTCGATCGAGCGGTTCGCCACCGCCCTCCGTGTCGCAGTGATCCACGACGCTGCCGAGGCCACCGAGCATTATCAGCAGCGCCTCGTCGAGGCAGGAGCATCCCCCGAGATCGTCGCCGCCGCCGCGCTCCAGGACGCGGGTTCTGCCAGTCAGGCCGATCCGGCCGTGCCGCCCCGGCTCCAGGCGATCCTCAGCCACGCTGATCTCCTCGCGACCCGCCCCGTGGAGGCGACGCCCGACCACCTCCAGGCGCTTGCCGACGCCGGCCTGGCCACCGTTGAGATCGTCCAACTCTCGCAGATCGTCGCCTTCATCAGCTTCCAGGTCCGGGTCGTCGCCGGGCTCCAACTGATCGGTGGGCCGTCAACTGGCCCGGCCTCGACCGGCGCCGAGGCCGGGCCGGCCGTCGCCGGCCAGTCGGCATCGTCGACGCCCGAGCCATCCTCGAGCCTGCCCCCCGCCGAGATCACCCGCCCGGGTGACGACCTGAAGCGCCCGCCGGCCTTCACCCGCGATCAGCTCGAGTGGACGCCCTGGCTCACGCCGCTCGACATGGCGGACGCGAACCCGGCCCAGATCGCCGCCCTCGAAGGTCGGCGTGGCAACTCGCCGTACTTTCGGCTGCTCGCCCTTGACGCGGCCGTCCTGACCGAGCGCACGGCCACGGACCTCGGGATCTTTTACACCCACGGCGGGGCGCCGCGCGCGGAGCGCGAGCTGGCTGCTGCCGCGACCTCTCGCCTGAACGGCTGCATCTACTGCGCCTCGGTCCACGCCCGACTCTCGGCCCAGCTCAGCAAGCGCGAGGCGGACGTCGACCGCCTGCTCGATCGCGGCGTCGGCCCCGGCGTCGATCTGGAGCTGGACGACCGCTGGCAGGCCGTCGTCGATCACGCCGTCGCACTCGCGAAGACGCCGTCCGCCGCCAGCGCCGAGACGGTCGGGCGCCTGCGCGAACTCGGCCTCTCCGACCTGGAGATCCTCGACATCTCGCAGGCCGCGGCCTTCTTCTCCTGGGCGAACCGGCTGATGCTGACCCTCGGCGAGCCGTATTACGAGGCGGAGTAGACAGGAGACAGGAGAATTTGCCCCTGCTGTCTCCTGTCTCCTGTCTCCTGTCTCCTCGGTCCTACCGTCCCGTGAAGTTGGGCGGGCGCTTCTCAGTGAAGGCCGCCATCCCCTCGGCGTGGTCCTCCAGGTCCCTAGACATCGTGGCGGCTGAGCCCTGGTGCCAGTACGATTCGTACGGGTCGTGGTCCCAGCCGCTGTAGACCGCGTGCTTCGTCAGGCTGATCGCCCCGCTTGGCCCGTTCGCCAGCTTCTCGGCCCAGCGCTCCACGGCCGCGTCGAGGTCTTCGAGATCCACCACCTCGTTGACTAGCCCCAGCCGCAGCGCCTCCTCGGCGTCGAGTGGCTCGCCGAGCAGCGTCATCTCGATCGCCTTGCCGATGCCGACGTACTGCTGGAGCAGGTTGGTGCCCGTCGCCAGGCCGCGCTTGATGAACGGCGTCGCCATCTTCGCGTCCCGCGCGATGATCCGAAAGTCCGCGCCGAGCGCCAGGTTGAAGCCAGCCCCGTAGGCGTACCCCTGGAGCCGCGCGACGATTGGCTGCGGCAGACTCCGCATCAGGCGCAGCGTAGACGTCCAGCGGCCCGGCCCCTGGACGTAATGTTTGATCGCGCCGCGCCGCGCCCGCGAGAGCATCTCGTCCGGCGTCCGGTCCCGCCCGAGCTCGTCGCCGGCGCAGAACGCCCGCCCGGCCCCGGCCAGGATCACCGCCCGAATGCTCGGATCGGGCTCGCAGCGCTGGAACGCATCGTAGAGCTCGCCGCCGACCTGGTAGTCGATCGCGTTGAGCTTCTCCGGTCGGTTCAGGGTAATCCGCGCGATCGACCCGGTCTGCTCGAACTTCACGTACTGCGCCGTACTCGTGTCTGCCATGGTCCCCCACCCCCGTCCCTTCAGTAGATCACCTGCTCGCGGACCAGCTCGTCGTACGTTTCGTCGGGCAGCCCGAGCAGTGATTTGAACACATACTCGCTGTCCTCGCCGACTCGTGGCGCCCGCCGGAACCGGTTCGGCCGCTCGCCGTCGATCATCCACGGCGCCCCCAGTGTGTGGCGCGTCCCGCCCTCCAGCCGCTCGATCTCGCTCACGAACGAGCGTGCTGCCAGGTGCTCGTCGGCGACGACGTCGAGCGCCGTCAACGTCGGAGTGGCTGCCACTCCTGCCGTCTGGAGCGTCTTGCTGGCCTCGAAGGCGTCCTGTGTGCGGGTCCAGGCCGAGATCGCGGCGTTCAGCTCGTCGTGGCGTGTGCGCCGCCCGGTCGCTGTAGCCAGGCCGGGGTCGGCCGCCAGGTCCGGCCGGCCGATGATGGCGCACAGCTCCGGCCAGGCCGAGTCGTCGAGGACGCTCAGCGCCAGCCAGCGGTCGTCGCCGGCCGCCGGGTAGCAGCCCTGCGGCGCCACCAGCGGATCGCGGTTGCCTCTCGCCTCCAGGACCGTCTGGTTCATGCCCCAGGCCAGGATCGGCTCCGGCAGCGCCGCGATCATCGTCTCGGACATCGAGAGGTCGTAGAAGCAGCCCTCTCCCGTCCTTCGCTGCCGCCAGATCGCCGAGAGCAGCAGGAACGCCTCCAGGCAGGCCGTCAGCGGGTCGGTCCAGATTCCACCCGACGAGGTCGGGTCGCGGTCCGGGTACGCCGAGAGCGCCGCCCAGCCGGTGAAGCACTGCAACAGCGAGCCGTACGCCACCAGGTCGCGCTGCGGCCCGCTTCGCCCGAAGCCGGACGCCGAGGCCATGACGATGCGCGGGCTAAGCTCCTTGAGGGCCGGGTACCCGAGGCCGAGCCGCTCCATCACGCCGGTCGAGAAGTTCTCGATCACGATGTCGCTAACCCTGATCAGGTCGCGGACCAGCTCGCGTGCGCGCTCCTCCTTCAAGTTGAGGGTGATGCTGCGCTTGCTCGGGTTCAGCTCTTCCCAGGAGGCGTTGCGGTGGGAGAGGTCGGGCCGAGTGCGCGACTCGATCTTGATCACCTCGGCGCCCATCGCCGCGAGATACTTGGTGCAGATCGGGCCAGCCATCACCCAGCTAAAGTCGACGACCCGCACGCCCGCGAGCGGCTTCGCCGGGTCACCCCCAATCCCTACACGAGCGGCGGCAGCAGGCGCAGTGCGAGCGGTGCGAGCGTCGGCAGCGGGCGCAATGAATTGCGCCCCTACCGGGATGATGCATCGTTCGTCGGGGCGCAATTCATTGCGCCCTGACGCACAGCCCGTGACTTCCGCGATCCGCGCCGCGTCGTAGCTCAGCCGATTGCCGTAGATCTCCTGGTTGTGCTCGCCCAGGCGCGGCGCCAGGCCCGGCCGGGGCCGGGCGACGTCCGCCATCGTGTACGAGACGCCGGGGAACGTCAGCGCGCCGAGCGTCGGGTGCTCCTGCTCCACGAAGAACCCGCGATGCTCGAATTGCGGCAGCTCCAGCATGTCCGTCGCGGTGCCCAGCGGGTAGCAGGCCACCCGGCGTGACTGCGCCGCCTCGAAGACGTCCCGCTTCGCTTGCTGGCGGCTCCATGCGCACAGCAGCGGGTGCAGCTCCAGCCAGTGCTCCTGCCGGAGCGCCCGCGTCGCGAAGCGCGGATCGTCCGCCCAGGCCGGATTCCCCATCACCTCCAGCCAGCGCAGCCACTGATGCTCCTCGCGCGGCGAGATGACGACCCACCCGTCCTTGCACGGCAGGAACGAGACCGTCGAGTTCGCCGAGGCCGTCACGACCTCACGCCGGACGCCGCCATTGCCCCCGTCGAAGCCGCCCCGCTCGCCCTGCTTCCGGTCGAGCGCGTTGTGCTGTGACTGGTTCTCGGCGGCGACGGCTTCTTGCTGGGAGACGTCGAGGTGGCTGCCCACGCCATCGCGCTGAGCGATCAGCAGGCCATGGACGGCCGCCCCGGCTACCATCTCGCCGGCCAGGAAGGCAGCGGCGTGGCTCGGGGCGTTCAACGGCGGCAGGTCCGCGCGCTCGATCTCGCGCGAGGGGAAGCCGTAGGCGAACCCGGAGCTGTGGAAGGCGATCAGGTCGTTGCCGAGCCAGCCGGCTAGTGGCCCCCACTGGCCGAACGGCGTCACCGAGACGACGGCCAGCTTCGGGTTGCGTTCCTGGAGCGCCGCCACCCCGACGCCGAGCCGATCCAGCTCGCCCGGCCGGTAGCTCTCGACGAGGACGTCGACCTCGGCGACCAGGTCCAGCAGCGCGACGCGCCCGGCCGCCTGCTCCAGGTCGAGGGTGATGCCGCGCTTGCCGGCGTTCAAGTAGAGGTAGAAGCCGCTCGCCTCGGGGTCGGGCTGGTGGTCCCGGAACGGGCCGCGACGGCGGGCCGGATCGCCAGTCGGGGGCTCGGCTTTGACCACGTCGGCGCCGAGATCGGCGAGCAGCTTACCGCCGTACGGACCGGCGATGCCGCCAGCCAGCTCCAGCACCCGCACACCGACAAGCGGTCGATCGGCCACGCCGTCCCTCCCCATCGAGCCCAGGCCCAGCCCGCCGCTCGGCGAGCGTCGCGCCTCGAACGTCGATCGTCGCCCATCGAACGGCGCCCAACGCCCGGCGATTGCCTCATGGTATCGTTCGTTCCGTTGCATCTTCCACCGGCGATGCAACGCGGCGAGCAGCGCACGGTGCGACGCACCGCTCGGGAGCAACATGACCGATGCCCGGCCGCAGCAGCCGAAGTCGTTCGGCGAGGTGCTGGAGCAGTTGATGCTGCGCGCCAACGTCTGGGACACTGCCCTCGCCAGGCGGCTCGGCGCCTCACGCTCGGAGGTGTTCCGCTGGCGGACCGGCCGCGCCCTTCCCTCGCGCCGCAACCTCGAACGACTCCAGAACGCGCTCCAGTGGTCCGCGGACGGCTCGCCGATGCCGCTGGAGCCGGCCGAGTGGGATCAGCTCCTCGTGCTGTCCGGCCACGGGATCGCCTGGCGCACCAGCGGTCCTGACGAGCGCAACCGTGTCGAGTTGCCGGACCGCTGCGCCGTCTACGCCTACCAGTACGAGCAGCGTAGTTTCCCCTCGCAGTGGTCCCGCCGCGCCACCGAGATCGAGCGCGAGGTCCAGGGCAGCATGCATTGCATGTTGTACCGCCCGCCCACGTTCCTCCGGCCGGACTCGATCACCCGGCTCTACACGCACTGGTACGACGCCGACATCGTCGATCGGTACGTCGAGGACCTGGACGAGCGCCGGGCGCTCTGGGAAGAGCGGGTCGCCGAGTATGAGGTCCGCCACATCTACAGCAAGCAGATGCTGGCTGGCTACATCCACTCGCGCACCTGGCAGGGCCATCAGCTCACGCCCGAGCAGGTCCACGATCATATGATGCTGTTGCTGGACCTGCTCGACCGCCACTACCCGAACTTCGCGATCGGTCTGGACGAGGACGTCCTGCCGTTTGACGCCACGATCGTTGGCCACGAGGTCGTGCTGCTCAGGCTGCGCCACGCCCACATGGTGAACGCGGCCGGCTGGACGATCTTCGGGATGGAGATGTCCGGCCTCTCGGTGGTCAAGACGTTTTCGCAGGCGTTCGACCGGACCTGGGGCAAGCGGACCGTGGTCAAAGACCCCGCCGAGGTCCGCACCTGGCTGACGGGCCAGCTCGCCGCCGCCCAGTGACACGGACTCCCGTAGGGACAGGTTTCCAGTCTCCAATTGCCGTCACTCCCAACCCCAACCCGCCCCGTCCCCCTGGTGATCCGTCCGCTCAGGGGTACCCGGGCGCCCACACACCTGCACTCCCCACGGAGCCCGTGCGCCACGACTCCACTGGCCGCCGGACGACGTCCCCGTGAGGGTATCCAGCGATTCGTTGCAGATACCACGTTTAATGCAACGCTTCGTGCGGCGCGAGATGCAACACCCGCCGCCCCGGGCTATGCGGCAAACTTCTGCTTCGACTACATTTCTTGGAAAGAACCGTCCACTTCTCTCGTACTCTCCCAACCATCGGTGGCCATTCGGAGATGAGACGATGCCCAAGACCGACATTTCGCTCGGCGACCTCGTGGACATGATCGCGCGCGGAGAACTGCGGCTCCCCGAGCTTCAGCGTCGATACGTCTGGCCGGCTACCCGGGTGCGCGATCTTCTGGACTCGTTGTACCGAGGCTATCCATCCGGCACTATCCTCGTCTGGGAGACCGACCAGGACGTTCCCGAAAAGGATCTCTCCGTCGCTCAGCAGCAGAGCGCCTTTCGGTCCCATAAGCTCCTGCTGGACGGTCAGCAGCGACTGACGTCCATGTCTGCCGTACTGCGCGGCGAGCCGATCCGGCCAAGAATCGTGCCCGGTCGATCGAGATCGCGTTCAACGTCGATCACCCCGAAGGGCCACCGACCGACGTCATCGAGGTCGAAGACGACGCCCCGGCGGCGGATGCGGATGCGGGTGATGAAGGCGCCCCGGCAGACCTTGATACACGGAGCGTCCAGGAGCGCGTTCAGCCGCTGACGTTCGTGGTAGCCTGGAGAGCGCTCCTGAGCGACCCGCGCTGGATAAAGGTTTCCGACATCTTCAATCCGGATCGAACCGACTGGCAACTGCTCAAGCCATTAGGGCTCTCGCCAGACGATCCGAAGTACGATCTGCATACCAAGCGCATTCAAAAAGTCCGCGCCATCCGATCGTATCCCTACGTCATGCAGGTGCTTGAACGCGATCTTTCATACGAGGAGGTCGCCGAGATCTTCGTGCGTGTGAATTCGCTGGGCATGAAGCTGCGCGGCTCGGATTTGGCGCTCGCCCAGATTACCGCGCGATGGCCGAGTTCGCTGCAGTTGTTCGAAGCATTCGCCGAAGAGTGCGAGAGGGTCTGGTTCACCTTTGACCTTGGCCTGCTCATTCGAACACTACTAGCCCGTCAGGGCTGATTTACAGAATGTTGATCGTGGGGCTATCCTGCTGGGTGCGAGACGCGCCGAGGAGGGCAGGCCCACGATGCGGAAACAGTACGTCGTGCGGTTATCCGAGGAGGAGCGTG
>Ga0209382_10010541_pt1 | contig 11504 bp, 12 predicted proteins | sample SoiMetdeltSBSDD5_FD_187599 | JGI IMG/M metagenome (GOLD analysis project Ga0209382, IMG submission 187599) | Bulk soil microbial communities from a Populus tree surrounding site in Tennessee, USA - Soil MetaG P. deltoides SBSDD5 (SPAdes) (version 2) | ecosystem: Environmental > Terrestrial >...
AGCTTCATGGGTTGGCTACCTTAGGGCCGGATAGCGCGCTTGATTAGCCGGTATTTCTGGAAATGATTGTCCCGCCAGCGGTACGACTAACCGCCCTGTGGCTGCGATAAGAAGAGGCGGCGCGCCGCGCCGAAGCGAGGGAACAAGTGAGGCGATCGGCCGCTGGACGACGATGGCGCAAGTTGCGCCGCTACGATGGATGAGTCAGATCCCTCGTCATCAGCACCGCGTCCTCGACGCCCTGGTAATAGCGACGGTGCAGGCCCGTATCGACGAACCCGGCGCTGCGATAGAAGGCAATCGCGGTGGCATTGGTCGCGCGGACCTGTAGTCGTATCGCGATCAGGCCGGCGATCCGCGCGCTGACTTCGAGCCAGCGCAGCAACGCGCTGCCGAACCCGCGCCGCTGCTGATCCGATCGCACGGCGAACAGGTCGAGATGCCCCTGTTCAGCGTCGTAGCGCATGATCGCAAAGGCGACGACACCGCGATCGTCGCGGACCACCGCGACATTCGTTGCGCGGTCCCGGATCGAGCGCAGCACCCGACCGGGCGTCCATGACCAGGCGAGACCGAACTCGATGCAGTCGCGAGACAGCAGCGCGATTTCGCGCGCTTCCGACAATCTGGCGAGCCGGATTTCACACTGCTCAAGCATGGCCGTTCATAAAGCGCGTCTATTGAACGACGATCTCGCGTTCCCGTCCATCATCAGGCTCGGCATAGCCGCCCGCGACGAACAGGCCACACCAGCAAAGAAGCGCGAATTGCCCCCGTTGCACTCCCCTTCTACAGTGTCGGCGCGTGGCCGTGCGGCGCGCATGGGTGGGGGCACATGTCGGAGCGTCGAGAGGGCGACCAGCACAAACCCGAAATCGAGCTGCTGATAGCGATGCTCAAGTTTGCATCCCTGATCAGCCGGCCGATGCGGGACAGCGTGGCCGATCCGGCGGGCCTGAGCGCGAACGAGCTTCGGATCCTGATGGCGCTCTCGGGCGAAGGCGAATCCGCGGGACACAGCCTCGCGGAACTGATGGGCATGCACGCGATGAACGTCAGCCGGGCACTGGCTTCGCTGCACGCGATGGGCCTGATCGAGCCGGTCAAGCGCCGCGGAAATCGTCGGCGGAAGCCCTACCGGGTCAGTGCCCGGGGTGCGAAGGCGCACGTCGCCCTGGAAGCGGACCTCGCGCGGGTTGCGCGCTTCCTGGTCGGCGTGCTCACGGCGCGGGAACGGGCGGCCCTGAGGCGGATCCTCGTCAAGCTCGACCGGCAGGTTCTGACGTGGCAACCGAGCGAGCGGCGCCCGCACGTCCCCAGGGCTTGACGGGCAGCCACGGATAGCGAGCCCGGGCCCGCGGCGTGCGCCGCTATGACGCGCCGCGTGAGTCGGGTCAGCGCTGCCCGGCCACCACGGCGCCGAAGCGCGGGTGGGCGAAGTGCATCGGGACGTCCTGCCGATGCGGCCAGGTCTTGCGGATCTTGTCGGGCGGCAGGAGCGCGTCCGGTCCGATCGGATTCGCCGGGTAGGTCTGCGTGGCGGGCTGCAGGTGCGACACGGTCTTCGACCAGCCCTTCTCGTAATCCGCCTGCCACTGCATCATGTAGTCGAGGCGCTTGATCTTCCAGACACCGTCCTCGCGGACGTAGTCGTTCTCGTAAAGGCCGGCTTCGAAAAACTGCAGCGGCAGCCCCTCGGGCTTGTACTCGCGGCTCTCGTGGCTTCCGCCCATCAGCAGCCCGCGGAACCGCCCTTTAGCGGTCTGGCGGTCCGGCGCCACGGTAATGATTTCCTGCATCTCGAAATGATCGAGGAGAAGGCCGTACACGGGGCCATCAACGCCCTGGGTGAAGAAGTTCTGGAACCATGTCCCGTACAACCGCCGGACACCAGCGTGCCCGCGATACTCCCCCGACAGGAACACGACAGCTCCGTCCCTGGCGAAGAGCTGGACGACGTCCTCCGCGCGGTTGAAGTCGATGTAGTAGCCGTAGGCCCAGTGCAGGCGGCGGATCGCGTTGATGTCTTCGAGCTCGCCGACGCGATGCTCGAGGGCCGCGAGTCGTGCTTCGAGATCCGGCATCAGGACTCTCCCACCGACGTTTGCGCCTAACGCTAACAAATGTTAGGTAGGGAAGCGAGAGGCAATGCATATGGACCGGAAAGACAGGACCGCGCTCATCACGGGCGGCGTGTCGGGACTCGGCTTCGGCATCGCCCGCGCGTTTTGCGCTGCGGGAATCGACCTCGTCCTGACCTGGCGCAACGAGAACTACCGCGCGCAGGCGGAAGCCTGGTTCGCGGCCAGCGGCCACCCGATGCCGCGCTTCGTCGAGCTCGACGTGACCGACCGCGCGCGCTGGGCCGACGTGGCGGCCCGGGTCGGCCCGGTGCACATCCTCGTCAACAACGCCGGCGTGAGCGTCTTCGGACCCACCGACGAGGCGAGCTACGCCGACTACGACTGGATCATGGGCGTCAACTTCGGCGGCGTGGTGAACGGCCTCGTGACCTTCGTTCCGCGCATCAAGGCTCTCGGTGAAGGCGGTCACCTCGTCAACGTCGCCTCGATGGCCGCGTACCTCTCCGGGCCGCAGGCCGGGATCTACACCGCGAGCAAGTTCGCAGTGCGCGGCCTGACCGAGTGCCTGCGCTACAACCTCGCGCCGTACGGGATCGGCGTGTCGCTGGTGTGCCCCGGGCTCACGCGGACCAACGCCTGGGATTCGGCGCTGAAGCGCCCCGCGGGCTACGCGGCTTCGGGGTTCGCGCCGCCCGATCGCGCCGAGCTGGAGCGGTTCGGCGCCGCGTTCGACGCGGGCATGGACCCGCTCGAGGCAGGCGAGAAGATCCTCGCCGGCATGAGGGAGAACCGCGCCGTGATCTTTACTCACCCCGAGTACGCCGAGGATTTCGCGGAGATCTATCGCGACTCGGTCGCGGCGCTGCCCGACGAGCCCGTGCCCGAGGGACGCGCGCACATCGAGCGACTGCGTCGCGAGGCGAATCGGGCCGCAGCGGCAGGCAAGCGCATCGCTCTCGGGGACCTGACCTGACGGTACGCGGCGCCTCGGCCCGCTCGAAGCTCAGCACGCTATCGCGGTTCCCCGGTGGCCGGTCAGGCGGCCGCGAGCTGGTCGGCGCTCACCCACCAGCCGTGCACCTGCGGGCGCAGCCGATGCGGTACGGCGATCCTGGCCACCGGCCCTGCTGCGAGGTTGGCTGCATCGAGGATCCAGACCGCGTGCAAGAAGTCCGACGGCCCCGTCTGCTGATCGACGATGGTGACGAGCCACCCGTCGTGTCCGGCCTTCGATGACGAAACGTGCACCGGCTCGTTGAAGCACTGGCCTGGAGGCAACGCGAACGCCTGCGGCGGCCTGCCCGTGAAATCGAGCCGCAGCAGCGTGTTGAACATCGCACCGACCGGTCCGCCGAGGACGGGGGGGCCGCGCATCTCCGGGTTCATCGTCAGCATCCAGGCATGCGTGTACGGCCGCCCCTGGAACGCGGCCGGAATCACCGGCATATCACCCGGCGGGCCGATGACGGTCTCTCTAACGGTGTCGCTGCCGCTCCCGAGATCGAGCGTCCAACGCGCAAGCCGGCTGCCGGCCTCGGGGGGTGGCACGTTCAGACCGGAGGCGCGCTGGATGAAGGGGAACACGTTGACGTTCGACAGACACTGGTCGAACTGGATGCGACCTTCGGCATCCTCGAACGCGTTCATCATGTGGAAGCAGAAGACCCCCTTCGGCCCACGGAACCAGCGCATCTGCGCGACGTCGCCGCCGCGCGGCATCACGCCGACCCAGCTGTCGCGACCCATCTCGTGCACCCAGTGGTCTCCGCCCGCCTCGACGCGCTCGCGATCGCAGGTGGTCGGGTAGACCGGGAACAACGCGTAGTTCTCGGTAATCGCGAAGTCGTGCATCAGCGCGCAGTACGGCGCGTCGAACCACTGCTCACGGATCAGGTCGCCGTGTTTGTCGGCGATGCAGTAGGCCACCTTGGTCGAGGCGAGACCGTCGGCCTCGTAGCCGTAGAAGAACATCTCGCCCGTCCCCGGGTCGATGCGGACGTGGGCGGTGACCGTCTCGGAGCGAAGCTTGCCGCCGAAGTCGTAACGGCCGAGTGTTTCGAGCGTGCGCGGATCGACACGATACGGGCGACCATCCTCCTTGGTCATCAGCAGTCGACCGGCATGCCATACGGGCGTGGTGTTCGCAACCGTGCGATCGACGCCCTTCGCCTCGGGGCGGTCGGTGAACGGATTGCGGTACTTGCCGAATAGCGCCTGCCCGGCCGCCAGCTCCGCCCTGTGGCGCGCGGTCTGCACGTAGCGCATCGCAAACCCGACCCTGCCGCCCGAGAAACGCACGACCGACACCATCCCGTCGCCGGACAGGATCGCGCCGCCGTCCTCGGTAAAGGGTGGAAAGGCGGGATCGGGTACGGCGCGGAAGAAGCTGCCTTCGACCTCCACGGGGATGCTGCCCTCGACGTCGAGCGAGTCGATCTGGTACTCCTCGCGGATCGGCGTATTGAGTCCCGTGTACTCGAGCGTGTCCGGAAACTGCTTCATCTCATCGACCACCCTAACATCTGTTAGCGATGATGCTGGTGGCTGTGGGGTTTGGCAAGGCACAGTTTCACGCTATTTTCACACCCGCCGAGACGGCGCATTCACGGTCCGCGCGTAGGTTTGCGGCCAGCATCGCCGGTCAGACCGGCGCAGGGAGAAAAAATGAGCAAGACGCGAACGGCAGCGCTGTTGTGCGCTTTCATGCTTGGCGTGGCTCCGGCACTGGCACAGCACTCGGGCCACGTCGGACTCACCACCTCGGCGCAGGAGCTGCACCCGGGGCTCGGTAATCACCACTTCCCGATCACCACGCAGAAGACGGAAGCGCAGGTCTACTTCGACCAGGGGATCCGGCTCCTCTACGGATTCAATCACGACGAAGCTGCGCGCTACTTCCGTCGCGCGTCCGAGCTCGATCCGCAGGCCGCGATGCCCTGGTGGGGACTCGCGCTCTCGATCGGGCCGAACTACAACGACACCGCGGTGGACGCGGCCCGGGCGCAGGCCACGTACGATGCGGTGCGCAACGCACGTGAACGTTCCCCGAAGGCGAGCGATCGCGAGCGCGCCTATATCGAGGCGATCGCCCGTCGCTATGCGTCGCCCGACCCGAAGTCCGACTGGGCCGCTTTCCACCGTGACTACAGCGATGCGATGCGCGAGATGGTCCGCAACCATCCCGACGACCTCGACGCGGCGACGATGTTCGCGGAAAGCCTGATGATGTTGCGGCCGTGGCAGCTCTGGACCCTGGACGGCGAGCCCGCGCCCGGCACACTGGAGCTCGTCGGCGTGCTCGAGTCGGTCCTGAAGCGCAATCCCGATCATCCGGGCGCCAATCACTTCTACATCCACGCGGTCGAGGCGTCGCACAACCTCGAGCGCGCGATCCCGAGCGCAACGCGGCTCATGACCCTGGTGCCCGGAGCCGGACACCTGGTGCACATGCCAGGGCACATCTATCTGCAGACCGGCGATTTCGAGCTCGCGGCGGCGACCAACGTCAACGCCGCGGAAGCCGACCGGGTCTTCGTCGCGCGCACCGGCGCAACGGGCATGTACCCGCTCATGTACTACACGCACAACGTGCACTTCGTCGCCTATGCGCGTGCGCAGCAGGGGCGGTACGACGAGGCGAAGCAGGCGGCGAAGCAGATGGTCGAGCTGGTCGGCGACGGGGACTTCGAGATGCAGATGCTCGAGGGCTTTCATCTCTACCCGCTGATGGTCGATCTGCGGTTCGCCCGATGGGACGACGTGCTGGCGGCACCACCGCCGGACAAGCGGCGCGCGCTGAGCACGGCCTTCTGGCGCTATGCGCGCGCGATGGCGCTTGCAGGTCAGGGCAAGCTTCGCGATGCGCAGGCCGAGCAGCGCCGGTTCGAGAAGGAGACCAGGGCAGTCCCCGAGGAGTCGAGGTACCTGCAAAACAACAAGGCCTCGGACCTGCTCGCGCTTTCAGGCGCGACGCTCGCGGCGCGCATCGCCGCCGGCCGTGGTGACGGCGAGACCGCGATCGCCGAGCTCAAGCGTGCGATCGAGCTCGAGGCAGGCATCCAGTACGATGAGCCTCCGGCGTGGTTCTACCCGGTGCGCCAGTCGCTCGGCGGCGCGCTGCTGCGCAACGGGCAGTCGCGCGAGGCGGAAGCCGTGTTCCGCGAATCGCTGGCGAAGTATCCGCGTGATGGTCGCCTCCTGTTCGGGCTGTGGCAGAGCCTGCTCGCGCAGAACCGCGTCGACGAGGCCGCGCTCGTTCGAGCGCAGCATGAGACGGCGTGGAAGGATGCGGCCCTGCAGCTGACTGTCGAGGGTCTTTAGGTTCCCGTCGTCGCCGACCCTGGCAGGCGTGTGGCGCCACTGTGCACGCACACGCCTGCCTTCTGCCGGGGTCAGAGAGACGCGACCTTCGTCGCCGTGGGCGGCGGGTCGCCCATCGCGATCAGCTGCGGTGTGACGGGCATGCCCGCGACCAACACCTTCTGCACGCCGTGGACGATCACCTTGTCGCCGCGCTCGAGACCCGAGGTCACGACCCGCAGACCGTCGGCCATCCGGCCGAGCTCCACGTCGCGACGTACGGCCGTATTGCCGGGCCCGAGTACATAGACGTACTTGCGATCCTGGTCGGTAAGCACGGCCTTGTCGTCGATCAGGAGCGCGTTCACGCGCCCGCTGTCCGCCATCTGCACGCGCGCGAAGAGCCCGGGCGTGAACGCGCGGTCCCGATTGGGCACCACGGCCCGCGCGCGGATCGTGCCCGTGCCGGCGTCGACCTGGTTGTCGATGAAGTCGAGCGTGCCGGCGTGCGGAAAGCCCGTCTCGTTGGCGAGCCCGATGCGCACCGGGTTGTCGGACGCCGCGTGCTCACCGCGACGCGCGAGCTCGTTGTACCGCAGGTAGGTCTGCTCGTCCGCTTCGAAATAGACGTGAACCGGGTCGAGCGAAACCAGCGTCGTAAGCAGCGTCGTGTCGGCCTGCGCGAGGTTGCCGATGGTCACCAGCGCGCGACCTGCGCGGCCGTCGATGGGCGCACGAACTTCGGTGAACTCGAGGTCGAGCCGCGCGCGGTCGAGCGCCGCCTCCGCCGCGCGCACCGAGGCGTTGCCCTGCGTGGCCGCGGCCTTGCGGGCGTCGAACTCCTCGCGCGAGATGGCACGCAGGTCGACGAGCGTCTGCGCACGGGCGTACTCGCTCGCCGCTAGCCTGGCTTCGCTCCGGGCGTGCTCCAGCTCGGCCCGCGCCCGGTCGAAGGCGGCCCGGTAGCTGCGCTGGTCGACGAGGAACAGGAGGTCACCCTTTCGGACCTCCTGGCCTTCCTGGTAGGCGACGCGCTCGACATAGCCGCTCACCCGCGGGCGGAGCTCGACGGTTTCAACGGCCGAGACCCGCCCGGTGAACTCGTCCCATTGCCGAACGTCGCGCGAAGCGACCTGGGCGACGCTCACCTCCGGCGGCGGCATGCCCGCCTCGCCCGGCGCAGCTTCACGTCCGTCGAGCCCGGCGCCGAATCCGATCACCATGCCACTGCCAAGCGCGATGGCCGCGGCCCAGGTGCCGAAGCGAACGAGCGATTTACGCGTTGTCATCTGGATACACCTCGATGCGATCTGCGGACGTCAGGTTCTCGAGGAAGGAGCGCACGTCCGTGAAACGCCCTCCATTGCTTGTCGTCCTGGCCGCGGCGGAATCGACACGCCGGCCGTAATACACAACCGGGTGCGCCGGCTTCCCCGCACCATCACGCTCGATGAGTTGCAGCGCCCGCTCGCCGATGGCATCGCCGCTCAGCCAGTGCGGGCACTGGTGCGCCGCGCATGTCTCGCCGCGTACCGGCGTCTCGAGCAGCAGCATCTGTACGCGCACGTCGAGCGCCTGCGCTTCGTCGTGGAGCACGCTCGCGAGCATCCGCAACGCCGCGGCGGCGATCGATCGGCGGCCGTAGTTGAGCCAGGCCGCCTCGCTCCCCGGGCCACCGATCAGCACATAGCTTCCGCCGCGCCACGCGTCGGCGAGCAGCGGTATCAGGTGCCGGGCTGCCGACAAGTGCGGCAGCAGGTCCGTCGCGAGCGTGTCGCCCAGGACCTCGGTCGGCTGGTCGATCACACGGCCTCGACCGGGGCCCGCGGGCATCGCGTCGATCACTCCGTCGATAGGGCGGTCTTCGCCGCGGAGCCACGCGACGAGCCGAGCGGACTCCGCGTCGGTCGCGAAACGTGCGATCCGCACGACGAGGTCGGATGCCGGATACAGGGCCCTGAGGCCGGCGAGCCCGGCTCGGTCGGGGGCCACCGCCACGACGCGTCGGCCGGCGGCCGTGGCGGCTCGCACGGCGCCCCGCCCCGCGGCGCTGGTCGCGCCCAGCACGACAACCGTCTTCCGGATTGTCCCAGCCGTGGGATTTTTACTCCCGTGGGTGGGATGGTCGCCTGCGCGCCGCCGCACATTTCGCGGCGATGCTTGTGCCGCCGGCATTTCCGGCTCTGACCGCGACATCGTTGGAGTCTGCTTTGCCACGGAGCGAAAGATACGGGCGACGAGCCGACTTGATTAGTCGGTCTTTTTGGAAATAATTGTCCCGACGCCGGGCCAATCGATCCGAAGAGGGAGCGCACATGTCCAGGGATCTCAACGACACGCTGGTATTCGTCAAGGTGGTTGAGCACGGGAGTTTCATCTCTGCGGCGCGCGCACTGCGGCTGCCCAAGACGACGGTCAGCCGCAAGGTGCAGGACCTGGAAACGCGGCTCGGGGCGCAACTCCTGCATCGGACGACCCGCAAGCTCGGGCTCACCGAGGCAGGCAACGTCTACTTCGAACACTCGCAGCGGATCGCCCGCGTACTCGACGACGCGGAGCACGCCGTAAGCGAGCTGCAGGGCGGGCCGCGAGGCTGGTTGCGGATCACGACTCCCTATTCCCTCGGGGTCACCTGGATCGCCCCGCTCCTCGGCGAGTACCGCACCGCCCACCCGGAGGTGCGCGTCGACATGATCCTCTCCAACGAGTCGCTCGATCTCATAGACAAGGAGATCGACGTCGCGCTCCGCATCGGCAATCTGCCCGACTCGAATCTCGTCGCGCGCCGGCTGGCGGTGTTCCGCACGCAGGTCTACGCAAGCCCCGCATACGTCGCGCGTCATGGCGAGCCGCTGCGGCCGGAGGACCTGCAGCATCACCGGGCGCTCGTGATCGAGAAGTACCGCAGCACCGGCAACGGCTTTCGGACCGGCAGCGGCTTCTCGTGGACGCTGGGCGACGGCGAACGGACGGGCGACTACCCGATCGATCCGGTGATGCTCGCGAACGACCCGGCCGCGCTGCAGCCCGCACTGCTTGCCGGCGACGGCCTGATGCTGGCTGCCGACCTGATGGTCAAGCCGCACGCCGAGCTCGGACTGGTGCAACGGGTGCTCGCGGGCTGGACCGGTCCCGCCCCGGAGTTCAACGCAGTATTCCCGCGCGGCCACGGCAAGTCGCCCAAGGTCCGCTCGTTCGTCGACTTCCTCGTGCAGCGGCTCAATTTCGACACCGACTACATGGAAGGTCTGTGCCCGAACCGGAAGTGCTACGAGACTGCTCTGCCGGCGGCCGCTTTCGCGGAAGGCGCCCCCGCGGAGGCGCGTCCGCAACCGGTCGCGATGGAGACGACGCTCGAGGAAGGCGCGGCCGCGGCGTAGCGACAGCGCCGAGGCGGGATTGCCTCGACACCGCAGCAGTTCGTGGATAAGGTGCTTAGCGGCTGCGAGGCGCAGGCGAAGGATACGAACGTACGCGCGCGTCGCGAGCCCGCCGAGGGCACCATGAAGGTCTACGAGCTCAAGGACTACGGAGCCATCCAGACCGGCAGCCACCGTTCTACGGAGTGATCCGGTGAGCGATCCGCAGGCGACTGCTTCTGACTACCGACTCGTGGTCGAGCCGCGCCGGGGATACCTGCACATCTCGGTCAACGGGCAGAACTCGGCAGACAACGTGCGGCGGATTCTCGGCGACGTGATCGCCGCCTGCACGCAGCACGGCTGCTCGCGCGTGCTGTTCGAGGAGTACCTGGTCGGCCCCAGCCTGGGCACCGTGGAGGCATTCGAGATCGTCTCCGAGGGCAGCGACATCGCCCGCCCGGTTGTGCAGCAGGTCGCCTACGTCGACACCAACCCCGAGCACGATTCCTCGCTGCTGCAATTCATCGAGACCGTAGCCGTCAACCGCGGCATACACGTACGGGTGTTCGCCACCATGCGCCAGGCCGAGGCCTGGGTCGCGTCGCTGCCCGTCCGATAGCTGTCCGATGATCGCGCGGCTCTGGCATGGGCGCGTGGCGAGCGGCAAGGCGGCGCGATATCGCGCGTTTCTCGCGGCGCGCGCGGTGCCGGATTATCGGTCGGTGCCCGGCAATATCGCGGTCCACATCCTCGAGCGGGCGGAGGGCGAGATCACGCATTTCGTGACACTCACCTTCTGGGAGTCGGTGTCGGCCATCCGCGCGTTTGCGGGCGAGGACATCTCGGTCGCGAAGTACTATCCGGAGGACCGCGAGTTCCTGCTCGAATTCGAGCCCGGGGTCGTGCACTACGAGGTGGTCGGCGGGTCTTCCCTCGCCCCGGGAAGCGGCTCATGATCGCAACGGGCTCTTCAGGACGAAGCACGTGCATCGACATACGGCCCGCGTGAGCTGGCTGCGCAACGGCGCGGCGTTCACCGACAACCGCTACACCCGGGGCCACCAGTGGTCCTTCGACGGCGGGGCGCGCATCGCGGCCTCGTCGTCGCCTTCCGTGGTGCCGCTGCCGTACTCCGTGGCGGAAGCGGTGGATCCGGAGGAGGCGCTGATCGCCGCCGTGTCGAGTTGTCACATGCTGACCTTCCTGTATCTCGCCGCGAAGCAGGAATTCGTCGTCGACAGTTACGAGGACGACGCGTACGGCACGATGGCGAAAAACGCCGCGGGACGTATCGGGATCGACCGGATAACGCTCCGCCCGAGAATCGAGTTCTCGGGATCAAAGGTGCCGAACGCGGAGCAGCTTGCCGCCCTGCATCACTCGGCGCACGAGGAATGCTTCATCGCCAACTCCGTCAAGTGCGAGATCACCGTCGAAGGCTGCTGACGGCCCGCGCATGATCCGCTTCCAGATCATCGAGCGCACCGGCGCGCAGCTGCACAAGACCCTGGTCGAGGCGATGCGGACCGGCGAGCTGCGTACCTTTATCGCCAAGAAGCGCGGCCGCAAGGTGCTGCACAAGAACAACGCCTATCCCGGGTGGATGAACTGGTCGGCATCCGAGGGAATCATCACCTGCGAGATCCTGAGCCCCAACAAGCCGGGTCGCGAGTGGCAGCTCTTCAGCGCATTCCTGGGCCGGCTCGCAGATCGCTATTCCGACCGGATCGTGGCGATCAACATCCAGTTCCCGGGTGCA
>Ga0209382_10010542_pt1 | contig 11504 bp, 10 predicted proteins | sample SoiMetdeltSBSDD5_FD_187599 | JGI IMG/M metagenome (GOLD analysis project Ga0209382, IMG submission 187599) | Bulk soil microbial communities from a Populus tree surrounding site in Tennessee, USA - Soil MetaG P. deltoides SBSDD5 (SPAdes) (version 2) | ecosystem: Environmental > Terrestrial >...
CTTCGATTCGAGTGTCGTCCTGCCGGAGCTGTTGGCCCGCGCGGGCGTGACGCTGGCACACCCGCAGCCCAGCGAGGAAGTGACAAATACCTTTGCACTGGGGAGCGTCTCATGACAAACCGCACCAAATGGAGCATCGTGACAGGGATGTTCGTCCTCGGCGGCGGACTCATCACGTGGAACCTGGCCCGCGACCCCGACCGCGGCTACCGGGAAGCCCCCGAGGTGGAAGAAGTCGTCACGATCGACCAGATCCCGGAAGCCGTCCGTGCCACCATCAAGCGGGAAAGCGCCGGCGGCGTCGTTCAGGAGATTCAAAAGGAGACGGAGCCGGGGGAGGTTGAGTACGACGTGGACATCGTCAAAGGGGGCCAGAAGATCAATCTGGAAATTGCCGAAAACGGTTCAATCCTGGAGCGGAAAGTGAAGAAGCTCAAGGCCAAGCCGTCTTGAACCGCCGGCTCTTTTACGCCCACGCTGAAGTGGTAGCACTTCAAGATCCGAAGAAGAGAGAACCTTAATGAGGAGCGTTGCGACCGGAGAGGCTCCCGCCATTAACGCAACAACAAGAACAAGCCCCCACTCGATGAGCTGGATGCCGCGGTACCCAGGTCTCCACGGTGTGGCAGTTCGCACCCGTAACTCCTCGAATTCCCCGCTTGGTGCGGTCTACCCGTCGTAGAAGTGTGCTTAGGAGGCGTGATGTCAGAGAGTAGCCGATGACAACTACAGCAAACAACTCAGTTGAATTTGCTAGCAGCGATGCCCATTAACAAATAGCGGGCAGACCCCATAAGCCCGCCCACAGCCCATCACCGGTTTAGTGGTCTGCTTCACGGGTGCAGCCGCACGATCTGCTCGGGAAAGGCCGGACGGCAGTTCGGGGACGCGCCTCTCATTTCGCCTTGCGTTTGGTCTTTCCCTTTGTCTTTGCCGCCTTCGGCCGCCCCGGCTTCCGGTCCCGCACGAGGGCCAAGTCTTTCGGGTCGATGAGGTATTGAAACCCCACCTTTGCCGCCGGCAGTCTGCCCTCCGCGATCAACGCCAGGACGCGGCGGCGGGACACGCCGAGACGCACGGCTACCGGCAGGCACTGGCCGCCCGCGGCGTCACCGAGCACCAAGTCACCGTCACCACCAAGCGAGTCCGCCAGATCCTCGATGCCTGCGACTTCTTCTTCTGGCCGGACCTGACCGCGCCCGGCGCAGAGACCCGCGTGTCCGCTACCTCGGTGAGCGGCGCAAGGGCGGGCACATCAGCGGCAGGACGCTCAACTACTACGTCCGGGACTTCAGAGGCTTCTGCCGGTGGCTGGCCAAGCAGTTCAAGGCGCCGATGCCAATGGCGGTCTTGGCCGGCGTGGACAACGCAGAGGTGGACAGTGAGTCGCGGCGGCCGCTGTCGGTGGAGGAGATGTCGCGCCTTCTGGAGACCGCCGCCGCCGCGGGGCTCATCGAAGGGCTGACGGGTGACGAGCGGGCCCTGCTGTACCGCTTTGCGTTCGAGACGGGCCTGCGGCCGAACCAGATCCGGAACCTGAAAGTATCGGACTTCGACGTCGACGGCGACCCTCCCACCGTCAGCACCCACGCGATGTACGTGAAGCGGCGGCGCCACTACGTCCAGATCCTCCGGCCGTCGCTGGCGGCGGACCTGCGAGAGCGGTTCACGGCCAAAGTGCCGGCGGCCGCGGCGCTGAAGTTGCCGAGCAAGTACCACGTGGCGGAGATGCTGCGGAAGGACCTGGCGGCGGCCCGTGCGGCCTGGGTCGCCGAGAAGGGCATCAGAGACGAGGAGCGGGAGAAGCGGCGCGGAGCGACTTCCTGGCCGACGTGAACCACCAGGCCGAGCGGGCGGTGTTCTACTCGACCCGCCACGGCCACGGCACCGGCCTGGCGGACGCCGGGGTGCCGGAGAAGGACATCGCCGCGTCGATGCACCACGCCAGCCGCACGACGACGGCCCGCTACCTGCACCGCGACCGGAAGGCCAAGCGGGCGGCCATTGATGCGATGCCGGACCTATCCTATTCTTCTGCCGGGCGCGAGGCGCAAGCGGCAACGGGAACGCACGGCAAGGACGCCGGCTTGCGCAGACTTGTGCACCGAGACGCGCTCCGACGCATCGAACCGGCCGAGCGGCAGGAACCGTGAACGACGCGCAAGTGCGGGAAAGACAGGAGAATCGGAAGAATCTGGTGTAAACTCAGCGCAAGGCCCCCTGGCGGAATTGGCAGACGCGATGGATTCAAAATCCATTGCCCGGAAGGGTGTGAGGGTTCGAGTCCCTCGGGGGCCATTCCCACCACGCTAACCCCTTTCAGCAGGACCCAGAGATACCCGGAGTTGCAATAGTTTGGCGTTGCCTCCGTCATTGCTGCTAGAATGCCACGGCCGCGCCCGGTTGGCCGGCGGCGGGCGGAAAGGGTTTGCCGGCATCGGCAACTAAACCCCAAGAAGTGGTCCCGACACAACCTATCGGGCTTGCGGGCGCTGCCCCACCGGTGGAATCTCCACGCGCGGGCGCGGCGATGATCGGCGGGTTCCGTCCGGAAGCAGACCAAGAGAGACAACATTGAAGTTCGTTATTACGGCCATCATCGTCCTGGCCTCGCTGGGGGTCGTGTCGGCCACCGGGGTGTGGTTCGCCAAGGGCGTCATCGGCCGCGGCGACTCCGGCACCGCCGTGCGCCTCGACCGGGCCAGGCGGGGCGAGCTCGTCGAGTTCGTCAGCGCCAGCGGGGAGGTGGAGCCGCGCACCAAGGTGTCGATCAGCGCCCGCGTCGCGGCGCGGATCGACATGCTGCCGTTCGACGAGGGCGACAAGGTGACCCGCCACGACCCGGACAACGGCGTCGAAGGTTCGCTGCTGGTGAAGTTCGACGACAAGGACCTGCGGGCGGCGCTTGCGTCGGTGCAGGCGAGGTACGCGGCCCAGAAGGCGGAGATCTTCGTCGCCGAGACACGCATCTCCGCGCAGGAACAGCAGCTCGGTGCGACGAAGGTGCAGCTCGCCGAGGCGCAGCGTGACCTGCGCCGCCAGCTCCAGTTGCTCGAGTCAAGGGACGTCAGCCAGGCGACGGTGGATACGGCGCAGTCGAAGGTGGACGAGCTGCTGGCGCAGGTGCGCGGCGCCGAGCACACGCTCAACGCCGGTAAGGCCGAGCTGATCGTCATGCGCCACAACCTGGACGCCGCCCAGGCCGACATCGACCGCGCCAAGGACAACCTTAGCTACGCCCAAATCCACTCCCCCATCGACGGCGTCGTCACCAAGGTCGAGGCCGAGGTGGGGGAAATGGCCATCATGGGCACGATGAACAACCCCGGGACGGTGCTGCTGGAGGTGGCGGACCTGTCCAGGATGCTGCTCGTGGCCCGCGTGGACGAGTCGAGCATCGCCAACGTCAAGGTCGGCCAGCGGGCGAAGGTGCGGATGCAGGCGTTCGGCGAGGAGGTGTTCGAAGGCGTCGTTGAGAAGGTTGCCCTGGCCAACACCGAGGAGAGGCTGACGAACACGAAGTACTTCGAGGCGGAGATCCTTCTGAAGACAGACGGCCGGGTGATCCCGTCGGGGCTCAACGGCGACGCGGAGATTGAGACGAACCGGCTGGAGAACTCACTGAAGGTGCCCAGCCAGTGCGTGGTGGGCCGGCCGGTGGAGGGACTGCCCCCCGCCGCGCGGGAAAGGCCCGAGGTGGACAAGAGAAAGACGGTCGCGACGGTGGTCTACCGCTACGCGGACGGCAAGGCGGTGGTGACGCCGGTGACAGTGGGGCCGAGCGACATGACGCACACCGTGATCAAGTCGGGGCTGAACGAGGGCGACGTGGTGATCGCGGGGCCGTACAAGGTGCTGGAAGGAATCCAGGACGGCTGGCGCGTGAAGGAGGAGGGGGGTACGATCACCGCGGCCCCGGTGTCGACGCAACCGGCCACGCAGCCTGCCACACAACCGTCGACGGCGCCGGCGACGCAGACCGCGTCTGCTAATTAGCGCGCGAGGTGATAACTCAAGTGGTCATTCGCCTCCGCGACATCACGAAGGTCTATCGGGTCGGGGTCGAGCAGATCCGGGCGCTGGACGGCGTCAGCATCGACGTCGGGCACAACGAGTACGTCGCGGTCATGGGCACCAGCGGGTCGGGCAAGAGCACGCTGATGAACATCCTCGGCTGCCTCGACCGGCCCACCTCCGGCATCTACGAGCTCGACGGGCGGCTGACCACGCGGATGGGCGCCGCGGCACTCGCCCAGGTTCGCAACGAGCGGATCGGCTTTGTCTTCCAGTCGTTCGAGCTGATGCCCCGGCTGACGGCCCTGAAGAACGTCGAGCTGCCGCTCATCTATTCCAAAACCGGCTGGTGGGGTCGCGGCAAGCGCGCGCGGGAAGTGCTTTCGGTCGTCGGCCTCCAGGACCGGATGACCCACAAACCCAACCAACTCTCCGGCGGCCAGCGGCAGCGGGTCGCAATCGCCCGCGCGCTCATCAACAAACCCGCCATCCTGCTGGCCGACGAGCCGACGGGGAACCTCGACAGTCGCACGAGCGAGGAGATCCTCGCTTTGTTCGACCAGCTCTACCGCGAGGGCCAGACCATCATCATGGTGACGCACGAGGCCGACGTCGCCCGACACGCCCGGCGGATCATCCGCATGCGCGACGGCCGCGTCTTCTCCGACCTGCCGACCGACGAGGACGTGCGGCGGCACGGCGCTCCGGCGCCGGCCCCGGCACACGCGACGCCGGAAGTCGCAACGGCGGCGGGGGTGGGCGCGTGAGCGGCGTCCTCGGACTGCCCATGGCGCTGGCGGTGCTCGCCTACCAGAGCGCGTTCCTGGCGCTGACTCAAATCTGGGCCAACAAGCTCCGCTCCGTCCTCACCACGATGGGGATCATCATCGGCGTGGCCGCGGTGACCGCGGTCATCGCCGCCCTGACTGGCCTGAAGACCAGCGTCCTCACCGAGTTCGAGACTTTCGGCACCAACAAGATCTTCATCCTGCCCAACTGGAACCGGCAGCGCGGGCCGGTCCGGAGCATCAACGACAACCAGGTCCGCCTCAAGCCACAGGACTTCGACGGGCTGCTCGACCACTGCCCGTCGATCGAACGGTTCACGCGCCTCTGCTCTTACGACGCCACCGTGCACAAGGGGCGCCTGTCTGACCAGGGGGTGGAGATCACCGGCATCGAGCCGACGTGGCACGAGATCGAGCAGCGGCAGGTGACGATGGGCCGGCCGTTCTCGCTGATCGACAACGAGCACGCCCGGCCGGTCTGCATCATCAACGACAAGCTCCAGGAGAAGCTCCAACTCGGCCGCGACCCGGTCGGCGAGTCGATCATGATCGGCAGCCGCCGGTTCGTGGTGGTCGGAGTGCTGGAGTCGCGGGCGGAAAGCTCGATGTTCATGGGGCGGTTCACCAGCTCGGAGGTGTTCGTCCCGTTCAACACCGCCCGGCTCACCCCGCGGATGCCGATCATCTGCATCACCGCCACCAAATCACCGACGCTCACCGACGAGGCCAAGGCGGAGCTGACGTTCTTCCTGCGGCAGAAGCGCGGGCAGAAGATCGGCGAGGAGAACTCCTTCCGCATCGAGGCGATCGAGCAGTTCGTCCGCGAGTTCAACACGGTAGCGACGGCGATGACGGTCGTCGCCGGCGGCATCGTGGGCATCTCGCTGCTGGTGGGCGGCGTGGGGATCATGAACATCATGCTCGTGTCGGTCTCCGAGCGCACGCGCGAGATCGGCCTGCGCAAGGCGGTCGGCGCGCGGCCGGGGGCGATCCTGCTGCAGTTCCTCATCGAGGCGATGATGCTCTGCCTCATGGGCGGCGCGCTGGGGCTGCTGGCGGGGCAGGGGCTGACGTCGGCGATGGCCGCCATGCCCAAGGCCATGCTCGACAAGGCGTACATCCCGGCGTGGGCGGTGGCGCTGGCGCTGGGGTTCAGCGGCGCCGTCGGCCTGGTCTTCGGCATGTTCCCCGCCGTCAAGGCCGCGCGGCTGGACCCGATCGAGGCGCTGAGGCATGAATGACGCGCATTGTGGTGCAGGCTTCCAGCCTGCCTCCTCCGGGCAATGCAGGCTGGAAGCCTGCGCCACAAAGGTGTTTTGCCGTCCGACCTTTCCGCTCATCGGACTTTTGCTTTGCGCGCTCGTCTCCGGTTGTGACTTCAACGCCGGCACCGGCGGAACCGGCGAGATGGTCGTTCCGGCGGCGCGTCTTCGCGCGGTCGAGCCGGTGACGATGGGCTCGTTGTCGCAGGAGTCGCCCACCACCGTCCCGTCCACGATGCCGCTGCCGACGACGCTGCCCGTGCAGAAGCCGCCGGCGGAGGTGACGCTGGCGATCGAGCAGGCGCGGCGGCTGGCGCTGGAGAACAACCTCGAACTCCGCGTCGAGCTGCTGGATCCGGCGATCGCCCGCACCCTCGTCAGGGAGGAGGAGGCGCGGTTCGACGCGCTGTTCAACACCGCCATCGACTACACGAAGACCGACCAGCCCACCGCCACCCGCCTCAACCCGACGCAGGCGAAGGACCTCCGCGTCACGCCCGGCTTCGAGCTGCCGCTGATCACCGGCGGCACGCTGCGGCTGGACTTTCCGGTCGACCGGTTCGAGACCAACAATGAGTTCGCCGTCCTCAACCCCGGCTACACGACCGACTTCGTCGTGTCCTTCAGCCAGCCGCTGCTCCGGGGGGCGGGCGCGGACGTGAACGCGCACCGCATCCGGCTGGCGTTCTACGACTACCAGGCGACGCAGGCGCGGACGAAGCTGGAGGTGATCCGCGTGCTGGCCGCGGTGGACCGGGTGTACTGGCGGCTGTACGCGGCGCGGCAGGAATTGACCGTGCGCCGGCAGGAGTACGACCTGGCGTCGTCGCAGCTCCGCCGGGCCCGGCGGCAGGTGGAGGTCGGGCTGGCCGCGGAGGTCGAGGTGACGCGGGCGGAGTCCGGCGTCGCGGACACGCTGGAGGCGGTCATCATCGCCGAGAACCAGCTCCGCGACCGGCAGCGCGAGCTCAAGCGGGTGCTCAACGCCCCGGGCCTGGACATCGGCTCGCCGACCGCCGTCATCCCCACCACCGAGGCGAGTGCCCTGCGCTACCGGTTGGACGCGCACGACCTGGCCGACGCCGCGGTGGAAAACCGGATGGAGATGCTGGAACTGGAACTCGCGATCGCGCGGGAGACGGCGAACGTGCGGATTGCCCGGAACGAGACCCTGCCGCTCGTGTCGTTCGACTACGCCTACAACGTCAACGGCCTGGGCGAGAGCTTCGACGAGAGCCTGGAGCTGCTGGGCCAGAGCGACTACGCCGACCACCGGTTCGGGCTGCGGGTGCAGGTGCCGATCGGGAACCAGGCGGCGATGAGCCGGCTGCGGCGGGCGCTGCTGACTCGGGTGCAGCAGTTCGCCACGCGCGACCAGCGGGAGTTGCAGATCCGCCAGGAGGTCTTCAACGCCGCCGACCAGCTCGAGGCGAACTGGCAGCGGATCCTCGCCACTCGCCAGCGGGTAATCCTGGCGGCACGGCTTCTGGCGGTGGAGCAGCGGCGGTTCGACCAGGGGCTGAGCACCAGCAACGACGTCCTGGACGCCCTGACCAATTTAGCCAACGCGCAGTCGGCCGAGGTTGCGGCGGTGACGGAGTACCAGATTGCCCAAGTTGACATCGCCTTCGCCACAGGAACTGTGCTCGGCGCCTCACGCGTCGTCTGGGAGCCCGCCGGCGGCCGGAAATGACCCCAACGAAGCCCTGTGAACCAGGGTGACGGCGACCGGTTCTGCGGCGCGTGCGGGTCGCGCAAAGGCCGTTTCATCAAGTCCCTGCTGTCTCCACGTCTTGGAGTGGTTTGGCCGTTCTCCGCCCCGCACGTGCTGGGGTATTTTCAACGTCTACGCGTCCCCGGTAGGGATCCCGGGGCGTACCCATCGGCGTCTGTCGTGCAGACGGGAGACGTGCCATTCACCCCGACACCCACAACCCCTCGGACTCCTCCGGCGCCCGCATGCCTTCGTTTTTCCCCGCCGCCGGGGGCGATGCCGGCCAGGCCGGCGACGCGCTGCTGCAGGTGCTGTGGCGGCAGCGGTTCTTCATCGCCGCGGTCGCGGCGGCATGCCTGATCCTGGCGGGCCTGTACGCCATGCTGTGGCCGCGCAGCTATACGGCGGCGGCGCGGGTGTACGTCCAGCCCGCCGGCCCGCGCATCATGGGCGAGAAGGGCCAACAGCTCACCGACTCGTCCGGGGAGAACTTCGTCAGCACCCAGCGGCAGGTGATCAAGTCCGCCCCGGTGATGGTGGAGGCGCTGGGGAAGCTGGAAGGGGACAAGCGCCCGAAGGTGTTCGAGCGCGTAAATGATCGTTACGAATACCTCAAGGAGAACGTCGAGGTCACACAGGGCAAGAACGACGACCTCATTACCGTCTCGTGCGAAACGCGCAGCCCCCGGGACGCGGCAGAAATTGTGAACGCCGTGGTGGGGGGGTACATGCACCACCAGGTGAAGCTGAAAGAGTCGACGGCGTCGCAGGTGCTGTCGATCCTGCGGAAGGAGCGCGAGCAGACGCAGGCGGACCTGTCGGCCAAGACCAAGGAGATGCTGGAGTTCCGCCGGGAGCGGGGAGTGCTGTCGTTCGACCAGGAGAAGGGGAACGTCACACTCCAGCGGCTCAAGAGCGTGTCCGACGCCCTGACGCAGGCGCACCTGGAGACGTTCGCCGCCAAGAGCGCGTACGAGGGCGCCTTTAACTCCATCGCCAGCGACCCGGCCAAGATCGCCATGCTCGAGAAGGCGGAGGCGGGCGGGGGGACGGCCGTCGGCTCGAGTGAGGACGCGCAGCTCCGGCTCGACCTGCTGCAGTGGCGGGCGAAGCTCAGCGGCGCGCGGCAGCAGTACCTGCACGACCACCCGACGGTCCAGTCCATCCAGAAGCACGTGGACGCCCTGGAGGTGGCGCACGTGGCGGCGCTGGGTCGGCGGTACGAGGCCGCCGAGCAGCGGGAGAAAGAACTGCAGACGTCCTTCGACGCCCAACAGAAGGACGCCATCGCCCGCAGCGCCGACGCCGCGGAGTACCAGCGGATGGAGGCGGAGGTGGCGCGACTGGAGCGGCTGCTCGAGTCGCTGGGGAACCGGATCAAGGAGGTGCAGATCACCGAGGCGTCCGGCGCGATGAACATCACGCCGGTGGAGTGGGCGACGCCGCCCCGAAAGCCTTCGTCGCCGCGCGTGCTGCGCACGCTGCTGGCGGCACTGGTGCTGGGGCCGATGCTTGGCGCGGTACTGGCGTGCGTGCGCGACTGGCGCGACCCTCGGCTGCGGACGGTGGAGGAAGTGAAGTCAGCACTTGGGCTGCCGGTGCTGGGCACGCTGCCGCGGGGCGATGAAACGGTCGCCCCCGCCGCACGGGGGCGGCAGGTGCTGCTGGAGCCCGCCAGCGACGTCGCCGAGGCGATCCGCGGCCTGCGGACGGCCATCCATTACAAGGCGCAACAAATTCAGTCGTCGGGGGGCGCGGGGGCGGCCAACACGCTGCTGGTCACCTCCCCGTCGCCGCGCGACGGCAAGTCCACCGTCGCCGCCAACCTGGCCATCGCCATTGCGCAGACGGGAAAGCGCGTGCTGCTCGTGGACGCCGACCTCCGGCGGCCGACGCAGCACGCGACGTTCACTCTCCCCAACGTCATGGGCCTGTCGACTCTGCTGGCCGACGACGCGGACCCCGCCGCCGGCAGCGGCACAATCCTGGAGAACCTCGTGCAGCCGGGGGGCGTGGCCGGGCTGGACGTGCTGGTGAGCGGCCCGACGCCGCAGAAGCCCGCGGAGCTGCTCAACGGGGCGGGCTTCGTCCGGCTGCTCCAGCGCCTGTCGGAGGCGTACGACCAGGTCGTCATCGACTCCCCGCCGGTCGGCGCCGTCGCCGACGGGCGGATCATGGCCGGCCCGTGCGCGGCGACGCTGCTGGTCCTGCGCGTGGACAACGCGGTGCGGCGGATCAGCGAGGCGGCGCGCGACGCGCTGGCGGGCGTCGGCGCGAACGTCATCGGCCTCGTCCTCAACGGCGTCACCTCCGACAGCCCGTTCTACACGGGGGAGTACAACGGGTACTACCGGAGCGACGCGGGCCGCGGGAATGACGGACCAGGCGCCGGGTCGCGCAGCTCGCCACGGTCTGCGGGCTCCAACGGCAACGGCAAGCACGGGGATCCCCCGCCCGGGCACTCGCCTGCGGACGGGGCCCGCGGACTCGGCAGCGCGCTGGCTCGCCGGGTGATGCTGGACGCGATGAAGATGAAGGCAGCGATCGGAAGGCGGGCCGCCGACGTCGAGCGGCACCTCTCTCGGCGCCGCCACGGGGAGTGAAGCACCGGGAGTAGAGCACCGGCCATGCGCGTCAGCGTGTTGATGACGGCGTACAACGCCGAGCGGTTCCTGCCGGCGGCGGTGGAGAGCGTGCTGCGGCAGACGCACCGCGACTTCGAGTTCGTCGTCGTGGACGACGGCTCGACCGACGGCACGCCAGCCATTCTGCGGCGTTACGCCGAGCGCGACTCCCGCCTGCGCGTCATCACGCACCCCAACATGGGAATGGGCCGGTCGCTCAACGAGGCGCTGGACACGCTGGAAACGGAGTGGGTCGCTCGGCTCGACGCCGATGACGAGATGCTGCCGGACCGGTTGGAGCGGCAACTCGCGTTCGTGGCCCCGCGCCCGGAGCTGTCGGTCGCCGCCACCCTGGTGAACTACATAAACGCCCGCGGCCTCTCCGTCGGGTGGAGTTTTTCGCGCCTGGTGACGCCGCGGGCCGTTGCCGAGACGCTGCGCGCCGGCGATCTGATCCACGTGCACCACTCTTCGGTGGTGGCGCGGGTCGAGTCGCTGCGGGCGGCGGGGGGATTCCGGCCGCAGTTCTGGCCCGCCGACGACGTGGACCTGTGGAACCGCATGGCCGAGCGGGGCCACGGCGTGCTGGTGCAGCCGGAGTATCTGACGAACTACCGCGTCCACGGCGACTCGGCGTGCGTGGCGTCGGCGCGGCGCGCGGCGCGGAAGCTGGAGTGGGTGCAGGCGTGCGCCCGGAGCCGCCGGACCGGGTACCCGGAGCCGACGTGGGGTCAGTTCCTCGACGAGGCGGGCGAGAGGTCCCTTTTCGGCCGTCTGAACCAGACCCGGCGCGAGGTCGGTCGTGCGAACTACAAGGCGGCGACGGTGCATTTTGCTGACCGGCGGTACCTGTGCTGCGCCGGCCACCTCGCGGCGGCCGGGGCGCTGGAGCCGGCGTACGTGACTCGCAAAGTGCTGCCGCAGCTCGCCGCCCGCCTGTGGTCTCCCCTGCGTTCCGGTGACTCGGGTGCGGATAACACGGTTGCGGCCGACGCGGTGGATCTGGTTCCTTCGCCCCTGGTGGGAGAGGGGGCGGGCCCATGTCGCTACTGACCGAGCGGCCGGTCAATCCGTTCGACGCCGCTGAGGAAGCTCCTCCGGG
>Ga0209382_10010543_pt1 | contig 11504 bp, 7 predicted proteins | sample SoiMetdeltSBSDD5_FD_187599 | JGI IMG/M metagenome (GOLD analysis project Ga0209382, IMG submission 187599) | Bulk soil microbial communities from a Populus tree surrounding site in Tennessee, USA - Soil MetaG P. deltoides SBSDD5 (SPAdes) (version 2) | ecosystem: Environmental > Terrestrial >...
TCAGCTTCTGCTGCAGGGTGCCTCCCGGCGGCGGCGGCACGATGAAGACATTGATGTGATGAACGATGCGACGATTGCCGGGACGCGTCTCGGCCATCTGCACATACTTGTCTTCGGTGAAGCCCGGATCAATTTCGAAGAAGTGGTATTCGTCCGGCCCCGTGGCTTCGAGAGTGAACTCTTCCGGCATCCGCAGGATCAAGTCCGGCTTGCCGATCTTCCATCCTTCGACAATCTCAGGCTGAGGCGGCAGGTCACGCGGATCGCCTTCGGGCGCCTGGGCGTCAACCCAGGCTTTGATTGTCTCAATCTCTGCTTCGGTCAGGCGACGGTCGTTCGAAAACTCCCCTGTGCGCGGATCGGCGTGCCAGGGCGGCATCTCGCGGCTGAGGACTTTTTCGCGGATTGACTTGGCCCACGGACGCGCGTCTTTGTAATTCAGAAGCGGCATCGGAGCCGTCTCGCCCGGACGATGGCATTCGGCGCAGTTCTTGAAAAAGATCGGCGCAACGTCTTTGCTGAAGGTGACGTTCCTCGCCGGCGGTTTTGTTTCATCGGCCCGGCTCGCGGGCAGCGTGAATAAAACAGCCCCAGCAATGAGGGCCAGGGCGGCGGTAGTAAAGAGTTTTCTTTTCATAACTCATCCTTTCACGAATTCAACAGGCTGAATCGGCGCTGCGGACGCGCGGCTTATCGAATTACACGAATTTGCGCCGACGACTCGCCGGCGGCCTGCCCCCACGAAGCGTCCCTTATCTTCGGCGAGCCTTCGGCGCAAACCTTTGCTTCTCTAGATTGAAGACCATAACGTCTTCGCAATGGCGACAGCGTGTAATTTTCAGAAATTCGTATGGCCCGAATAAGTACCGCGAGCGGCAGCGAGCGTGGCTCCCGCAGATAGCCAGTTTGGGGAGCCACGCTCGCTACTGCTCGCGTCGCTGATCCGGCGGATATTGCCATCAGTTCATCGCGGGCGCAGAATACGCGCGGCCAGCGCCGCGGTCATAAGCTAGTCGTAAGATTGCGGTAGGTTTTCGGTAAAACTGATGGGACCTGGATCGCATTTTCGCGCGCTCCTGGCCGAAGCGTTGATGAAAGATGGTAAGCCTTCGGAGAGTCGGCTCGAGCTTGGGCTCAGCGGTCAAACCTGCTTCCTGAAAGCTTACCAAGGACACAGAAATCTCATGGTCGAGCTTCTTAAACACCCATTAACTATCTTACTTGTTGGAGCGCTGATCTCCGGACTGCTGATACCGAGGTTCACGCTGCGCTGGCAGAACCATCAAAAGGCGCTTGAAATAAAGACACAGCTTGTCAGCGAGTTGAGCAAGTCAATAATGGAGATAATTATGGCTATTCAGTACGCTCACCTAGGCGCTGAGAGTCTGAAACAGGCCGACTTTGATAAAGCGTATCTTGACTGGGAGATCGAAAGCGCCGTGATAGGGACTAAGCTTCAGGCTTACTTCTCCGACACGACAATACCTACTGAATGGACTACTTTCTCAGCGCTCATCACAGATTTCTATGCTCTTGAAGGTGTAGCTCCAAACGAGAGATCGAAGTTCACCGAAGTCTTAGCAAGGAAGCTAGGCGCGCCCACTGATCTCAAACATCAGGATCTAGGAGATTGGCTTGCCTTAAAGAATAGGTTACTTGAGAGAAAGTCCGCGTTGATACAGCAAGTGCTCCTAGCAAAAGTCTCCGTTCTAGGTTGAGTCTGTGTTGGCGGGATACATCTATTGATCAAGTTCCGCCTAACCCGTCGCCGCGCCGGTCGCGCGGCGGATCGGTCTCAACTCAGGGCAGTTGCAACGAAGCGCGAAAAGTTCAATGCCGGAGCTGGTGATTATGAGACGCAAACGAAAAACACAGCCGGCGACCTGGGAAACAGTCCGAAAGATCGCGCTCGCGCTGCCTGACGCCGTGGAAGGAACGTCGTACGGAACGCCGGCCTTTCATGTCCGCAAGAAGTTATTCGTCAGATTCCACCAGAGCGGCGAATCGGTCGTCATCATGATCCACATGAATGAGCGCGAGGCGCTGATGAAGATTGACCCGGAGACGTTTTACATTACCAATCATTATCTGAACTACCCGGCGATGCTAGTGCGGCTCTCGACCGTCCAGCCGGAGGACCTTCGCAAGTTGATTACGGAGTCGTGGCGGCGCAGCGCTCCAACGGAACTCGTCGCGGCCTATGACGGGCGACCGTGATCATAAAAAATCGCCTGACCGAACGTCTACTTTCTGGTCACGAAAGCCAGCGTGAAATCACTGTTGAAATCATATACGGAGCGGGGATTTTGTTTGAAACCCGTTTCGAGCCGCACGCGGTCGCGGACGTAAGCGAAGAGTTCTCCCGCCGTAATGAAGGAGTCGGCGTTTGCGTCGGCCTGTCCGCGCAGACCTTCGAGCAGCGCGTAGGTGAATACTCCGTGGCCGCCACCCCATCGTTTGTTCTCATATGAAAACTCGTTGACGTCAGAAGAGGTGAGCGCCGCGCGACCCTCCTCTTTGAAGAGCTTCGCCGAGTAGAGGTTGATCAGGTTGTTTTCGAAGCCGCGCGCGCTCGCCGGCTGCGCGCCTCCAAGGCCGGCGCTGTGACAGGTGTCAATGAAGACCACAGCCCGCCTGGCGCGAGCCAGGTTGAGCTTCTCCTGCAGAGTCGTCATCGGCAGCGCCGTGCGCGACAGGTCGGCGACCCTGGTGTCATGCAGAATGTAATAGAGGTTCTGCGGCGCGTAAGGGTCAGGCCCTCCGTGCCCGGCGATGAACAACAGGATCAAGTCGTTCGGCCCCGCCTGCGACAGAATGCGGTCGAGCGCGGCGGTCACGCCATCGACAGTCGCCTGTTCGTTCTCCAGATAAAGAATGTCATCAGGATTGAAGCCGCCGCCTTCGGGACGCCGCAGGAAATCGCGCAACTCTCGCGCGTCGGCGTCGGCGAACTGCAGATCGCTGACGCCATCATCGCGGTAACGCGACACGCCGACGATTAACGCGAATTTTCGGCCGGCGAACCCGCCATCGGGCGGCGGCAGAGGCTTGGGGCTGAGTGGAAGTGTGAGGCGTGTCAGGTTGCCCGCTTGATCTTTCGCCTCGATGACCAGGGCGGAGACGGCGTCTCCGATGGCGACGGCGCGCTCGAAGACGAACGACGGCGCGGCGGTTTTAGTGACTATCGGGACGAGCAGGCGCGAGCCGGTAGCGTGCGCCAGCGTCGCGGGCTGGCCGTTGACGGTGACGCTCGCCACGACGCCCGAATCATCGGTCACGACGCCTTGCGCGATTAGGCTTCGGGTCAAACGTCGCGCGAGCGCGCCGCCGCTCGGATTCGTCAGGTATATGGTCGGCGGCTGGCGGTCGGGGCCTTCGCTCACGGACGCGGTTTCAATCGTCGCGCCGGCGAGCTGCGCCGGATCGTTGCCCGACCCCGCGCCGGCGAGCAACACATAAGAGGCGTAATAGGAATGGGCCCCGCTGTCGACTGCCTGAATCTCGATAACGTTCCTGCCCGGACGCAGCTTGAATCGAGGATATTTGTCCAAATCCAAGGTCAACAGGATGTGGTCGTTGCGATCTCTTCCGGGCGTTTGGATCACGACCGCCGCTTCCCCGTTGATTTTCGTGTAAATTTTCCCGTAGTTGATCGCGTCCGCATACGGCTTCCGCACGCGCAGCCGCAGCTTATGGAGGTTGCTCGTCGGAATGTTCACTTCCGGCTCGGTGATCGTGGCTCCGCCGACGTCAGGCAATTCGAGCGAGAATGGCGCGCGCAACGACGCCTCCTGGCCGCCGGCCGTCCGGATGAGTGACATGCGATCGGACGGCGACGCCAGTAAAACCGCAATGATCAGTATCAGAAAAATAACAGACCGGTTTTCACGCATATGAAGACTGTTAGGCGCCGCAGCGCGCTGCAGAGCATAGGCGGCAAGCTGCCGTTCGATAACCCTTGATCTCCGGCTCCTCTGGGGCGGGCTCTACCTGGCGCCGGTCGTCGACTGGTTCTCGCGCCAGGCCGTGGCTTGGGAATTGGACGAGACGCTGGAACAGAGTAAATTGGCGATCAGTCTTGAGCGCTAGTATGCATCAGATCTCGCATCCTGGTTATGGCTTCTAACTTGGTCTCTTTGGATAAGGAAGACCTATCAATAGCCACTAATATCTGTTTTTCTATCGCAGATACCAATATTGGATCGTCTTGAGGCTTGAAATTCAGGTCTCTTGGCAACCCTGCCAACACTTGAAACAGACGACTCCCCCTTGGCGCGCCTTCTACCTCGATATAAGATTCAGGCTCATCCATGAATACTACTTGAAGAATGTCAAAAGGTTCGTTCGCAGTACTAATATCCTTTATATACTCTCCTATTATTTTATACAGTGGTCCAGCCACCCGTATAAACGCCTTGCTAAAGCGCTTGTTTTCCGTCACAGCCGAGAACGATATATCCATAAACTAGGTCCTCAATGGCATGACTTTTGAGTCTGCACGAACTGCCCGTCTGGTGTAAAAAAGCCAGGCTTGTGGCCAAATAGCCTTTCAAATATCTGAATACGTCGAGTCTCCTGTTCCCTAGCGGCTCTCTTGCCTTCAACGGTCGTCAGTCTTACAGACTCGACCAAAAAGCCGTATTCTTCTCTAAAAAATCTAGCCCACTCGACGCCGCGTGTTCTATACCCACGCCCGGTTTCACCATAGTGTAAAACTGTCCCGGGTTTGATACCGAGGTCGTCGCGACCGCCAACATAACGGATCGCATAAACGTCGTGTGGACCAGTAGCGTCAAGAGAGTTGGCATGCGGCCTACCGTAGAACTCTAAATCATGAGGATCAAGGAACTGGTCCTCGTATGCCATATCGCGCATCGCGTCTCGCTCCGCTCGACCTTCAGGTGGAGTGCGGCGAGATGGGCTCAACCCCAGAGGATCAACCCAATTGATCGGGTTATGCGTGTATTCATAGGGATTGAGCCCCCCCGCCAACCCGATCGGATCCTTATTTACATATCGGCCAGATTCCGAATCATAATATCTGAAACGATTATAGTGCAGCCCAGTCTCGACATCCTCATATTGTCCCTGAAACCTAATTGGCTGCGCTACCTCTCCCTTCGGCGCCTCCGCTCGTCCATATACATCATAGTTCGCTTCCCATACCAGTTCGCCCTTCTCTCCCGTCACCTCTCTCGGCGTCCCCAAATAATCTACATGGTACGACTCTATCCGCGCCGGCCCTTCACCATTTCTCACCACTCTCGCCAAAGGCAGGAAGCTTCCTGGTATATTCACATATTCGATAATGCCCAGATCGCTCTTGTCCGTGCGTCGCTCTGCCAGCAAGACATCCCCATCCCATAGGAATCCGGTTTCGCCATCTTTCGTCTTCTTCGCTGTGCGCCGCCCTAACGCGTCATATGCGAACTCGACCCGCCCGCCCTCTTCCGACTCGACCGCGATCAGCCGGTTATCAGTGTCGTAGCTATAACGGATCACCGATCCGGCGCGCCGCTTCTCGATCAGGTTGCCAACCCCGTCATAGACCAGCGTCGCGCCGTCCGCCCTCGTCAGGCGATCCGGCTGATCGTAACGAAACTCCCTCCCCCCTCTATGCAACAGATTCCCTGTCGAATCGTAGACGAACCGTTCAATCTTCCTCTCAGGTTGCGTCACCTCGCGCAACCTCTCGACCGGGTCGTAGGCGAAGCGGCTCGTCCCTTTCTTGCTGTCGGCGAGTTCGATCAGGTTTCCTTCAAAGTCGTATTTGTACCCGCGATGGAAGAGCGTCTGGCGCGGCTTATCGAGCCATTGTTCGATGATTCGCCCGCATTGGTCGTAATACAAACTCTCTTCCAACTCGCCCGGCATCCGCCGCTTCGTCATTCGCCTGGCTTTGTCATATTCGAACTCCATCGCCCCGCGCGGGGTCTGCAAACTGCTCAACTGGCCGTCGGCGTCGTAGGTGAACTCAACAACCTGACCCGAAGGCGAGCGGCGTTTGATCCTACGCCCGACCGCGTCATATTCGTGTTCGATGACCTGTCCGTTCTGGGACTCCCAAATGACACGGCCGAGGGCGTCATACTTATACTGAAGTTCGCTGCCCGGAGCGTCGGTCTCCGCCAATCGCCCAACGCGGTCATAGCTGAAACTGATGGCAGATCCATCAGGTCGCCGCCTCTCAATTACTCGTCCTTGTAGATCGCGGACCAGGCGAGTGACGCGGCCAGCCGGATCGGTTCGCGCAATCAACTGGCCTGCCGGATCGTAATTATATTCCCACCTCAGGTCATCAAATCCGACTTCGCGCGTAACTCGGTCCAACGCGTCATAAGTAAACCTGTGGCCTTCGCCGCGCTCATTGCGAACTTCAACGAGATTAGCTTCAGTGTTGTAAGCATAGCGCCGCGTATAACCAAGCGCGTCAATCTGCACACCGAGCTTGTTGTAATCAACGTAACGGAAGCGCGTCTCCGCGCCGTTCGCATCCAGAAAATTTGTTAGATTGCCTTCCGGATCATACTCGTAGCGATTCCTTGTTCCGTCCGGGCGCTCCACCCACACCATCCGATCCAGCGCATCATACGCATAGCGCGTGGCATGGCCGAGCGGGTCATTGACCCTTCCCAACCTGCCCCATTCGTCATAGCTGTATATGGTCCTGGCCCCGAGTGGCGTGGTGAATTCGGTGATCCGGCCGCGCTCGTTCCACTTGAACTTCGTCGCCCCGCCGAGCGGGTCAACGGCTCTTTCCAGGTCTCCGAACTGGTTATAATCGTACTCGCGGCGATGGCCGAGCGCGTCAATCGTGGCGGTTATGTTACCGCGCTCATCGTATTCGCGTCTGAACTCCGCCCCGGCCTCATCCGTCAGCCTTTCCGGCAGCGAGTCACGGCTGTAATCGAACCTGCGCGCCGTTCCGTCAGGTCGAATGATGCTGATACAGTCCAACCGGGAATTGTATAAGTATTTTGTCTCACAGCCGATCTGGTCGGTCTTCGAGAGCAACTCTCCGTTCGGCCCGTAGCTGAATTTCCTCTCTCCGCCCATCGCGTCAACTATCCTCACCGGCAGATCGAGTTCATTGAAATAATATCTCGTCCTGGCCCCCAGCGAGTTTTCGACGACCGTCATCCTGGCTTCGCGGTCGTAATCGAGCCATCGTTCGTAGATGCCGCCGTCGCCCCAGGTGTGTACGCACCGCGCCTCCTTCCCCCCGCCTTTGTAAGCGAAATGGAAGCTCAGTCCGTTGCGATTCGTCTCGCGGATGAGCAGGTCGCCGTCATAGGCATAACGCCATGGCATGAGCCCGCGGTCAGTGGCGTTCGTCAGCCGGCCTTCCGAATCGTATGTGAAGTTGACCAGCTTCGCCGTCCGACCCGAGTCCCCGTCCAGCGCAAGGTTCATTCCTGCAAGCCGCACGGCGCCGTTATCCAGAGTGATATATGAGAAGTTCACCCGCGTTCCCGCCGCATCTTCCAACCAGCCGAGACGCCCGCGCTCATAAAACAACCCGATCCGGTTTCCGTTCCGGTCTTCGATCTCGCTTAAACGGAGCGCCGTCGCTTCCGACTTGCCTTCCAGGTCATCAACGGCCTCGATCGCTGAATCCCGTTCTTTGGCCGGCGAAAACTTATATCGCGCCCCGTCCTTCCCGCGAACCACATAGACCTTTTCATCCGGCCGCTCCAGCCATCGCTTCTCCAGGGGGTTGAACGCCTTCTCCCCGACCCCGATCAGATCGAATCCAAGGAGCACTCCCTCTTCAGTTCGCAGGATGACCATTTGCTGCCGCTCGTCTTCCCAGAGGTGGATGTCATAAGGATGCGTCCAGCCGCGCCCCAGCGGGCCTTCGTAGTCAATCGCCGAACTGTCATAAATGCGAGTAAATTCGACCGGGATTCGCCCGGGCAGCTCGAAGTCCGTCTGCGATGTAAAAACACGACCTGTGGCGATGTCTACAGGATGGCCGGTGATCAAACAAAGCAATTGGCTACGCAGGCTGCCTTCCGGAACCTTCATCTGTATTCTCTCGGCCACGGGTTTGAACATTTTACCAAGCCCCGACAAGATGGTTTCCCAACCGGGCATCGGGATTCCCCCGATCAACACGTTGTGGCTGCCCGTGATGAAGTTCCCGAAGCACAGCAGCGGCGGCTCCCCCGGATCCATCCCCATTCCGAATGACAAGGCCATGGCCGCCAGGTCCGCCGCAGTCTGAGCCGCAGTCATGGAGGCTTCCAGCGCGCTGGCTTCCGCATCAGCCATCGCAGCAGCCGCCTCCGATTCTGTCTGAGCCTCTTCCGCCGCCTGAAGGGCATTCGCCATGTCTGTCTCTGCGGCCGCAACTCCCACCCCTCCCATCAAACCCGTATACCCTGCCATGCCCCCCGCTATTGCAAGGCCAATTTTCTCCATATCCAGCGGTTTACGATGCTTCCCGGGTTTAGGCCGGTGTTTGCCAGGGCTGGCGCGATGCTTTCCTGGTTTAGCCCGGTGCTTGCCAACATACTTAGGCTTTTTCTTGAAAAACGATGTCGAACAGTGCCGGGTAAAATCGATCAGCATCCGGGACGCGCGAGCGCCTCCGATAAAAACGTTCGAGGAGCCGGTGAACACTTCGAAGAGCGGATAAAAGCCGCCGCACCATGCCCCAAACCCGACATCTCCGCATCTGGCCGAAGGAAATCCATTGATCAGGACATTCAGCGCCCCTGATAAGATGGCGGGTCCGATACTCGGCAGAAAGATGGGAGGAGCCGGAGGCGTCAGATTCGGAGGATGCATGTGATAATGAGGCCATCCGAAGACCATGTCGACCCAAAGCCTGGCGGCCGGGAAACTGGGCAGCGCCCGGGAAATTCCTCCGGTCAGCTTGGCGACGCCGTAATTGAGTTCATCTGTTACGGCGCTTATAGCGACCATGGGCGCCGCGAGAACCTCCTGCGCCGCTCGGGCGGGATTGGCGGGATTGGCAGCCTCAGGCGGCGAATCCGCGCCTGGAAGCCCGGTCAGGCTTTGTCTGTCGCTCATACTTCTCCCTCTTCTCCTTCGCTCTCTTCAGCGCGCTCATTGGCAATCAATTCCGAGAGCGCCGACTGGCTTTCCCAAAAACGTCTCTTGTCGCCCAACTCAGAATAGATTTGACACAGTTGTTCGAGATTTGCCTGGCGCCCCTCTATGTTTTCTATCTTCTCATTCAGCCTGGCCGCCTTTTCCAGAGCCTCCGCGGCCTCTTCAAGCTCCCCGGTTTTGTGGCAGGCGAACCCGATTCGCTCCAAAATCTGAATCTGTTGAATGAGCATCCCTGATGACTCGGCATATTTCTCGCTGGCGCGATAATAGATAAGGGATTGGGCGAAGTTATTCTGCATCAACAGGGCATTACCCAGATTCACAGACTGATTAAAAACAAGCGGTTGAGACTTGAGTTCTGCTGAAAGGCTGACGGCGCGTTCATACCAGGTTCGCGCCTCCGACCATCTATTTTGAATGTAGTATAAATCGCCGATGTTGTTGAGCACGATCGACCGGTTGTACGGCTGATTCACATGCGCGAAATAAGCCAGAAGCTCCTTGTTCCGGGCCAGGGCGATGTCGAATCTCTGATGGGCCACGTCGTACCCGGCTAACATCATATGCATCTGCGCGCGTTCTTCGGCGGGAACAGCGGGGTCGGAAGCTTTTGCCTTGAGCAGTTTCTCGAATGACTCCGGATCCAGTTTGGGCCGGTACACTTTCACCCTGGGATGCCCTTCGAGTCGTGGCGCGAGCGCGGGAGACAAGTCTCCATCTCCGGCGATGAGCTTGACCCCGTTCAAAGAGGATTTTTCCATCTCGCCAAAAAGATAGGCGATTAATTGAAAATATCGGTGTTGGTCAATAACCTCCGGAGGATAGAAGACCCAGATGACCTGACGCTCGTTCGGGATTACGCTTCTGACGTTACGCAATAATTTCGCGAGCCTGATCGCCGGCGGCGTCGATTGATCTTCCGTCTCGGCCGGCAGACCGGCCATTAACTGGGCGCCACGTTTTGCAAGTTCTTCGTTGATCTGAGCTGTCTGCTGGCGGAGCGCAGCAAATATCCCTTCAACGTATGACGATTGATTATCGAACTCATGGCTGAAGGTGAGAAAGATGTCCGGCACGGCCGTGTCTTGCTCAAGCGAATCCAGACTTTTAAGGAGCAGAGCCGAATGTTCGATCTCGCAGCAAACAATGAGTAGAGACAGACTCGGCCGGTCGATGAAGTCACGGAGATCAGCCTGAATTCCTTGCAGGATGCTTTTCATAGCGCCTCATCTGACTACTAGCGTTTTTCCCAGGAAAAACGCTAGTAACTTCGTTTACGGAGTAATCAATGACTTCCGAAAAAATTTTCCAGGCGCCTATGCGGCGAAGATTTGGCGCGATCCTATTATCGACTCGCACAAGATTCTCTCTCTGTCGATCATTTAGCTCGCAAAACAATACAGACCTTTCAAAAGGAGCAGCCAACAGCAAAATTTGATCGCCATGAAAAAAATAGAGTTCGTCAGCCGGATAATGTTCGTCGTAGACTCTCCAGGCCTCATTTTCCACTTTGCACATGCGGTCATGTAACTCTTTCGAGTATTCAAATAAGCCAAATTGACTTTCTCTGATAACCTGCTTCGAATATACGTTTTGCCAGCTCATGGAAACATTTCCACATCCGACATAGTGTGGTTGCCAATCTGAAAAACATTCGATTTTTGAAACATCCGCAGTTCCTTCGATTCCGCTAAAACCGATACTCGAACAATTCGAAAGAACGAAGCGATCCAGTATGGCGACCCAAAGGTCTTGCGGTAAGAAATACCGCCTATCACCGTCTTTCAGGTTCATTTGCAGTACCGTCGTGAACATTGCGCGCCTCCCTAATCTCCAATTTGCAATTGCTGCGCGGCTGACAAGTGGGACAGCCGCGCAGCGGCTCGCGCAAGAAAGCTACGGTTTACGTGACTTCGTGGGTACTTGCGGAGCCGAGGTCGGAGTAACCGAGGCCGGAGTGACAGTGACAGCGGCGGGGACCTGCGGAGACGCCGGAGCCGTGAGGCCGCCCTGGATTCCTATCGGTTCAATGTTCTTCGTGGAGATGTTCAGCGCCGGACGCGCCGCCCAGTCCATCTCGCCGACCTCTTGCATGTAGTCGTAAATCACATCCATGTTGGGCGGCAGACTTCCGCTGTGTTCACGCTGGTAAACCGCGACATAATCTTGCAGGCTGGAAACGATCTCGCGCGACTGCGCGGCGTCCCTGGTTTCGATCAAGGCCAGCGCGCGGTAAAGATGCGGCTCTGCTACAACGCGGCGCTTGTCCAGCTCGATTGCCCTGACGAATTCGGACAATGCGCGTTGTTTTTCAGACGAGGCCCGCGCCGTCAACTTAAGAATTTTCCCGTAGTAAAAATGGGTGTAAGGGTCGTTGGAGCGGATCGCCAACGACTCTTCCAAATTGTCGCGGGCCACCTGGA
>Ga0209382_10010544_pt1 | contig 11504 bp, 14 predicted proteins | sample SoiMetdeltSBSDD5_FD_187599 | JGI IMG/M metagenome (GOLD analysis project Ga0209382, IMG submission 187599) | Bulk soil microbial communities from a Populus tree surrounding site in Tennessee, USA - Soil MetaG P. deltoides SBSDD5 (SPAdes) (version 2) | ecosystem: Environmental > Terrestrial >...
GTTCAGTTCATGGTCAAGGACTCGACGAAATACGCCTCGACCGGCGGCTGGGGGTTCGCTCACTTCGACGACGGCAAGCCCGCCAGCGAGGCCGTACACAACACCTGCTTCGCCTGCCACGCAACGGTCAAGGAGCGCGACTTTGTCTTCAACCGTTATGCGCCCTGAAGGCCGAGCGGGAGCCGTGATGCAGCCGCGGCGTGAGGCAGGCACAAGTCTCCACGCCTGGAATTGTGAGTGGCAATTTCGAGGACTGAAGAAGAGGAGCCGGATATGAGCAGCGCCACACAAGTGCGCAGCGAAGCTGCAGTCGAGACCCCGCGAGCGCAAGCGCTCGACATGAAGCTCGAGGTCGTCGTCATTCCTGTTTCAGATGTCGAACGCGCCAAGCGCTTTTACAGCAACCTCGGTTGGAGGCTCGACGCCGACTTCGTCAGGGGCGGCGCGTTTCGGGGCGTACAGTTCACGCCTCCGGGTTCGGCGTGCTCGATCCACTTCGGCACAGGGATCACGTCTGCCGTGCCGGGATCTGCACGCGGACTCTATCTCGTCGTGTGCGACATCGAGGCAGCGCGCGCCGAGCTCGTCGCTCGCGGTGCCGACGTGAGCGAAGTGTTCCATCGCCAGGTCGGGGAAGGCCCGCAGCGCGGCCCGGACCCGGCGCGGCGCAGCTACGCCTCGTACGCCACGTTCAGCGATCCGGACGGCAACGAGTGGCTCTTGCAGGAGGTCACCACGCGATTGCCCGGACGCGTCGACGCGAGCGACACCAGCTTCACCTCGTCAACCGAGCTCGCCGCCGCCCTCCGCCGTGCGGAGGCCGCGCACGGCGAGCACGAGAAGCGGATCGGCCAGCGCGATGCCGACTGGCCCACCTGGTACGCCGAGTACATGGTCCGGGAGCAAGCGGGCAAGCCGCTACCGTCATGAACAGCGGCTTGCCGGCATAGTCAGCGGAGCGGCTCGCCGGTCGAGCACTGCGCCGGCGTGCTCGCAGAGGGCGGGGCTACGCATCGAAACTTGGAGACCTTCGTGTTGGGCGTGAAGAGATAGGCACTGCCGACCCGAAATGGCGGCGCCCAGCGCCAAGAGCGGCAATGATGGCGCGCCAGCGACGACGACTGGGAGACCGCATCGAGGGTCTTGGGCCAGGGCAGCGGCGATCAACGGCAAAGGGGATGGGCAATGTCGTCGCAAGTGGATCTTCTGATACACGCGGCCAATGTGCTGTATCTCTTCGCCTTTATGGTGCGTGACATTCTCTGGCTCCGGATATTGACGGTCGTTGCTGCCGCTTGCCTCATCCCATACTTCTATTTTCGCCCCGAGCCACTGATGACACCCGTCTATTGGAACCTCGTGTTCACGGCCTTGAACATCTACTGGATCTGTCGATTGCTGCTGGAGCGCCTTCCCGTGACGTTGAGCGCGGATGAGCAGAGATTGTGCGAGCTCGTCTTTCGAACCATGACGCCTCGCGAGATGATCACGTTGCTCAAGCTGGCGACCTGGGAGAACGCCGAGGCAGGTGAGTGCTTCGTCGAGCGCGGCAAGCCGATGGACCGCCTCATGGTGATCTCCTCGGGCAAGGCCTGTGCCGAGATCGACGGCCGCGACGTCACCGAGCTCCAGCCGGGACATTTCATCGGCAGCATCAGCTACGTGACGGAAGAGACGGCGCCCGCCAATGTCGTGGCGCTCGAGCCGACGCGCTACGTTTCCTGGTCCAAACCCAAACTCAAGGACTTCATGAGCAAGAACCCTGAATTGCACTCGGCCCTCAAATCGACCCTTGCCATCGACCTGACGAGATGGCTTCAGGCGACCTGGGCTCGTGGAGGTCGCGAAAATGCCACGAGAACCGATCGTGTCTGACGACGGCAAGGAATGCACTGGGGGTCATGCTTGCTCTCCCGGCCAGCATGAGCAACGTGCAACGGCAAAGAAGGGAGCCTGATGATCGTCTACGATATCGGCATCCTCATTGTGCAGGCGACCGCGTTCGCTGGTTGCTCCGGGAAATCGCACAATGGGCGGCAGACTCACGGCCTTCAGATTAACCAACATTCGTTGCGCGGGCCCACCGCTCAGCCGCATGTAGGAAGTTGCTCTGGTCGGCGCCGCGGGTCGCGTACGATTCGATCCAGCCATGTGACCCACGGTAGCACTGCGAGGAGTCGGCCATGAGACGTCGTGAGCTGCTTGCGGCCTCCGCCATCATCCTGACTGCCATGGCTCTGCCAACGTGGGCAGGCGCGCAAGAAGGCTACGAGCCGCGATCGTTCGAGGAGGCGCTCGCCTCGGGCCCCGCGATCGTGCACGTGTACGCCGACTGGTGTCCAGTATGCAGAGCGCAGAAGCCGGTGCTTGCGACGCTCGCAAGGGACCAGGCGCTCTCTCGGGTAAAGTTCTTCACTGTGGATTTCGACAAAGACCGACAATTCCTCCGCACCTACCGGGTGGGCAATCAGTCCGTCATTCTGCTCTTCAAGGACGGCCAGGAGGCAATTCGCCTCATTGGTATTACGGATGCCGAAAGCATTCGCGCGCGCTTGCTCGGTGCCCTGTAGCGTGACGGCGTCAATGCTGTCCACGGATCAGGCCGGGGACGCCGCTGCGAACGATCGTGATGCGAAACTCGGCGCTAGCCCGCTTGACACGATAGACAAGCTCCGCCGGCGAACGGACGCTTGTATTGTCGATACCCACGATCACGTCGCCCGGCTCCAGGCCGATCGCGTAGGCCGGAGAGCCGGCCGCAACGCGCAAGATCTCCGCACCCAGCACGTCGCCGTAAAGGCGGTTGCCGAGCAGGATTTCACCGATCACGGCACCCGCAAGGCTGCCCATCTCCGGCGGCAATGTGATTTCCTCCGGGTCGATAACAATATCCGCCGACGTCAGGGACACAAGACGCCCCTGGCCCTTGGCGAACAGCACGATCGGGATTGAACTCCCGAGCGGCACCGTGGCCGTGCGCGTGACGAACTCGGCTGCGCTGCGAATGGGTCTGTTGCCGGCGCTGACGACGATGTCGCCGACCTCGATCCCTGCGGCGGCGGCCGGCGACTTGGGAAGGATCTTCCGCACGATGGCCCCGCGGGTGACCCCGCCCTGACGCGGAGATGCGAGCTCCATGGGCAGATCGGTGACGATGAGGCCAGTCGAGCCACGCCGCATGCGGCCCGCCGTGATCAGCTCATCCATGATCACCCTGGCCATGTTGAACGGTACCGCGAACCCGATGCCGAGGCTGCGGCGCTCGCCACCCACGGTGTTGATGCCGATCAGCTCGCCCCTGACATTGACCAGCGCACCCCCGGAGTTGCCAGGATGGATCTGGGCGTCGATCTGCAGGTAGTCCTCGAACAGCCCGTGTCCGATCTCGGAGCGCATCACGGCGCTGACGATGCCAAGGGTTGCCGTTCCCTCGAGGCCGAAAGGGTTGCCCACCGCAGCGACGATGTCCCCCACACGCACAGCGTCCGAATCGCCGAGTTTGATCGAGGGCAGGTTGGGCTCGTCGACCTTAATCACGGCCACGTCGGAGCCGATGTCGGTTCCGATCAGCTTTGCGAGCATGCGCCGGCCGCTCGACAACGCCACCTCGATGCGCGTCGCGTTCTCGATGACGTGGTTGTTGGTGATGATGTAGCCTTGTTCGGCGTCAACGATGATGCCAGAGCCCCCGGCCCCGAACTCCTCGGTCTCCGGCGGTGGCAAGGCCGCAGCCTTGCCGTCCTTCTCCCTCAATGGGATCAGCATGGGTCGCAGTTTGCGGCCGGTGACGCGAATCGTGACCACCGCAGGGATGACTCGCTCCAGCATCGGCGCGAAAGATCCGCCAGGCTCCAGCATCGTTGCCGCGATCGCCGACCGCATGCTTGGTTCCGACGTTTGGGCAAACGTGGCAGTTGCGGCCAGCATCTGTACGAAGAGGAGCAGGAGAATGCAGGACAGAGGCGATCCACCGCTCCTCACACGCGGCTTCGACTTCGCGTCGAAAGGAGACTGAGATTGGCGCAAGTACCATCGGCTGCCGCCCGGCAGTTGGCCGAGGCGATAGCGGCAGTATCGAGTTCTCTGCGGTTCGCGCTCGTCCGATCCGCCGGCGTCTGTTTTGCGGAACCCGCTCAGCGTACACCCTCCCGTCCATCAACCTACTTCTTCATGTCGACCATCTGGGGCATGCTGAACCCCTTGCGATTGAGTTCCTCGAAGAACTCCTTGCCATCGAAATTGGCGGGCATGTTCGCGCCCCGGCTTTGAAGCTCCTCAAAGAACTTCTTCGAGTCGATGCGGTTGCTGCTGCTGTAACCCCTGCGCTGGAGCTCCTCGAAGAACTTCTCGCCGTCGAAAGCGGCAGGCACGTTCGCCCCCCGGCTTTCAAGCTCCTCGAAGAATTTCTTGCTGTCGAAGGCGCTTTGCGCGAGCGCCACACCAGCAACAGCCAGTAGACCGGCTACTCCGCCGGCAACCAGCTTCACTGCAAACCTCTTCATGGTATGCCTCCACATTTCCACCAGTCGGTAGCCGCCAAGGCATTCACCATGCCTGCCGGTGGAGCGCAGAATGGGCGCTTCGCGTACCTGCCGAAATCAGGGCAAGCCCTCGGACTGGGAAGGAGAAACACTGGTCAGCACCGTTGCGCGCCATACCAACAGGCCCGCGGGCCCGTGGCGTACACCTGGCTTGATAGAGACACACTGTCGCCCGACGGTCCTTCCCGCCCGTGCGGGGTCTGGAAGTCATTCACTGTCTTTACGCGTCGGCTCGCCGCGCCACTTGAGGAACGTGACGTCAATTGCAGTCGTTTGGGCGAAACCGCTGGTCATGCGCAGCCGCCGTTTGAATATGCCGCAGTGGGATGCGGAGTGGGTTGCCGCGGGCAAGCCCAAAGGATCTGGCCAGGGCCTGTTCCCCCAACAAAACTGTACTTAGGCCCTACCAGCCTTCCACAGAAGGGGCCGTGGCGCAAAGCCGAGCTTCGCCTTGGCGCGGTCGTTGGAGGCTCCGGTCAAACGGGTGTGATAGTAGACAAGTTCTTCACCGGCCGCCTTCAGCGCGTCTTCCGTGCTCACACGAGGCGGTTCGGGCGCATCGACCCACCGGGCGAAGGCTGGCAGCCATTCGGAGACGCGTAGAGGATCGTCGTCCACGACGTTGTACACACCCGGTTCGGCGGTCAGCGCGGCGACCGTGGCGGCGACCGCGTCGTCAATGTGGACGAAGGACCAGACAGCGTTCCCTTCGCCGATGATCGCCAACTCGCGCTTGCGCACCTGCTCCGCAGCGGCCCCGTCGGGCCGGTACCACGTGCCCGGACCATAGAAGAAGCCGTAGCGCAGGACGACTCCATCCAGCGACGGCGTTGCCAGCACCTGTTCTTCATATTCACCGGTCGCACGCGCACTCTTGCCGATCTCGCCGGGCGCGTCGAAACGGAGCCTGGCAGTCTCGTCGGCGAGTTGTCCTTCGGGAGCCTCCAGATAGAAACCACGGGACTGAATGATGTAGCGTCCCACACCGACCGCCCGGGCTGCTGACAGCAAGTTGGCGCCCCCGTCGCGTCGGAGCCGGGTATCATTGGGCAACGACTTGACGAGGTCAGCGGGATTGGCAGGAAGCCACGTCAGTTGGTCGACCACCACATCCGGTGCGGCTCCTTCGATCGCGTTCAGGACCGCCTTGGGGTCGAAAGCATCGGCGGTAGAGGCTTCCGCCCCCAACTCGCGCAGACGATCAATACCCGTGCCGGCCCGAGTCATGCCGATGACCTGATGGCCAAGGGTGCGCAATGCGCGCGCAAGCGGCAAGCCGACGGCCCCCGTTGCGCCAGCCACGAATACTCGCATGACCAGCTCCCTACTTGACGGGCGTAGTCAGGGCCTTGTCGTTGCTATCAACGACGAAGACGGCGAGCAGCTTTGCTGGGTGGGTGTTGCTCGCATTGCGGCTGACAGGGTGGCTCGAACCCGGCGTCTCGTAGAAACTCTCGCCGGCGCGGTAGACCCGCTTGGGTCCGTCATTCACCTGTGACTCGATTTCTCCAGACAGAACGTAGGCAAAGACGAAAGCCGATTTTGCGTGGATGTGCGGAGGCGACGCTCCCCCCGGCGTATAGTCAACGATCAGAGCGACAAGAGATTTACCCGGAATATTCGGTATCGCCTGCTCGAAGTGCGGCGTGATCGTTTCGCCGCCGTCTTGAGCAGCAGCAGGCACTGCGGTCGCGATGGCGATAGCAGCACAAGCGACGCCGGTGAACGATCTGATATTCATCATTCTCGTTCTCCTTTGCTTCGTATGCATTGCGCTCTCTGATTCCAATCAGCCAAGAAACGGAAGGCTGTTTTTGGGCACCCCTCTTGGGCTCTCATGAGGAGCGGTGTTCAGCCGAGCGGGGCTCCGGCCCTCGACGGAAGCCTACGGCGACGCGGTTCCAGGCGTTCATCAGGGCGATGGCGTATGTGATATTGACAACCTGCCTGTCCTCATAGTGGCGTGCGAGCGGCTCATAGGCAGCATCGGGGGCATGTGTCGCCGCGACGTGGGTCAGCGCCTCCGCCCAATCAAGGGCAGCCTTCTCAGCATCCGTAAAGTACGGACTCTCCCGCCATCCGGCGAGCCCATCGAGGCGTTCATTGGACTCACCAGCCCGCCGCAAGTCTCGCGCATGCTCATCGATACAGTACGAGCAGCCATTGATCTGTGAGACGCGCAGGAAGAGAAGATCAATGAGGCGCTTGTCGAGTCCGGTGCGCAGCAAAGCGGCATTGACCGCGGCCAGCGCTCTTGTCATTTCCGGTGAGATAGCGGGATAGTTTAGTCGCATGAGTGCTCTCTCCCCTTCCTGGCACCTGAACGGCAGAGAATGGCGGCCAACCGGGAGGCCAGTGTAGGCGCCACTCAACAAGGGAGAATCCGCACTAACCCCGAAACAGGCCAAACGTTCTCGGTAGGTCTTCGACGCCGCGATGCGACCGTCGCGGAAGGCGCATTCTCCTTGATCAAGCGGCGGTCGGGTTCCCGCGCCAGAACGCCCCGATCGCCTCGCGGCCCAGCACGAATTCCTTCCGCCGATCAGCACTCATGATGCACGGGGCCTCGCCGGCACGAGAAGGTTGCCGACTTGAACCTGAACGGGCTCGTCATTTTGGTTGAACGTCGTTGTGCGCACCTTGATGATCCCCTGGTTTGCGTGGGATTTTGACGGCCGGACCTCCAATATTTCGCTCTCGACACGCAGCTCGTCACCAGGCCGCACGGGGCGTGGCCATCGGAATTCGTCAAAGCCGGTCCCGACGATGCCGCCTGCGGGCTTGAGCTCACCATCAACCAGGAGCCGCATGGTCATTGCGGCTGTGTGCCATCCACTGGCCGCCAGTCCGCGGAAAAACGTGTCGGCTGCCAGCGCTTCATCGAGATGGAAGGGCTGGGGATCGAAATCCGCGGCAAACGCGATGATGTGTTCCTTGTCGACGCGGACTCGTCCGGAGCCGAAGGTCTGTCCAGCAGCATAGTCCTCAAGATATCGCTCGCTCATTGGGCATCCTCTACCAGCACACGAGAGCTCAATCCGTATGTCATATGGGTACCTCCGCTCGCCTTGCACGGCTCACCTGTGAAGCGGCAACCCCGGCAGATCGGCGCTACGCCGCGCGGCTCCGGCACGAGGCCGTGCAGTATCGCGACCACGTGAGCGCCCTCGCTCACGGCTGCGGCAAAGCGCTTGATCGAGCCCGATCGCTCCGCCGGGGTCGAGGGCTAGAGTGCTCCTGCGGACACCGCCACGACCGTTGCCGCGCCTCGGAGGTCGATCCAAAGCCCCCGCGGCGTGCGGGCGATCCGTACCACGGCCTCGCCGCATGAGGGGCAGCGCAGAATGGCGCCGAGCTCGATGGCGTAGAGGCGCAGCTCTCCCATCGGCATCATCCTCGAGCAGCCCGCGCAGGTCGTCCGAGCAGCCGTCGCGTCGAACGCAAAGGCCTCGCGCAGCAGACCGCCCGCGGCGTTCCCGTCGAGCGTGGAATAGACTTGTTCGCGACTCATCTTACCTTCCTCCTGTCGCGCCGAAGCGCTCGGTCTTGACGCGCCCGGGGTCGTGCCCGAGCGAAACCACCGCCTCGGCCACCGCCTCCACCATCGGCGTCGGGCCGCAGACGAAGACCTTGGGCGCCGCCGCGGGCGGGAACCCGACCTCGGCCAGCATCGGCGAGTCGATTAGCCGGGCGTGACCGCGCCAGCCCGGTGGCGGGCGCTCGTGCGTAAGGGTGTGAACGATCAAGAGCCCGCCGGGCGCCGACCCGAGCCGCTCCAGCTCCTCGCGGTAGATGATGTCCCCGTAGGAGCGCGAGGAGAATAGGAGGCGCGCCGGCACGGCGCGGCCCGCCTCACCGCTCGCCGCGCGGTGGCGCAGCATGGCCATCAGCGGCGCGATGCCCGAGCCGCCCGCGACGAGCAGCAGCGGCCCGCCCGCGGCAACGGACCAGGCGAAGTAGCCGCCGATCGGACCGCGCAGCTCGAACCGGTCGCCCGGCCGGGCCTCGTCGACGAGCCAGGGCGATACCTCCCCGCGCTCCAGCCGCGTGATCGTGAGCGCGAGCCGCGGCACCTCGGGCGGGGAGGCGATCGAGTAGCTCCGCTGGGCCTGGTAGCCGTCATCCGCGGTGAGCCGGATGTCGACGTGCTGCCCCGCGAGATGACCGGGCCAGTCGGGGACGTCGAGAACGAGCGTGGTCGCCCTGGGGGTCTCGGCTATCCTCTCGACCACCTCTGCCTGCCGCCAGGCGAGGCGCCGCGCGGCGGCCCCGGCGGGCGGCGCCTCAATCGCCGTCGTAGCGCTGCTCACGCCAAGGGTCTCCGTAGATGTGGTAGCCGAGGGACTCCCAGAAGCCCGGCTCGTCGTGTTCCATGAAGCGCAGCCGGCGGACCCACTTTGCCGACTTCCAGAAGTAGAGGTGCGGGACCAGCAGACGCGCCGGGCCGCCGTGCTCCGGCGCCAGCGGCTCGCCGTCGAACCGGGTCGCCACCAGGCCCTTGCCATCGAGCAGGTCCTCGAGCGGCAGGTTGGCAGTGTACCCGCCGTCGCAGTGCGCCATCAGGTGGGGCGCCGACGGCTCCTCGAGGCCCGCCGCCGCGAGCAGGTCGTCAATCGTGACGCCTTCCCAGACGGTGCCGAGCTTGCTCCACTTGGTCACGCAGTGGATGTCGACCGTGAGCTCGGTCTGCGGCAGCGCCTGGAACTCCTCCCAGGTCCACTTGCCAACGAGCGACCCACCGTCCTGCAGGGCCAGGGTCCACCTGTCGAGCGGCGTATGTGGTGTCGGCCCCGCGCTCAGGACCGGGAAGTCGTCGGTGACGTACTGGCCGGGCGGGACCCGTTGCTCGTCCGCATTGGCCCGCGAGCGCCCAGTGAAGCCTCTAGTCCTGATCATGAGCGGCTCCCTTCGCCGGGCGCCGGCCGTTCCCGAGCGGCCCCGAGCTGACTGTCGATCGTGGCGGTCGCGGCGCTCATTTGGTGAAAGCCGTGGTTGCCTCGCTAAGTGCCCACCTCGACGGGAAGCGACCGTACTAGGCGAGGAACGTCACGAAGCTCGGCGTCTGTTTATCTCGTCAGCACGCGTCCAGGTCACGCGATGTGCGTTGCGCCTCTCGCCTCGCCGTGAGCCACAGCGCATTGTCCCAAGGAATGGTCTGCGCCGACATCAACAGAAACCCTGACTACGACCCAGAAACATCCCAAGAGTTTGGCGCCACGGCGTGGCCATCGCTATCTATTCCCCGCGGCAGGTCGAAGCTCGCCCTTCCTGTACGCGCTGAGGAGACAGGCATGCCCCAATTCGACGCCATCATCATCGGCACCGGGCAAGCTGGGCCGTCGCTCACACATCGCCTGGCAGCCGCCGGTCAGCGCGCGGCAATCATCGAGCGCCACCGCTTCGGCGGCACCTGCGTCAACACCGGCTGCACGCCGACCAAGACACTGGTGGCGTGTGCCTATGCCGCGCATCTCGCCCGCCGCGCCGGAGACTACGGGGTGTCCGTCCCAGGCCCCGTCACCGTGGACATGAGGAAGGTCAAGGCGCGCAAAGACTATGTGCTGGGCTTCTCCAACCGCGGGGTCGAGCGGGCGCTGCGAAGCAATCCCATGATCACCGTCTACCAGGGGCACGCACGCTTCACCTCGCGGCAGTCGGTGGCGGTCGGCGGCGAGGCCCTGAACGCCCCCAGGATTTTCATCAACGTCGGCGGCCGGGCGGCCGTGCCGGACATCCCAGGCCTCGACCAGGTCGAATACTTCACGAACAGCACCCTCCTGGACATCGAGTCCCTTCCGCCGCACCTGATCGTCGTCGGCGGCAGCTACGTCGGACTCGAGTTCGCCCAAATCTACCGCCGCTTCGGCAGCGAGGTGACGGTGATCGAGATGGCGCCGCGTCTCATCCCGCGCGAGGACGAGGATGTTTCAGCCGCGGTCGCCGGCATCCTGCACGCAGGAGGCATCGCGCTCCATCTCGGCGCCTGTGACCTCAAGCTCACCAGGCGCGGCAACGACATTGGCGCGAGCTTTGATGCCGATGGTCGCAAGGAGGTAGCCGGCTCGCATCTACTGATCGCTGTGGGCCGTCGCCCGAACACCGACGACCTCGGCCTCGACACGGCCGGCGTCGCCCTCGACAAGCGCGGCTTCATCGCGGTCGACGACCAGCTTCGCACAAACGTGCCGGGCATCTGGGCGCTCGGCGACTGCAACGGCCGCGGTGCCTTCACCCACACGGCGTACAACGACTTCGAGATCATCGTCGCCAACCTTCTCGACAACGATCCACGCCGTCTTGGCGACCGTATCGTGGCCTACAATCTCTACACCGACCCGCCGCTTGGTCGCGTGGGCCTCACCGAGGCGGAGGTGCGCAAGTCCGGCCGGCCGGCCCTGATGGCCAAGATGGCCATGGAGAACGTGAGCCGCGCCTTCGAGAGGGGCGAGACGCAAGGTTTCATGAAGGTGCTCGTCGACGCCGAGACCAAGAGGTTCCTCGGCGCGTCCATCCTCGGCGTCGGCGGCGACGAGGTCGTGCACGCGATCCTCGATCTGATGTACGCCCAGGCCCCCTGCACCGTGATGCAGCGCGCCGTCCACATTCACCCGACCGTGTCGGAGCTGCTGCCGACGATGCTCGGCAACCTCAAGCCCCTCTAACGGATGAAGCATGCCCCACCGGCTAAACGTCATCCGTGAGCACGGAGTTCAATCCCGCCTCGGTGAGCACCCTGCGGGCCGTCTCCCGGTCATCGGTTCGAACCAGGATCCGGCGCGGAAAGGCGCCGATGGAGCCTTCCTGCACGCTTACGTGCTGATCGGCCAGGACGCTGGTGATGCCGGCCTGCCGCAGCAGCGATTCGGCAAGACTCAGCAGCACGGTATCGTTGCTTCGCAGCAGCTCACGCATGGTCACACCTCGATGGCCCCGACCGGGACCCGCAGATTGGAGCTTCCGTCG
>Ga0209382_10010546_pt1 | contig 11502 bp, 8 predicted proteins | sample SoiMetdeltSBSDD5_FD_187599 | JGI IMG/M metagenome (GOLD analysis project Ga0209382, IMG submission 187599) | Bulk soil microbial communities from a Populus tree surrounding site in Tennessee, USA - Soil MetaG P. deltoides SBSDD5 (SPAdes) (version 2) | ecosystem: Environmental > Terrestrial >...
GGCGCCAGGCGTGCTAGCCGAAAAGATCGTCACGCACGAGGACGGACTCGTGCGCATTCCCGATCACCTGTCGTTCGAGGAGGCTGCGACGTTGCCTTGCGCGGGCGTCACGGCGTGGACTGGGCTGTTCAAGCACGGAGATTTGCAGCGGGATCAGTTCGTGCTGTTGGAGGGAACGGGCGGCGTGTCGATCTTCGGCCTGCAATTCGCTGCGGCAGCGGGGGCGAAACCGATCATCACGAGCTCGAGCGACGCCAAACTGGAGCGGGCACGCGCGCTCGGCGCTGTGGCGACAGTCAACTATCGAACTCATCCCGAGTGGCAGGAGCAAGTGCGCGCGGCGACGAAGGGCGCAGGCGTCTCTCACGTCCTGGAGATCGGCGGCAAGGATACGTTGCCGAAGGCGCTGGCCGCTCTCGGCCTCGGGGGACATGTCGCTCTCATCGGCGGCCTCACCGGGTTCGAGGGGAGTGTCGACGTAGGCGCGGTCACCGGCCGCCTGGGCTCGCTGACGAGCATCTACGTCGGCTCGCGTGAAGACTTCGAGGCGATGAATGCCTTCATCGCGCGACACAAGCTGAAGCCTGTCATCGACCGCGCGTTCCCGTTCGAAGAAGCGCCGGCGGCATTCGAGTATCTGGAAAGCGGCAGCCACTTCGGCAAGGTTGCGATAAGCCTCTAGTCTTTATTGGGCCGCAGTCGGCCAGTCGCCGCTGACGACCTTGCCTCCAACCACCGTGGCCAGCACCTTCGCATTCCGGATCTCCTCCGGCGGAATGCTGAACAGGTCGCGATCGATGATCACCAGATCAGCGAGCTTCCCCGCTGTGAGCGTGCCTTTACGCGATTCGTCGAACGAAGCGTAGGCGCCACCGACCGTGTAGGCGTGCAGCGCTTCCTCTACCGTGATCTTCTGCGCCGGCACCCAACCGTCTGGATTCTTGTCGTCGAGCGTACGACGTGTGACCGCGGCGTAGATGCCTTCCAGCGGCGTCGCTGGCGCGACGAACCAGTCGCTGCCGAACGCGAGCCGCGCCTTGCTATCGAGCAGTGAGCGAAACGCATAAGTCGTCGCGATCCGCTTGCCGATGAGCTGCTCCGCCCAGCGACCATCGTCGATCGCGTGATACGGCTGCATGCTGGCGATGACGCCGAGTTGCGCGAAGCGCGGGATATCCTGCTCGCGCAGGTGCTGGGTGTGCTCGACGCGGAAGCGGCGGTCGCGTTCGCCGTCCTCTTTTGCGACCCGCTCGTAGATGTCGAGCAGCATCGCGATGGCGCGATCGCCGATCGCGTGCACCATCACGTGCAGCCCGGCCTTGTCGGCGCCGGAGATCCACTCGTACATCTTCTCCGGCGGATTCACGAGCAGGCCGCGATCCTTCGGCGCGTCCGCGAAGGGTTCTGCGAACGCCGCGGTATGCGAGCCGAGTGAGCCGTCCATGAAGCCCTTCAGACCGCCGACGCGCAGCCACTCGTCACCGCGGCCATCTGCACCGCCGTACGTCTTGGCAGCTACTGCATCCCGCAGCTTCTCCCACTGGTCGAGCGGCGTGACTGCGTAGACACGTGTCGTCAGCGTCTTCGCCTTTGCAGCGCGCGCGAATGTCTCGACGTCGTCCCAGGTGCCCATGTTGTGCACCGTGGTCACGCCTTGCTCGTTGACGTACTTCATCGCTGCGAGCAGGCCGCGGTCCTTCATTTCCACCGAAGGCGCCGGCACGACTGCATCCACGGGCGCCATGGCATTGTCCTTGAGGACTCCGGTCGGCTCGCCCTTTCGATCGCGCACGATTGCACCGCCCGCGATGTCCTTGGTCGCGCGCGTGATGCCGGCGAGCTTGAGGGCGACGCTGTTCGCGAGCGACATGTGGCCGTCGAGCCGGTTGATCCACACCGGGTGATCCGGCGTCACCGCATCGATCCACTCGCGTGTCGGCAGCTCGCCGCCCCACAGGCTGTGGTCCCAGTTGCCGCCGGTGATCCACGTGCCGGCGGGCACGGTTGCCGCGAACGCCTTGATGCGAGCAACGAACTCCTCGCGGGTGCGCGCGTCGCGCAGTTGCACAGAGGCCAGGCCGAATCCGCCTTCTCTGAAGTGGACGTGCGCATCGGTGAAGCCCGGCACGATCAAGCGGCCGCCGGCATCGACGACCTGTGCGGCATTCGCTTTGCGAGCGTCCTCGTTCGTACCGACCAACGCGAGCGTCGTGCCATCGATGACCACTGCCTGGGCCCAGGGTTGCGCGTCGTCACCTGTCCAGACTTTGGCGTTGACGATCGCCAGCGTGCCGGCTTTGGCCGGAGCGGGCTCTGGCTGCCGTGAGCACGCGGCGACTGTCAGGGCACACACAGATACGATGAGCAGCTTGCGCAGCATGGTGTTGTTCTCGTTGCCAGGGCGGAGTGCATTGTCGCCAAAGAACGCGGCGCCGTCATTCTTCGTCACGATTCGCCACCACCGCGCCACATCGCAGCGCGCCGCCAGCCTGATCGATCGCTTCTCATTCCTTGGCCGCCACCACACTTCGCCGAGGGAGCCATGGACGATCGAACAAGAACACGGCACCACTGCCGCGCCTGGTCATTCACATTGCTTTGCCTGCTGGCGCTCATGCCACAGTCGCTCTTGGCAGCCGCCGAGGACGCCGCCGATCGAACGTTGTCGCCTTACTTCTACGTGCACAGCGACGATCCGAAGGTCGACAAGCTGCCGCTGAAGGACACACAGGTCGAGATTGCAATTGCCGGCGTCATCGCCGACGTCAAGGTCACGCAGCGCTATCACAACGACGGCACCCGGCCGATCGAAGCCGAGTACGTATTTCCCGGCTCCACGCGAGCGGCGGTCTACGGCCTCACGATGACGATCGGCGAGCGGCGCGTCGTCGCGCAGATTCGCGAGAAGCAGCAGGCGCGGGCGCAGTACGAAGCGGCGAAGGCTGCCGGCAAGAGCGCCGCACTGCTCGAGCAGCACCGGCCGAACGTCTTCAAGATGAACGTCGCCAACATTCTCCCCGGCGACGACATTGCGGTGGAGCTGCGCTACACCGAGCTCATCGTCCCGACCGACTCGATCTACGAGTTCGTGTTCCCGACGGTCGTCGGGCCGCGCTACACGACCGACCGCGAGGCGGGCACGACGCCGCTCGATCGTTGGCAGAGCAATCCATACCTGCGCGCGGGCGAACCGCCGCCGGGCGGCTTCCACCTGACGGCGACGATCAATTCAGGGATTCCTCTCAAAGAAGTCGGCTCCCCGTCCCACAACGTGCAGGCCCGCTTCGACGGCGCGCAGCAAGCGCACGTCGAGCTGCCGCGCGAAGGCGGCAATGAAGCGAACCGCGATTTCATCCTGCGCTATCGGCTGGCCGGTGCCTCGATCGAATCAGGCATCCTGCTGTTCGAAGGCGGGCGCGAGAATTATTTCCTGGCGATGATCGAGCCGCCGCAGCGCGTGACGCCGGCGCAGATCCCGGCGCGCGACTACGTCTTCATCGTGGACGTATCGGGCTCCATGCACGGCTTCCCGCTGAACGTCACGAAGCAGCTCATGCGCAATCTGTTCGCGCGCCTGCGACCTACGGATACCTTCAACGTACTGTTGTTCTCCGGCAGCTCCCAAGTGCTCGCGGATGCGCCGCTGCCTGCGACCGAGGACAACGTGCAGCGCGGTGTCGCGTTCATCGACTCGCAGCAGGGCGGCGGGAGCACGGAGTTGCTGCCGGCACTGCGTCGCGCGCTCGCATTGCCCGGTGCGGAGGATCGTGCACGCAGCATCGTGGTCGCGACCGATGGCTACGTGACGGTCGAGACCGAAGCCTTCGACGTCATTCGCGAGAACCTGGGAAACGCCAACTTGTTCGCGTTCGGCATCGGCTCCGGCGTCAACCGCTTCCTCATCGAAGGCATGGCGCGCACCGGGCAGGGCGAGCCGTTCGTCGTCACGAACCCAGGCGAGGCGGAAGAGCGCGCCGAGGCGCTGCGCCGCTACATCGAGGCGCCCGTGCTCACGAAGGCGCGCCTGAGTGCAACGGGATTCGAGATCTACGACATGGAGCCGCCTGGCATCCCCGACGTGCTCGCGCAGCGTCCGGTGATCGTCTTCGGCAAATGGCGCGGTCCGCGCAGCGGCAAGCTGACGCTGCGCGGGATCGCGGGCGACGGTCCGTTCGAGCGCAGCTTCGACCTGAGGAAGGTCCGACCGGACGCGAACAACGCAGCGCTCAAGTATCTCTGGGCGCGCGGCCGGATCGCGCGGTTGGATGACTATCAGCGCCTGGCCGACGATCCCGACCGGGTGAAAGAGATCACGCAGCTCGGCCTCGACTATCACTTGCTGACTGCGTACACGTCGTTCATCGCGGTCGACGAGGTCGTGCGCAACACCCGGCCGGAGGACACGCAGACCGTGCGGCAGCCGCTGCCGATGCCGCAAGGCGTGAGCAATCTCGCAGTAGGGGGCGAAGTGCCGACTGCGCCGGAGCCCGAGTTGCTGGTGCTCATCGGCGTCTCGGCCGCAGCTGCGGCGTGGGCCCGTCGCCGCAAGGCGAAGTCGCGTGCGCAGTGAATCGGTCCGGCGGCTTTTCCCGGGGCTCATGCTTGCCGCTCACGTTCTGTGCTTCTGGCCGATCTGGCGTTGGTACGCGGCACGGATGACGGATGGCTCGGATGAGCCCTGGGGAATAGCAGCGCTGATCGCAGCGTTGCTGCTGACGTGGCACAACCCTCGCACGTGGACGGTGCGAACCGATGATCGACTGCTCTGGGGCGCCGTACTGCTGACAGTTGCATACGTCGCCGCGGTGCCCGCAGCTCCGCCGCTCGTTCGTGCCGCGCTGGCGATGGCTGCACTCGCCTGCAGCTGGGTCAGTATCACCAATGCACGGAGCAAGCTGGCGGCCGTGACGGTGATGTTCGCGCTCTCGCTGCCCGTGATCGCGTCGCTGCAGTTCTATCTTGGCTATCCGCTGCGCTCGATCACGACTGCGGGCGCGGCGTTGACGCTCGATCTTCTAGGGTTCGACGTCGAGCATTCGGGCACAGCCATGCTGTGGCAAGGCCATACAGTCCTGGTCGATGCTCCATGCAGTGGCGTTCGCATGCTGTGGACCGGCGCAGCGCTCGCTTGCGCAATCGCGTTACATCGCGACGCAATCCGCTGGCGCGGCCTGACAGCGCTGCTACTCCTGACATCGGCAGCAGCGCTGTTTGCCAATGTCTTGCGTGCGGCCGCGCTGTTCATCGTCGAGACCCGCGATTCGCCGCTGCCGGAGCTGATTCATCCGACGATCGGTGCTGCGACCTTCGCGCTGACTGCGGTGTCGATCGTGTTGATCGAATCGGCGCTGCGCAGAATGCCTCCGAGCGCGCATGCGTAACGCTCAACGAGCCGTGGTTCAATATGCGCTGGTCGCGGCCTGCATCTGTGCGGCGCTCGCTCCCGCACTGGCGCGCAACGAGGCGATTGGCGGCGCTGCTCTGCACGCCGATCCGCATTGGCCGAGTCACTTTCAGGGGCAGATGCTGACCGAGTTGCCGCTGAGTGCGCGAGAGGCCGTGTTCCTCGCTGGATTCCCAGGAGCGGTGGCACGCTTCACCGACGGTGAGCGCGACATCGTGATGCGCTGGGTGACGCAGCCGACCCGACGTTTGCATCCTGCCGAGGACTGCTATCGCGGCCTGGGTTATTCCCTCAGCGTCTCTCGCATCGTCACCGATAGCAGCGGAACACGCTGGCGCTGCTTCGACGCCACCAGCAAGCAGGATGGGCGCGAAGTCTGCGAGCAGTTGCAGGACTTGGAGGGCCGGCGCTGGACCGACGTCTCAGCGTGGTACTGGGCCGCGCTGCTCGAACGATCGCGCGGTCCCTGGCTGGTCACGACAGCATCAGTCACTCGCCCTTCCGCAGGAACTGACTGAAGCCGCTGAACTGCCACGGCCGCAAGGCAACTAGAAACGCCGCGCCCGCTCGCTCCTCGAGTGGGACTGCGCGATCGCGATCCATGATCTCCGTGCATTCGCGCACGGCGTTCTGCAGCGTGCGCTTGATCTGCGTGAACGCACCTGCCGAGACGACGCCGCCGTAAAAGATGAGGTCGGCGCGACTGCCGTGGAAATGCTCCGCCAGGAATTCCTTGATCAACTTCTGGTGAATGTAGTTGTGCACCGGTCCACCCGGCCGCCACGCGAAGTGGCGGCTCACGAGCACGCGCGTGCGGTTGTCGGGCTGCAGCTCGATGATCCGCAGCCGATCGAGCCTGATGAGATAGCGCAACGCCTCACGCCGCGTGAGGTCGTACACCCGGACGATGTCGTCGAGCTGCCAGCGGTTTAGCACCAGCCAGGTCATCAGGAACAGCTTCGAGTCCGCGACGACTTCCTGTTCCTGCGCGAGCGTGAGCTGGTTGACCGGCGTCGCCTGCCGCTGCATCTCTTCGACCAGCACGGACATCTCAATCCCGGCGAGCTCGCAGATCAGGTCGAGACGCTCGAGCGAGAGATCGCCGGCGGCGAACAGGCGCTTGACGCTCGCTTCGCTCAGCCCAAGTTGCTTGGCCACGTGAGCGTAGGTGAGGCCGCGCGCTCGCAGAGCGCGCTTGAGCTCGGCCACGATCTGGGTCCGCTGCGCCATGGTCCGCTCCCGGGGGTCGTTGCCGGAAAGTATCACGTAACGCTACTTTACGGCGCCTTTCGCGCTACTGCAGCGGCTTTGGTTGCGCCAGGAGCGACCTCCCCCGACAGTGCGCCGCGCATCGATCCGATATTCACGTCGATCAAGGGAGAGTCGTCATGAAACCTCGAGTCACTCGCGCTGGCCGCACCCTCGCGTTGACGAGCGTCGCCGCACTCATGCTGTCCGGCTGCGCCGCGATGAACGCCATGATGTTCGGTCAGACGACGCCGCGGCAGTCGCACAATTCGTCGAGCCTGGTCGAATTCCTTTATCCGCACGGCCGCGTGCCGCCGGCGGAGAACCGGATTCCCGAGCTGCGCGTGCCGCTGCGCGTGGGTCTGGCGTTCCTGCCGACGCAGGATGGCGCAGGGCCCACGGCAGCTCAGCGCGAGGAGCTGCTGGAGCGCATCCGCCAGCGTTTCGCCGACCGCAAGTTCGTGACCGAGATCGTGACGATCCCGGACTACTACCTGCGCGACAACCGCGGCTTCGGCGGGCTGCAGAGCGTGCAGCGCCTGTACGCGATCGACATCATGGCGCTGGTCTCGTACGACCAGGTCACCAACACGGATGAGAACGATTGGTCGCTCGGCTACCTGACGATCGTCGGCGCCTACGTGCTCAAGGGCAATCACCACGACGTCGCGACGCTCGTCGATCTCGCGGTCGTCGATCCCGTGACTCAGTCGCTGATCCTGCGCGCCGGCGGCACGGACACCCGCAATCGCAACACGACGCTCGTCGATCGGGAGCGCGAAATGCGCGAGTCCAGTGCCGTGGGCTTCGCTAACGCGACGACGCAGATGATCGACAACTTCGACGTCGCGTTGACGAAATTCGAAGCCGACGTGCGCGCCGGCAAAGCCAACGTCCGCGTCGCCAAGCGCGAGAGCGGCGTCCGTACCGGCGGCGGCGGAAGCTTCGGTCCGCTAGCGCTCGGCGTGCTGTTGATTCTGCTCGGTGCGCGCCGTTCGCGCCGCGGACAGCTGCGCGTCGCGTAGCTCAGCGCGAGCTTGCAACAGGTTCGGATGATCGGCGTCGATCGTGTTGGAGAGATGTGCAACGGCAGCTTCGAGCGCCTTGCGTCCTTCGACACGATCGCCCGCGCGCAGCAGTGCGCGGCCGAGCCACAGCGAGGTGGTCCCGACGTAATGCGAATAAGGCAGGTCTCCCTGCCGGGCTACGGCGATGGGCATGGCGCGGCGTGCGAACTCGACGGCCTGCGCTGCGTCGTTCGCCGCCAGAGCAGTCATCGAGATGCCCATGTAGCCATCCAGGTTCATCGCGTCATGTGGCCGCTCGATGATCACACGCTCGAAGCCGCGGCGTGCTTCGGCTATTTTGCCGCGAGCGAGGTCGAGACGACTCTGCAGCAACAGATGCGCGCGTGCCGGCGGGCTGTCTGGCGGCGCACCCGCCTGCTGCAGCAGCCGCGCGAATCGATCCAGATAACGCTGTGCATCGTCGAGCTGCTGCGCATCGCCGAGCTCGCCAAGCATTACCGAGACCGAGGATTCGCCGAGCAGGCAATGCATCTCGCCGAGCTCGTCATCGTGGCTGATTGCCAGCCGACACTCCTCGTCGAAAGCTGCGCGCGCCTGCTGGAACCGTCCCAGCGCCTGTAGCGTCTGGCCGCGGTTGCCTACGACGGTTGCAGTCAGTTCGATATCGGGCCCGCGTTGTCCTTCGATCCGAATGCTCTCGTCCAGCAATTCGAGCGCGCGCCGCGGTACGCCGGCGTTGTGCATCGATATACCCCAGTTGTTCAGCACCACGAGCGCGCCGTCGCTTTGCTCACGGCCCAACTCCCGGAACTTGCGGGTCGCCTGCTCGAAGTACTTCTCGGCTTCCACGCGGCGGCCGTTCAAGGTGTAGGCATAGCCGACGGTGCCCAACAGCGCGGCCTCGTTGACGTCGCCGTTGCCGTTCTCGCGACTCTTCGCGAGGCCCAGCTCGGCATCGCGCAGCGCCTGCGTCGGTCGGTTCTCGGCAAGGTGGATCGTGGCTGACTTCAACAGACACAACGCCGCGATTTGCGGATCGACATCGCTGCGCTCGGCCTCGGCATAAATTGCGCGCAGCCATCGCTCGCTATCGCCGAGATCCGCAGAGGCCGCCGCGTGCTTGCACGTGAGTCGCGAGCGCAACGTGGCGTCCGGTGATTGTTCGATCAACTGCAAGGCGCGTGCGAGCAGATCTAGCGCGCGGTCGATGTTGTCGGTGGAGACATAGCGATCCGAGATCATTTCGAGCACCGCCGCGCGGTTCTCCGGGCTGCCGCTGGCGTCGTTCAGCGCCATTTTTTCGCCGCGCGCCAGCAGCTCGTTCACCGTGATCGGCGTCTGCGACGCGGCCGCGTCGGTGATCATTCGACCGAGGAATTCCGTGACGGCTTCATTGCGCGAGCCGTATGCGAACGCGCGATCGCGTTCGATCTTCGCGGAGCCCGCTTGCCAGAGCGCCACAGCGGAGCCGCCGAGCAGCGCGAGCGTCGCGACGCCCGCCGCGGCAACCGGGACTTTGTAGCGGGCAGTGAATCGCCCCATGCGATACCACAGGCTGTCCGGGCGCGCGCTCACCGGCAAGTTGTGCAGATGATTGTGGATGTCCTGCGCGAATGCGCTCACCGACGCATAGCGTTCCAGCGGATTGCGCTTGAGCGCCTTCAACACGATCGTGTCGAGGTCGCCCATCAGCATGCGCACGAGTGCGCGCTCCGAAGTGCCGCGCGCGGCGGCGACGTGCGGTGAGAACCTGTTCTGGCTCGGCCGGCGCGGATCTTCCTTGAGGATTGCTGCCTCGAGCGCAGCACGCGAGTCGTACTTGAGGCGATAGGGACGAACGCCAGTGAGCAACTCGTACAACACCACGCCGAGCGAATAGATGTCGGATGCCGTCGTCAGCGGCTGTCCGCCGATCTGCTCGGGCGATGCGTAGCCCGGCGTGAACAGGTTGCCGGACATTTGCGTGAGCTCGGTTTCTGCGGCCGTCTGTTCGGTCAGGAGCTTGCCGATGCCGAAGTCCAGCAGCACGACGCGCGCTTCGGCAGTCACGAGAATGTTCGACGGTTTGAGATCGCGATGGATCACCAGCTCGGCGTGCGCGAACTGCACCGCTTCCATCACCTGCACGAACAATCGCAGTCGCTCGCGGATGCCGAGGAGTCGCTGGTCGCAGCTCTCGAGCAGCTGCGTGCCCGCGACGTACTCCATCGCGAGATACGGTTGGCCGGACTCGCTGATACCGGCGTCGTACAGACGCGCGATGTTGGAATGCGTGAGCGCCGCGAGAATGTCCCGCTCGCGCAAGAAGCGCTCGACCTGCATGCGCGGGCCGGTGAGCGGCAGCTTGAGCGCGACTTCGCGTTTGAGCTGGCCGTCGCTGCGCTCGGCGAGCCATACGCTGCTCATGCCGCCGACGCCGATCTCGCGGATCAATCGATAAGGTCCGACGACACTCCCGGCGTTCCAACCGTGGCGGGATCTGGCTTCCGCATCGGCGGCGTCGGTGCCGCGCGCGGCATGTTTCGCGACGATGTCACGCAGCGCCGGCGCGAGATTCTCGGCCCCGGCGAACGCCGAGCCTTCCAGGAAACCGGCGGCGTTCAACGCGGCGCGCTGCGCTAGCAGAGCACGTACGGCCTTGGCGACGTCCGGGTGTTGCTCCTGGAGCTCCCCGAGCCACGTCGTGCACGACTGGTCATCCATCTGCAACGCGCGGTCAAAGTACGGCTCGATCTCCGTCCACGGCAGATCCTTGCGATCAGTCGCACGCATTGCTTCTCCCATGCCGGTAAGTACCCGGCATCCCCGACGGGATTCAACAGCCGGCTTCCTCGTGTCGGATTCGCGGCCCTACTGACGTTTCTCTACATTCTCTACATATGATCGGATCGAATCGACGCCGGGCGACACTGTCCAAACGTGCGCTGAGCGCTTGCAAAGCCGTTGACGAATGTGTGGAATCGCGCGCTCGGGGTGCCGTATCAGGCCAATCCGGGGTTCATGTGGGGAGCATCATGCGAATTGTTTTGACGACTGTCTTGGCGATGATGGCGACGATGGCGCTGGCCGATGAGCCGAGCGCGTCGAACGCGAAGACGGAAGCTGCGGCAGAAGCAGCGGCCGACAAACCGGCAGCCCAGGCCAACTCGACCGAAGCCATGCTGAAGGCCGGGGCGGATGACGACAAGCCGTTCAAGCCACCGACTGGCTACCGCGCGAAGCGCGTCAACGGCAACCAGGTCTATTGCACGAAGGTCGTCGTGCTCGGCTCACGCTTCGCGAAGGAAGACTGCCGTACCGAATCGCAGCTGCGCGACCTCGAGCGGCAGAAGGAACAGATGCGCGGCGAGATGGATCAGCGCAATCACGTCTGCTCGGGCCAGGGCGCCTGCGGCGCTCAATAATCCAACACTAGTCCGACAACGACGGCGCGGCGCTGCGAGGCGCCGCGCCGTTTTTTGTTTGCTACGGCGCCGGATCTCGATTTGAGCAGAGGAAGCATAGCGACACGCTTTCGCTAACAATAGCGCGCATGATTCCAAACCGCGTCGGCTGGCGCTTCGTCCTGGTCTACGCCCTGGCGTACACGGGCACGTGGATCGCGCTGCTGACCCCGGTGCTGATCACGATCGCGCTGAAGATCCGGCAACTCACGCCGGACGAGGCGGCGGCCAATCATTCGCTGGTTCTCAGTATCGGCGCGTTCTTCGCGCTGGCGAGCAATCCTGTTTTCGGTCGACTGAGCGATCGCACGGCGTCGCGTTTCGGCATGCGCCGCCCTTGGCTGATCGGCGGAGTGCTCGGCGGCGCCACCGCGCTGCT
>Ga0209382_10010549_pt1 | contig 11500 bp, 10 predicted proteins | sample SoiMetdeltSBSDD5_FD_187599 | JGI IMG/M metagenome (GOLD analysis project Ga0209382, IMG submission 187599) | Bulk soil microbial communities from a Populus tree surrounding site in Tennessee, USA - Soil MetaG P. deltoides SBSDD5 (SPAdes) (version 2) | ecosystem: Environmental > Terrestrial >...
GCCGAGCGCAACGAGGCGCGCCGGACCCGGCGGGCGGCGCGCGCGGCGCGGCTCTCGGACTACCCGCCCAGGGTGCGAGGCCAGCTCTCCGCGCTGCCGGACGACGCGCTGGTCCAGCTCCGGGTCGCGCAGGCGCGCGGCGAGCAGGTGTCTCCGCAGCTCCGCCAGTCGCTGCACGACGCCGCGCGGCGGGAGACGCCGGGGGTGGACCTGAGGAGGCTGGACGCCGCCATCGACGAGGCGGTGAGGCGCCCGCCCGCGGCGGCGAGCGGCCCCGAGAGCGAACGGCTGCGCCGGCACCTCCTGGCGGGCGTCCCCGAGGACCAGCGCCGCCAGCTCGACGGCGTCCCGGTGCTGGTGATGCGGCCGGACGAATTCATCGCCTTCACCCGGTCCGCCTCGGCGCAGGCGGCGACGCTGATCGTGGAGGGCCGGCCGGTGGTGGTGATGAGGGAGGACGCCGACCCGCGCGTCCTCCGCGAGGAGGGCCTCCACGCGCTCCAGGCGCAGGAGCCGCGCTGGCGCGAGCGCATCGGCACCCTGGACGAGCGCAGGCTGGCCGGCTGGGACCGGCTCCCGCTGGAGGAGCAGCTCCAGCTCTACCGCGGCAAGGTGGAGGTGGAGATCGACGCCCAGCGGCGCCTGGTGGCCTCGCTGGAGCAGGAGCTGCGGGGCGCGCGGGGGACCAACCGCGACGAGCTGGCGCTGCAGCTCACCCGGGCCCGGTCGGCGCTGGAGAACCTGGGGCGCCGGCTGGCCGAGGTGGAGGCGCTCACCCCGCTGCAGAAGCGCGCCGTCGAGCTGGGGGTGGTGGACCGGCGGAACGCGGTGCCCTACCTGGACCAGGCGCCGCGGCTGTTCTCCAAGGGCCCGCAGAACCCGCCGCCGCGGGTCATCCTGGAGCCGTTCGCCGGGCCCAGCCTGGACAGCCCGCTGGACCTGGCGCGGAAGAACCCGGGCGCCGTCGTCATCGCCACCGAGGCCACCAACCGGCCGCCGCCGGAGGAGGTCGCCCGGCTCCACGCCGCGGGCGGGGCGTTCGTGGCGGAGAACCTCTCCCCCGGCGTCCCTCCCTCGTCGGTGGACGAGATCAAGATGCGGTTCCCGCTGCCGCACGACACCGCGCAGCAGCAGGCGTTCGCCGCGCAGCTCCGGCGGCTGCGGACCGAATTCCCGGACGCGCCCGAGCACGCGCTGCTGATGCGGGCCATGGAGTCCGGGGACTTCGCCCGGCAGGCGGAGAGCCTGACCGCGTACGGCCCCTACGCGCTGGAGCGGCTGAGGCCCGGCGGCGAGCTGGAGGTGGTGTTCTGGGAGAAGCGCATCAAGGACGAGGCCGTCGCCGCCCAGGGCCATCGCTTCGTGGATCCCGCCGACGGGAGGGTCTACCGGCTGGAGCTGGTGAGCGTGGGCACGGAGCGGCGCGGCGACGTGGCGCCGCACTCCGGCTTCGGCGTGCCGAACGTCCACGATGACATGCCGGTGAACGTCGCGCGGTTCCGGAAGGTGGAGGTGCCGGCGCTGGAGCCGGTGGGGCCCACCGGGGCGCGCGGCCCCGCCAGCACCCGCGAGTACGATCCGGACCAGGCCGGCGGTCCCGTCCGGAGGCTGGACTTCAGCCGGATCCGCTTCACCGGCCGCGGGGTGGACGTGGTGGAGGCGCACGTGCGGCGCTTCGGCGGCGGAGGGGACGCGGAGCTGGCGATGGTGGCCCGGCTCCGGAGGATCGCCGCCGGGGAGATCCCGGCCACGGACTACGACCGCGCGTTCTACTCGCACGAGCTGCGGGAGTCGGTCCGCTACCGGCGCATGGGCTGGCCCACCGGGCAGCCGCTGGACGGCGACGCCGCGTACGAGCTGTGGAACAACCTCCACACCGCCACGCTGGAGGACTACCGGCTCCGCGAGAAGCTGCCCGACGGCGACTGGGCGCTGTTCCACCCCGAGGTGATGGCGCGCCAGGCGAACGGCCCCACCGGCGCCCGCGGCCCCGCCCCCAGGGTGGACTGGAACGCCGAGGTGCCGCTGGGCATGCGCAGTGCGGACGCGTTCGACCCGGACCCGTCGAAGGGCCAGTGCGCCACCTGGGTGTGGGTGATGGCGCTCCGCAACGCCGGGTGGTCCGGCGCGGTGGCGGTGGACCCGCGGGGGTCGATGGGGAGCCTGATCCGCAACCTGCGCGACCCGCGCACCGGCGACCGGCTGCCCAGGTTCACCGGGACGCCGGCGGAGCTGGTGGCGCAGGCCGCCCGGTTGCCGCCGGGGACGCAGATCGTCATCAGCGCGCGGTCGCAGCGCGGGGTGATGCACCAGATGCTGGGGGTGGTGCAGGGCGACGGCAGCCTGGAGGTGATGCACTCCTTCTCGCCGGACCGGACCCGCGGGCCGGGCGGAGGGGTGGACCGCGTCTACCACGGGGAGCACGCGGAGCTGCAGCAGTTCACCGGGCACTCCTGGTGGGTGCTGCCGCGGCTCCCCTCCCCTCCCGCGGGGATGTCGCGCGGCGCGAGCGCGGAGGCGCCGCTGTCGCTGGACGGCCCCGCGCGCCGCAGGATGGAGGGCGAGCTGCGCGCCCTGGGGCACGACCCGGAGGTGATCAAGCTCCTCTCAGACCAGGAGCTGTTCACCGCCTACTCCCAGGCGCAGGCCAGGCTCACCGACCAGCGCATCGACGAGTTTCGCTCCACGCTGCCGGAGGCGGCGCGGGCGGAGCTGGACGCGCTGCGGAGCACGCCGGGGCTGGCGCACCGGCCGGTCTCGGAGACCAACCTCCGCGACCGGGTGCAGAACGCGCTCCAGACGCCGCTGGTGGTGGACCCGACGCTGGGCTCCGGCGAGGTGCAGGTCCGCTACAGGAAGGGGCTCTTCGGGCAGGTCACCGGCCTGGAGATCCGCGTGGGCCCCGGCGCCACGCTGCAGGACGTGCTGCTGCACATCCCCACCCTCCAGGCCTACAAGCGGTACCAGGGCCTGGCCGGGGCGGCGCGGCGGCTGATGGACGCGGTGCGGGTGAAGCTGGCCGGGGGGGCCCGCATCCCCGCGGGCAGCATGGCGGAGGAGGCGTGGAACGAGGTCCGGAAGCTGCCGGCGATCATCGAGGCGCGGCAGCGGCGGCTCGCCGGGGGCGACCTGGACATCCACGAGCGGGTGCGGCTGGAGATGGAGATCCAGCAGCTGGAGGAGCAGCTCGCCCGCTATGCGCGGTCGCTGTCCGACGTGGGCCGCGGCCGCGGCTACGTGGCCGCCAGGCTGGACGACCCGGAGACGCTCTCCACGGAGCACCGGGAGATGCTGGACGCGGCGCTGGAGGACCCGTCGCGCAGCGACCGGGCCCGGGAGCTGCTGGACTGGCTGGACCCGCTGGTCGCGCGGCAGACGCAGCTGGCCGAGGAGGGCCAGACGCTCGCCAAGGAGGGCGAAGCGCTCACCGCAGAGAAGAGGCGGCTGGCGAACATGGACGAAGCCAGCGCCGAGTACCGGACCGCCAAGGAGGCGTACGACAAGAAGCGGCTGGCGCTGGACGAGAAGCTCGCCGCCAACGCCAAGGCGATGGCGAAGGTCCGCGCGGAGGCGGCCGAAGAGAAGAAGATGGAGGAGCTCCGGTCGCTGACGTCGGAGCTCCTGGAGGACGAGCTGGGCGTCGAGTGGTGGCGCCTGGCGCCCATGCTGGAGGTGATGCTGCCCTCGCAGCTCAGGGCGCTCCACGGCCGGCTCGGCTCCGAGGGGCTGAACGACCTGAGCGACCACGAGGCCGGGGAGGCGTTCATCCGGCTGTGGGCGCTGATCGGATCGGATCCCAGCGGGCAGTCGGCGCTGATCCAGATCCTCCAGTACCAGGGGGCGAACCGGAAGGCGTTCAAGGACGCGCAGCTCAAGGGCCTGCTGTCCGAGCTGGCCAAGATGATCGAGACCTACCCTGGCGAGTGGTCCGGCACGCACCTGGCGGAGGTCCACCAGGCGGTGATGAGGGGGGACATCGCCGGCGCCGTGGACCTGGTGAAGAAGAGGATGGCCCACCTCTACGTCACGGTCGGCGAGGGCGTCCCGCGCGCGACCGCGGAGAAGATCATCCAGGAGGCCAAGGAGGGGACGTTCCGCGGCATGAAGGAGTACCACGGCGACGACCGGCACAAGTTCCCGCAGGCCGACATGGAGGAGATCATCAAGAACCCCGACGCCGTCTACTTCAACGGCGAGGTCCTCATCTTCCGCAAGGGCGGCGACATCGTCATCCTCCGCGGCCCCGGCCAGCGAGAGGGCCACATCGTCACCGCCTACGGCCCGTCCGGCGAGATGGGAAAGAGCGGCGTGGCGGCGTGGGGCGACCAGTACAAGGAGACCGACAAGGGCCTTCCCATCACCCACGACATGATCGTCAACGGCGGCATCCCGACCGGGAAGACGCTCGACAACGGGGACAAGCAATACTTCAGGGGCGCCAAGCAGGTCTTCCCATGACCATCGGAGCCGACAGACCGGACGCGCTGCAGTGGATGCCCGGCGCCCCGGCGCGCCTGGAGGGGCCGCCGCTGGCCATCGTCCCTCGCCTGAGCCTGGAGATCTCCAGCGTGCTGGTGGGGCCCTTCACCGACGCGCGCTCGCGCGCCGGGCTCGACCAGGCGACGCACGGGAGCGGCGGCCCCACGTCCGTCGGCTCCGAGGAGCTCCGCTTCGCCCCGGAGACCGGCGCGCTGGCGGGGTTGCTCCTGCCGGTGCCGGAGGAGGACCTGTCGTACTGGGACCAGGTGGAGCCGTGGCTGGCGGTGGAGCCGGTGGAGAGCGGCCTGCGGACCGGCCGCTCCGAGTGGGCCGAGGTGCCGCAGGCCACGCAGTACCTCTTCGAGGCGGGCACCCTGGCGGGCGTCCGGCTGGGGCCGTGGCCGCCGCCCCGGCCGCGCGCGGCCGTCCGGGTGCGCGTGGCGCCGGACCTGGAGCTCCTCTTCGGCGATGGGGCCTATCGTGGCTGGATGTTGCACCGCGCCGCCCACCACCTGGTGCGGAGCTGGGAGCCGTCCCCCTCGACCGAGCCGGAGGCGGACCTTCCCCGCCTCCTCGCCGAGTACCTCCGGCTCACCGACAAGCACTCCCGCCGCCTGCTGGTGGGCGCCGACCCGGCGCACCGCGGGCGGATGGAGGCCCTGAGGAGACGCCTGGCATCGAAGAAGGAGGCCGCCAGCCCCCAGCGGGAGGCGCTCCGCGGCCGGGTGGAGGACCTTCTGGCACGATACTTCCCATGAGCGCGAGCGCCGAGGTGGCCGGGCACGTCAGCGCGGAGGCCGGCCACGCCGGTCACAACATGATGCAGCAGGGCAAGCCGTGGCAGCTGTACCAATACGGCGGGAAACACTTCGCGACGTCGCCGCAGAGCGAGGTGCACTTCGCGTCGCCCGCAGCTCCAACCTGACAGGTCGCGGTGTAACAGGTCTCACCCTGGAGCGACGGCGCCCCGGTGGCTTCCTTGGAGACAGGTTCGACGAGCCCCGCCTCCGTCTGGCTCTCCGAGGGAGAGACTTCCACCGGACCACAGGCCGCAAGCAGGCCGGCCATCGCAAACAGCCCGATCCCCAGGACTCTCATTGCGTTGCGCATGCAGTTGCCTCCATTGACGCACACCGTCCTCACGGCGAAATGCCGTCAGGCGCCAGGAGGTGCGGCCGAGGCGAAGACCTATTCACGGCCAACGCCTGCAATGGCGGCCTGGGAGCTCCATCCAGCCGTGGCGGCAGGACAATGGGCCGGCGAGCCTGCCAAGATGAGGGACGCCATGCCGAACCAAGGCCTGAGTTGGATGAGCGCCTCGTGCCTCTTGGCTTGCCTGGTGGTGGCGGCGTGCGAGGACCCGTGGAGAGGACGCGGCGCGGGCGAGCTCGCGGCGCGGGCGGGCGGGCTGGTGCCGCCTCCCGTGGCCGCCGCGGCGGCGTACCGTACGGTGGGGCTGGGGACCCTGGGTGGACCGGCCAGCGCCGCGGTGGACCTGAACGCGGCCGGCCAGGTGATCGGCGACAGCACCCCGCCCGGAAGCCTGGAGCAGCACGCGTTCCTGTGGCACCACGGGATCATGACCGACCTGGGTACCCTGGGCGGCCAATCGAGCCACGCCGCGGACATCAACGCCGCGGGGCAGATCGCCGGCGACTCCCATCCTCCTGGAGACTCGACGTCGTTCTTCGACCTCCACGCCTTCCTCTGGCAGGACGGGACGATGGTCGACCTGGGCACCCTGGGTGGAACGGGGAGCTACGCCATCGGTATCAACGCCGCGGGGCAGGTCGTCGGCTACTCCTATCTCCCCGGCGGCAACACGTCGCACCACGCCTTCCTCTGGCAGGACGGGGCGATGGTCGACCTGGGCACCCTGGGCGGGCCGTCGAGCTACCCGACCAGCATCAACGCCTCGGGACAGGTCGTCGGCTGGGCCCATCTCCCTGATGACTCGCAGCACGCCTTCCTCTGGCAGAACGGAGCGATGGTCGACCTGGGCACCCTGGGCGGATCGCAGAGCTACGCGACGGACATCAACGCCGCGGGACAGGTGATCGGCTATTCCCAGCTCCCCGGCAACCTCGCGTACGCCCCCTTCCTCTGGCAGGACGGGTCGATGACCAGCCTGGGCAGCCTGGGCGGGACGTTCAGCTGGCCGACCGATATCAACGCCGCGGGACAGGTGGTCGGCTTCTCCTATCTTCCGAACAACTCCTCGTACCACGCGTTCTTCTGGCAGAGCGGGGAGATGGTCGACCTGGGCACCCTGGGCGGCTCGTCAAGCCTGGCCGCGGGGATCAACGCCGCGGGGCAGATCATCGGCAACTCCTTCCTCGCGGACAATGCGACGGAGCGCGCCTTCCTCTGGAAGGACGGCGTGATGGTCGACCTGGGCACCCTGGGCGCGGACTGGAGCTTCGCGTACGCCATCAACGACCTGGGTCAGGGGGCCGGCTTCTCCGCAGACGGTGTCCACCCCTACGCCCACGCCGTCCTGTGGACTCCCGGCGGCTGCACGACCCAGGTCACCGTGGGACCGGTGGTGCAGCTCTGGCCGCCGGACCACGCCATGCGCTCGTTCCGGCTCTCGGACTGCGCTAGCGCCGGCGATTCGTGCGGCGGGAGCGTGGACATCGATGCCCGGGGCACCATCACCTCCATCTTCAGCGACGAACCGGAGGACGCCGCCGGCGCCGGCGATGGCCACACGGTGGGAGACATCGCCATCACGGGCACCAGCTCGTTCTCCCTCCGTTCCGAACGCCAGGGCCGGGGCAACGGCCGGGTGTATGGCGTGAGCTTCGCGGTGACGGACGGCGACGGCACCACCACGCAGACCGCCACCTGCCACTTCGCGGTCCCGCGCGATCGGTCAGGCTCGAGCGCGGTGAATGACGGCGCAAGCTCCGGCTACACCGTGAATTGTTTGCGCCCTCAGCCGTAGCTCTCGTGCTTGATGCGTGCGTTCGGAACACCCAACTCGTGGAGCAACCCGAGCGCCGCCTCCATGAATCGCGGCGCCGGCTCTTGCCCGAGCTCCTTCGCCCGCGCGCGCTCGTGCGGGCCGTTCGCCGGTCCACACGCATAGACCAGGCAGCTCGACGGATCCGGGATCAGCTCCCGCAGCAGCGCCAGGTTGATCCGCCCCTGCCGCACGTCCGGGCCGAGGTGCGCCGTCCCATCCTGCCGGGTGAGCGCGTGCACCACGCGCAGCTTGTCCGGGTACCGCCGCTGCAACTGCTTCAGCGGCGCGCGGAACGGGATGTCCTCCCACGTCTTGTTCGAGCACAGGAACGTGTGGCGGATCGCCAGCCCCCGGTGCAGGCAGTCCTTCAGGATGGCGAAGTTCGGCACCGCTCCGGATCCCGCCACCACGTGCACCAGGTGGTCCGCCTGCCACTCCACGTCCTCCGGCACCGCGTACGGCCCGGTGAAGCCGGCGATCCGCAGCGGCGCGCCACGCGGCAGCCCCCGCACCAGCAGCGGCGAGAGCAGCGGCGGATACTTCGTCACCCCGCGGATGAACGGCTCCTCCTTGATCGTGATGGCGACGTACCGCTCGTGCGGCGCCGAGGTGAGCGAGTAGGCCCGCGGGGGCTCCTTCTTCCCCTTCCGCTCCTCCAGGTAGTCCACCCACCGGTCGAGCTCGCCGAACTGGTGCGGGTCGATGGTGCAGAACTGCCCCGCCAGGTACTCCGCCCGAGGCCCGCTGATGAAGAGCACCAGCGTCACGGTGTCGTGCGTCTCCACCACGACGTCCGCCACCATCGCCTCGATCTCCTGGACCTTCCGCCGCGGCGCGCGGGCCTCCGCGGCGACCGTGGCCTCAGCCTCCCGCAACGCCACCGGACTGCGCATGCAGTCAGAGTTAATGCTTCTCCGGCCGGCGGCCCACGAGATGAACGTCGCCTGGGGAGCGGCCGGCCACGGCCCGCGCCTGGCCCCTGGAGGACCAGCGGCGCGTCGGCGCGTGACGGAGACGGCCGTCAGTCGGCGTCGCCTTCGCCTCCGTCGTCCAGAATGAGGGGCCTTCTGCAGTAGAGCGCGCCGGTCTCCTCGGTGTTCGGGAGGTCCGGACAAGCACTCGGGTAACCCGAGTAATACGTGCCGTGGCACTCCTGACCTGAAAGGTCGGTGTCCGACGGCCAGGAGAGGCCTCCTTCGCACACAGGTGTCCAACCCGTCGGGCTGGTCGGGTGCTCCTGGCAGTACCAGAGCGCGCTCGGGCAGTAGAGGTAACCGGAGAGGTACCCATCGCTCGTACAGGAGCATATCCACCCCTCGGCGACGATCTCCGCCTGTGGCGTCGCCTGCAGGTTCGATCCGTCGAGTGAGGCTGGATCCACCCCGCAGCCGATGAGGGCGGCAACGAACACGACTCCACCCAGCGCTCTACGAGTGCTCTTCATGCGATCTCCGTGGGGTTGTGGCGGGCCTCGGCCCGCGTTGGGGGGCAAACGGATTCTACCCGATTTCACACGGCGGTGACGGAAAATTACACCAGCAATGGCCGGGGCCACTCCGCCCTGGAAGTTCCACGCCCACATTACCCTTCGTAGTAACCGTGCGATCCCCGAACGCAGTCGCCACCCCTCGAAAGGAGCATCGCGATGTCGAAGGTTGTCGCAATCATGTCCATGTCGCTCGACGGCTACGTCGCCGACCTCAACAATGGCGTGGCCGAGGTGTTCGACTGGTGCTTCACCTCGGGGGACGTCGAAATCCACACCGGAGGGTCGGCCCCCATGACGTTCAAGGTGTCCGGGCCGAGCGCCGAGCACCTTCGCGGCCTCATCTCCGGACTTGGTGCCATGCTCACCGGTCGACGCACTTTCGACGTCGCCCAGGGCTGGGGCGGAAATCACGCCTGGGGGCCAGCATTCGTCCTGACCCACCACATCCCCGCCGGATGGCCGCGACCCGACTCCACTGTCCACTTCGTGACCGACGGCATCGAAAGCGCCGTGAACCAAGCCAGAGCCGCCGCCGCCGGGAAGTCCGTCGGGGTCCACGGAGCCGACACCATCCAGCAGTGCCTGAATGCTGGCCTCCTCGACGAAATCCACGTCGACATCGCGGCGGTTCTTCTTGGCTCCGGAGTTCGACTCTTTGACCACCTCACCGGCACGCCAGCCGTCCTCGGCAACCCGACGGTGATCCAGGGCGTCGGCGTTACACACCTGCGCTACCCAGTACGCAAGGCGTAGTCCCTACCCCACACCCTTCTCGTCCGGCTAGAATCGGCTCGTCACTCGGTTCGCGGAGACCGGGCTCTCTTGGTGATCCTGCGCAACGTAACAGATGAAGACCTCCCGATCTTCTTCGAGCACCAGCGGGACGCAGTCGCGCTGCGCATGGCCGCGTTCTCGTCGCGGGAACGCGACGCCTTCCTGACCCACTGGCGCACGAAGGTTCTCCGCCCCGAGAACGTGACCAGGGCCATCGTCGTTGGCGGCTTGGTCGCTGGGTACGTCGGCAGCTGGGAACAGGACGGCAAGCGCCTCGTGGCCTATTGGATCGGTCGAGAGCACTGGGGCAAGGGCATCGCGACACGGGCGCTCTCGGAGTTCCTCGTGCTCGAGCCGACTCGTCCGCTCCATGCATGGGTCGCTGTCCACAACGTCGGGTCGATCCGCGTCCTCGAGAAGTGTGGCTTCCGCACGGTGACCCAGGAGAACCAGCAGCACGCGGACGGAGTTGCCGAGGTCCTCATGGCGCTTGGTCCGAAATAGCATGAGCCGGGTACGTCCCGGGCCCGCCCCCGAAGCAGGCCCTGCTCGATTCAGAGATGTCGTTTCTTGATCTCTCGGATGGCCCAAGGCTGATGCGCCGTGGCACCACGAGGAGATCAGGTCGGGCGCTGGACCGTGCCGTCCGCGACCATTCCTTGCGCGTCGTTCCCGTGCTCCTCTGTCACCCCGGCAGGATATGACTGGAACGTGAGTCGAGTCGTTCCGATCCAGGGCATTGCCCGGAAGATCCACCTACTGCGAGGTCAGCGCGTCATGCTGAGCACCGACCTCGCCGAGCTCTACGAAGTCGAAGCGCGCTCCCTCGTCCAGGCTGTCAAGCGCAATCTCGAGCGATTCCCGGCGGACTTCATGTTCCAGCTCACCTGGGAGGAGCAGCAGCGGGCTATAAGATCACAATCTGTGATCTTAGACGACGGGAGCCAGATCAGCCGCACCCAGCGTCGTGGAAGACACGCAAAGTACCCAGCTTACGCCTTCACCGAACAGGGCGTCGCGATGCTCTCCAGCGTCCTCCGGAGCACGCGGGCCATCGAGGTCAACATCGAGATCATGCGCACCTTCGTGCGGCTGCGTGGAATGCTCGCTGGCAACCGCGACCTCGCGCGCAAGCTGGCGGAGCTCGAAAAGAGATACGATGCACAGTTCCGGGTGGTCTTCGAGGCCCTGCGCGAGCTGATGGAGCCTTCGGTTCCGCTCCCCACGCGTCGGCCGATCGGTTTTGGTGCCCAGAAGACTCCCTGAGGCTTCACCGGGAGGCCGGTGGTGCGGGTGCCGATGGCGCCGCCGGCGCAGCTCCACGCCATCCAAGGCGGCGACGGCCGGCTCCTGACCGTGGGCGGGGTGGCGGAGCGGCTGCCGGTCTCGACCGCCACGATCTACACGCGGTGCGAGCGCGGGGAACTGCCGCACGTCCGGGATCTCCAACGCCATCCGGATCGAGCCGGCCGGGTTGGAGGAGTTCATCTCCAAGCGGAGAGGATAGGCACCGATGGCGAGCCCACAACAGATCGAAGCGAACGGCTGGAGGCGGTGCTGGGCGCTCCGGCGGGCGTTCCCGCCGCCCTCGACGTGTCCGTGGCGGTGGTCGAGCCCTGATCTGCGAAACGGAACCCAATCGGGGCAGCGCTCGAATAACGTCCGGTCGGAGCACCCGAACACGAGGAGCAGGTCGATGGCTGCCAGGAAATCACGCTCGAAGGCGAAGGCCGCTCGCCCAACCACCGTGGCCGCCTACCTGGCCTCGCTCACTCCGGACAAACGGGCGG
>Ga0209382_10010550_pt1 | contig 11500 bp, 4 predicted proteins | sample SoiMetdeltSBSDD5_FD_187599 | JGI IMG/M metagenome (GOLD analysis project Ga0209382, IMG submission 187599) | Bulk soil microbial communities from a Populus tree surrounding site in Tennessee, USA - Soil MetaG P. deltoides SBSDD5 (SPAdes) (version 2) | ecosystem: Environmental > Terrestrial >...
TCGATACCGAGAACTGGGCCGCCGGCATCTGGAACTCGTGGGCGGCGGCACGCACCGACACGTGGCGCGCGGCGATGGTCGACGCGGTCGTCGCCTCCGGCCGCACAACGCTCGACGGCCGCGGCTTCATGGTGGCGCCGCCGAATGTCACCGGCGGCGAGCCGTTCTCGTTCATCGTCATCGGCGATACAGGAGAGGGCGACGCCAGCCAGCTGGTGCTGAAGGACGCGCTGGTCCGCGCGGCCAGCGCCGATGACGTGCGATTCGTCGTGCTGTCCTCCGACGTGGTGTATCCGACCGGCGCGATGAGAGACTACGAGTCGCGCTTCTGGCTGCCGTTCAAGGGCGTGACCAAGCCTGTCTATGCGATTCCGGGAAACCACGATTGGTACGACGCCCTCGAAGGATTCGTCGCCACCTTCTTCGAACCCGACGCCGCCCGCGTCGCGATGCGGGCGCGCATCACCGCCGACGGCGGCGTGTCCAGCACGACCGACGCCAGGATCGAGGAGTTCATCCGGCGGGCAGACTTCCTCCGGCGCCAGTACGGCGTCCCGACCGGCGCGCAGGACGCGCCGTTCTTTCAGCTGCAGACGCCGGCGTTCGCGCTGATCGCCATCGACACGGGCGTGCTGCGGGGTGTCGACGACAAGCAGATGACGTGGCTTCGCGCCGCGCTCGACGCGTCGCGCGGCAAGATGGTGATGGCGGTGCTCGGCCATCCGTTCTTCGCCGGCGGCCACGATGTCGCCCGGGACGACGATGAGTTCATGGCGATTCGCGAGCTGCTGCGCGCACATGGTGTCCGCGTCATCATGGCCGGCGACACCCACGATCTCGAGTACTACGAGGAACCGGTGAGCGGAGAATCGGGACCGTTTACCGTGCACCACTGGGTGAACGGCGGGGGCGGCGCGTATCTGAGCTTTGGAACGGCATTAGCGTGGCCGGCCACGCCGGACATCGCAAACTGGGCCCACTATCCGAATCAGAAGGACGTCGTGGAGAAGATTCGCGTCTACACGCCCTGGTGGAAGTGGCCGGCATGGGTGTGGACGCGCAGCTTCGGCGCCTGGCCGTCGTCGGCCGAATGGTTGTCGGCGATGTTCGACTACAACGTCGCCCCGTTCTTTCAGAGCTTCGTCGTCGTGACCGTCGATCCGGCCGCGCGCCGGATCACCATCCGCCCGTGGGGCGTTCACGGCCCGCTCTCGTGGAGCGATTTCGATCGCTCGACGTCCGCCGTGCCCCCCGGATCGGCGTCGGATGGCGCGGTCGAGTGGGTAGTGCAGGAGGCGAGCGAGTTGTAGAGCTTGCACGGTTGAATCGCTGATGGCAGTTCAGCTATCCGACGAGAAAAGGCCACAATCGGTAGCTGGGTGGCGACGCTCCTCCGACGACTCGCTCTAGCGGCCGGCCTCCTGGCTGGCTTGATCGTGATTGGCCTCGCGGTGCTTCACCTGCCGTCGGTCCGCGGCCGTGTGCTCGAGCGCGCGCGGGCATATGCGGAGCGGGAGTTCGGCGTCGCGCTGCGGGCCTCCAGCCTCGGCTACAACCTGCTCACCCGGTCGATCGAGCTGCGCGGCCTGTCGGTGGCGTCCACCTCCGCGAGCGATCCGTTTCTCGAGGCCGATCGCGCCGCCGTCGAATTGGGACCGGGGATCTTCCGCGGCCGCGTCACCGTCAATCGCGTCTCGCTGGATCGCCCTCGGCTGACGCTGGTCCGCTACGCCGACGGCACGGTGAACCTGCCGCCCTCGCAGGACAGCACGGAGAAGCCGGCTCCGCTGCAGCTCGGGATCGTGTCGGTGACCGCGCTGTCGGCCCGGCTGGACGATCGCGCCGCACAGCGCTCGTTCGCGCTCGGACCGTTCGATCTGGCGCTCGACACCGCGGCAGCGTCGAGCCGTCCGGGTGTGTTCGGGCCCGGCGAGTTCACGGCTCGCGCGGGAGAGATCGAGCTGTCGGGCACGCTCGCGGGGCGGCTCGGCTTCGATGGCAGCCGCGTGCGGATCGAAGAGCTGACCGCGGACACGAATGAAGGCCGCGTGGTGCTTGGCGGGTGGGCGGACATCATCGGGGACGAGCCCGCTGTTTCCGCGCACGCCACCGCGACCGTCAATATCCTGCAGGCCGCACGCCTTGCGGGCGTCGATGTGCGCGGCCTGTCTGGTTATCTCGACGGCACCATCGAGGCGGCCGGGGCGCTCGCTGCGCCGAGTCTCTCGCTCGCCGTCACCGGCCGCGATGTCGCCGCCGCGCAACTGGGCCGTCTCCGGTTGACCGGACGCTCATCGTTCAGCGGGACTCGTGCGCTCATCGACACGCTCGACGTGGATGGAGCCGCCGGCTCGCTCCACGCCGAGGGCGTCATCGAGCTTGGCGAGCCGCAGCCGCGGTCCACCGAGCCGGCGAGCCATGTCGCCCTGCGCTGGTCGAATCTCCGCCTCGACGATCTCGCTCAGGTCTTCGACCAGTCCCTGGCCATCCGCACCGGCTCGCTTGCCAGTGGCACGGCCGCCGTCGATTTCGAGACGCGCGATCTCGAAGCGCGCGCGTGGTCTCGTCTGCGCGCGGCGGCGACGGCCACATTTCAGCCCGGGGCAAACGCCTCGAGCGACGAGGCACTGCTGTTGTCCGGGCGGGCAGACCTGCAGCTCGAACAGGGCCGCTGGTCGCTGCGCCACTCGATCGACGCGCGAAGCGTTCACACGGATCTCACGGGCAACGTAAGCGGAAGCCTGCTCGACGGCGCGGGCGACCTGCGCTCGACGCTCGGCGGCAGCTCTCGCCTTCGCGTGCGGGACATCGCCGCAGTGCCGCCGCTGATGCAGACCATCGGGGTGAAGCTGCCGCCCGAAGCAGTCGACGACGTGCGCGGCTCGATGATCGCGACGGTGGAGCTCGCAGGGACGCTGGGGAGGCCGCGTGCCGAGGTTGATCTCGAGGCTCGTGAACTGCGCGCACGAGTGTGGCCGGACGCGACCGACCTCGACGCGCAATTCACCGTCGACGCCGATGCCGTGCGCGCGCAGTCCGTGCGAGCCACTACGGGAACGACTTCGGTGCAGGCATCGGGGCGGTACGCGTGGCGCGGCCCCTTTGACGCGCGCGTCGAGCTTCGTGAGCAGGATCTCGCCGGGCTCGCCCGTCGGTTCGAGCTGCCGGTGACGGTCAGCGGATCGGCACAACTCGAAGGCGCCATCTCGGGCACCCTCTCGAGCGTCGCCCGCCGGGGGCAGGGCGTACTGACGCTGTCGGCCCGGGATCTCGCGGTCGACGAAGTCGCGATCGGTCTGCTGTCCGCCAACGGCAAGGTGACGCTCGATGACGAGGGTCTGACGATTGTTGACGCGACGGCGCCAGGCGTCGGCGCCAGCGCGCACGTGGAGATCGTCAACCGCTCGGGTTATCCGGTGTCCGGCGAAGTCACGATCGATCATGACGACATCGGCACGCTCGTCCCGCCCCGGTATCGCGAGCAGGTTGGCGACGTGTCTGGCAGGCTGTCGGCGACCGCACGCGGCTCCGGGCTGCTCACGGATCCGGCCGCGATTCGAGGGCGCATCGACCTCCGCGAGCTCGACGTGACGGCGCGCGGCACGCGCCTTGCCCTGGCCGCGCCGGGTTCGGTCACGCTCGCCGAGGATCGGATTGCCATTGGCGGTATCGATCTCCGCTTTGGACAACAAACGCGCGCCACGCTCAGCGGCCAGTTGGGTGTGACGGCGCTCCCGGACGCTCTCCGGCTTCACCTGGACGGCCCGCTCTCCGAACTGATCGACATCGGCGTTCGCACTGGTGGTTCCGAGCCAGTGCCGCTGCAGGGCGACGGCACGGCGACACTCGACCTGGCCATCCGCGGCACGTTCGCCCACCCGCAGCCGGACGGCAGCATCGCGGTCCGGTCGCCGTCGCTCGCGTACGGGACCCTTCCAGCGGTGACGGGGTTGGCCCTCGACGCCACTATCGATCCGACGCTCATCACGCTTGGCTCGGTCGCCGCCCGGTGGCAGGGCGCTTCGCTGAGCGCCGGTGGAACCGTGCCGTGGCGCGTGGTGCTGAGCTCGATAATGGCCCCGCCCGAACCCGGCTCGCCGCCATCGTCGCGTCTCGCCGAGTGGCTGAACGCGCTGCCAACGGAACCCGCGCGTGCGCGGGTGACGATTCGCGCCAGGAACGTGACGGAGGCGGCGTTGAAGGAGTTCGTCACCCCCGAGCAACTCGCGAATGTCCAGCTGGGGGCGTCGGCGACGATCGCCGTCGAGGCTGATCGATTGTCGCTCGAGCAGGTCCAGGCGACAGCCGTGCTCGATGACGCCTGGCTGACGCTGGCCGGCGTGCCATTCGTTCAAGACGTGCCGACGCGTTTCAGCCTCGCGAACGGTCGTGCGGCGGTCGACGACTTCCGGTGGAGCGCAGAGGGTAACTCGATCGTGGCCACGGGAAGTGCGGGCCTCACACAATCGCCGCCGACGATCGAGCTCGGCGTGACGGGCGTGCTCGACCTGCGCGTATTGAGCGCGTTCGTCGCCGGCGTCGGCGCCGGCGGCACGGCGCGGGCGAATCTCACCGCGGCCGGTCAGCTCGACAATCCCGAGATCGTCGGCGATCTGACAGTCGCCGACGGAGTGCTGCAGCTGGACAGCCCGCGGCTCGCGGCGTCCGACCTCGCGGGCACGCTGCGAATCGGAACGGGCCGCAAGGTTGCGGTGTCGCTGGCCGGTCTCGTCAACACCGGAACCGCCAGGCTCACAGGCACGATTGATCTCGCGGATCTCGCTTCACCGCTCGGCACGTTGCAGCTCACCGCGCGCGGGGTGGCGCTGGATTACCCGCCCGGACTGCAGACCGAGTCGAACGCGGTCATCGAGCTCGCGCTCGGCGCCGCAAGCTCGACACTGAACGGGCGCATCGACGTGCTCGGCGGCACCTACCGCGAGGCGCTGGTTCTCAGCAGCCAGCTGCTGCGCCTGTCGTCGACGAGCGGCATCGCGCGGACCGCGCCGCCGGCCGATTGGTTGTCGCGCCTTCGCCTCGACGTCGCCGTCGCGACCGCGAGCGACCTGCGCGTCGACAACAACTACGGGCGGCTCGACGTCGGCCTGGCGGTTCGCCTGGTCGGGACAGCGGCGAACCCGGGTGTGCTCGGCCAATTGCAGGCGGCGGAGGACGGCGAGATCTACCTCGGTGGCAATACCTATCGCATCGAGCGGCTGGTCATCGATCTGAACAACCCGCGGACCATCACGCCCGAGGTGAACTTCTCCGCCCAGACGAGGATTGGCGACGTCTCCATCGGCATCGAGTTTCGGTGTCCCGCGACGGGGCCGTGCGAGCGCAAGGTGACTTCGCTGACGACCGGTGTGGACGACAAGGTCGCGGAAGCCCGTCTCTTCGGGACCGAGGGCGGCGCCGCTTCGGCGGGCGAAGGACTCGCCCGGCTCCTCTCCGGCGAGATCCTTGGGGTCGTCGGCCGCACGGTCGGTCTGGACGCCATCCGCCTCGAGCAGCAGGCCCAGAGCGGCGACATCTTCGACGATCCGACGCTCATCTCCGGCGACGTCGATCCGGCGGCGCGGCTCACGCTGGCGAAACGCCTTGGATCGAACGTCGAGCTGGTGTTCTCCCAGAACCTGGCTGACGAGGGCTTCACGTGGGTCACGAGTTACTTCGGCCCGTACGGCCTGTCGTGGCGCCTGCTGGTGCTCGACGATCAGAGCCGATCGTACGAGTTCAGGCACGAGCCGCCGATTGGCGCCGGCCGGACGCGGCGGCGCCAGCAGGCGTCAGGGCCGCGCATCGACGCCGTCAGAATCGCCGGCGCGCCCGGTTTTCCGGAGCGCGATCTTCGGCGGCAGCTGCGCCTGACCGAGGGCGATCGGTTCACATTTGCCGCCTGGCAGCGCGATCGCGATCGTCTCGAGCGCTTCTACCACGACCAGGGGCTGGTCGAGGCCCGCATCCGCGCCCGCCGGTTGTCCGCCGATGCCGCAGGAGGTCAGGTGCCGCCGCAGACGGGTCAGCCGTCTGACGCGAAGGTCGTCCTCGAATACGCGATCACGCGCGGACCCGCTACACAATTGATCATCCGTGGCACAACCCTTCCCGACGCCGTCCGCGATCGCATCGTCGAGCGATGGACGAGCGCGCTGTTCGACGGTTTCCTGGAGAGAGACGCGCGCACGATCGCGCGGGATCACCTGTTCCGCGAAGGCTACCTGGACGCGCGGGTCACGGCCGCAGTCGCCATGGACGCGGCGCGCGAGACCAAGACCTTGACGATCGAAGTCGTGCCGGGCTCGATCGTGTCCCCGGCGATCGAGATCGCGGGAAACGCCGCGCTCCCGACCGCGCAACTCCTTGATCTCATTCGCATGACGGACGCGCTCGCGGCGTGGCTCGATCCGCCGTCGGTGGAACGGCTGCTCGAGAATCTCTACCGCGCGGAGGGGTTTCTTGCCGCGGACGTATCGGTCGGCCGTCCCGAGAGCCGCAACGGCACGTCGGTGGTCACAATCCAGGTGGTCGAAGGAGCGCCCTACTCGATTGGCGAGGTCGGAGTCAGCGGGCTTCCCAACGAACCAGGATTGACGGCGGGCGAGGCGCTCACCCTCACCACCGGCGATCGCTATCGGCCGGCGAGCGTCGCCGGGAACGTCGATCGGATCGAGGCCGGCTTGAGGCGGGCGGCGTACCGCGAGGCGAGGATCGCGGTCGACACTCGCGTCAATGCAAACACGGCACGGGTGGACGTGGCGATGGTGGTGACGCCCGGGCCGCGCTCGATCCTTCGCGACGTCGTCGTCCAGGGCGGCGACGCCAGCAAACCGTCCGTCGCCCGGTCCATCGTGCTCACCCCCGATGCGCCGCTCGATCCGGAGGCGATCGGCGAGACGCGGAAACGCCTCTACGACCTCGATGTCTACCGGAGCGTCGATATCGACGTGCAGCCGGCCGCGACCACGGCTCCGCCGCCGTCAACCGGCGCCCCTGCAGACCAGCCGGTCGTTGCCACGATTACGCTCGGAGAACGGCCACGCTACCGGATCCGCTATGGGCTTGCGGTCAGCGACGAGATTGCCGGGGCGGACGAGCGGGATCGACGGCTCGGCGTCGCGGCCGATCTGGAGAATCGGAACGTCTTCGGCCGCAACATGAGCGCGGGGCTCTCGGTGCGGCTGCGGCGCAATCAGCAGGTGGGCCGCGTCACGCTTGGCGCCAACCGGCTGTTCGGGCTGCCGATTCGCTCGACGCTGTTCGTCGAGCGCGAGCGCGAACAGATCAACCCGGAGGGCGCGTCTCCATTCACGTCCGACGTCAACTCGCTCACCGCCGAGCAGGCGTACCGCGTCAGGCGCGGCGCCGAGATCCGCTACGGCTACGGTCTCGAGCGGAACCACACCTTCATCCGGACCGAGGGCCCAGGCGACTCCTTCGACCTCACGGTGAAGATCGCCCGCCTCACCACCAGTGGCCTCGTTGACCGCCGCGACGACCCGTTCAATCCCCGGCGGGGCTGGTTCGCGGCTTCCACCCTGGAACTCTCGACGCCCGGTCTTGGATCCGATCTGAGATTCCTCAAGGATTTCGCACAGTACTCGCACTTCGTACCGGTGGGGCGCGGAGTCGTGGTGGCGTCGGCGGCGCGCCTCGGTCTCGCGCGCACGTTCGAGGACGAGGTGCTGATCCCGAGCGAACGCTTCTTTGGCGGCGGCGCGAACACCGTGCGCGGCTATCGCGAAGACGATCTGGGAGCCCGCAGCATTTTTGACGATGCGGAGGGGGGATCCGCACTGTTGGTGCTGAACGGCGAGTTGCGCTTCCCGGTCTACCGGTGGCTGAAGGGCGTGGGGTTCGTCGATCTGGGCAACGTCTATCCGACCGTCAGCGACCTCTCATTCGCCGACCTTCAGATTGGCATTGGTGCGGGAGCGCGGTTCGACACGCCGTTCGGCCTGTTTCGCCTCGACCTCGGCGTGCCCGCCAACAGGCGTTCGTTCGATCCGAGCTGGCGGATCCACTTCGGCCTCGGCCACGCCTTCTGAGCCTGTGAAGGAAGACGACGTTCAGGCGCTTTTCTGATTACCGCCCGCGCACGGTTCGCATGATCGACTGAACGGCGGGTTTCTCGGGCGAATCCGGCGCGAGCTTGAGGAAGTTCTCGAAGTAGACCGCCATCCGATCGACGCGCTTGACCTTGTAGAAGGCCATGCCCGCCTCGTAGTGCGCGTAGGCCATCTGCGGGTCGAGATCCGCGGCCTTGGCGAAGGCCTCGGCCGCCTGCGCTTGATTGTCGCGCGCCGATTCGACGGCGCCGAGCTGGTAGCGGGCCGGCGCGGAATTGCCGTCGACTTCCACCGCCTTTGTCGCCGCTGCCTGTGCCCCGTCCAGGTTGCCATCGACCAGCGCGGTTCCCGACTGGCCGATCTCGCGCCAGACGCTCCCTTCCGCCGCACCGGCCAGCGCGCCGAACGCTTGCTTGGCCTCTTCGTTCTGACCGAGCTTTCGATGCGCGAGCGCGCGGAGGTAGACCTGGTCCGGGGGCGCTCCGGGTTGCGCCTTGACCGCGTCGATCGCTTCCTGGTACTTGCCCGACTCGAAGAGCTTCTGCGGTGCGTCCTGCGCGGCACCGGCGATGGAGACAGCCAGCAACAATGCGATGAGCATGTGACACCCTGCAGGCGGCGAACGGACCGCCCGACCTTCCCCACCATCCTGCTGCCGGTCGAACCGGGACGCAAGCTCAAGTAAGGCCGCGACGCCGCGCGAAGCCTACCGCTGCGACGTCGTCGTCTGCGTGGCGCGCCGCTTGTCCTCCTCGATCTTGAAGTCGTCGTCTTTCATGTAGACGATGTTGACCCACGCGTGCGCCATTTCGTCGACGGTGCGATCGCCCCATCCCACCCATTGATTCGGATCGGGATTGCTCTTCTTGGCGCTGGTGTTGTCGTGCCACGCCGTCACCTTGAGGATCGTTCCCTTCGGCAGCAGCGGCGCGACGTCGTCCGCGTAGACGTAGGTGGTCATCCAGTTGAAGTTGAAGTCGCTGACCAGGCTGATCACCTGCTTCTGGCCCGTCGGCAGGATCGCCTCGAGCATCATCGCCTTGCCGCGCAGGTGCATGTGCGGCTGGAAGCTTTCGATGCGCGCCGCCTCGCGGAGCGTCGTGTAGCCCTCCTCCACCGCCACGGTGTTCGGGCGGATGTCCAGCGTGCCGAGCGCGGCTGGAACGAGCGACAGCGTCGTACGGTACTTCGGCTCCTCCCCCTTCGGGTAGAAGTAGATTCCCATCTCCACCTTGTTGGTGATCTCTTCGCCCGCTTGGGAATAGTGAATATCCCAGTGGAACTTGGAACCAGGCAGCAGCAGCTTGCCGGTGCCGGGGCGCATCATCTCGCCCTGCTTGCCGACCGCCCACTCCATGAACGGCGTCGGCAGACCCGGCGTGGCGACGACGCCCGGCTCGCTCTGTTCGAGGTAGGCAATCGCGTGATGCGTAATCTTGCGGCCCTTCAGCGTCTCGGGCCGGATCTCGATCGCCCGGACCCAGCGGGGCTCGGTGATGCCCGACGGTGTGATGCGCTTGTCCCACGCATCCTGCGCAACGGCCGGCATGGTGAAGGGGTGCGACGTGATGACGAGGTCCGGCTCTTTCTGTCCGAACGCGGCGGCGAAGTTCCAGCCCTGGCCGTCGGTCCACTGCTTGGCGGCGGGCATGTCTTTCGGATCGCCCTGGGGCGCGCCGGCGTCCACCCACCGGATGATGGTCTCGACCTGATCGTCGGTGAGGGATCGATCGTTCTTGAACTTCTGGATGCCGACGGTCCGATCGATCTGCCACGGCGGCATCTGGTGATCGGCGACACGGGCCTTGATCGAGCGCGCCCACGGCCGGGCCTCGGCGAAGGTGATGAGCGACATCGGCGCGATCGAATCGGGCCGGTGACACGCTTCGCACTTCTCCTGGAAGATCGGCGCGATGTGGCGGGTGAAGGTCGGCGTCTTCACGGCGTCGGCGGCTGCGGCCGCAACTGGCAGCATCAGCGCCGTGCCCAGCGCCCACGCGCCGACCGTCACCTGCCGCGCTCGTCCGTACGTCGTTCGCATCATGGTGAAACTCCCCGCTGATTTTACCGCACGGTCACTTTTACGTAGACGTTCGTCCAGCAGCACTGAAAGCCGAAGCCGCCTTCGCCCGATTCGTCGTTGGCCTGCACGCGCAGCAGGTACTCCCCCGGGGTGTCGAAGGTGGCTGCCGCGCTGATCATCGCCCCCTGCTGGTCGACAGGAATGCGCGCTTTGTCAAAAGCCACCTTCCCGGGGCCACGGAACTTGTGAAACGACACCGTCGCCACCTTGGCGACCGGTCCGAAAGCCGCCGGCCGCTCTTCGGCTTCCCCGGGGGCCTTCGGATCCTCCACCCAGACGCTGATCGCGACTGGCTGGTTCACAGTCCCGGTGAAGCTGCTCGATACCCCGACTGGCGGCCCGGTTAGCTTTGCGCCGCCCTCCGAGAAGGCCAGGACCGGCGGCTGATTGCCCATGCCGAGTTCTTTATACGGCGTGATCGGGTAGCCCTTGTTGAGCGTGAATGGAATCGTCTGCGTCTCGCCATTCGAGACCAGCGTCCATGTGATGGTCTTGGTGCCGAAATCCTTTGGCACCTTGATGACGAAGACTCCCCATTGCCGTCCGACCTCGAAGTGCGTCGGCTGCCCTTGATCCGGGGAGCCGGGCTCGACGCGGTTGTTCGGCCCGATCGGGATGTCGAGCGCTTCCTTGCTGTTCCGGTTGTAGTAGCCGATGAGCAGGCTGAAGGTACCGTCGGGATTCGCGTACCACCCTTCGTAGGCGGGGGTGACGCTCGCGCCGCGCTCGCGCGGCGGATCGAGTGGCAGGTTCGTCTGCGGGCGCTGCGCGGCGGCGGCGACGGCCCAGCTCGTGCCGATGGCGAGGCCCGCGGCCACGGCCCAGCGGCGATATCTGATGAACACGGCTGCGCTCCCTTCCGCTCGATGGCAGAGAACGTCTATTTTACATTTCGCGCACCCTTCGCCGCTCGAACCGATCGGGTCGAGTAGCGATCAAATGCCCGCGTACCAGGCGTAGCCGCTTTCCGGAGCTGCGGAGCCGAGGCCCTCGCCGAACCGCTCGAGGCTGTCGGTCACGGTGAGGCGGTTGATGAACTTGACGCTCTTGTAGCCGAGTTGCCGTGGAACCCGCAGCCGCAGCGGGCCGCCGAACGCGGGTGGCAGGTCGCCATCGTTCATCGCGTAGGTCAGCAGCGTCTGCGGATGCAGCGCGTCGGTCATGTCGATGCTCTCCCACCAGGCGCCTTGAATCGAAAAGTACACGACGTAACGCGCCTGCGGCATGACGCCGGCGGCGCGCAGGACGTCGACGAGCGGCGTCCCGATCCACTCCGCGACGTACGACCACCCTTCCTCGCAGGCAATTTCGGTGATCTGCCGGCGCGCTGGAAACCGCTTGACCTCGT
>Ga0209382_10010554_pt1 | contig 11500 bp, 4 predicted proteins | sample SoiMetdeltSBSDD5_FD_187599 | JGI IMG/M metagenome (GOLD analysis project Ga0209382, IMG submission 187599) | Bulk soil microbial communities from a Populus tree surrounding site in Tennessee, USA - Soil MetaG P. deltoides SBSDD5 (SPAdes) (version 2) | ecosystem: Environmental > Terrestrial >...
CATCCCCCTGATGACAGACAACGGGACGTTCGTCGTCAACGGCACCGAGCGCGTCATCGTCTCGCAGCTCCACCGCAGCCCCGGGGTGTTCTTCACCCAGGAAGGGCCGCGCAGCTACCTGGCGAAGATCATCCCCTACCGCGGCTCGTGGGTGGAGTTCGAATACGACCAGAAGGAAATCCTCTCCGTCCGCATCGACCGCAAGCGCAAGTTCTACGGCACCGTGTTCCTGCGCGCGCTCGGCCTGGAGTCGGACGAGTCGATCCTGCGCAAGTTCTACACGCCGATCGTCGTGCGCGCCAACGAGGGCGGCAGCTTCGAGATCGACGTGCCGCCCCGGGCGCTCGAGCAGGAGCGGCTTCGCGATCGCCAGCGCCATGGTCGGCGCGACACCTACCCGATCTTCGGCGGCGTCACGCTCAAGCGCGAGCACGTGGCGCGGCTCGACGCCGGGGAGACCCTCACCTTCACCCTCCCGCCCGCCGAGCTCGAGCGGGCGACCTTCCTCGCCGACGTCGTCGACCTCGACACGGGCGAGGTGGTCTTCGAGGCGAACACCGCCGTCCCCGACGACCTCGCCGCGCGCCTCAAGGACCGGCAGACGACGCCGATCGAGGTGTTCTTCTCGGAGTGGGAGCTCACGGGCGCCATTCTCGCCAACACGCTGGCCAAGGACACCACCCGCGACTCGAAGGAGGCGCTGATCGAGATCTACCGGCGCATGCGCCCCGGCGATCCGCCGACCCTCGAGAGCGCCCGCTCGCTCTTCTACGGCATGTTCTTCGATGCCAAGCGCTATGACTTTTCACGCGTCGGGCGGTTCAAGTTCAACATCAAGCTCGACTCCGAGGTGCCGGTCGAACAGAAGACCCTCTCCGAGGACGACTTCTACCGCGTCATCGAGTACCTGCTGCGCCTGCACAGGGACATCGGCCGCGTCGACGACATCGACAACCTCGGCAACCGTCGCGTGCGCGCCGTGGGCGAGCTGCTCGAGAACCAGTTCCGCATCGGTCTCGTCCGCATGGAGCGCGCCATCAAGGAGAAGATGTCCGTCCATCAGGACATCGACTCGGCGATGCCGCACGACCTGATCAACTCCAAGCCCGTCATCGCGGCGGTCAAGGAGTTCTTCGGCTCGTCGCAGCTCTCGCAGTTCATGGACCAGACCAACCCGCTCTCCGAGGTGACGCACAAGCGGCGTCTTTCGGCGCTCGGGCCGGGCGGCCTGTCGCGCGAGCGCGCCGGGTTCGAGGTGCGCGACGTGCACGCCTCGCACTACGGCCGCATCTGCCCGATCGAGACGCCGGAAGGCCCGAACATCGGCCTCATCAGCTCGCTAGCCACCTACGCGCGGATCAACGAGTACGGGTTCATCGAGAGCCCCTACAAGAAGGTGGAGGGCGGCCGCGTTCTCGACCACTTCCGCGTCGTCAAGGTCGGCGAGACGTCGCTCAAGCTCGGCCAGATCGTCACCAAGGACGAGCTCGAAGGAGAGAACCACAAGCTCTCCGGGAAGAAGCGCGCCGAGGTCGAGCCGTACTGCTTCTACCTGACCGCCTGGGAGGAGGAGAAGTACGTCATCGCCCAGGCGAACGCCCGCATCGACGCCAAGGGAAACCTCGTCGACGAACGCGTCATCGCCCGCGCCGGCGGCGACTTCCTCACCGTCGAGCGCGAGCAGGTCGACTTCCTCGACGTCAGCCCGAAGCAGCTGGTGTCCGTGGCCGCCGCCTTGATCCCGTTCCTCGAGCACGACGACGCCAACCGCGCGCTGATGGGCTCCAACATGCAGCGGCAGGCCGTGCCGCTCATCCGCACCGAGGCCCCCATCGTCGGCACCGGCATGGAGCAGACGGTGGCCCACGACTCGGGCGCCGTGGTGGTTGCCAAGCGCAACGGCGTCGTCGACAGCGTCGACGCGGAGCGCATCATCGTCCGCGTCGAGGGTGAGGACTACGAGACCGGAGAGGCGCGCGAGTTCGGCGCCGACATCTACCAGCTCATCAAGTTCCGGCGATCGAACCAGAACACCTGCGTCAACCAGAAGCCGGTGGCGGAGGAGGGGCAGCGGGTCAAGAAGGGTGACGTGCTCGCCGACGGGCCGTCCACGGACCACGGCGAGCTCGCGCTCGGGCGCAACGTGCTCGTCGCCTTCATGCCCTGGCGCGGTTACAACTTCGAAGACGCCATCCTGATCTCCGAGAAGGTGATCAAGGAGGACGCCTACACCTCGATCCACATCGAGGAGTTCGAGATCGAGGCGCGCGACACCAAGCTCGGACCCGAGGAGATCACGCGCGACATCCCCAACGTCTCGGAGAGCGCGCTACTCGACCTCGACGAGAGCGGCATCATCCGCATCGGCGCCAAGGTCGGGCCCGGCGACATCCTGGTCGGCAAGGTGACGCCCAAGGGCGAGACCCAGCTCACCCCCGAGGAGAAGCTGCTGCGCGCGATCTTCGGCGAGAAGGCCGGCGACGTGCGCGACGCTTCGCTCAAGGTGCCGCCCGGCATCGAAGGAACCGTCGTCGACGTCAAGATCTTCGCCCGCAAGGGCGTCGAGAAGGACACGCGTCACATCGACATCGAGCAGATGACCATCTCCCGCATGGAGAAGGACATCAAGGACCAGGTGCGAATCCTCACCGAGGAGCGCAACAAGAAGATCTCCGACCTGCTGGCCGACCAGCCGGTGACGGCTGCAGTCAAGGCACGGACCGGCGAGGTCTTGCTCGCCGACGCCGACAAGGTCACTCGGCCGGCGCTCGAGCGGCTCACCCGCCAGGAGATCCTGCGGCTGCCGCTCAAGAATCGGCGCCTTCTCGACACGGTGGAGAACATCTACCGCAAGACCGACTCGCACGTCGAGGTTCTCTACAAGGTCAACGAGGAGCGCATCCAGCTCCTGCAGAAGGGCGACGAGCTGCCCCCCGGCGTCATCAAGCTGGTCAAGGTCTACGTCGCCATGAAGCGCAAGCTGCAGGTCGGCGACAAGATGGCCGGCCGCCACGGCAACAAGGGCGTGATCTCGCGGATCCTGCCGGTGGAGGACATGCCGTTCCTCCCCGACGGCACCCCGGTGGAGATCGTGCTCAACCCGCTCGGCGTGCCGAGCCGCATGAACGTCGGGCAGATCCTCGAGACCCACCTCGGGTGGGCGGGCAAGCTGCTCGGCATCAGCTTCGCCTCCGCCGTGTTCGACGGCGCCGCCGAGCGCGACCTCAAGGGGTACCTCGACAAGGCGCAGCTCCCGAGCTCGGGGAAGACGGCCCTCTTCGACGGCATGACCGGCCAGGAGTTCGAGCAGAAGGTGACGGTCGGTTACATCTACATGCTGAAGCTCTCGCACTTGGTGGACGACAAGATCCACGCTCGCTCGATCGGGCCGTATTCGCTGATCACCCAGCAGCCGCTGGGGGGCAAGGCGCAGTTCGGTGGCCAGCGCTTCGGCGAGATGGAGGTGTGGGCCCTCGAGGCGTACGGCGCCGCCTACACCCTGCAGGAGCTGCTCACCGTGAAGAGCGACGACGTCGAGGGGCGCAGCCGCATCTACGAGGCGATCGTGAAGGGCGACGTGCCGGAGCATCCCGGCCTGCCGGAGTCCTTCAACGTACTCGTGCGCGAGCTGCAGAGCCTCTGCCTCGACGTCGAGCTGTTGAAGGTCTGAGGGTAGAGCCGCCGCCTCGCGATTCAAAGTATCGATAGGGATCCCAAAACAGGGGGACGTCCTTGCAGCCATACAGCCGATTCGAGAAGCGCACCGACAAGCCGCAGACCTTGAAGGACTTCAACGCCATCAAGATCTCTCTGGCATCGCCGGAGAAAATCCGGTCGTGGAGTCACGGCGAGGTCACCAAGGCGGAGACGATCAACTACCGCACGTTCAAGCCCGAGCGTGACGGGCTGTTCTGCGCCAAGATCTTCGGGCCCATCACCGATTGGGAGTGCTTGTGCGGCAAATACAAGCGCATGAAGCACCGCGGCGTCGTCTGCGACAAGTGCGGCGTCGAGGTGACGCGCTCGCGCGTCCGCCGCGAGCGCATGGGGCACATCGAGCTCGCCGCCCCGGTGTCACACGTCTGGTTCTTCAAGGGCCTGCCGAGCCGCATCGGACATCTGCTCGACCTCTCGCTCCGCGACCTCGAGCGCATCCTCTACTTCGAGAGCTACGTCGTCATCGACCCGGGTGACACCGAGCTCTCCGAGCGCGAGCTGCTCGCCGAGGAGCGCTACCGCGAGTTGCGCGACCAATACGGCGACGGCGCCTTCGAGGCCCGCATGGGGGCCGAGGCGATCAAGGAGCTGCTGTCGCGCATCGACGTCGACGAGCTCGCCGAAGAGCTGCGCATCATCATGAAGACCGACAGCTCGCAGATCCGCCGGCTCAAGGCGGCGAAGCGGCTGAAGGTCGTCGACGCCTTCCGCAAGAGCGGCCACCGGCCGGAGTGGATGATCCTCGACGTCATCCCGGTCATCCCGCCCGAGCTGCGCCCCCTCGTGCCGCTCGACGGCGGCCGCTTCGCCACCTCGGACTTGAACGACCTTTACCGCCGGGTCATCAACCGCAACAACCGGTTGAAGAAGCTGCTCGAGCTGCGCGCGCCCGACGTCATCGTGCGCAACGAGAAGCGCATGCTCCAGGAGGCGGTCGACGCCCTCTTCGACAACGGGCGCCGTGGCCGCGTGCTCAAGGGCTCGAACAACCGCCCGCTCAAGTCGCTCTCCGACACCCTCAAGGGCAAGCAGGGCCGGTTCCGCCAGAACCTCCTCGGCAAGCGCGTCGACTACTCGGGGCGCTCGGTGATCGTGGTGGGCCCGGAGCTCAAGCTCCAGCAGTGCGGCCTGCCCAAGAAGATGGCGCTCGAGCTCTTCAAGCCGTTCATCTACAACCGGCTCGAGCAGAAGCAGCTCGCCGGCACCATCAAAGCCGCCAAGGAGATGGTGGACCGTGAAGAGGACGCGGTGTGGGACGCGCTCGAGGAGGTCATCATGGACCACCCGGTGCTGCTCAACCGCGCCCCGACCCTGCACCGCCTCGGCATCCAGGCCTTCCACCCGGTGCTCATCGAGGGCAAGGCGATCCAGATTCACCCGCTCGTCTGCGCCGCCTTCAACGCGGACTTCGACGGCGACCAGATGGCGGTGCACGTGCCGCTCTCGCCGAAGGCCCAGGTCGAGAGCCACATCCTCATGCTCTCGGCGCGCAACATCCTCTCGCCCGCCCACGGCCGCCCGCTGGCGGTGCCGTCGCAGGACCTCGTCCTCGGCGGCTACTACCTGACGATGGCCAAGAAGGGCGCGAAGGGCGAGGGCCGCGCCTTCTCGAGCTTCGACGAGGTGCTGCTCGCCTACCAGGAAGGCGTCGTGGAAACGCAGACCCCGGTCCGCGTCCGCTACACCGGCCCTTACCTCAACCTCGACACCCAGTACGACAACCAGGACGTGCTGCATGCCGAGCTCGAGCAGGTCGACAACAAGCTCATCGACACCTCGGTGGGGCGCGTCATCCTCAACCTCCACCTGCCGGCCGAGCTGCCCTTCATCAACGGCCTGCTCAAGAAGCGCGGCCTGCAGGACATGGTCGGCTACTGCTACTTCAAGCACGGCAACGATCTGACGGTGAAGCTCCTCGACGACCTCAAGGAAGTCACCTTCACCTACGCCACCCGTGCCGGCATCTCCTTCGGCGTCGACGACATGGTGATCCCCGACACCAAGCGCGAGATCCTCGACCAGGCTCGCACCGAGGTGTTCGAGATCGAGGACCAGCGCGCCAACGGCGTCATCACCGCGGGTGAGCGCCACAACAAGATCATCGACATCTGGCACCGCGCCACCGAGCGCGTGTCGGAAGAGATGTTCAAGCAGATGAAGAGGCTCGAGCGCGAGCGCAACGAGCTCAACCCGATCTCCCTGATGGCCGACTCCGGCGCCCGCGGCAGCCGCGAGCAGGTGCGGCAGCTGGCCGGCATGCGCGGCCTGATGTCCAAGCCGTCGGGCGAAGTCATCGAGACCGCCATCACGGCGAACTTCCGCGAAGGGCTGTCCGTGCTCGAGTACTTCATCTCGACCCACGGCGCCCGCAAGGGTCTCGCCGACACCGCCCTCAAGACCGCCGACTCCGGATACCTGACGCGGCGTCTCGTGGACGTCGCCCAGGACGTCATCATCACCGAGCCCGACTGCGGGACGATCGACGGCATCTTCGTCGGCGCCATCATGGAGGGTGGCGACATCCTCGAGCCGCTACGCGACCGCATCGTCGGCCGCGTCTCGCAGGAAGAGGTTTACGACCCGCTCACCGGCGAGCTGCTGGTGGAGATCGGCCAGGAAGTCACCGAGATCGTCGCCTCATCCGTGCAGGCCGCCGGCCTCGAGAGGATGAAGATCCGCTCGGTGCTGACCTGCGAGTCGCGGCGCGGCGCCTGCGCTCGCTGCTACGGCCGCAACCTCGCCACCGGCAAGATGGTCGAGCTGGGCGAGGCGGTCGGCGTCATCGCCGCGCAGTCGATCGGCGAGCCGGGCACTCAGCTCACCATGCGTACCTTCCACTACGGGGGTACCGCCAGCCGCGTCGGCGAGCAGTCCAAGCACAGCGCCAAGAACCCCGGTGTCGTGCGCTTCCTGAACGTCGCCTACGTCGAGAGCAAGAAGGGCGACCTCGTGGTCGTCAACCGCAACGGCAAGCTGCTCATCCAGGACCCCAAGGGCCGTGAGCTGGAGCGCTACGCGCTGGTCTACGGGTCACACCTGCTCACCCGCGAGGGGGCCGAGGTCAAGCCCGGCCAGGAGCTGGTGGAGTGGGACCCGTTCACCTCCGCGATCCTCACCGAGATCAGTGGGGCCGTGACCTTCCAGGACATCGTCGAGGGCGAAAACGTCCGCGAGGAGACTGACAAGGTCACCGGCCTGACGCAGCGGATCATCGTCGAGGCCTCGGCGGCGGACAAGCGGGCGCCGGCGATCATCGTGCGCGGCACCGACAGCGAGCGCCGCTACCTGCTTCCCTCGGGCTCTCACCTGGTGGTCATGGACAACCAGAAGGTCAGCCCGGGCGAAGTGCTCGCGAAGATCCCGCGCGAGACCACGAAGACCAAGGACATCACCGGCGGTCTGCCCCGCGTCGTCGAGCTCTTCGAGGCCCGCACTCCCAAGGAGCCGGCGATCATCAGCGAAATCGACGGCACGGTGCACCTCGGCGAGCTGCAGCGCGGCATGCGCAAGATCATCGTCTCGGGCGACGATGGCGAGACCCGCGAGTACCTGGTGCCGCGTTCGATCCACGTCAACGTGCAGGAGGGCGAGCGGGTCGCCGCCGGCGATCCCCTGATCGACGGCCCGATCAACCCGCACGACGTCCTGCAGGTGCTCGGCGAGAAGGAGCTGCAGCGCTACCTGACCGACAAGATCCAGGAGGTCTACCGGTCGCAGTCGGTGAACATCAACGACAAGCACATCGAGGTCATCGTCCGCCAGATGATGCGCTCGGTGAAGATCGAGGAGGTCGGCGACACCGAGTTCCTCATCGACGAGCAGGTCGACCGCTTCCGCTTCACGGAGGAGAACGACCGCGTGGTGGCTGCGGGCGGGCAGCCCGCCATCGGGCGGCCGCTGCTGCTCGGCATCACCAAGGCGTCGCTTTCGACCGAGAGCTTCATCTCGGCGGCGAGCTTCCAGGAGACCACCCGGGTCCTCACCGAGGCGGCCATCTCCGGGAAGGTGGACTTCCTGCGGGGTCTGAAGGAGAATGTGATCGTCGGCAGGCTGATCCCGGCGGGTACCGGCATGGACCTCTACCATGAGTTCCACCTCGAGGAGGAGCCGGAGTACGAGCGCCGGGAGGAAGCCGAGCTGATGATCGACTTCGGCGAGGACATCAGGACCCTTCCCAAGGAGGTTCTGGAGAGGGAATAGGCAGAATCGAACGCTAGCTGTCCGGACCCGGGAGGGTCCGTTGGGGCGACCGGCCTCCACGCCAGGCGTGGGGCCCACCTGAACAAGGCGCCAGCCGAGTCCCTTCGACCCTCCCGTCCTGGTGCTTGACCGGGGTCGGGGCGGCTTGCTACTCTACGCGTTCTCCTGCGGTTGCTTCGACCGCTTGGGACTACTTCCCTTCGGGCAAACCAGGCCGAGCTGGATCCCCGAAGACCAACGTCAACGCCAGACAACGTAGCGCGGGAATCGACGGGAGCCGGAGTGTGCTCCGCCGCGCGAGCCTTCCGAGAGACGGTTCAGGGAGATCACGACCGCATGCCGACCATTCACCAGCTAGTCCGCAAGGGCCGCGAGGCGCAGCGGGTCAAGACCAAGAGCCCCGCGCTCGCCGGCTCGCCGCAGAAGCGCGGGGTGTGCGTCCGCGTCTACACGCAGACGCCGAAGAAGCCCAACTCGGCCCTGCGCAAGGTGGCGCGTGTGCGGCTCACGAACGGCATCGAGGTCACCACCTACATTCCGGGTGTCGGCCACAACCTCCAGGAGCACTCGATCGTGCTCATCAGGGGCGGCCGCGTGAAGGATCTCCCCGGCGTCCGCTATCACGTCATCCGCGGCACGCTGGACGCGATGGGCGTCGAGGGTCGCCGCCAGGGGCGCTCGAAGTACGGCGCCAAGCGGCCCAAGTCCTAAGTCCGGGTGCTGAGGAGCTAAGCGAATGAGCAGGCGTGGTCAGGTTGCCAAGCGGGAGGTCCTCCCGGATCCCCTCTACAACTCGCAAATGGTGACGAAGTTCGTCAACAACGTCATGCGCCAGGGGAAGAAGTCGGTCGCCGAGCACATCTTCTACGAGGCGATGGACATCATCCGCGAGCGCACTCAGGAAGATCCCGTCAAGGTCTTCAAGAAGGCGGTCGAGAACGTCAAGCCGGGTGTCGAGGTGAAGTCCCGGCGCGTCGGCGGCTCGACCTATCAGGTGCCCGTCGAGGTGCGGCCTGCGCGCAAGCTGGCGCTCTCGATGCGGTGGCTGATCGGCAGCGCGCAGAGCCGGGGCGAGAAGACGATGAAGCTTCGGCTCGCCAACGAGCTGCTCGATGCAGCCAACGGGCGCGGCGCCGCGGTCAAGAAGAAGGAGGACACCCACCGGATGGCCGAGGCCAACAAGGCTTTCGCCCACTACCGCTGGTAGACCTCGCGGGCTTCGCCCGAAGGTCGACACCTGACCGCCGCGAGCTCGACCCTCGCTGCGGATTCGGATTCCAGCGGCGGCGGTCCCCTTCAGGACAAACCAGGGGCCGCCGCCGTTTTGCGGACGACGAGAAAAGACGCAATGGCTAGAAAGCACTCACTCGACAAGACGCGCAACATCGGCATCATGGCCCACATCGATGCCGGTAAGACGACGACTACCGAGCGCATCCTTTATTACACCGGTGTGAACTACAAGATCGGGGAGGTGCACGAAGGCACCGCCACGATGGACTGGATGGTTCAGGAGCAGGAGCGCGGCATCACCATCACATCGGCCGCCACGCAGTGCTTCTGGAACGGCTACCGGATCAACATCATCGATACGCCCGGTCACGTCGACTTCACCGCTGAGGTGGAGCGCTCGCTCCGCGTGCTCGACGGTGCGGTGGCGGTGTTCGACGCCGTCGCCGGTGTCGAGCCTCAGTCGGAGACCGTCTGGCGCCAGGCGAACAAGTACCGCGTCCCGCGCATCGCTTTCGTCAACAAGATGGACCGAACGGGGGCTGACTTCGACCGCTGCGTGGCGATGATGCGCTCGCGCCTCGATGCCTCGCCGGTGCCCATCCAGCTGCCCTGGGGACGCGAGGAGAATCTGCGCGGCATCATCGACCTCATCGAGATGCGGGGCATCGAATACAAGGACGAAACGCTGGGGGCCGAATACCAGCTGACCGACATCCCCGAGGAGTACAAGGACGAAGCGCTCAAGATGCGCGAGCAGATGGTCGAGGCGGTCTCCGAGACCGATGACCAGCTGCTGGAGAAGTACCTCTCGGGTGAGGAGATCACCAACGACGAGCTGCGGGCGGCGCTGCGCCGGGCGACGATCGCCGGCCGGCTGCACCCGGTGATCTGCGGCAGCGCCTTCAAGAACAAGGGTGTGCAGACGCTGCTCGACTCGGTTGTGAACTACCTGCCGTCGCCGCTCGACATGCCGCCCATCGAAGGGCTCGATCCCGACAAGGGAACGCCCGTCGTGCGCGAGCCGAAGGACGACCAGCCTTTCGCGGCGTTGATCTTCAAGATCATGACCGACCCCTTCGTCGGGCAGCTGGCCTATTTCCGGGTCTACTCCGGCCACGTCGAGTCGGGCGACTCGGTGCTCAACGTCACCAAGAAGCGCAGCGAGCGCATCGGCCGCCTCCTCAAGATGCACGCCAACAAGCGCGAGGAGATCTCCGAGGTGTGGGCGGGCGACATCGGTGCCGCGGTCGGGCTGAAGAACGTCACCACCGGCGACACCATCTGCGACGCCAAGTCCTCGGTGCTTCTCGAGTCGATGACCTTCCCCGAGCCGGTGATCGCGGTCTCCATCGAGCCAAAGACCAAGGCCGACCAGGAAAAGCTCGGCAACGCGCTCGGCAAGTTGATGCAGGAGGACCCCACCTTCCGCGTCCACACCGACAAGGAAACCGGGCAGACGCTGATCAACGGCATGGGTGAGCTGCACCTCGAGATCATCGTCGACCGGCTGATCCGCGAGTTCAACGTCGGCGCCAACGTCGGCAAGCCGATGGTCGCCTACCGCGAGACGATCACCAACGAGGCCAAGGGCGAGGGGCGTTACATCAAGCAGACCGGCGGCCGCGGCCAATACGGCCACGCCAAGATCGTTGCCCGGCCCACCAGCGAAGGCGACTTCGTCTTCAACAACAAGGTGACCGGCGGCTCGATCCCCAAGGAGTTCATCAAGCCGATCGAGCAGGGGATCCGCGAGGCCATCGAGACCGGGCCTCTCGCCGGCTACCCGCTCAACGGCATCGAGATCGATCTCGTCGAAGGCAGCTATCACGAGGTCGACTCCAACGAGATGGCGTTCAAGATCGCCGGCTCGATGGCGCTGCAGGACGCCGTCAAGAAGGCCCATCCGGTGATCCTCGAGCCGGTGATGGCCGTCGAGGTGGTCACCCCCGAGGAGTACATGGGCGACATCATCGGCGACTTGACCTCGCGCCGCGGCCGCATCCAGCACATGGAAGGCCGTGGCAGCGCGCAGGTGATCAACGCCCGAGTGCCGCTGTCGGAGATGTTCGGCTACGCCACCGACCTGCGCTCGCGCAGCCAGGGGCGTGCGACCTACACCATGCAGTTCGACTCCTACGAGCAGGCTCCCAAGAGCGTCAGCGAAGAGGTCGTCGCCAAGGCGGCGGGCTGAGCGAGCGCTGAGCCAAGGACACAAGAAGAAGAGAAGAGGAGAGGGATAGCACATGGCCAAGGAGAAGTTCGAACGCAACAAGCCGCACGTGAACATCGGGACCATCGGTCACGTGGACCATGGGAAGACGACGTTGACGGCGGCGATCACGAAGGTCTT
>Ga0209382_10010555_pt1 | contig 11499 bp, 13 predicted proteins | sample SoiMetdeltSBSDD5_FD_187599 | JGI IMG/M metagenome (GOLD analysis project Ga0209382, IMG submission 187599) | Bulk soil microbial communities from a Populus tree surrounding site in Tennessee, USA - Soil MetaG P. deltoides SBSDD5 (SPAdes) (version 2) | ecosystem: Environmental > Terrestrial >...
TAGCCCATCGTCCTTGAGTCGCGATAAGGCCTCCGCCGCGTGGCTCGCCGTGAGATCGACGGCGGCGTACAGGTCGAGGTCGGTAAGCCGCCGGCCGAGCACCGCCGCCAAGTCCAGCGCCGCTCGCGTGGCAGCGTCGAGCCGGCGGCTTTGGCGGTCGAACACGGCCGCGATGGCGCGAGGGATGCCTAGCGTAGGCACGGGCTGTGTATTCAACGCCTCGAGGTCGCGCAACAGTGAGGCGGGTCCGTGCGCCGCCCATTCGCGGGTGAGCAGCTCCAGGGCCAACGGATTCCCGCCACTCACCCGCAGGATGCGGTCCGTAGGTGGGTCCGGCTGCTCGGCCGCAGCCGCCAGCTGACGGACGACACGCTCGGCTGCCTCCGAGGGAAGGACGTCCAACTCGAGCGTGCGTAGCCCGTCGATCGAAGTATCAGAAGTCAGCGCCGCCGGCGCACCCGACAAACGCAGCTCGCTCGTGCGACCGCTGAGGATGAACAGCACCCGGGCATCCGTCAGCTTGCGCGCCACAACATGAAGGATTGCCGTGCTGGCATTGTCCGCCGCATGAATGTCGTCGACTACGAGCACGACCGGGCTATCTTCGGCGGCCGCAGTGACGGTCTTCAGGAACGCGTCGGCGAGCCGCAGCGGAGTGATCTCCGGCGACCAGTCCACCGGCTTCGGCACGCCGGGAAAGACGCGGGCGATCTCGGTGGTGATCCGCGTGAGCTCGCTCAACGCTTCGGGATCGGCCCCGCCGATCGCGCGCTGCGAGGCCAGTTGCTTGACCAGCTCGCCCAGGACCGCAAAGGGGAGCTCGCGCTCGGCATCGTATGCCTGCGCTCGGGCAACCACCGCGCCATCCATCTGGCAGGTGGACACGAAGGCGTTCGCGAGGGTGGTTTTGCCCACACCGGGGTCACTGGTGACGACGACAAAGCGTGGAGTCTTGCGGCGCACCTCGATCCAGGCGTCGTACAACACGCTGAACTCCCGCTCGCGTCCGATGAGCGTCTCTGGCTCGAACCGACGCGCGAGCGCTTCCGAGCCCGGCGTCGCGGCTCCCGACGGCGTGGCGCGGGGGCCTGTGCGACGACCGTCCCTCAACAGGTCCGCCATGCGAACCAAGTCGGCGCCGGGCTTTGCGCTCAGCTCCTCGGCGAGCTGCGCCTCGTAGCGCGCGAACGCCTTGAGCGCGTTACTCCGATCGCCCGCCCAGGCGCGTGACTCCATGATTCCGCGGATCGCTTCCTCGGCGAGCCCGTCGAGCTCCTGAAGGCGCTCGGCACGCCGCTCGACGGTCACGAAGTCGCCGATCCGCCGGGCAGCATCCATCTGGCGGACGAGGCAGTCGCGCACCTGCGGCAGGAGCCGGGCGCGGCACTCGCCCTTCCAGTCCTCGAAGGCCCTAGCCGCCGGGATCTCGAAACCGTCGAGGAAGGGGCCGTCGATGCCGACGTCACCGTTCCCCAGGTGGTGCGCGTCGACGTCCACCCAGCCTGCGGCGAGGCCCACCGTGGCGCGCTGAATCACGACCGCTTCGCGCGACACCTTCGCCTTGATGACCGAGAGTCCCTGGGCGAGCGAATGATTGGCGAGCCGCGGCGCGGCACTCGGCCAGAGGAGGTCAGTGAGGTAGTCGCGGGTGAACCTCTTGCCGGGCTCGAGAGCAAGGCGAACGAGGAGCGCGAAGTGCTTGCGCGTGCGGAACCGCACCTGCTCGCCACCGGCTGTGAGCAGGGAGGGACCACCCAAACAACGCAATTGAAAGGCGTGGGGCACGTCGACCACCCGCGTTTTCTTGATACGCGAGTAGTATTAGGCGTGCGAATCAACGACGTGTCAACACGTTGATCCGCCAAAAGTTGAGTACGTTTTGAAGGGGTTTTCTAGGTGCCTATCAACAACCTACTTGCCATCCGCTCCCCCGGCGTCCGGCAGATCGGACACACCTGCATCTGCGGCTCTCGGCCCAATTGCAGCTTCACCGGCCCCAGCGTGACCGTCGTATCCGCCACCGTATCCTGCACGATCACCGTGAGCGTCAGGTTCTTGCCCGTCACCACGCCCTGGAACCGCGCCGGCATCGAAGGCCCGACCGCGACGGGATAGGCCCGCAGCAGGTACGACCCGGTCACGTCGAACTGCCCACCCAACGCCTCGATGCCCCGCGGCACGTTGCCGAACGTACAGGCGATGTGAACGTGCGCGCTCGTGTCGTCGGCGATCAGCCCCGCGTTCTCCCCACCCCACGTCCCGACGACAAACGTCTGATTCAGTCCCCATTCGGGCCCGTCACACGGGCCGAGCAACGCCACTGCGCCGAGCAAACCCATCACGGAACGGTTCATCGGTCCCTCCCTGCGATCACCTGGGCTGCCACTTGGCCTGCGACACCAGCTCCTGCACGATATCCGCCGCCGTCCGCCCCGCCGCTTCCGCCGCAAAGTTGATCACCAGCCGGTGCGTCAGCACCGTCGCTGCCACCGCCCGCAGATCATCCTCATCCGCCATCGGCCGCCCATCGAGCGCCGCCCGCGCCTTGGCGCCGAGCACCAGATACTGCGACGCCCGCGGCCCCGCCCCCCAGGAGACGTACTCCCTAATGAAGGCGGGAGACTGCGCGTCGGGAGGACGCGTCATCCGCACCAGCGTCACCGCCGCCCGCACCAGCGCCTGCGATACCGGAATCCGCCGCACCAGATGCTGCATCGCCAACACGTCCTCGGCGGTCAACGCCGGCCGCACCTCGGCAGATAAATCCCCCGTCGTGGCGGTGACGATCGCCTCCTCCTCCTCGGCGGACGGATAATCCACCCGCAGCTCGAACATGAACCGGTCGAGTTGGGCTTCGGGGAGCGGATACGTTCCCTCCTGCTCGATGGGATTCTGCGTGGCCAACACGAAAAAAGGAGAAGGGAGATGGTGTGTTTGGCCCGCGGCGGTGACCTGATGCTCCTGCATCGCCTGGAGCAGCGCCGCCTGGGTCTTGGGAGGCGTGCGGTTGACCTCGTCGGCGAGCACGATATTGGCAAACACGGGACCCCGCACGAACCGAAACCCCCGCTTGCCGGTGGCAGCGTCTTCTTCGATGATCTCCGTCCCCGTGATGTCCGAAGGCATCAGGTCGGGGGTGAACTGGATACGCGAGAACTTGAGGTCCAAGGCTTCCGCCACCGTCTGCACCATCAGGGTCTTGGCGAGCCCTGGCACCCCCACGAGCAGCGCGTGGCCCCCCGAGAAGATCGCGGTGAGGATCCCGTCCAAGACGTCTTTCTGGCCCACGATGCGCCGAGCCACCTGCGCCAGGAGGTCCGACCGGGCGGACGCGAGGCGCTCCAGGAGCTCGACATCGCCCAGAGGCGGGGTCGTGGGGGCGTGGGGACGTGGGGTGGTGGCCATGAGATTAAAAAACGTAGCACATCATACTCCCAAGTGCCACAAAAGGTTGCGCCCCCACCGGCAGAACCGGCAGGGGCACAGAACCCGGACAAGAACTCTAGAGATTAGCGAACAATCTGTACCCGCCTGACCCCTGCCGAGATCGGTGCGCCGGCGGATATGTAGCCGATCGCCCCGGGGGTGGCGCGCACGAAAGCGACCACCTGCTCGTCCGACGGCTTCTCGACCGGCGGCACGGCCCGGCCCGAGAAGATCTGCTGCTGCCAGTAGGCCCGAACCGCGCCCACCGACTTACCGTGCACCGCGGCGCTGAACGCCTCGCGCGCCGGAGCACTCTCCGGCAGGTCCACCGGCACGACATCCTGCCCGCTGGTCCAACGGTGCGTCTTCTTGAAGAAAATCTTCGATACCTCCTCGGCGGACAGCGTCGCAACGCGGTTCGCCTCATGCACGATGACGGCATACCCACCCTGTTGGGCGGCAGCCGGAGCAGCCATCAGCACTCCGAGCAACAGAATCCCGAGTCTCATGGCGTCCCCTTAGAAGCTGGTCGAGAAGCTGACCAGGAAGTAGTTCACCTTGGCCGGCGCCACACCGATCGGCGACAGCGGCGCATCCGACCAATGACCGTTGGTCATGTGGTACTCCGCCTTCACGACGAGATCGGCACGGAAGCCATAGCTCGCGCCGAACGTCTTGGTACGGTCGAAATCGAACACGGGATTGCCCGGGGTGTCCGTCAGCTGGACATCCGAGAACTCCATCTGGCCGTGCAGCGTGAGCTTCGGCGTCGTATGCACGCCGGCATAGACGTAGCCGGCCGTGTAGTTGACGTCGGGAATGGCGAAGCGGCGATACTCACCCTGCAGCGTCACCCAACGCGTACGCGCGTCGAGCGAGCCGTGCAATTCCGTCCACTTGCCCTCGAAGGACCCGCTCTGCGCGTCGAGACGCGACGCGCCGAAGCCGGCGCGAACGCCGTCCACCGGCGTGTTGAGCCACAGCTGTGTGCCGAGGGCGTTGTCCACGTTCACGACATCGGGGAAGTACGCGACCGGTGTGCCGGTCGTGTCGTACTGGGTGTCGCGGTTCGTCATGTCGAAGCGGCCGCCATACACCGACAGCTCGACGTTCCAGGGCGCATCGGCGAACAGGTGATAACCGGCCGAGATGCCGTCCACCGTCTCGCTCGTGAAAGCGCCTTCGAGATAGAAGTCATAGGGGGCGCGGTACAGCGGCAGCAACACGCCCACGTCACGCACCTCGTTGTAGATCCCCGCGGGAATCGGCAGACGGCCGACGCGCAGGTCCAGGTTGCCCATCTGACGGCTGTAGAACAGCCAGTCGACCTTCAGCTCGGGCTCGCCCACCGTGATCGGGCTGGTGCCGAGGCGGCGGTGGCTGAACTGCCACACGAACTGATCGCTCGGGGTCATGGTGTAGCGCAGCTGCAAAGCCGCGGTCCGATAGTCGGCGGTGCCGCCTTCGGGAATGCCCAAGAAGGTGCCGCCGTGCGCGGCGCCATAGGCTTGGGTGAGATAGCCGTGCACCTGCAGCTTCGTCTCCTGGGCCGCGGCGGGAGTCGCCAGGGCTAGGGTAACGAGGAGGAGGCCGGTGCGGATGACGTTGCGCAAAGCGTGTCTCCTGATTGAGTGAGGGACGTGAAAGCCCTGAGTTTTCCGAAGGGGAGCAAAGGCAAGAGCGGGACCACCTGGCCAACCCGCGTTGGCAGCGTGACTTGCGCTCCGAGACGCGGCGAAAACGATGGCTGGATTCTGGACCTTGGACGCTTGTCTTCCCGGTTCTAGACAACGGGAAAAAGGCCGTCATTACTGGGGTTTCTGGGGGTGGGTTTGCTTGCGAAAAGTTTCACAAGCGCCTAAGTTTCCCGCGGCCAAATGCCCCCAGACGACCGGCCACCAGACGCGCAAGGCTACGGCCAGGGCTACGCCTACTTCGGCATGGCGGCGAGCTTCACCGTCGCCATTCTGCTGTTCGGCGGACTCGGTTGGGTGGTGGATGGCTGGCTGCACACGCGGCCCCTCATCGCGATCGCCGGCGCGTTTCTCGGCGGGTTCGCGGGGTTCATGAGCATCTATTACCGGGTGAAAAGAGACACCGACGGTCGACACACCGACGGTAGATAAAGCGTGAAAGCATTGGGGAGCCTCGTCGCTGTCGGTGCTGGGTTGGTGACACTGGCCGCCTTGCTCGGCGGCAAGCCCGCGGCGATCGGCGGTGGGATCGCGGTGCTCGCGCAGGTGTGGGCGGTGGCGCTGCTAAAGCCCAAAATGGGCGCCCCGACCCCGGAGTTCATGGGCCGGTGGCTCGGCGGGATCGCGATTCGGTTTGTGGCGCTTGGGGTGCTGATGATCTGGGCAGCCACCCACCGCGCCTCTCTTCCGCCTTTGGCCGCAGCTCTTGGCTTTCTCGGAGTCCTCTTACCCCTCCTCTTTTTGGAGACCAGGTTTCTGAAATGATGCAAAAGCCCGACATCGGCGCCATGATCTTCCACCACACCGGCGACAGCCATGTGGTGGAGCTGCCGTTCGGGTTCGGGGAGTGGCACCTGCCGGGACCGTGGATGGTGGGGGGGATCGACCTGTCGCCCACCAAGCACGTCGTGTTCATGATCCTGGCGGCGTTCCTGGTGTTCGTGACGATGTGGTACGGCGGCCGGCAGATCGAGCGCCGCCACCGCGAAGGGAAGGGCCCGAGGGGCCTGGGCGCCGCGGTCGAGGCCCTGGTCCTGTGGGTGCGGAACGACGTCGCAGTCGCGAACATCGGCCACGGCGGCGAGAAGTTCGCGCCCTACATCCTCACGCTCTTCTTCTTCATTCTCTACTGCAACCTGCTGGGCCTGCTCCCGTGGGGCGCGGCGGCGACGGGCAACATCGCGGTCACGGCGGCCCTCGCCCTCACCGCCTTCCTGACGATCGAGATCTCGGGGATGGTGACCCTCGGCGCCAAGGGCTACATCAAGACGATCGTCATGGTGCCCCCCGGCATGAAGGGCGCCGGCGCGGTGATCATGGCGATGATCATGACCCCGGTCGAGCTGATCGGGAAACTCGTGAAGCCGTTCGCGCTGACGCTGCGACTCTTCGCCAACATGACGGCGGGCCACTTCGTGATCCTGGTGCTGCTCGGCCTGATCTTCGTGTTCGGCACCGCGCCGGCGCCGGTCAAAGGGATCGTGGTGGTGGGAGCCGTGGGGCTCACGCTGTTCATGATGTGTCTCGAGCTGCTGGTCGCATTTCTACAGGCATATATCTTTGCGCTGCTCACGTCCGTTTTTATCGGGTTGATGCGGCATGAACATTAGACCGACACTTCACTAGAGGACGACATGCACAACCTGCTTATGCTGCTTCAGGACCCTGCCGCCGAAGCGGCGCTCAACAACAACGCGCTGCTGGGCGCGGGCATCGGGATGGGGCTCGCCATCATCGGGGCGGGGCTCGGCATCGGCCGCATCGGCGGCCAGGCGGTCGAGGCGATCGCGCGGCAGCCCGAAGCGGCGGCCGACATCCGCGGTGCCATGATCCTGACGGCGGCGCTCGTCGAGGGCGCGACGCTGGCGGCGCTCGTCTTCGCCCTGCTGTTCAAGCTGGCATAATGCTGGGCTTACTCCAGGAAGCGGCGCACGAAGCCGCAGGCGGCGGCCCGTTCAGTATCAACCCCGGGTTGATCATCTGGACGCTCGTCGTTTTCGGCATCCTGATGGCGCTGCTGTGGCGGCTCGCCTGGCCGGCGATCCTCAAGTCGGTGGAAGAACGCGAACGCCGCATCCAGAAGCAGCTCGAGGATGCGGAGCGGGCCAATGCCGCCGCGCAGCAGCTCCTCGAGGAGCACAAGAAGACGATCGCCGGGGCGCGCAGCGAGGCGCAGGAGATGATCGCCAAAGGCAAGGCCGTGGCGCAGAAGGAGCGGGAGCTGCTGCTCGCCAAGGCGCGCGAGGAGTACGAGGCGCTCCTGGCGCGGGCCCGCAAGGACATCGACGCCGAGCGGGAGAAGGCGATCGTCGCGCTCAGGCGTGAGGCGGTGGAGCTGTCGATCGCCGCCGCGGCCAAGGTGATCGATGCCAATCTCGACACCGAAGCGAACCGGCGGCTCGTGACCGATTACCTAGCGACGCTCGACAAAGAGGCCAAGCATTGAAATCGGTCACGGTCGCGCGCAACTACGCCGAGGCGCTCTTTGCCGCGGGTGATTCGTTCGGCGAGTTGATGGACGCCGTCGCCGGGGCGGTCGGCGCCGACACGCGCATCGAGGCGATGCTGGCGTCGCCGCGGGTGTCGAAAGGGGCCAAGGCGCGGATTCTCGAGCGAGCCCTGAAAGGGGAGGCGCCGATCGAGTTCGTGCGGTTTCTGCAGGCGGTGGTACGGCGCGGCCGTCAGGGGTTGTTCGGGGAGATCGCGCAGGAGTACATGGTCCTGCTCGATAAGAAGCTCAACCGGGTGCACGCGGGCGTGACGTTGGCGCGCGAGCCCGACGCGCGGACGGAGAAAGAGATCATCACGCGGCTCACCAAGGCGCTGGGGCGCGAGGTGCGGGCCTATTTCCGCACCGATCGCAACATCGTGGGCGGCGTGGTGGTGCGGGTCGGGGACCGGATCCTCGACGGTTCGGTGCGGCGCCGGCTGATGGCGTTGAAGCGGAGGATGCTCACCGGGGAGTAGATGGCGTTTCGTACCGATTTGTTGCGCCCACGCAACAGACTCCAAAAGACAGTGCAGCATTTTCGCCCCTCGTTGCAGCAAAAACACCCTAAAAAACGATGTTCGTCAGTAGCAGAATCAGGGTACACGCCAACCGCGAGTTCCGTTTATGTCGCCGTGCTCGTGTGTCCCAGCCCTCGTCGTGGCCCTCCTCTCAATCGGCCTCGCGCGTCAAGTCAGTGCCCAGGTTACGCCACTGTGCCCCAGTTGCCTGGGCGGGGTCGTGGTCACGCCCGACAGCGGGACCAACACGAGACCAGCCAACGGCGGCCCGTTCACCCTCGTGTTTAACGTGCACAACACCAGCACCAGCTCGAAGACCTTCGCGCTCACGTGCAGCACCATAGGCGGCCTGAGCTGCGTGTCCGTCAGCCCTTCCTCTGTCACATTGCTTCCGGACCGCGACAGGAATGTCAACGTCTCGTTCAATACGGGGACTTCGAGTTGATTTCGGCACCTGGAAGAGCTTCGGATACGACGCCAACGGATCCCTAACCGGAGACGACCGACGAGTCTACCAATACAACAGCGTGGGTCAGCTTACCGCCTTGGGTGATGGAATCACGTCCAGCCCCTGCCGATATGACGCGATGGGGAGGCGCGTCCTTCGCTGCCCAGGAGTTGGCGGACCCTTCCCTCCGGAGATTTGGGCCGGATACGATGGAGAGAACCTGATTCGGTTCAAGGACCAGGCAGCGACGCAGCCTGTCTGGCGTTTCGTTCACGGACCTGGCCTCGATGATCCCCTCGTTGCCCTCAAGCGGGACATTGGAACACAGAACTATGCCAAGTATTACTACCTAAGTGACGGCCAGGGCCGCGAGTATGCGTTTACCGACGCCCAAGGGTACGACCAAACGCCAGATGTCGCCTATTGGCAGAACGGCGGGAACCAATCAGGAGCTGTCTCGAGGGCTACAGGGTTTGACAACCAACGCGCCACATCGGGGACTGCCCCGGACATCAGTTTCTATCGGAACCGCTACTACGATCAGAAGACAGGGCGGTGGACGCAGGAAGACCCGATCGGAATCGCGGGCGGCACGAACCTATATCTATACGCCGGGAACAACCCGGCCACGTTCATGGATCCTTTCGGGTTGAACACCGATACCCTCGAGGTCTTTGGTTCCAACCTTGCCGACGCCCTCAAGGAATTGGCGGACAAGTATCCCGAAGTTGCTGCGGCGCTAGATAGGCTTCACAAATCAACCAAGCGATTCGTGATGATAGGCGTGGATGAGTTCGCAGCGTTGAGCCGGCTTCGGGGATTCGAGGGATTTACGGTCGATCGGTCTCAGCACGCCGTGGTGCTGGAACTCGAGGAATTCGCGCCCGGAGCGAGTGGCTACGCACTGGTTTCCGCCGAGAGGGCCAGGCAAGGCTCCGGTCGGCCAACCGGCGTTATAGGGTTCCACGAGTCAATACATTTGCTCGGCATCGCCTTGCGCGGACGAGCGACACGCCACGAAGACTGCCGCGCTTGGCTTCCGGAAGTTAGAGTTGCAAGAGGAGAAGGTACTCGCGTTGATGTCAGTGTCGCACGGGCATGCGGCTTCTGAGCGTCGTCGGAACCGGTGTGAAACGTTGTGACCTCGATGGAGGAACGCATGTTGCGAGCGCTGCGTATCGCCCCACGAATCGTCGTCGCGGCGTGCCTACACGCGGGGTGCGTACCTCAGGACGGGCCCCCCAACGACCGCCAGGCAGCAGCCATGGCGGCGATTCAAGCACTGCCCCTGGATTCCTTGTGCCGTGATTTCGGGCCAGAATGCTCCAGGGTCAGCGTGGACCGTCGGGTGCGAACGAGTCGGGACTGGTGGCCGCAATTACAGGACACCTCAGTCGCATACACGCTCCCCACTCAACTGTCACCAGGCGGAGACGGGGGTAGGCCGGCCATTCGCGTCACAGAACTGCCTTTTGACTATGGCAGCGCTTCCGCTGAGGTTCGCATCTGGTTACTTGAGGTGGACAAAGCGTCAGGCGAAGCCGACGGCCGACGTGAATTCAGCGCAGTCATCTTTCGGCCTGGCACCTTTGTACCAGTAGTGGCGATCGTGTCTGTTCGGAGACAAGCGCACGGTTGGCAAGTCATCGCGCTGTCGTTTGCCGAGGGCTAACTATTTGGGTAAGTCGGCGGCTCATGGCCAGGGATCCTCGAACCCGACGCAACACCCTCTCAACTACGGCAAGCCAAGCGAGCATGGTTGAAAGTCGTTGAGTCGTCGCGATACCGGCTGAACTGACAGCGTTCGCACAGCACTTGGGCTGGCGTTGGAGCTTTGCGCCACAGAGCCGTGCTACAGCCGATACCGCAGCCCCAACGTCACTCCGTACCGCCACGTAGGCCGCAGCTCGTACTCCGCCGGCAGATCCCCCTCCTCGAACCACGACTTCGACATCGCCCCTTCGACTCTTATCGCGCCCGAGAACCGTCCCGCCACCGGCCATTCGTAGGCCAGCGCGCCGAGCGCGCTGAATCGCGAGCGCATGTCGTCGCCGAACTTCCACAGGTGGAGGGCGGGCCCCAGTTCCGCTCGTACCACTCCGCTCGGCCCGATCCCTCCCACCCGGACGGCCACCAGTGTGGCCACTTCAATCAACTCCCCAGCTGTCCTGTCCGTGACCGTGAGACCCTGTCCGGCGCCGCTTAATCCTGGCTTTCCGTAGGAACCCTTCAAGCCGACGCCGAGACGTCCCATGCGTCGCTCCAGTCGCAGGCCGATCGTCGTCGCGTCGCCCGGACGCCACTGTTCTGGTGCTCCGGTGTTCGCTGTGTCGCGGGCCGACCCGCCGAAACGAGCCGTTCCCAGCTCCAGACCCACGCTCCATTGGGCTACGGCAGTCGCCAACGGGATGGCCACGAGAGACGCGACGACGATCAGTGTGCGCATGGAGTTCTCGGGAGACTCGTCAGTTCAAGACCAGGTTGATCCAGCCATTGGTGATGTTGCTCTCGCCCTTCACGAACCAGTTGAACCCCGGGTAGAACTGCCCGACGATCACGTCCTCCACCGCGTTTCCCACCAGCTCGTCATTGCTCTTGAAGAACGACGCCAGCGCCTGCCAGACGTTGTACGCGGCTTTGGCGAACTTGTAGATCCGATTGCCGGTGGTGCTCGAGTCGTTCCCCGTCGTCATGAGTTTGTACGCACTGTCGACGACGGCGACGAGCCGCTGGAATCGATCGGGATCGGTCTTGATGACGCACGGCGTGTCGTCGTCTTCCACCACGAAGACGCGGACATTCTGACCCGGATGCGCCACGTTGTATTGATCGAGCTGCTGCTTGGAGAAGAGCAGCACGCTCCCCGCCCAGTCGAGCTCGTCCTGATTGAAGGAGTACGGCCCGTACTGGCGTTCGCCGGCG
>Ga0209382_10010556_pt1 | contig 11499 bp, 12 predicted proteins | sample SoiMetdeltSBSDD5_FD_187599 | JGI IMG/M metagenome (GOLD analysis project Ga0209382, IMG submission 187599) | Bulk soil microbial communities from a Populus tree surrounding site in Tennessee, USA - Soil MetaG P. deltoides SBSDD5 (SPAdes) (version 2) | ecosystem: Environmental > Terrestrial >...
GCGGGCGTCGCTGAAGTCGTCGGGCTCGCGCTCGGCCGGCCGCGCCAGCCGCCGCAGCGCCGCGTCGGTCGCGGTGGCGACCAACGGGCCGAGCAACATCGTCAGCGCAGCGATGGCGGTCAGCATGCTGAGCTGGCGCTGATCGAGCACGCTGAGCGCTGCGCCGAGCGGAAGCAGTACGAAGGCGAACTCGCCGGCCGCCGTGAGCACCGACCCGGCGCGCAGCGCGTCGCCTCGCCGCACGCAGGTGGCGCGGAACAGGAGCCAGACGATTGCCGCCTTGAGCACGGTGATCACGATGGCGGCGAGGAGGATCAGCCAGAAATGGGCGCGCACCACGCGCATGTCGATGCTCATGCCGATGCCCATGAAGAACAGCGCCAGCAGGAGGCCGCGGAACGGCTCGATGTCGGCTTCGAGCTCATGGCGGTAGTTCGATTCGGCGAGCAGCACGCCGGCCAGGAACGCGCCGAGCGCCATCGACATGCCGACCGCCTCCATGGTCAGGGCGGCGCCGAGCACCACCAGGAGCGCGGCCGCCGTCATCACCTCGCGCGAGCCGGTCTGCGCCAGCAGGCGGAAGAATGGATTGAGCAGATAGCGGCCGGCGACGACGATGAGCGCGATCGCGCCGGCAATCCAGCCGACGGCGCGCAGCCCGTCGGCGAAGCTCGTCGGCGCGCTCTCGCTGCCCTGGCCGAGCAGCGGCAGTGCGGTGAGCAGCGGCACCACGGCGAGATCCTGGAACAGCAGGATGGCGAAGGCGCGCTGGCCATAGTCCTGCTGGAGTTGGCCGCGCTCCTCCAGGATCTGCAGCGCGATCGCGGTCGCCGACATCGCCAGCGCGAGCCCGGCGACGATGGCGCCGCGCCAGCCGATCAAGCCCAGGACATAGACGAGGCCGCCGATCGCGCCCGCGGTCAGCGTCAATTGGGCGGCGCCGAGCCCGAATATGGTGCGACGCATGGCGATGAGCCGGCCGAGCTCGAGCTCGAGCCCGATCAGGAACAGCAGCATGACCACGCCCAGCTCGGCGACCGGAATGATGCTTTCCGGGGTCCCGAATACCGCCAGTCCATAGGGACCGATGACGATGCCGGCGACCAGATAGGCGACGATGGCGGAGAGCCCGAGCCGGCGCGCGATCGGTACGCTCGCCACCGCCGCGACCAGCAGGACCAGTGCGAGCGTGAGGAAGCCGAATTCGCCGTGTTGCTGATGCATGGTGGATTCCGAGGTGTGATATCGCCGGGCCGTCCCCGGGGTCGGCAGGCCGCTCGCCTCTCCGCACCGGCTTCTCTAACATGGATCGCGCGCCGGGCGGCGCGCGAAAGGCCGAAGGATGAGGCGCAGTCGATTCGGGCAAGGCATCGGTTTGTTGATCGCGCTTGCCGCATCCGCGGCGCCTGCCCGCGCGCAAGTCGGCTTCGACCGGCCGGGCGGCGACTATACGAGTTTTCCGATGCGGTACGGCGACCCGGCGCAGTGCGCACTGCGCTGCGAGCGCGATGCGCGCTGCCGCGCCTGGGCGTTCTCCTATCCGCTCACCGAGAGCACGACCGCCGTGTGCTGGCTCAAGTCCCGGGTGCCGACGCGGGTCGCAGCAGCGTGCTGCGTGTCGGGGGTGCGCGGAACCGGCGTGATCGAGCCGCCCAGCGGACCGGTCGAGTTCGGGATCGACCGCTTCGGCGGCGACTACCGCAACTTCGACCTGCCGGCCGACGCCAGCGCGAAGGCCTGCCAGGCCGCCTGCGACGCCGAGGAAGGTTGCCGGGCCTGGACCTATGTACGGCCGGGCTATGTCGGCCCGGCGCCGGTCTGTTACCTCAAGAACCACATCACCCGCCCAGTGCGTAAAGCCTGCTGCATCTCGGGCGTGGTAAGGTGATCGCGGGAAGTTGATTGGGGTGCCGGGCAAGCTTGCTCGACGATGGCGTTGCAAGGTGGGAGGGAGATGAAAACCCGTTCGGAGGCATCGATGATCAGAGCCGTCTTATTCCTCGCGTCCCTCGTGCTGCTCAGCGGCGCCGCCTTGGCGCATCACGGCTGGGGCAGCTACGACGCCGTCAAGCCGATCACCGTCGTGGGTCCGATCGTGACCTCCAAGTTCGAGAACCCGCATGCCACGATCACGGTGCGGGCCACCGACAAGGTCTGGACCGTGACGCTCGCGCCGACCTCGCGCATGAGCAGTCGCGGAGCGACCGACAAGGTGATCGCGGTCGGCAACAACGTCTCGGCCTACGGCTACCCGTCGACGGTCGAAAAGGATGAGTTGCGCGCCGAGCGGATCACGGTCGACGGCAAGACCTACGAGATGCGTTGATGACCGATCAGGCGCCGGCGATCTTCATCGCGCTGGAGGAATCGGGCTTCGCCGCGGCGATCCGCCAATCGCTGTGGCTCTACCCGGCGGCGAATGTCGGGCACATCGTCGCGCTGGTGTTCTTCGCCGGCGCGGTGGCGGTGATCGACGTGCGGCTGCTCGGCGGCTTGGCGGCGACCGCGCCGGGCCGCCTGATCGCGCGGGCGCGCTGGTTTGCGATCGTGGCGCTCTTAGGCATGGCGGTCACCGGCTTCATGCTGTTCTCGGCCGAGGCCAGCCACGTCGCGCTCAATCCGGTGTTCCAGCTCAAGGTCGCGTTGATCGGCGCCGGCCTCATCAACGTGGCGCTCTACGAGTTCGGCGCGAAATCCGCGGTCGCCGATCTGCCGCCGGGCGCCGCCATTCCGGCACGCGCGCGCATGGTCGGCGTCGTTTCGCTGCTGATCTGGGTCGCGGTCGCCGCCTGCGGGCGCAGCATCGCGTATTTCTAGCGTCGTTCAGATGCCGGTGAACAGGAGGTCGATCGCTGCAATGATCGAATACCTCTCGGCCTCCATCGATCCAACAATTTGACCCAGCGTTCGACGATCGACTGCGGCAAGTTCTTCAACTATGACCCGATACGATTGGCGATTGAAGGTAGCCGTCGGATGCAGCCTATCAAGCTCGGGCAATGCTGATACTTGTGTCAGCGGCGCAACGACAACCGTGATCAAGCCATCGATGCGATCATGCTGGAGAACCACCACGAAGGGATAACGCGATCGAGTGCGTTGATTGAGGTTTTCGGCAATGTCGAACTGTTGCACGAAATTGCGTCAAAAAGTTCGGGCACCGTCTGAGAAGACGAACCCGTCCTGCTCGATTATTCGGTTATAGGCTTCGATCGCACTCCGATTCTCTTCGCGCCAAGCGCGCGCCCGCGCGGCGCGCTCCTCGGCATGAAGCGTTGGGAGCTTGCGATGAAGTGCTTCCAGTAAGACGGCAGAGAGATCGAGGCCGGCAGCTTGGGCAGCTGCAATGGCCTCGCTGTCGAGCTCCAACGCCACCTTTTCACGCTTGCCCATCACCGACCCCATTTTTCGGAGTAGCGACAGCCTGTAGCATAGGTCGCAAACCCGTGCTCGTCACCCCGTCCCACCAACCGTGATGCGTTCCATGCGCAGGGTGGGCTGCCCGACGCCGACGGGGACATTCTGGCCGTTCTTGCCGCAGGTGCCGATACCGGTGTCGAGCGCGAGGTCGTTGCCGATCATGCTCACGCGGTTGAGGTCGGTCGGACCATTGCCGATCAGCATCGCGCCCTTGAGCGGCCGCCCGAGCTTGCCGTCCTCGATCTTGTAGGCCTCGGTGACCTGGAACACGTATTTGCCCGACGTGATGTCGACCTGGCCGCCGCCGAAGTTCACCGCATGGATGCCGTTCTTGACCGAGGCGATGATCTCGCCCGGGTCGCGGTCGCCGGCGAGCATGTAGGTGTTGGTCATGCGCGGCATCGGCACATGCGCGTAGGTCTGGCGCCGGCCGTTGCCGGTCGGCTGCATGCCCATGAGGCGGGCGTTCTGCCGGTCCTGCATGTAGCCGACCAGCACGCCGTCCTCGATCAGCACGGTGCGGCTGGTCGGCGTGCCTTCGTCGTCGATCGAGAGCGAGCCGCGCCGCGCCATCATGGTGCCGTCGTCGACCACGGTGACGCCCTTGGAGGCGACCCGTTGTCCCATCAGGCCGGCGAAGGCCGAGGTCTTCTTGCGGTTGAAGTCGCCTTCGAGCCCATGGCCCACCGCCTCGTGCAGCATCACGCCCGGCCAGCCGCACCCGAGCACCACGTCCATCTCGCCGGCCGGCGCGGGCACCGCCTCGAGATTGATCAGCGCCTGGCGCACGGCATCGTCTGCCGCGCCTTGCCAGGCCTTGGTCTCGAGGAAGCGCGCGAAACCTTCGCGCCCACCATAGCCATGGCTGCCGGATTCCTGGCGGTCGCCGTCGCCGGCGACGATGGAGACGTTGACCCGCACCAGCGGGCGCACGTCGCGATAGCTCTCGCCGTCGGCGCGCAGGATCTCGACCACCTGCCAGCTGGCGCCGAGCGAGACCGAAACCTGCCGCACGCGCGGGTCCTTGGCCCGCGCATAGGCGTCGATGGTCTCCAACAGCCGCACCTTGGTGTCGAAGGCGGGTGCGCCGAGCGGATTGTCGTCGCCGTAGAGGCGGACATTGCTGCGCGCCGGCGGCGCCGCGTAGTGACCGGAATGGCCTGCCTTGACGGCGCGAACGGCGTCCGCCGCGCGCGCCAGCGCCGGCTCCGAGAGGTCGGAGGAGTGGGCGTAGCCGACCGCTTCGTCCTTGACCGCGCGCAGCCCGAAGCCCTGGTCGGTATTGTAGGTCGCCTGCTTGAGCCGTCCGTTGTCGAACAGCAGCATCTCGGACTGGGCGTATTCGAGGTAAAGCTCGCCGTCGTCGGCGCCTTCGAGGCCGCGGACGAGGTGTCGGCGCGCATCGTCCCGGTCGAAACCGGCACGGTCGAGAAGCGACATGGTCGGTGAGGTCATGATCGGATCCGATTGAAGCGGTTTCCCTGCAACATAGTCACTCTCGCCGCAACTTGCGAGGCTGCCACGACCGCAAGCGCGGCAAATGGCCGAAATCGCACACAGCCGGTTCCTGCGTGCGCGAGGGCCGCCGTCACCGGTTCGCGCAGTCGCTCGGCGCACGCGCTCCGGCGAACCGCTGCTCGAGCCACGCCACCGCTTCCTGGGCGCTGGCGCGCGCCGCCGCATTGTGGGTTATTCCGGGCAGTTTCACGTAGCGCACCGGCGTGCCGCGCCGGCACAGGCGGTCCGCGTAGCGGTCGGTGACGGCAGGCGGCACCTCGTTGTCGGCGGTGCCCTGCGCGATGAAGACGGCGGCGCCGGCGGGCGCGCCGCCGGGCGTGTTGCGGGCGATGATCCAGCGCCACGGCTCGGTACGGGTCGGATCGGCGATCAAGAACCGGTGCCGCAGCGGAAATTCGTCGACCACGACGTCGATGAGATCGAGGAAGGTCTCGTCGCAGTTCTCGGCCGTGCGCCGCAGCGCCCCGATCTCTCCCGGCGCCACCAGCTTGGCGAGCGGCGCCTTGAACACCTGCGACCACGACCAAAGCGCCATGGCGGTGAACACCTTGCCCTTGAAGGTCGACAGGTCGTCCTCGAACAAGGCCGCCAGCAAGGTTGCCGGCGCAGCCGTGGCGATGCCGGCGAGGCTGAGCTCCGGCGCGTAGGCGCGCGCCAGCTGGCCGGTGAACAGCGCGGCGTGACCGCCCTGGGAATGGCCCCAGACGGCGAATCTTGCCCCGGCCCTGCTGTCCGGGAGTGCCCGCGCCGCGCGCACCGAATCGAGCACCGCGCCCGCCTCGCTGACGCCTATCATGTAGGGATGCGGGCCGGCGGTCCCCAGGCCGGGATAGTCGGTGGCCGTGACCACGTAGCCGCGCGCCAGCATTTCGGCGAGCCCGGGAATGAGCGCGAGCACGTTCGGGCGCAACGAGGGCGCGCAGCGCGGCATGATGCCGGTGGTCCCGTGTGCCCAGGCCACCACGTTGCGTCCTTCGCTCGACGCCGGCCGCTCGGGCACCACCGCCACGCCGGAGACCGCGATCGGCTCGTTCGCCAGCCCGCGCGAGCGGTAGAGGATGCGATACGCCGCCGCACCGGGCGGAGCGCCTGCCAGCGGCTCGGCGCGGATCAGGGATCCGGGCGCGCCCGGCAGCTCGGAGGGTTCGACCTGGTAGAACGCCGTTTGGCTCGCAGCCTCGAAGCTTCCGGCGACAAGCAAAGCTGCGATCGCGGCTACGAACGCGCGCGGGCGCATCCGGCGACTCCTCGCGGCTTGTGAAACGGGGCGTCGGCCTCAGCCGGGCAGGGGCGCCCTACGGCAGCTTGTCGTAACCCTCGCCGAACCCCTTCAGGCTCATCGGGAAGCCGATGCCCTCTTCGGGGGTCTGGAAGATGATGAAGGTCGCGGTCTGGCCGGTGCGCAGCTGCTTCACCAGGGTCTCGTCCATCACCACCTCGGCGACGCAGCCGTTCGGCAGGCAGCGCACGAAGCCGGCGCGGCCGACGTCGGTCTGGTCGATCTTCAGGCCCAGGCCGGACGGCAGCAGCACCCCCATGGGCGCCACCACGCGCATCAGCCGGCTCTTTTGGTCGGCGGTCTTGAGCACGATCACGGTGAGGCCGACATTGGCCCGGTCCTCCGCGGTCACGCTCTGAATCAGCGCGCATTGCTCGCCCTGCGCCCCGGGCGGCGTGTCGCAGCGCACCTGCCAGTCGTTGTGCACCGACTTGACGGCGCCCTGAGCCATGCCGGGCCTGACGGTGCCGGTCACAGCCGCAAATGCCATGGCGGCGACCGCCGCCAGCGATCTCACCCTATGACGGCGCAATTCCGGGCTGAATGACCCCATGATCCCCATGCCTCGCATCGTCTCAACCGCCCCACTGCCCAAACCCCGGTCGAATCAAGCCCCTGAGACCATGGTCGGACCGACGCGTCAACGATTAGTAAAGCGGGGCATTGTGGCCGAGAAAGGGTCGAAATTCCGGCTTTTCGTCGGCTCGATTTACTGGCCTTTGGTCGCATGGGAGACATGGAGGGGTGCATTGCGATGGGGCCGGAATTATGGTTTTGAGAGGCAGGGATTCCCCCTGAGGCCCCTGCCGCACGCTTTGCCAAGCCGGCCGCCAGGCCGACGCAGCGGGCGGGGCCCGCGGCCGCGGCCTGCGGAGTGCCGTGCGGCAGGCCCGTCAGAGCCTCATCTCGTCGAAGGAGCGACACCGACGATGCTCGTGTTCAAGCGGTTGACCCCATTGGCGGTGGCGATCGTTGCAGTCTTGGCCGGTGGCGAGGCGGCGCTGGCCGAGTTCGGGCAGCCGGTCCCTTGGCAGCTCGGCCTGCAGCAGTCGGTCACCCCGGTGATGGATTTCATCATCTGGTTCCACGACTACCTGCTTTGGTGGATCTCGGGGATCACAGCCTTCGTGCTGATCCTGCTGGTCATCGTGATGGTGCGCTTCAACGCCCGTGCCAATCCGATCCCATCGCGCACCACCCACAACACCCTGATCGAGATCTTGTGGACGGTCGTCCCGATCGTGATCCTGATGTTCATCGCCGTACCCTCGTTCAAGCTGTTGTTCCTCCAGATCCGAGACATCCCGCCGATCGACCTCACGGTAAAGGCCACCGGCAAGCAGTGGTACTGGACCTACAGCTATCCGGACCACGGCAAGTTCGAATTCGATTCGCTCCTGGTCCGCGACCAGGCGCAGCTCAAGCCCGATCAGCCGCGGCTCCTTGGCGTCGACAACGAAATGGTGGTGCCGGTCAACAAGGTCGTGCGCGTGCTGACCACCGGCGCCGAGGTGATCCATGCCTTCGCGGTGCCGTCGTTCGGCATCAAGATCGACTCGATCCCCGGCCGCATCAACGAGACCTGGTTCAAGGCGACCCGCGAAGGCATCTATTACGGCCAATGCTCGGAGCTGTGCGGCAAGGACCACGCCTTCATGCCGATCGCGGTGCGCGTGGTGAACGAGCAGGCATTCGCCGCCTGGGTCGAGGAGGCGAAGAGGAAATTCGCCCGCGAGGACACCGGCCCGCCGACCAACGTGGCGGCGGCCCAACCGACGGCGGCCCGTTGATGGCGCTCGACGGCGCGCGGGCGGCGAGAACACGTTCGAAGGACTGAAGATCATGGCTACCACGGCGAAAGCACACGGCGCAGGCGCGGCCCACGACGAGCACGCTCAGCCCTACGGCTGGCGGCGCTACCTCTATTCGACCAATCACAAGGACATCGGCACGATGTACCTTGTGTTCGCCCTCATGGGCGGATTGATCGGCGGCACGTTGTCGATCGGCATGCGGCTCGAGCTCATGGAGCCGGGCATGCAGATCTTCCATGACTCCCACATGTTCAACGTGTTCACCACCGCGCACGGCCTGATCATGATCTTCTTCATGGTGATGCCGGCGATGATCGGCGGGTTCGGCAACTGGATGGTGCCGTTGATGATCGGCGCGCCCGACATGGCGTTCCCGCGCATGAACAACATCTCGTTCTGGCTGCTGCCGGCCTCGTTCGCGCTGCTGATCATCTCGCTGTTCGTCGAAGGCGAGCCCGGCGCTCCCGGCGTCGGCGCCGGATGGACGATCTATGCGCCGCTGTCGACCTCGGGGCATCCGGGACCGGCGGTCGACTTCGCCATCCTGTCGCTGCATCTCGCCGGCGCCTCGTCGATCCTCGGCGCAATCAACTTCATCACCACCATCTTCAACATGCGCGCGCCCGGCATGACCTTGCACAAGATGCCGCTGTTCGTGTGGTCGCAATTGGTGACGGTGTTCCTGCTGCTGTTGTCGATGCCGGTGCTGGCGGGCGCCATCACCATGCTGCTCACCGACCGCAATTTCGGGACCACCTTCTTCACCGCCGACGGCGGCGGCGATCCCGTGCTGTTCCAGCACCTGTTCTGGTTCTTCGGCCACCCGGAGGTCTACATCCTGATCGTTCCGGGCTTCGGCATGATCAGCCAGGTCATCGCCACGTTTTCGAAGAAGCCGGTGTTCGGCTATCTCGGCATGGCCTATGCGATGGTCGCGATCGGCGGCATCGGCTTCGTGGTGTGGGCGCACCACATGTACACGGTCGGCATGTCGACCGCCGCCCAGGCCTATTTCGTGGTCGCCACCATGGTGATCGCGGTGCCCACGGGCGTGAAGATCTTCTCCTGGATCGCCACCATGTGGGGCGGCTCGATGGAGTTCAAGACGCCGATGCTATGGGCGATCGGCTTCATCTTCCTGTTCACGGTCGGCGGCGTCACCGGCGTGGTGCTCGCCAATGCCGGCGTCGACCGCTCGCTGCAGGACACCTATTACGTGGTGGCGCATTTCCACTACGTGCTCTCGCTCGGCGCCGTCTTCACCATCTTCGCCGGCTGGTACTACTGGTTCCCGAAGATGACCGGGTACATGTACTCGGAGACGATCGGCAAGTGGCACTTCTGGCTGACCTTCATCGGCGTCAACGTGGTGTTCTTCCCGCAACACTTCCTCGGGCTCGCCGGCATGCCGCGCCGTATCGCCGACTATCCGGATGCGTTCGCCGGATGGAACATGGTCTCGTCGCTCGGCTCGTACGTCTCGGCGCTCGGCACGTTGGTGTTCTTCTTCGGCGTGATCTATGCGTTCACGCGCAAGGAGAGGGCGGCCGACAATCCGTGGGGCGCCGGCGCCACTACGCTCGAATGGACGCTGCCGTCGCCGCCGCCGTTCCATCAGTACAACGAGCTGCCGCTCATCAAGTGAGCAACGGGACGATGTCGCTGGTCAGCGAAGGCGCGCAATTCTCCGGTCCGGTACGGACCCAGGCGGTTTTACCGCGGCTCGAGCCGAGCATCGCCGGGGTCGGCGACTACCTCGCGCTGATGAAGCCGCGGGTGATGTCGCTCGTCGTGTTCACCGCGCTGGTCGGGCTGGTGGTTGCGCCCGTGTACGTTCATCCGGTGATCGGATTTGCCGCGCTCGTCTGCATCGCGGCCGGCGCCGGTGCCGCCGGCGCTCTCAATATGTGGTACGAGGCCGACATCGACGCGGTGATGACGCGCACCGCCGGCCGGCCGATTCCCCGTGGCCGCATCGCGCCCGGCGAAGCGCTCGGCTTCGGCATGACGCTCGCCGGCTTCGCGGTGCTCGTGATGGGCGTGCTGGTCAGCTGGGTCGCCGCGGCGCTGCTCGCCTTCACCATCTTCTTCTACGCGGTCGTCTACACGATGTGGCTCAAGCGCTCGACGCCGCAGAATATCGTGATCGGCGGCGCCGCCGGGGCGTTGCCTCCGGTCATCGGCTGGGCGGCGGCGACCGGAAGCGTCGGTGTCGAGCCGATCCTGCTTTTCCTCATCGTTTTCGTCTGGACGCCGCCGCATTTCTGGGCGCTGTCGCTCGCCTACGCCGACGACTACGCCCGCGCCCGCGTGCCCATGCTGCCGGTGGTCGCTGGCTCGGCGGAGACGCGCCGACAGATCCTGATCTATTCGATCCTGCTGGCGCCGGTCGGCGCCGCGCCGTGGCTCCTGGGCTACGCCGGTGCGGTGTACGGCATGACCGCGCTGGTGGCGGGGACGCTGATGGTCGCGTTCGCCTGGCGGCTGCGCCGCGAACGCGACGGCGCCCGGACCATGCAATTGGCGCGGCAATTGTTCGCCTTCTCGATTCTGTACCTTTTCGTGCTCTTCGCCGTCCTGCTGATCGAGAGTGGGCTCGTCGGTCGCGGGGCGGGGTGAGTGTAAGGCAAGACGTGAGAGCACAAGGCAAGACATGGACGAAAAGTCCGAACCGAAGACCGGCATCGTGCTCACCGAGGAGCAGAAGCGCAGCCGCCGCGCGCGGTCGATCGCGCTCGCGCTCGCCCTGGGCGCGCTGGTGGTGCTGTTCTACATCGTCACGCTGGTGAAGGGCCCGGCGGTATTGAATCGCCCGTTGTGACCGAACCGAACGCCATGAACCCCATCCGCACACCGTCAGCCCGCCGCCGCGACGTCCTGGTCGCGGCCGCGTGCGGCGCGTTCGTCGCCGTGATGGTGGGCGCCGCCTATGCGGCGGTGCCGCTCTACGACTGGTTCTGCCGCACCACCGGTTTCGCCGGCACGCCGCTGGTGGCAAGCGCCGCCCCCGGCCGCGTGCTCGATCGCAAGATCACGGTGCGCTTCGACGCCAACGTGCTGGGCGGCCTGCCATGGCGGTTCGAGCCCGAGCAGAACTCGGTCGAGGTTCGCATCGGCGACGTCGTCACGGTCAACTATCTGGTGGTCAACGAGTCGGCGCGCGAGACCGTGGGCATTGCTTCGTATAACGTGTCGCCGCCGACCGTCGGCGCCTATTTCTCCAAGATCAACTGCTTCTGCTTCACCGATCAACGGCTCAAGGGTGGCGAGAAGCGCGAGATGGCGGTGGTGTTCTTCGTCGATCCCGAACTGGTGAAGGATTCCGAGCAGGATGGCCTCAACGCCATCACGCTGTCCTATACCATGTACCCGGTGCGCAAGCCTGAGCCGCCGCGCGCCGAAGGCGCGCCGACCGCCGGACGAAGCTGACACGGACGGGGGCGGCTGCTCCCTGCAAGAGAACGGAGA
>Ga0209382_10010562_pt1 | contig 11495 bp, 7 predicted proteins | sample SoiMetdeltSBSDD5_FD_187599 | JGI IMG/M metagenome (GOLD analysis project Ga0209382, IMG submission 187599) | Bulk soil microbial communities from a Populus tree surrounding site in Tennessee, USA - Soil MetaG P. deltoides SBSDD5 (SPAdes) (version 2) | ecosystem: Environmental > Terrestrial >...
GACGAGCTTTTGCGCATTCACGTGATCCCCCGAGATCCCGTAAACGATCTGGAACTGGCGCGCGCGGGGCTGCCGCAGCCTTCCTTCTTTCTCCTGCGTCCCGACGGCCATATCGGCCTCCGTGGGGTGCGTCCTGACGCCAATGCTATCGAGTATTATGTCTCGGAGAAACTACGTTTAACAAAGATGACGGCTGCTCGGGTAAAGCACGTCGCGTAGCCAGCTGAATAACGACGATGCCTGTCTACCAAGAGTTCCTTTATCCACTCGGCCGAGGCGTTACAGCGCTGGTGGTTATGGCCACCGAACATGAATACGGCGCGCACCTCAAACAGCTCGGCATCAAGCCGCTGATCACCGGCGTCGGGCCGGTACAGGCTGCCATCGAACTCACGCATGCTTTAGTACAACTGATCGATACGCAGCCGTCGTGCAGACCGGACGTGATCATCAATCTCGGATCGGCTGGCAGCGCAACGCTGGAGCAGGGTGCGGTCTATCGAGTGGCGCGTTCGCATTATCGGGATATGGATGCCAGCGCAATCGGCTTTGCCAGGGGCCAAACTCCCTTCAGCCCTCATCCAGCGACGATCGAGGCTGCGCCGATCATGCCGGACTTTCCTTGCGCTTCATGTAGCAGCGGGGCGAACGTGGTCAGCTATCACGGCATAACCGGCGCCGACCTAGCGGATATGGAATATTCCGCACTAAACGAGGTTGCGATGAGATTCGGCATTGCGCTGATTGGCTTCAAGGGGATCAGCGACGGCGAAAAGCCACTCATCGGCGAACTCGTGCAGTGGACAGAATTGCTTCCTGTCATCGACAGGAATCTCGCAGTAGCGATCGCAAGTCTGCAGACACGGATTGCGCAGGGCGAGATCAATAAAGATGATTTGACGAAGATGCCGTCGCACTGGAGGCCCGAACACGCAACTTTGGGACGTCGGACGTCGCGCTCGACGAGAGCGCACCGGTCAAGCGGAAACCGTTGACGACGAATGCCGCTTGCGTCCCGGCCCGGATGGCGTAGCCGAATCCACGCGCTGCATTCCCGCGTTAGGATCGCCTCGTTCTCGCGTAGGTTCGATGTGCTGTCGGTGGGCGAAGCGGACGTCCGCCGGCCCGCGTGGCTGAACGTGGTGACTGGCTGCACCGAAGCCTAAGCGCCGCCCAATCAGGACTCGATCTTTAATTGTTGATCGCCCGGAGCGGATGCCCAGCGATGTGGGACCGGACGGCCGCGCTTTACCAGAATTTAACCCGAGCAAAATCACTCCCGCCAAGTTCGCATCAGATCTCGCTCCGGTCAGCTCGAAAGTGTAGATCATCGCCTGCAAATCGGCGCAAATTAACCAACATCGTAGGAGTGACGTCCCAAAACGACACGTTATCCATACCCTAGTAATTCCCGCGCAAACCCGCCGCCTAACTTGCGCCTCATATGGTTTTGGCCTAGAGGTAAAGAAATCGTAAACATGTGGCGGGACATAAATCATGGAATATCGGAAAAGTTTAATCGGCGCGGCCGGCATTTTGGCCCTTTCCGTCGGTATGAACCAGAGCGCTGGTGCATCGGTCGCCCCGCCGGTTGGTGAAGTGAACGTACCGCTGGCGCGCGATGTCACGTCGGAATACCTGGCCGATCCGCTGCTGGAATTGATTGTTCGAACTCAGGGATCTTTCACGGAAGATGCAATCCGGTCGGCGCTCACGTCCATGTATGCCGATGCCACCAAAGCCGACATAGATCGACTGCCCGAGCTGTTGAACAACATCTCTACGCTGGGTATTGCGCCAAACGTGTTCCAAGTTTCCAGACAGACTTTGATTGATATCGTTTCATCCTCCGCGATGGACGACTTGGCGCAAGAGCAGCTCGTCGCGCAGCTGGAGCACGGCACTGGTCTTATTCAGTTAGCTCAGTCCAGAACCACTCAAGAAGAGATTCTGCGGCGTAGAGGTAGACGAGACCCGGCCCAGGTGGGTCAAACCCCCAGAGCCCCAGGCGCGGTGGGTCAAACTGGTGGCGGCGGCTACTAAACGACGCGCCTGCGTCTAAAAACTGTTCTTCAAATGACTAAGGGCCGACATCTCACTGAGATGCCGGCTTTTAGCTATTTGGTGCCGCCGTCTGCAATGTGCGGGCTTTTTTAGGGTGTGCCGTCTGGTGCCACGCCCAGGCAGTGCGAATGATTGTGCCGAGATCGGAGCTATGCGCGCGGAATCCTAACTTGGCAGCTGCACGTTTGGGGTCCGCCACCAGTTCTGGCGGATCTCCGTGTCTTCGTTCCGTATAGACAATCGGTATTGTTGCGCCCGTCATTCGTTCTATTTCATTGACGACTTGTTTCACCGAATAGCCTGTGCCGGTACCGATGTTAAAAATACCGGACGGACCGCCGTCAAGAAGAGCGCTAAGGGCCAGAATGTGGGCGTCGGCAAGATCGGTTACATGAATATAATCACGGATAGCCGTGCCATCGGGGGTCGGATAGTTTGAGCCGAATATTTGAAAGTTTTCGAGGTAGCCCTGAATCCACATGAGTGCTCGCGGAATGAGATGGGTTTCCTGATCCCTTAGCTCGCCGATTTCGCCATCCGCGTCAGCGCCGCAAGCATTAAAGTAGCGCAAGGCCGACCAGCGCAGATTATAGCTGTCGCCATAATCGGCGAGCATCCGCTCGACCATAAGCTTGGAAGCTCCATAGGCGTTTATCGGATTGGTAGTGGTCTCTTCAATGATCGGCTGTTGGTTAGGGACGCCGTAGACAGCGCAAGAACTTGAAAACAAGACGGTTGACACTCCGGCCGCGCGTAACCCCTCCAACAAATGATAAGAACCGACGACATTATTGGCGTAATATTTGGCCGGGTCGGAGATGGATTCGGCAACCGCGGCATAGGCCGCAAAATGGATGGCGGCGACCACCTGATGGTCCCTGCAGGCATCCCTTACGGCCGACGTATCCGCGATGTCACCAACGACCAAGGGACCCCAGCGTACAAAATCGCGATGGCCCAGGGACAGGTTGTCCAGAGTGATCGGCTCATATCCGGCGCGCTTGAGGGCCTTGCAAGTGTGCGACCCTATGTAGCCGGCGCCTCCTGTGACTAGGATCTTATGTGGCATTCAGAACTCCAGATCTGGCATCCAATATGCAGCTCGACCCTAAAGTCACGGTTAGCCGTTGGTTAAAAGGTAGGCCAGCGCCGTTCTAGATGTGCCCTAATGGCAACAATAAAATGGGAATTAGACTTCGGGCACACGAGAGCGGTTGCTACCCACGGTTGGCCCTGCCAAGATTGTGTCACAAACGGAGGGGGTTGTCTGTGCGAATTCCTATAGCTGTGACTGCGGTTGTAATTTCTGCGGCATTCTTGGGCGTGTCGCCCAGCTGGGCGCAAGGAAATACGGGCTCAGGCACTCTCATTGCGACGCCAAGTCCTGCCCCACCTTCGCCTGGCGCCCCTCCTTACATGGAAGCTTGGGCGGGCCTCGGCTTGACTCATAGTTTTTATGGAGGGTGGGTCGGCGGTGTCGTAGCCCTGAGCGAGCACCGAAATGTCTGGGAAACTGGTTTCGTGCTGCGTGGCGAAGCGACACTTGGCTGGTATGACGCGAACACGAACACTCCGAATGTAGGAGATGTTCTCTACAACAACGGTTCCCTGCTGTTCGGTTACCGTCAGAAGGTCGGCAACGGATTGCTGACGGGCTATATCGGCGTCAGTTACGAATCGCACGACAACGACGATCGGTTTGCCGCTATCCGCGGACTTGAGGGCGGCGTCAGGGGCCTCGTCGAATATTATACCCAGATCATGCCAACCTGGGATTTCTATGGGCAAGCGTCTCACTCCACAGCCTTTGAAACCACCTTTCTGTTCGCGCGCTCCGGCTTCAAGCTGGCGGATAAGATTTGGGCCGGCCCGGAGGCTGCTTTTTTCCGCAACGAAGATGACTATCGTGAGAATCGTCTTGGTGGATTTGTGAGATTTGAGCAGGCCTTCTTTGGGAACGGCATTACCTTTTCGGGCGGCTGGGTTAATGCCCTTCGCCGGGAGGACGACGACGGATGGTACGCCACCGTCAATTTTGACTTCCAATTCCGGTAATCGGAAAGAGCGGGGGGACGGTTCCCTCGCTTGGTCCTCATCCTTCAGCGCAGTTCCCAGAACACGGCAGGGGTCTTTGGCACCTGCCGTTAACGTAACTGCTTACGTTGGTTGGACCTATTCTCCCGTTCGTTGTATGACTTACAACCAATGGTCGTGCGCGGCAGTTCCCGCAGGATCGAGGCGTAGAACCAGCGGATGTGACCGCATCCCGCGCGCCAGATGATTGATGGATCGGGTGAGTGGTCGAGACGGATGAACAGAGTTGTACCGGAGCGTGAGCTGAGTGGCGCGCAAATCCCCGAACCAAAAACGGGAAAAAAAGTCTGTGTCGTAACTGGTGAACTTGAGGGACCGTTCTATAACGGCGGTGTAGGTACGCAGAACCGCGCGCTCGCCATCGTGCTTAGCAGGCTCGGCTACGACGTCGACATCCTCTACACGCAAGTTAACCGAGGAACTCCGTTTTGCCTCCGAGGCACGTTCGCCGATCACGTCGCCGCATTCCAAAATCTCGGGATCAGGCTGCTGTGCATCGACAACGACCAAGAATCCACCAATTGGCACGCGCGGTCATTTCTTGCGCTTCAGCATCTTCTGCGACACCGATATGATCTCGTCTTCTTCGATGACATGCTCGGGACTGCATACTACCCTCTGCTTGCGCGCCGGACGGATGCCCCGAGCCTTCGCGGGACAAAGATGTCTGTTACGTTGCATGGGTCGGTAGAATGGGCAGCCGACCTGAATCAAGCTCCAGTTACGCACTTCGAGGGACTTCCGCTCATGGAAATGGAGCGGCGCAGCATCGAGCTTGCCGATTCGGTAAGAGCGGGAAGCGAATATATCTTTCGTAAGTATCGAAGCTATGGCTGGACGATCCCGGACAACTTCATTGTTCTGCCGAATTTCGTCTCGGGCGTGCAAGCCGCCGCGCAGCTCCAAAAAAAGGTTGAAATCAAGGAAATCGTTTTTTTTGGACGCCTTGAAACCCGAAAAGGGCTTTGGACATTCTGCCGCGCTCTCGATCGCCTGAAATATATCCTTGCCAACCAGCGGGTAACGTTTCTTGGCAAGATGACGCCGGAGACGGGCGATATCCTGATCAAACGATCGGCGGCCTGGCCGTTTCCCGTCCGCTTCCTGAACAACTTCAACCGCGAGCAGGCCCTGGCTTACCTAAAACGGGATGGCCGGCTGGCGGTGATGCCTTCGACCGAAGACAACAATCCCAGCGTGATTTTGGAGTGTCTTGAAGAAGGAATTCCGTTTCTTGCAAGTTCGGGAAGTGGCGGCGAAGAGCTTCTCGACAAGGAAAGCCAGGGCAATAATCTTTTCGAGCCGACGGTTGATGGGTTGTGTGCGAAGCTTCTTGAAACGCTTGCTGATGGCGGGATGACCGCTCGCGCCTCGTTCGATCCGGTGCAATTGCAGACTTCGTTTGCCGAATGGGTCGACGTTCTTATTAATTCTCGCACTCCTGTCCCGCGGAGCCGTGCGAAGCGTTCGCTGGCACCGGTTCCGGTTCTGTTGGTTATTGTTCCGTCCGAATTTCGGATGGATCAAGCAGTTTCAGAAATCCGCAACACGCTGGAAGCCTTCGCAGGAAGAGTGCAGATCGAGGTGCTGGCGGCGGAGCCGAAGCTCTTGCGCCGGCATCTGGCGGGCACAGCGAACGTCAACGTATCGGCATTCCAGGATTTCCGGGCTCTCACACGGTCGTTAACGAAACGCGCTGCCACAGTGGTTGGCCTGTGCCATATCACGCAGATGCTTCCTCGGGAATGGGCGGAGCGCGCGCAAAGTTGTTTTGTAAAAAACGAGGATATTGCCGCTCTCACAGGAATGGTCGCGACCGCACGGGAGCCGGATAGCAGACCGCGCGAGCCCTTTTTCAGTACGTTTGAAAAGCTCTGGAATTTTGACCGATATATTACCGGCTTTGCGCCGCCTTTGTTTTCATTGCGGCAGGATACCAACAGCGGTTTTGCGTGGATCCGATCCGACTTAATGGCGCTGGTCAGCGACGTATTGCCGATCGACGGGCAGCATGAACGTCCGAGGTCCATGCAGAACTGGATCCACGAAATCCTTGTAACGCTCCATATCGCCGGCAAGCGCTTCGAGCTCGTTCCCGATCAACTGGTCGAACAACCTAGTCAGGAAGCACCGTTTGAAGCGTTGCGCTCGGGCGACTTTATGCGTTCGCTGGCAACGAAGTTGCACGGTTATATCCGTGGAACCGATCAATGGTGGCTTACGCGCCTCGCGATTGATGCTGGCCTAGAGCGCGAAAGAGCCCGCCACAATGCAAATTATTTGAAATCTGTGGCAGCCACACTTGCGACGGATATTGTGCCGATCAGCGCCTACGCGCCTCGGGAGCAAAGTTACCCGCATCTGGCGCAAATCGCCCATGCGACCGGACAGATCGATATTGCTGTCGATCTGCTTGCGGCTCTCGTCCTGCCAGAGAAAGGATCCGAGAGCTCCAAGATCACCGAGCATGTGAAATCTTCGGCCAGAGCGATAACGCTTGCAGAGCTGCTTGACGGCAAGCACTACGCTCCCATTAATCTCAATCACTCTTGGTCGTTCAAGGTCGCGAAGAATGGAAAGGAATTCGAACTCCATCCCAATTCACCGGGCGAGGGCAGGGCAGCGCTCTCATTCTCGTCGATCGACCTTACTCGTTCGACGAAGTTTGCGTGCACATTGCGGCTCCCCTTGCGCGATGCTTGTCCGGTGCGTGTTCGTGTGGATGTGATTCCGCCCGACCGCGCGCATTACTACGCCGCCGAAAAAACCCTCCAGCCGGGCGATATTTCCCAATGGGAATTTGAAATTCCGGCAGCCGTGCGCACTACCTGCACTGTCCTCCTCGGCATCGAGATGGCTGACCCCAGGGATCGGGCCGAGCACGGGTTCACCATGATCGCAGATGCCAGGTTCGAGTGAGCAGAATGATGGGAATGGAAATTCCGCTATTATCGCATCTGGCTTCGACCAGCGAGCTTTCGACGAAGCCACTGAAGGTATGCGTCGTATCGTCCGAATTCCTCGGGCCTGTTAAAAACGGCGGAATTGCCACAGCGACCAGCGCCCTAATCAAGCTTCTGGCGGCCGACGGACATCGGGTCACCCTGCTTTACACGCTTGTGGAGAATGGGAAGCCGACCAATGCTGCCGAGCAGGACAGCTCAGGCCGGGAAAAATCATGGCAGCACTGGGTCGACGAGCTGGCCGGTCATAAAATCACGCTTGCATATATCCCTCACGACGGCGGCTACGAGGACTATCTTCGCAAGTCGTGGCTGGTCAAAGAATTCCTCAGTCGACAGGATTTCGATCTCGTCTATTTCGACGACTGGCATGGACTCGGCTATTACTCGGTCTTGGCCAAGCGCGCCGGGTTGGCTCCCTTTTCCGGTCAACTCCATTGCGTAATCACGCACGCTTCGAAGGAATGGGTGTGTTCAATCAATGAGCAACACATCCGATCAATTGCCGACCTTGAAGTTTGCGGTCTGGAGCGGCGTAGCATCGAGCTGGCCGACGTTGTTATCGGGCCTAGCCGCTATCTGCTTCGCGAGTACAAACAGTACGGCTGGCGCCTTCCGAAACAAACCTTCCATCAGCCGCTTCCGATCGTCGCTGATTCGATTGAACCAAGCGACGCAACAATCGAGATCGACGAATTGGTGTTTTTCGGACGCCTGGAAACGAGAAAAGGTCTTTGGCTTTTCTGTGAGGCGCTGGACCGGATATCAGACCGGCTTCGCGACAGGACAGTCACATTCCTTGGAAAGACCAGCGATACGGGTATCTCCAGCGGCTTGCAGTTGCTGAATCGCAGCACGAAATGGCCGTTTCGCGTTCGGTTGTTGACGGATTACGATCGTGACGAAGCGATCGGATACCTGAAGCAGGGCAATAAACTGGCAGTGATGCCATCGCTCGCAGATAATAGTCCGTGCGTTATTCACGAATGCATCGAGGCCCGCGTGCCTTTCATCAGCACGCTGGGCAGCGGAATTCAGGAACTCGTCGACCCCGCGTGCTGGCCGGACATGATGTTCGAGCCGACGGTTCATTCGCTAAGTGAGACACTTGCCCGGGTTCTCGATGAAGGCGCCAAGCTTGGACGGCCAAGCATCGATCCGCAGGAAAACATAGGTGCCTGGTCAGCGTGGCACCGTTATGTCACGCCCAATCGGGCGAAGCTCATGGCCTCCGCTCCGATACCGCAGACCGAAAAGACAATAGCCGGGAAGAACGACGGAAAGAAAAACGTTCCTATTCTCGTAACAATTGATGACGGGAATTGCTCGCTTCAGCTGCTCGCCGAAAATCTTATCACGCATGTCAAACGGTTCGGCCGCTTCGCGTCGTTTCTTGTTCTTTCTAGTAGGGGAAGCGCGGCCCGAGAAGCACTAGCGGACTTATTCAGCGGAGCAGAGGGCTCGTCTGTGAGCTTCCTCGATCCTTCGGCTATTGGGAGGGCGCGCAAACTCATTGGCCAATCCGAATTGGCCTTGTTTATCGATGCCGATGTCGAGGTGACTCCCACATTTTTCGTTTTGGCTCTTGATGCGCTTGCCCGCGACCCATCGGCCATCGTTACCTGTGTTGGCGCGATCCGCGACAACCGGCTTCAAACGCCGCGAATCGAACAGCTTCCGGCCGGCGATATACCGGCATTGTCGGTGCTCGACCGGCCGATCGGCGGTCCTGTTTGGGCTGCATCGCCCGCGAATTTGGCCAAGCAATTCTCCAACCTGGAATTTTATGACAAACGATCGGATGCACTCGTTTCGTCATGGTTTTTGGGTGACCTGCTTATGAGCCGTCGCCGAATGGAAAATGGAGCGATTGAACTGATTCCAATCGTGGGAGGGATAGCCACGCGCTATCGGCAGGATCCGCTTATGGCGAAGAACGTGGAGGAGATCCGGCTTACCGCCGCTGCATTGGATATCCCTCGTTCGCTCTATGCCGGAGGGGCTCCATGGTTTGCGATCTCCGCCTGCAGTACCAATGCAGCACAACCGCAACAGATGCCGGGCGAGTTGTTTTCAGCTCTGCCAGCTGACCATCCCCTTGCTGTGCTTGAGGCGCGCGGGGGCAATGGTGACTTCGCTGTTTTGGCTGCCTCACTCGGCCGGCCTGAGCTGGCGTTGCAATTGGAAGCAGCGGGCGGTGGATCGGCAAAGCGTGTCAAAGAGTTAATGGATATTGCCGTGAGCGCAGCACGGCGTCGACCGATTTTCGACCTTGCCGACGTCTTGGCAAATGGCGACCGGATGGAATTCGGCCGGCAATCGTTCCCGCAAAAGGTAGAGCGCAAGGTGACGCTGTCGCAGTCGAGCAGCAGCGGCCAAGCCGGACAAATCGGCGTCTATCTGGAAAATCGGCTCCGGCTCACCGGTCGCAAGATCCAAGCAACAGCCAATCTGCTCACCGGCGGACCTGGAAAGCTTTACTTCCTGGACGTGCCACTTTCCGGCAATTCCTCGCTCACGGCCACGTTCCGATCTGGCGTTCAAAGTCCGCTTCTCGTGCGAATAAAGGCAATCGACAGCTTGAACGGAGAGGAAATGAGTTCAACGTTCTCGCATTTGGAGGCGGATCAAACGGTTACGTTATCGCTTCCCCTCTACGAAATTTACGGACGGGCGGTATTCCTTTTCGAGTTTAGCGGTACGGCATATATGCAAGTCATCGCGGAACAGATACTCGTGCAGTGAAGCCCGGGCAGCGCTCAGCTCTTGCATCGCGAGGACGTCGGTTTATGCCGGGAGCTGGGTGAGTTCTCTTACCGCTGTCTTCCAGGATTCTGAGCGCAACCGGTCTTCCAGTTTCCCACCTTGAGTTTGGCAGAGATGGCGCGCAATGCGCATCAAGAGCGGAGTGATTGCCCGCGTCCGGTCGGTTCTCAATCGGGCGGCTTCCGCCTCCGAGCAGCCAAACAGATGCGGAGCGTTCATCACGAAGCACGTCTGGATGGCTTTTTCCAGAGTGCCTTTTCTGCTGGCGAGTAGTGTCGCTCCGGAATCCCGGACGCGATACTTGACCAGGCACGCATCAATATTTGCCAACTTGTGTTTGACCACGAGCCGCATCCAAAGGTCGTAGTCCTCAATCAATGGCTCCCAGTTGCGATAATTGCCTACCTCGAGAACGGCGTGGCGCCGGAATAAAACGGTCGGATGCCACATTACCCACGCGTGCAACATCCGCTGCACGATATCGCAATGTTTCAAGGGAAGCGCGTAGTGCTGTCCGTATTCCCTTCCCGCTTCGTCGATCCTCATGACTTGCGATCCGACGGCGGAGACTTCAGGATTATCTCTCAAGAATTTCAGTTGAATTTCCAGCCTTGAGGGGACATTCACATCATCTGCATCGATACGGGCGCAGAATTCCGTCTCCGACGCTTCCACCATCATCGCCAGCGATGCGCCGAGGCCCGCAGGACGATCCACAACAACGCGTCCCGGCAGGCGAGAGGGAATCCAGGATCTTAATTCCTCAATACTGCCGTCGGTCGAGCCGTTATCCCATGCCAGCACCTGATAGTCGCTACAGGTCTGTGCCGCTATGGATGCCAGTGTTTCCGGCAAATAGGGCATTCCGTTTTTTACAGGCAGCAGCCAGCTCACGGATGGGGGTGTAGAATTTGTCATTGTCGCCGCACGATCTTTGTATCAAATTTCGGTAGCATTCCAGTTATAAGATGGACTACACGTGCCTGGTCAAGATGCCAGGGTCCAACCCGATGTCCAACGCGAACGGACCGATACAGCCGGCGCCAAATCTGTCTGGCTTCGGACGGACGGTGGCTTAACCCTACTGGGCTAGAAATATGCAAACAGCGTTGACCGTGGATGGACCTACCAGCAAAGACATGACGAAGTTTATTATTTTGGCCGTAGAGCGAACGGGGTCCGATTTGCTCCGGGGTTTGTTGGATTCGCATCCGGAGTGTTTTGCCGGTCATGAGTTATTCAACGGAGTCTACTTCGAACTCGGCTGCGTGCCTTGGTACCTCGATCCGAAGACAGGAGGTTACAACAACCCCTTTAATTTCGACCGAGAATTGGTAGATCTCCGCGAGAAATCTCCGGGTGAGATGATTGAACGCTTAATGGAGGTGTCCAGAGCAGAAAATTATCGCGCTGCCGGTTTTAAGCTCATGTACTATCACGGCGAAAACAAGCGAGCGGCGCGCGATTACCTTGTCTCCCAGCCAGATCTACGGGTTATCCATCTAAAGCGAAAAAATCTTTTACGCCGATTGGTTTCACTCAAGCGGGCGCAGGCAACAAAGGGATGGAATTATACCTTGGCCTCGCCAAACCCACCCCTCCCTCAGG
>Ga0209382_10010563_pt1 | contig 11495 bp, 7 predicted proteins | sample SoiMetdeltSBSDD5_FD_187599 | JGI IMG/M metagenome (GOLD analysis project Ga0209382, IMG submission 187599) | Bulk soil microbial communities from a Populus tree surrounding site in Tennessee, USA - Soil MetaG P. deltoides SBSDD5 (SPAdes) (version 2) | ecosystem: Environmental > Terrestrial >...
GACGCGAACATGTCGGGCGAGCTGTGGCTGGGCGAGGGGTTTACTAGCTACTACGGGCCGCTCGTCCTTCTCCGAGCCGGTCTCACGCAGGTGGATGACTTTGTTGCGGAGATGACCGACGTAGTCAATGCGGTTGCGAACAGCCCCGGACGGAGAATGCGAAGCGCCGAGGACATGAGCCGCCTCGCACCGTTCGTCGATGCAGCCGTGTCTGTGGATCGGACGAGCTTCGACAACACGTACATCTCGTACTACACATGGGGTGCGGCAATCGCACTCGGCCTCGATCTGACGCTTCGCGATCGCAGCAACGGCAAGACAACGCTCGATGATTTCATGCGGGCGCTCTGGCAGAAGCACGGAAAGCCGGGCGGCAAGGCGCCCGGCTACGTCGACAACCCGTACACGGTTGCCGACTTGAAGGCGGCGCTTGCGGCGGTTGCCGGCGACGCGGCATTCGCCGAGAGCTTTTTTGCACGGTTCATCCAGGGCCGCGAGCTCGTGGACTACGGGCCACTGCTCGAGCGCGTCGGCTTCGTCCTTCGGCCGGCGTTTCCGAATACCGCGTCCGCCGGGCGACTGAGATTTCAGGATGTGCAGGGACGAACGCGAATCACAGTGCCGGTCCCGTTCGGATCACCTGCGTACAGTGCGGGTCTGGAACGTGATGATGTGATTCTCGCGGTAGCCGGCACGAACGTCGGAAGTGCGGTCGAGGTGGAGCAGGTGATTCGCAGACACAAGCCTGGCGACGAACTGACGATCGTCTTCGAACGCCGCGGGCAGCGCGCCACGGGACGGCTTCGCGTCGAGGCTGACCCGCAGCTCGAGATCGTCAGGGCTGAGAGCGCCGGCCGTACCTTGTCGGTCGACCAGCGCCGGGCTCGTGACGAATGGCTGAGCTCGGCAGCCCGGAACGTCTTTTGAACGGAGCACAGGCGTGAATGTCACCAGCCTTTTCAGAGCCGTAGACGCGTTGATCGCCTTTCGCGACGCGGCAAAGCGTTTCAAGGGCAATGCATCAACTCCGCCGGAGCCTCCGGGATTTCCCGCGACCGCCCAGGCGCAGGGTCTCGCCGGCGCAATCGAGGCGCGGCTGACGAACGTCGTCGTTGCGGCGCTGAAAGAGGCGTTCGATCGCGATCACGCACGCCTGGAATTGGAGCGCGGCCAACTGGAAGAGGAGCGCCGGCGTGCTGCGGCGGCGCTGCAGGCGGAACTTCGCCGTCAGGCGATCGACCGTGAGCTGGGTCGGCTGCGGCTCCTCGCGGGCGCCGCGATGGTTGGGTGGATCGCATCGGTAGCCATCGTCGCCGGAGGGCTGGCTGGCGCAACGACCGCCACCCGAAGCGTGCTGGCGGCCGGATGGGTGCTGCTGCTCGGCGCGCTGGGCGCCGCGTTTGTGGCGCAAGGCAGGATCGGCACCTCGCTGCCAAGCGACTCTCAGAAAGTCGATGGCGGCGGTTTCGGCGTGGCGGCCTTGTGGCTGCTGATCGCCGGACTCGCTGCGACAGCGGTGAGCCTGCTCCTCTGAACGAACCACGGAGACACGAAATTCACGAAGGCCACAAAAACACGCTTCATACGTCATTACTTCAAGTCAGTTCGTGACCTTCTATCCCTTCGTGCCTTCGTGGTTCCGGAAACAGCACGCCAGGTGACAACTTCCACGTCGGGTCGAGCGCGCGCTTGACGGCGCGCATTTCGTCGATTCCCTTATCGCCGTAGAGTTCCCGAAGCAGCTGTTGCTTCAAGGCGCTCCGCCCCACGCCATGCTCGGCGAGCGGCGCGCCGCCCATTGCAATCACACCTCGCGCCATTTCCAGAATCGCATCTCGTCCCCGCTCGACATCGTTCATTGACCGAGGCACGACGTTGGGATGCAGGTTGCCGTCCGACGCGTGTCCCCACAGTGCGTAGTCGAGCCCACGGCTTTCAAGACTCTTGCGATAGAGCGCGATCGATTCCTCCAGACGCTCGAAAGGGACCACAAGATCGGCGGCTGTCTTCTGGATCTGCGGATCGACGCGCGCCTTTGCCGCCGCGACCAGCGCATTGATCGCCGAGGGCACCGCTTCGCGGAGCTCGAGCAGGCGCCTTCCGCCTCGTTCATCGCCTGGCGCCGCGAAGTATGGGACGTCGTCAACGCCGCACGTGGCGAGGACCTCTGTCAGCCGCTGCAGGGCGTGGTCTTCGGCGCCGGGGATTTCGATCTGCACTAGAAGCGCGGCTGATGTCCCACTCGGGCGGGTTACACCCGCACGCACGAACGCTTCGTCGGGTGTCTTCGCGAGCGCACGCCCATCGATGTACTCGATGGCCGAAACGTCGAGCGGTCCTTCGCCGCGCCAGCTTGCAGTCGCTTCACGCCGCAGTGCCGCGGTGACCTTAAGGGCTTGCTGATCCGATTCGCACATCACAAGCGCGACGGAACGCCGTGGCATCGGGATGAGGCGCAGCGTCGCATCCACCACGATCGCCAAAGTGCCCTCCGACCCGATGAATAGATCGACGAGGTCCATCTGCGGCTGCGCGAAATATCCAGCCGACAGTTTGGGAACCGCGGGCATCTGGTATGAGGGCACTGGAACGAGCACGGTGCTGCCGGATTCGTCCTGCAGCTCGAACGCGCCATCCGGAGGAGCAGTGATCTCGCCGCGGCGTAGGTCCAGCAGCGATCCATCAGCGAGCACGAGCGTCAGAGCTTCGACCCACTCTCGTGTGCTGCCGTACTTGAATGTCGCGGCGCCTGCCGCATTGGTGGCAATCGTGCCGCCCACGAAGGCGCCGTCGAACGTGGGAACTGGCGGGTAGTAGAGCCCGTGTGCGCCGACGATGCGCTGCAGCTCGGTCAGGGGCACTCCAGCGCCCGCGCGTATCAGGTTGCCAGAGACCATCGTGATCCCGGTCAAAGCGCGGGTGTTGAGGATCACCTCGCCTCGCGGCGTTGCGCCACCCGTGAGCGACGACTGTGCGCCGATGGGAAGGACCCGTTGCGCAGACGTGACGAGCGCGGCTACTTCCCCGGCGTCTTGCGGCAATGCGACTCCTGCCGCAAACCCGCCTGGCACATGGGCGGCGTCGCTTAAGAACGGTTCAATGAGGTCGGGACGTGTTTCAATGGACGGCAAACGTCCGGATGGGGGCGGTCGTACGGCAACGCGTTGAGGAACAACTATTTGGCGGATTTTATAGAATGCAGCACATGGTCGCAAGATTACTCAGGCCGTTCCGGAGGACTGAAGTCCTCCGGCTACCGGTTACTGAAGTCCTCCGGCTACCGGTCACGCTCCTCGGGAAGCCTAGAGGCTTCCGGCTACCGGCGGTGGTGGCCTCCGCGTTGGTGATGACAGCCGCAACGGCGTTCGCTCAGACAGTGTCCGAACCGATTCGCTACACGTTGAGCTTTCCCGCGCCTCACACGCACTACATGGAGGTAACGGCTGTGGTGCCCACCGGAGGCCGGCCTGCCGTGGACCTGATGATGGCGGTCTGGACTCCCGGCTCGTACATGGTGCGGGAGTATTCGCGGAATGTGGAGGCGGTGAGTGCCGCCGGGCCGGACGGCCGCTCGATGCCAGTGGAGAAAACCGACAAGAACCGCTGGCGGGTGTCGACGGGAGGCGCGAGAACTGCCACAGTCAAGTACCGTTTGTACGCGCGAGAGATGAGCGTTCGCACGAATTGGGTGGAAGCCGACTTCGCGATGATCAACGGTGCGCCGACGTTCATCACCCTGGCCGACGGAGTCGCGCGTCCCCATGAGGTCGTGATCGAGCCGGCGCGCGGATGGCGCGTATCGATGACGGCGCTTCCGGAAATGGCAGGCGGTGCTCACCGGTACCGCGCGCCGGATTACGACACGCTCGTCGATTCACCGATCATCGTCGGCAACCCGGCGGTATACGAATTCACCGTCGACTCCAAGCGCCATTACCTCGTCAACGTCGGTGAAGCGGGGATCTTCGACGGCGGCCGCGCGGCGAAAGATCTCGAGACCATCGTCCGCGCCCACCTCAGAATGTGGGGCTCGCTGCCGTACGACCGCTATGTCTTCATGAACATGCTCACGTCGGTTCCCGGACAGATTCCAGGCGGCGGGCTCGAGCACAAGAACTCGACGATGCTCATGGCGGGGCGATGGGCGACGCGCACACGTCCCAGCTATCTGGCGTGGCTCGAGCTTGCGAGTCATGAGTTCTTTCATGCCTGGAACGGCAAGCGCCTGCGTCCTGTGGAACTTGGACCGTTCAATTACGAGGAAGAAGTCTTCACCCGTGGGCTCTGGATGGTCGAAGGCGTGACTGACTACTATGCCGAGCTGCTCGTCCATCGCGCCGGCCTGTCTTCCGAAGCCGAGTACCTCGACGCGCTGGCCAACAAGATCGAAGAGCTGCAAACGACCCCGGGCCGCGGTGTGCAGCCCGTGGATCTCGCCTCGTTCGATGCTTGGATCAAGTATTACAGGCCGGACGAAAACTCACCTAATGCATCCATCAGCTATTACACGAAGGGTGCAGTGCTGGCGTTCCTGCTCGACGCGAAAATCAGGAGGGCCACTGCGGGTGCCAAGAGCCTCGACGATGTGATGCGCGCCGCGTTTCAGAAGTACTCGGGACAACGAGGATACACGCCGGACGAGCTCCGTGCGGTTGCCGAGCAGGCGTCGGGCGTCGACCTTCGATCGTTCTGGTCCAACGGTGTGCAGGGCACTGTCGAGCTCGACTACTCAGAAGCGCTGGACACGATGGGGTTGCGTTTCAGGTCGTCGGGCGAGCGTCAGGGGCGCGTCTGGCTCGGCGCCACCACTCGCAACGACGGTGGGCGTCTGCTGGTGACGCAGGTTCGCCGCGAGACCCCGGCAGATGCCGCCGGCCTGAACGTGGATGACGAGATCCTTGCAATCGACGACTTCCGCGTACGTGCCGATCAGCTCAATGCGAGGCTCGACCAATACATCCCTGGTGATACGGTTGCGCTGCTCGTCGCGCGGCGGGACCAGCTGATGCGGCTCGAGCTCAAATTCGGCATCGAGCCGCCACGCGACTGGAGGCTCGAAACAAATCCGGGTGCGAGTGACGCCCGACAGCGGCGAGCGCAGTGGCTGCAACCGCCGACATGACGTTCGACCCCCAGTACATCGACCACGTCCTCAGCGAGAATTTCGAAGACGCCAAAGCGCTGTTCCTGTCGCCCCTGCTCTCGATCAACTACGCGCACCTTGTGATGCTCGCGGACACGGCCATCGTGTCGGCAGAGGAAGCGCACGCGCTGCGCAAGGCTCTCGATGCGATCTCGGTGACCGACGTGCGGGCGACTCCGTATCACGATACGTGTGAAGACCTGTTCTTTCACATCGAACGGCTGATCGAGCGTCAATGCGGCGAGGACACGGCCGGGCGCCTCCACACAGCACGCAGCCGCAACGATATCGATATGACGATGTACCGGCTGCGTCAGAGGGAATACATCCTGACGGCCCTGGATTCGTCGTTGAAGCTGCGGGGGGGATTGATCGCGCTCGCCGGCCGGCACCGGGACACGCTCGTCGCCGCGCTGACGCACACGCAGCCCGCACAGCCGTCGACCGTCGCCCACTATCTGCTGGCGGTGATTGAGCAACTGGAGCGGGACGCGGTCCGGCTGCGGGCGGCGTTCGCAACTACCAATCGGTGTCCGCTAGGCGCGTGCGCGATCACCGGGACAGGTTTTGCCATCGACCGACAGCTGACGAGCGATCTGCTCGGCTTCGATGCGCCGACCGGCAACACCTACGGCAGTATCGCCACGGTGGACTACCTGCTCGAGAGCGTCTCGGCCGTCGCAGTGCTTCTGTCCGGATTGGGACGCGTCGTTCAGGACCTGCTGCTCTGGAGCACGGTGGAATTCGGCTACGTGCGGCTGGCAGACGGATTCGTCCAGGCGAGCAGCATCATGCCGCAGAAGCGGAATCCTGTGGCACTGGAGCACGCCCGGGCGATTGCCAGCAAGGCGCTAGGGCAAGCCGGCGCGGTAATGCTGGCGGTACACAACACGCCCTTCGGCGACGTCGTTGACACCGAAGACGACCTGCAGCCGCTCGTCGCGTCGATGTTTCGAGACGCCCGACGGGCGATCGTGCTGGTCGATGCTGCGCTGCGCGCCGCTGAGTTCGATGTGGCGCGGCTGGAATCGCGCGCGGCCGAAGGCGGCACGACGCTGACAGAGCTGGCAGATCACCTCGTGCGCCAGCATGGGATTCCGTTCAAGACAGCGCACGCCATCGCCGGCCGGCTGCTGAAAGCGCGCTGCGAGCGGCCCGGCGCGCCGCTCGGCGCCACGCTGGCGACGGTCTCGGGCGATCTCCTCGGCGTGCCTTTGCAGTACACAGACGCGCAGATAGAAGAGATCATGAGCGCGCGCCATTTCGTCGAGGTGCGGCAGACACCTGGCGGTCCGGCGCCGTCCGAAACGGCGCGCGCGCTCGGCCGGTCGCGCGAGATCCTTGCCGCCGATGAATCGTGGCTGACTGACACTGGGGAGCGGCTCGCGGCCGCCCACGCACAGCTCGGCCGCCGCGTCGAACAACTGTGACAGCCAGCTACGTCAAAGTGCTCCTGACCCAGGCTGCGGTTCTCGCGGGCCTCTGGCTGCTCGAACGGGCGTTTCTCTGACGTGCATCCGATCGATTGGACCATCCTGGTCGGGTTCACCGCGTGGATCGTCTACGACGGCCTGAAGCGGACCAAAGATAGCCAGGAGCTCGACGGATATTTCCTCGCCAAGCGCAGCATCCCGTGGTGGGCGGCAGGCATTTCGGTGATGGCGACGCAGCTCAGCGCGATCACCATGATCGGGACGACGGGCCAGGGCTACACCGACGGTATGCGGTTCATCCAGTTCTACTTCGGGCTCCCACTGGCAATGATCATCCTGTCGGTGACTCTTGTGCCGTTCTTCTACCGGTCCGGGGTGTACACCGCGTACGAATATCTGGAGCAGCGGTTCGACGCGAAAACGCGGACGTTCACGAGTCTGCTCTTTCTGATCTCACGGGGAATGTCGTGCGGCGCGGTCGTGTCGGCGCCAGCGGTCGTGCTCTCGCTCGTTCTCGGGTGGAACCTCACCGCCACGTCGCTGCTGATCGTGACGCCCGCTGTCGTTTACACGATGTTTGGCGGGGTTCAGGCCGTGACCTGGACCGACGTCAAAATCATGGTGATCGTCGTGTTCGGATTGCTGGCCGTGATTGCGGCGGCAGTGCTGGGGTTGCCAGAGGGTATTGCCGCGAGCGATGCGCTTGGTCTCGTGGCGGCCACGGGCCGCCTGCGCAGCTTCGACTTCTCCTTCGATCTGACCAGTCAATACACGTTCTGGTCGGGCATGATTGCCGGCCTGTTTCTGTTCTGTTCGTACTTCGGCACCGATCAAAGTCAGGTGCAGCGGTATCTCACGGCGCGGTCCCTCGGCGAGGCCCAGCGTTCGCTGCTCGTGAGCGCGTATTGGAAGATTCCGCTGCAGATCGTCGTGCTGCTGGTCGGTGTGCTCGTTTTCGCTTTCTACGTTTTCAATCGTCCGCCGCTGCTTTTCAGCGCGACCGAGCAAGAACGGTTGGTCGCGGGCGCGGCGGCTCCAGCATATGCGTCACTGCAGACGGAGTTCGACACCGCGTACGAGAATCGGCGGCGCGCGGCTGCCGATTTCGCCGAATCGCGTCGCTCGGGCGATTCGTCGCGTGTCGCGGCGTCGCAAGCCGCGTTTCGAGATCGCAACGCGGAGCTCGAATCAGTACATGCTAAGGCGTTGGCATTGGCGAGGGACAACGATGGCGGGGGCCCTTTCACCGATGTCAACTACATCATTCCGACGTTCATTCTCACGCAGCTCCCGATCGGCCTGATCGGACTGCTCGTCGTCGCCATTGTGATGGCGGCCACCGACACTATCGCGGGCGAGCTGAACTCGCTTTCCACCGCAACCGTTATTGACTTCTACAGGCGCTGGTTCCGGCCGGAAGCATCCGATGCGCATTACCTCGGCGTGTCGAAGGCCGCGACCGGGCTGTGGGGCGTCTTCGCATCGATAGTCGCTGTGTGGGCGGCGGAACTCGGTTCGCTGATCGAGGTCGTGAATCGCTTCGGATCGTTCTTCTATGGATCGATTCTCGGAGTGTTCATTCTTGCCGTGGCGTTCCCGCGCGCCACGTCGAACGGCGCGTTCGTCGGCCTCATTGCGGGGATGGCGTCGGTGGCCTGGGCCGCCAGCTTCACCAGCGTCGCCTTTCTCTGGCACAACGTGATCGGTGCGTTGGTTGTCGTTATCGTGGGATTGGTGGTGAGCGCCGCAACCCAAAAGTCAAAAGTCAAAGGTCAAAAGTTAGAAGTAAGTCAAAAGTAAAATCGTACGCCGGGTCCGGTCGGACCTGCGGGCCCCGTAGGACCAGGCACAGGAGCAGGTCGTATTGACCCGGCGCAGGAGCGTGAATGAACAAGATCAAAGTGAAGACCCCCGTCGTCGAGATGGACGGCGACGAAATGACGCGCATCATCTGGCAGCAGATCCGCGAGACGCTGATCCTTCCCTATCTCGACATCGACCTGAAGTACTACGACCTGTCGGTCCAGTCACGCGATCGGACCGACGATCAAATCACCATCGACGCGGCGGAGGCGACCAAGAAGTACGGCGTTGGCGTGAAATGCGCGACCATCACCCCCGACGAGGCCCGCGTGAAGGAATTCGGTCTGAAGCAGATGTGGCGGTCGCCAAACGGCACCATCCGCAACATTCTCGACGGCACGATTTTTCGGGAGCCGATCATCTGTCGCAACGTGCCGCGTGTCGTTCAGCACTGGGACAAACCGGTCGTCGTCGCGCGTCACGGGTTTGGCGATCAGTATCGAGCACAGGACTTCAGATTCCCGGGTGCAGGGACCGTCCGGCTCAGCTGGACTCCGGAGGCCGGCGGAAGCCCGATCGAGCGCGAGGTGATCAAGACGAAGGACGGCGGCATCGCGATGGCCATGTTCAATCTGGATTCCTCCATCGAAGGATTCGCACGTGCCTGCTTCACGTACGCACTCGGCCGCAACTATCCGGTGTATCTGTCGACCAAGAACACGATCCTGAAGGCCTATGACGGAAGGTTCAAGGACACGTTCCAGCACGTGTTCGACGCCGACTTCAAGGTCGCTTTCGAGGCGAAGGGCCTGACGTACGAGCATCGGCTGATCGACGACATGGTGGCGGCGAACCTGAAATGGTCTGGCGGGTATCTGTGGGCCTGCAAGAACTACGACGGTGACGTTCAGTCCGACACGGTCGCGCAGGGGTACGGCTCACTCGGACTGATGACGTCGGTGCTTATGGCGCCGGCCGGGCGGCCGGTCGAAGCAGAGGCTGCGCACGGGACCGTCACGCGTCACTACCGGCTTCATCAGCAGGGGAAACCAACGTCCACGAACCCGATTGCCTCGATCTATGCCTGGACCAGGGGCCTGCAGTATCGCGGCAGGTTCGACGACACTCCTGACGTTGTCAAGTTCGCAGAGACGCTCGAACGCGTATGCGTCGAGGTCGTGGAATCGGGTCGGATGACGAAAGACCTCGCGATGCTGATTCGCCCCGACCATCCGTTTCTCACGACGGAGCAGTTCATGTCCGCCGTTGACGCGCAACTACGCGAAAGGATGACTGCCGCCGCCTAAAACGCCAACGGGATAACGGTGCGACGGTTCGACGGTGCGATGGTGCGATGGTGCGTGCGACAGTGCGACGGTGCGACGGTGCGATGGTGCGTCGATGACATGGGCTCTCCGTCGCACCTTGCACCGACGCACGCCCCCGTGAGTTCTATGACTACGTGATGTCAGCTACCGCGCCGATGAGACGGCCGCGCCCTGTTCCGATCCGAACGTCCGGATCATGCCGTCCTGCCTCGACGTGAGATAGAGTTCGCCGTTCGCTGCCTGGCTCAGCTGCAGATCGACACGCGGGCGTGACCCCATCAGCTTGTCGACAAGCTGTTGGAGTGACACGTCCGTCGTTGTGCCGGTCGCATCGCGGACGAACAATTGGATCTCTTCGAAGCCGGCAACAGTACTCGGAACGTCGTCGTCGGCGGCCTTGAGTGCAGCAACGTCGGCCGCGAACACGCGGCCTCGCGCGATGTCTCCGAAGATGAACTTGCCCTTCAATGCGGGAATGCGGCCGCTGTAGACGAAGCCCGCGCTGACCGAGAGCCCCTCGCCATGGTCGTACATCGCGACGGGATAGGTGAAGCCGTCCTTCATGGTGCCGTCCAGAACATTAGGCGGCAGCGGGTAGACCTGATTTCCGTTTCCTCCGGACACGTAATATCCGCTCTGGAAAATTCCCTCTCGCTGCATCCAGCCGTGGTTATTGCCCTCGCGAACGATGTTGATCTCCTCGATATTGGAGTTACCGATGTCGGAGACGAACAGCGTGCCGTCGCTTGGATCCCACGACAACCGGTGAGGGTTGCGGAAGCCGTACGCGTAGATCTCGCCGAAGGTCTTCGCATCACCGTCGGCAGCGAACTTGTTGATGGCCGGAATCGTATAGTTGCCGATGCCGCGCGTACCGCCTGACACGTTGGGGCTGCGTGGATCGATCCGCAACACCGCGCCAAGCAAGGTATCTGTCCGCTGCCCCTGGCCAGGGTTGTCCGCCTTGGGGCCGCCGCCGTTGCTGAAGCCCCAGTCGCCGCTGCCGACATAGAGGAGTCCGTAGTCCGGGGCACCCGGCCGGGCGAGCGGGTTGAACTTCAATTCATCCAGCGGATGGAAAGGATTGGCGACGACATGACCGACCCTGAGCAATTCCCGTCGTGAGCCTTTGAAGACATTCGCTGACGGGCTAGCGGCCTGCCATTCAGTGATGACCGTGTGGTACGTGACGTCCGCCGCCGCAAAGCCCGGCGGAATAAAATGCGGACTCGCGGGATTACCGGTCGCTCGCTCGGTGTGAATGGTGTAGAAGAGGCCGTTTGTCGCAAACTCCGGATGGAACTCGAACGTAATGAAACCGGCCACGAGGCCCCTGTAATATCCCAGCGGGAACGCAGTCCCGGTGTCTGCATATACCGTCGGCCGGTTTTGCGCGTCCAGCATGTAGAGAAGGCCTCGCAGGTCGTTGACAAAACGCCGGCCGTCGGGCAGTTCGCGGACGAAATTCAGCCGCGCCCAACCTGCCGGCATCGAGTCCTCGCTGGCGCCACGGAGTCCGCGTGTGTCCGGCATTCGCACCACGTCCTTGATTTCGACGCGCAACCCGCGCTTCGGAATGGGCGTGGGAATCGGGTTGTTAAGTTGCGCGTGAGCCACGCGACCTGCGGCGAGCGCCATCAACACGAGAACCGCAACTCGTAGAAATCGCATTCGCGTACTCCTCCACTCTGCTGCTGATTGCCGGCTCAGCATACCGTCGTCCGCTGCAATCCTCAAACGTCGTCTTGCCGATGCTGCGCAGCGAGCCTGGCACGCGGGTCGTTCAGA
>Ga0209382_10010566_pt1 | contig 11494 bp, 11 predicted proteins | sample SoiMetdeltSBSDD5_FD_187599 | JGI IMG/M metagenome (GOLD analysis project Ga0209382, IMG submission 187599) | Bulk soil microbial communities from a Populus tree surrounding site in Tennessee, USA - Soil MetaG P. deltoides SBSDD5 (SPAdes) (version 2) | ecosystem: Environmental > Terrestrial >...
GCCAGCGAGCCGAGGGCCTGGCCGCTTTGGGCACGTCGTCGACGCGCACCGAGATCTGCGCGCGGAAGATGAGGGACCGGCCCTCGACCGGCGCGGGGGCCGTGGTGCCGCCGGTCGCACCGCCCTCCTTGGCGGGCGGGGCCGGCTGGGCGGGCGGCGCCGCGTCCGGCGCGGCACCCTCGTTGAGCTGCTCCGACCTGGCGGGCGCCGTGGAGCCGCTGTCGTCGCTGGATTTCGAGCAGCCGGAGAGCACGAGCAGCCCAATGGCGAGCGGGAGGATAAACCTTTTCATGTGGTACCGGACGGGGCTCATGACCGTTGAGGTTCCGGCAGACTGATTACAGGTTCGCCACGAGGAGGCCACAATTGAAGGTGACCAAGTTCTCCCACGCCTGCCTGCGGGTGGAGCACGACGGCGCGGTGCTGGTCGTCGACCCGGGTGTGTGGAGCGAGGCGGAGCAGGCGCTCGACGCTGTGGACGCCGTGCTCCTCACCCACGAGCACGTTGATCACGTCGACGCCGACCGCCTTGCCGACGCGCTCGCCAAGCGCCCGCAAGCGACGGTCTACTCGCACCCGGCTGTGCTGGAGAAGTATGCGTCGCAGTGGGCCGGGCTGGCGGTCGCCGTCCAATCCGGAGAGTCATTTCACGCGGCGGCGTTGCCGGTGCGGGCGTTCGGCGGATGGCACGCTGTCATCCATCCGGAGATTCCGCGGGTACCCAATCTGGGCTTTTTCATAAACGAATCGCTTTATCATCCCGGCGACTCGTTCGACCCGCCCGAGGGGGCCGACGTCGAGACGCTGTTCGTGCCGGTGGCCGGCCCCTGGTTGAAGGTGGCGGAGTCCATCGATTTCGTGCGGGCGGTGCGGCCACACCGGGTCTATGCCCTGCATGACTGCCTGGACAATGAGCTGAGCGCGGGCCTGGTCGACGCACACCTAAGCGGGCGATCGGGTTGCCCTTATGAGCGATTGACGCCGGGGTCCACCATCTCGATGGGCTAGAGCTGGTTGTTGCGCGTTGGGCGGGACCGCAGCTGCGACACGTAATCGTCGGGTGCGCCGGCCTTCTGCGCGGCGTTGGCGATCTCGTTGAGGTACCACGACGTGGGCAGGCCGCCCTCGTAGCCGACGAGGACATAGACCCACGCCGTCACATCGCCGTCCAAACTGGAGACCCTCAGGTGCAGCTTGGTGTAGGTGCCCGCCTCGACGCCCTCGACCTCGTCGAGGCGCACCTCGTCCCACGGGTGCACGTCATAGAGTGCGACGAAGACCCGATCGCCCTCGGACGGGACGATGGTGGTGACCGCCCCCTCCCAGCCGACGATGTCCTCCCCGGCGAAAGTCAGCCGCCAGTCTTCGAGCCAGCCGGTGCCCACCATCGGTGAGTGCGGGCAGTAGGCCCGCATGCGGCCTGGGTCCAGGTTCGATCCGTACGCTGCGTAATGACGCACGGCGATGACGATATCCCGCTAAAGGCCCCGCTGAGAACCCGCCCGAGCGTGTCTTGCCGAAGCGTTCGTAGACAATGGCAGTGTGACTCGGATCGTGATCATTGGTGGAGGCCCTGCCGGATACGAGGCGGCGCTGGTCGCCGCCCAGCTCGACGCGGATGTGACCATCGTCGAGGCGGCCGGCGCCGGTGGCGCGTGCGTGCTGGACGACTGCGTGCCGTCCAAGACGTTTATCGCCAGCTCAGAGGTGGTCACGGGGTACCGGGACACCGAGGAGTTCGGCGTGCACTCCGACGGCCTGGAAGCGATAACTGTCGATGCCACGGCGGTGCACGCGCGGGTGAAACGGCTGGCCTCGGCGCAGTCCCGCGATATCCAGGCCAAGCTGATCAAGGCCGGGGTGACGCTCGTGCACGGGACCGCCCGGATAGGGGACGACACTCTCGGCCACACGCATCGGATAAGGGTGCTGCCACACGACGGTGACGCAGAGTACATCATCGATGCGGGGACCGTGCTCATCGCGACCGGGGCGACGCCGCGCGTGCTGCCCTCCGCCGTGCCCGACGGGGAGCGCATCCTCACCTGGCGCCAGATCTACGACCTGCCCGCGCTGCCGGAGCACCTGGTGGTGATCGGCTCCGGCGTGACCGGCGCCGAGTTCGCCTCGGCGTACCTAGCGATGGGCGTGCCGGTGACCCTGGTGTCAAGCCGCGACAGGGTCATGCCGCACGAGGACGCCGACGCCGCCATGGCCATCGAGCGGGTCTTCCGGGCGCGCGGCATGACCATCCTGAACAACTCGCGGGCCGAGGCTGTCACGCGCGTGGGTGACGGGGTGTCAGTGCAGCTGACCGACGGGCGGGTCGTCGACGGCTCCCATGCGCTCATGGCGGTCGGATCGGTACCCAACACAGCCGACCTGGGCCTGACGGAGTATGGCGTGGAGGTGGCGCCCGGCGGCTACCTGACCGTCGATCGCGTCTCCCGCACCAACGTGCCCGGCATCTACGCCGCGGGCGACTGCACCGGGGTGTTGCCGCTGGCCAGCGTCGCGGCGATGCAGGGGCGCATCGCGATGTGGCACGCCCTCGGCGAAGCCGTCGCCCCGCTGCGCCTGCGCACCGTGGCCGCCAACGTCTTCACCGACCCGGAGCTGGCGACCGTGGGCGTATCGCAGTCGGATGTGGACAGCGGCAAGGTCCCCGGACGGGAGGTGATGCTGCCGCTGGCCGGCAACGCCCGCGCCAAGATGGCCGCTCTCGACGACGGCTTCATCAAGCTGTTCTGCCGCCCGGCGAGCGGCATCGTCGTCGGTGGGGTGGTGGTGGCGCCCCGAGCCAGCGAGCTGATCATGCCGATCACCGTCGCCGTGGAGAACCAGCTCACCGTCGCCCAGGTGGCGCACACCATCACCATCTACCCGTCCCTGTCCGGATCGATCGCCGAAGCCGCGCGTCAGCTCATGTCGCACGACGCGGAATAGGCTCTGGGTGAGATCATGAGCTGATGCGGTTCCTGTCCGGCAACCACCCGGCGCACGATCTCACGTACAACGACGTTTTCATGGCGCCGGTCCGTTCAGACGTCGGCTCGCGCCTTGACGTCGACCTGTCCACAAGCGACAGCACGGGGTGCACGATCCCGATCGTGGTCGCGAATATGACGGCCGTCGCCGGCCGGCGCATGGCCGAGACGGTCGCCCGGCGCGGGGGACTGGTCGTGATCCCGCAGGACATCCCGATCCCGATCGTCACTGAGGTGATCGGCTGGGTGAAGCAGCGGCACCTGGTCCATGACACGGCGCTCACGCTCGGCCCGACCGATACCGTCGGCGACGCCATCCACCTGCTGCCCAAGCGTTCCCACGGCGCGGTCGTGATCATCGATCCTGACGGCCGCCCGCTGGGCGTGGTCACCGAGTCCGACACCGTCGGCGTCGACCGATTCACCCAGCTGGGCGACGTGATGTCGACCGAGCTGCTGAGCCTGCCCGCTCACGCCGACCCGCGGCACGCCTTCGACTCGCTCAGCCATGGCCGCCGCAAGCTGGCCCCGGTCGTGGATCACGAGGGGGTACTCGTCGGGATACAGACGCGGCAGGGTGCCCTGCGCGCCACGCTCTACCGCCCGGCCCTCGACGAGAAGGGTCAGCTTCGGGTCGCGGCGGCGATCGGCATCAACGGTGATGTGGCGGGCAAGGCTTCATCGCTGCTGGAGGCCGGAGTCGACACGCTCGTCGTCGACACCGCGCACGGGCACCAGGAGCGCATGCTCAACGCCTTGCGCGCGGTGCGGTCCCTGTCGCCTTCGGTCCCGATCGTGGCGGGCAACGTCGTAACCACCGACGGCGTACGGGATCTGGTCGCCGCCGGAGCCGACATCGTCAAGGTCGGCGTCGGGCCGGGCGCCATGTGCACCACCCGGATGATGACCGGGGTGGGACGCCCGCAGTTTTCGGCCGTACTCGAGTGCGCGGCCGCCGCCCGCGAGCTGGGCAAGCACGTCTGGGCCGACGGCGGCGTGCGCCACGCGCGTGATGTGGCCCTGGCGCTGGCCGCGGGCGCCTCCAACGTGATGATCGGCTCTTGGTTCGCCGGTACCTTCGAGTCGCCCGGGGACCTGTACATCGACGCGGACGGGCGGCGGTACAAGGAGAGTTTCGGCATGGCGTCCGCTCGGGCCGTCAGCGCCCGGACTGCTGACGACTCGGCCTACGATCGGGCTCGCAAGGCGGTGTTCGAGGAGGGCATCTCGAGCGCGAGAATGTACCTCGACCCGGGGCGCCCCGGCGTCGAGGACCTGCTCGACGAGATCGTGGCGGGCGTGCGCAGCGCTTGCACCTATGCCGGGGCTCGCACGCTCGAGGACTTCTACGAGCGCGCGTTGATCGGTGTGCAGTCGTCGGCGGGCTTCACCGAGGGCATGCCGCTACCCTCGGGCTGGTGAACCCCATGCGCTTTGTCCCGATGCCCGTCTTCGTGCTCGCGTCGGCCAGCCCAGCGCGCAAGGCCCTGCTCCTGTCCGCCGGGATAGAACCCGAGATCATGGTCTCGGGCGTCGACGAGTCGGCGGTGGAGGCCGGATCGCCCGAGGCGCTCTGCTCGATGCTGGCTCGGCTGAAGGCGCACTCGGTCGCCGAGCGGCTCAAGCACCGATCACACCCGGCCGATCTGGTGCTGGGCTGCGATTCCGTGCTTTTCTTCGAAGGCGAGATCCTTGGCAAGCCGGAGAGCGCGGACGAGGCGGTCAAGCGCTGGCATGCGATGCGGGGGCGGTCCGGGGTGCTGCACACCGGCCACTGCCTGGTCGAACTGGAGTCCGGCCGCAGCGTCGAGGCGGTCGGATCGACCGTCGTCCACTTCGCCGACCTCACCGACGAGGAGATCGTGTCTTATGTGGACAGCGGGGAACCGTTGCAAGTAGCGGGCGCGTTCACCATCGACGGTCTCGGCGGGCCGTTTGTCGAGCGTCTCGAGGGCGACCACGGTACCGTCGTCGGCCTCTCGCTACCCGTGCTGCGCCGCCTGCTCCGCCAGCTCGGCCGCTCCATCACCGACTTCTGGCCCCGCTAACGCCTTCGCCCTTCCCGTTTTCGCCGGGCCTGCCGCGACACCGCTGCGGCATTTTCGCCCGGCCTGCGGCGACACCGCTCCGGCTTTTCATGCGTCCTGCGGCGACACCGCCTCCTGCGGCGCGCTTTGCGGTGCCTCCTGGCGCACGTTGGCCGCGCCGCCCAGCCGCCAGGCCAGCAGCGCCGCCGCGACGATGAACACCGGCACGAGCAGCAGCGCCGAATGCGCACCGACCTCGTCGGCGAGCAGCCCCAGCAGCAGCGGCCCGGCGCCGAAGCTGATGCCCATGCCGTAGGACGCGACCCCCGCCGCGCGGTCGGTCTGTTGCGGCGCCGCGGCTAACGCCAGCGAGATGCCCAGCGGGTAGTGCATCGCGTTGCCCAGCCCCACCACGAACAGCCCGGACACCGCCAGCGCCGCCACCGGCGCGGTCCAGAACAGTCCGAACCCGACCGCGCTTACGGCCAGCGCGCCGAAGTAGAACAGCAGCGGCCGGGCGCGCAGCGCGACCCTCGCCCCGACCGCGCGGCCGATCATCATGCCGGCGAGGATCGCCGACACCGCCGCCGACGCCGTCGCGCTGCTGAAGGAGAGCCGGTCGCGCAACACGATCGCGGTCCACAACGACAGCACGATCTCGATCGCACCCGTCATGACCAGCATCCACCACGTGATCCAGTACGCTCTCCCCAGCGGAGCCTTCGCGCGCGGCACGACCGGCGCCGCCTGCCCTTCCGGCACCCGGATTTTCAGCAGCCACGCCCCAAACGCAGTGATCCCGATCAGTCCGATCAGGACACCCAGTCCGGCGCGCCAGCCCCAGCCCGCGGCGATCGTCGCGCCCACCACCAGCGGGCTGACCAGCCCGGCGAAGCAAGCTATGGCGTTGGCCTCACTGATCGCCGCCGGCCCGGCCGCGCCGTGCGCGCTCGACAGCGAGACCACCACGCCGCTGACGAGCGCGATGCCGCACAGCGAGACAAAACCCGAGAGAAAAAGCGTCAGGGGGTACCAGCCGGGAAGCGCGACGAAGCCGAGAACGCCCACGGCGACGCCTCCCAGGCAACCCCACAACACACGAGGGCGCCCGAATCGCTTGGCCAGCAAGGGAAACATCCACCCGCCGCCCATCGCGCCGAGCGCCATCGTGGTGGTGTGCAGGCTCGCCAGCGTGTTGGAGACGCCCTGTTCGTCGCGCAGCAGCGCCACCACCGGCCCGAACGCGTAAAGGTAGTAGCAGTACAGCCCGAGTTGGACATACGTCAGCCACGTAAGAGGGGTACGGGCAAGCTTGGGCACCATCCGACGCTACGCCCCGCCCACCCTCCATCACGAAATAGTGATTGAGCACACGCCCCCCGGTGGAAGCGATGGTGCTAGCGCCCCTCAACCGATCTACATGGGAGAGACATGGGCTCATGAAGCATTGGCACCATCGGCGCGGTTCTGGCGACGTTCGTGCTGATGGCAGTGTGGAATCAACGCTTGACCTGACCTGCACCCGGTGTCCGCGACCGATACCGCCGCGAGTTCGTGACACAGCCGAGGGCGCAGCGGGGGTTTCCGCAGCGCCCTCGGCGCGCGAGTCACCGCCTTACCGCACCGACTTCGCGAAGGCGCGCGAGGAGATGACGACGGCCAGCGCGGTCAGCGGCCCGAGGATGAGCAGCGCCTGCCAGATGTAGTCGTTGCCCCGGTCGCCGGCGAACAGCGCCCGTGCCGCCTCCACGCCCCAGCTGAACGGGTTCCAGTCCGCCACGCGCTGAAGCCAAGTGGGCGCCAGCGCCAGTGGCAGCAGGATGCCAGAGAGCAGCATGACCGGCACCACGAACATGTTGAGTAGTGGTGCCAGCGCGTCCTCGCTGCGCAGCTTGAGACCGAGCGCGTAGCCGATGGACGACATGAACATCGCCATGAGCGCCACGAGCAGGAACGCGAGCAGCACGTTGACCATGTCGGCGCGCAGCCCGAACGGGACCGCCAGCAGCGTCACGATCGTGGCCTGGAACAGCAGCGAGGCGACGTCGCGCAGGCTTCGCCCGAGCAACAGGGCGATCCGGCTGACCGGGGTGACCCGGCTGCGCTCGATGATGCCCGCCCGCAGCTCGGCGATGAGCCCGAAACCGGAGAAGCCCATGAACATGGAGAGCATCACCAGCATGCCGGGCACGAAGATGCGATAGGTCTCGGCGTCGGTCAGCATCGGCCCTGCGCCGCTGAGCGCCGGCTTGAGCAGCGGGGCGAACAGCAGCAGGTAGAAAAGCGGCTGGATGATGCCGACGGTCACCCAGACCGGGTTGCGCATCAGCAGAAGCGCTTGGCGCTGGAAGACAAGCCAGGTGTCACGCAGGAACTTCATGCTCAGCTCTCCCTCAGGCTGCGCCCGGTCTTGGCCAGGAACACGTCGTCAAGGCTGGGCCGGTGCAGCTCGATGCCGGTGATGGCGATGCTTGCGGCGTCGAGCGAACGCAGCACGTGCGGAATCGCCGTCGCGCCGTCGTCGACGTAGAGCCTCAGCCCAGTGTCGGTGGTCTCCAGCTTCTTCACATACTCAGCGGTGTCGAGCACCTCGGCGGCGCCGGTGGCGCCGGTGGGCAGCTGGACCGAGACGACCTCGCCCAGCACCTCCTGCTTGAGCTCGCTCGGCGTGCCCTCCGCCACAATCTCGCCGTTGTCCATGATGGACAGACGGTCGCAGAGCACGTCGGCCTCGTCGAGGTAGTGGGTGGTGAGGAAGACGGTCATGCCCATCTCCCGCAGCTTGCGCACCTCGTCCCACATGTGCGCGCGGGACTGGGGGTCAAGGCCGGTCGTCGGCTCGTCAAGGAAGACGACCTTCGGCTGGTGGATGATGCCCAGCGCGATGTCGACCCGGCGGCGCTGGCCGCCCGAGTAGGTCTTGCACTTGCGATCGGCATACTCGATCAGCTGGAAGTCTCCCAGGGCCTTGGCGGCGCGCCGCTGGGCCTCGCTCTTGCTGAGCCCGTACATCCGGGCGTGGAGCACAAGCTCCTCACGCGCGGTCGAATCATCCCAGGTGCTGCCGCCTTGTGCGACGTAGCCGATCCGCTTGCGGACCTCGCCCGGGTCTTTGCGCAGGTCTACGCCTGCGACCGTCGCGGATCCCCCGTCCGGCTCGATCAGGGTGGCAAGCATGCGCAAAGTCGTGGTCTTGCCCGCCCCATTCGGCCCGAGGAACCCAAAAATCTCCCCCTCAGCGACCTGGAGATCAACGCCACGCACGGCCTCGACAAGCTTGGTCTCGCGGCCAGCCCGGGAGCGGAACGATTTCCGCAGTCCAGTGGTCTCGATGATCATATGGCACACCGTACCTGGGGGGTACGACACTAGTCAAGTTTGATTAATCTCGCTTGATTATTCTTGATGTGACCATTTATCGGACCACCGGGCGGCCAGCTCCTCCGAGACATAGGGCATGCCGGAGTCAATCTCATCGGCGACGCGTTCGCACCACAATATTTCGCCCTCGTGGCGTGCGATCAGCAGCTCGAGCATCCACCGCACGTTCGTCGGCTTGTTCGACGGCGCCGCCCAGCCCGAGGTGTACGCGTTGCGCACGCCGTCGTTGAAGGCGCGCAAAGCCTTGGCACGGCTGCGCAAAGCGGCCGACGCCTGCTGCCTGGGCACCTCGGTCAGGAACGACAGCGCCGCGATGAACGGGTCCTCACCCTCGTGCTGCCCCCACAGGTAATTGTTCAGCAGATCGAGGAACTGCTCCTCACCCTTGGCGGTCAGCTCATAGCGCGTGCGTGCCGGGCGCCCGGCCACCTGCTCCTGACCCACCTCGCGCAGCGCGCCCTCCTCGGCGAGGCGCTTGAGCGCGTGATAAACCGACCCGGGCTGGACCTTCGCCCACTTGTCGGCATGCCAGCTCAACAGCTCCCGCCGCACGTCGTAGCCGTGCACGGGCTGCATAAGCTTCACCGCGCCGAGAATCATCATGCGAGTGGTGGACACCCCCAAAGCGTAAACAGCGTTGGCTCACATCACAGAGCGAAGCTACTGATCGGTCGTTTAGACTCCGGGCCATGGCCGAGCTGTCCAAGGTATTGATCGCCAATCGGGGTGAGATCGCCGTCCGGGTCATCCGGGCCTGCCGCGACGCGGGGCTGGGCAGCGTGGCCGTCTACGCCGACGGTGATCGCGACGCCCTGCACGTCACCATGGCCGACGAGGCCTACTCGCTCGACGGGGCCACCAGCGCCGAGACCTACCTGCGCATCGACAAGCTTCTCGACGTCGCGAAGCGGTCCGGCGCCGACTCGGTCCACCCCGGCTATGGTTTTCTCGCCGAAAACGCCGACTTCGCCCAAGCGGTCATCGATGCCGGGCTCACCTGGATCGGACCGACGCCTCAGGCCATCCGCGATCTGGGGGACAAGGTCACCGCCCGTCACATCGCTCAGCGGGCTGGCGCGCCACTTGTCGCCGGTACCCAAAAACCCGCAGAGGACGCACAGGAGATCATTGCCTTCGCCGAGCAGCACGGCCTCCCCGTCGCGATCAAGGCGGCCTTCGGCGGCGGGGGCCGCGGCCTGAAGGTGGCCCGCACGATCGAGGAGATCCCGTCCATGTTCGAGTCGGCCACGCGCGAGGCCGTCGCCGCGTTCGGGCGCGGGGAGTGCTTCGTCGAGCGCTATCTCGACAAGCCGCGCCACGTGGAGGCCCAGGTGCTGGCCGACCGGCACGGCAACGTGATCGTCGTGGGCACGCGCGACTGCTCGCTGCAAAGGCGCCACCAGAAGCTGGTGGAGGAGGCGCCGGCGCCTTTCCTGACGGCCGAGCAGCGGGCGAGCATCCACGCATCCGCGAAGGCGATCTGCCGCGAGGCGGGCTACCACGGCGCCGGCACGGTCGAGTATCTCGTCGGCGCCGACGGCACGGTCTCGTTCCTCGAGGTCAACACGCGTCTGCAGGTGGAGCACCCGGTGACCGAGGAGACGGCGGGGATTGATTTGGTACGGCAGCAGTTCCACATTGCGGCCGGCGAGAGGCTGCGGTTCAACTCGGATCCGGCTCCCCGCGGCCACTCCATCGAGTTCCGGATCAACGGTGAGGATCCGGGCCGCAGTTTCCTGCCCGCCCCCGGCCACGTTACCCGCCTGCGCCTGCCCGAGGGCCCGGGAGTGCGGGTGGATACGGGCATCGAGCAGGGCAACACCATCAGCGGCAACTTCGATTCATTGCTGGCCAAGGTGATCGTCACCGGCGAGACCCGGGCCGAGGCGCTGGAGCGGGCACGCCGCGCGCTCGACGAGATGATCGTCGAGGGCATGGCGACCGCGCTGCCGTTCCACCGCGCCGTCGTGCGTGATCCCGCCTTCGCCAAGGAGTTCACGGTCCACACGCGATGGATCGAAACCGAGTGGGACAACACCATCCCGCCCTTCGTCGGACCGTCGGAAGTGGATGACGTGGAGGAGGAGCGCCGCCGCATCGTCGTCGAGGTGGCCGGCAAGCGCCTGGAGGTTTCCCTCCCCGCCTCCTTCGGCGCGGCCGCGAAGCAGGCACCGAAACCCAAGCGAGCCAGCAAGAAAGGCCACGCCGTCGCCGCCACCGGTGATTCGCTGACCGCCCCCATGCAGGGCACCATCGTCAAGCTCGCCGTGGCCGACGGCGACACGGTGGCCGAGGGCGACACCGTCGTGGTGCTCGAGGCGATGAAGATGGAGCAGCCTTTGACCGCGCACAAGGCCGGTGTCATCACCGGGCTGACCGCGATGGTGGGGGAGGTCGTCCAGTCCGGTGTGGTGCTGTGCGAGATTAAGTGAATGGATCCGGATCGGCTGACCGAGTTTCGTGATGAACTCCGCCAGTTCGTGCGGGAGCGCGACTGGGAACAGTTCCACACCCCGAAGAATGTGGTGATGGCGCTGGCGGGCGAGGTCGGCGAGCTGATCGCCGAGTTTCAGTGGCTCACCCCGGAGCAGGCCGCCATCGTCATGTCCGATGAGGCTCACGGCGCCCGCGTGCGGGCCGAGATCGGCGATGTGATGATCTATCTCGTCGGGCTGGCCGACACCCTCGGCATCGATCTCGTGGACGCGGCGCGCGCCAAGCTCGCCGACTCAGCCCGCCGCTACACGGTCGAGACCCACCGCGGCAGCGTCGCGAAAGCCAAGGGCTGAATCTCTGGCGCGCGCGAGGCAACGCGCGGCATTGCCGCCCTGGGAGCCACGAACGCCGGCGGCAATGTGCGCGATAGCGGTGGGGCGCTAAGCCCTGCGCCGCAGCACCAGGAAGCCGATGAGGATCGCCGCCAACACCAGGACACCGCCGCCGATCGCGACATACATGCCCACGTTGCTCTTCGGCTCATCCTTGGGGCTCGTCCGCGGGATGATCCGGGCCGCCTCCTCCGTCGGCTTGGCGCTTGGCGGCGCGGGCGTCGTCGACAGGGCCTTGACCGGGTTGACGATGCCGAAGCCGTAATCGGAG
>Ga0209382_10010567_pt1 | contig 11494 bp, 10 predicted proteins | sample SoiMetdeltSBSDD5_FD_187599 | JGI IMG/M metagenome (GOLD analysis project Ga0209382, IMG submission 187599) | Bulk soil microbial communities from a Populus tree surrounding site in Tennessee, USA - Soil MetaG P. deltoides SBSDD5 (SPAdes) (version 2) | ecosystem: Environmental > Terrestrial >...
CATTCTTATACTTTGTTGATCCCATGCGAAATCATAATCCATAGTTTTGAGCACGGATTTGATGAATTTTAGATTTTGCAAGCTTGTTGTTGTTGCGAGTTCTTTCATTTGATGTTAATATAACCTAATCAAAAATAATAATGGACATCGTGATTTATCATGTCTTGCTTCGCCGATCTGGGCGAAAACTATCTTTTCCTTCTTTCTGCAGAAGCCATCATTTCTTTCCTAATTTCCATACGCAACAGTTGTCTCCATGCTCAGCATCCCACTCATCTTGATAAAGGAATTAGTCATTGCGGTACCCCATTTCTACGTTATGTTTGATTTGATTTGAAGCCATCTCTACGTTATGTTTGATTTGATTTGAAGCCATTTCAATATTTTCTCTAATAAGCCTACCTAATGGATCGGTATCTTTGCTCATATGTTATATTAGAGGCCAAGATTAAATTAACTTATCATTAACATATACCAAAAGTTAGGATTGGCCTATGACTTCCTCCTCCACAAAAATAAGCGACGAGAGGAAGGGAGTTCAAATGTACGGACATGGTGACATGTTTGTGATGTTACCAAATATCGTATTCTGTATGTGCATTACAATGGTATCAAATATGTTATTTTTATTGAGCTTGCTGTAACGCCATGGATTAAATTGTTCATTACACTAGTAAAGTATTAAATTACATTAAAATCTGTGAATCTGAGATTCAAGACGGCCCACGAAATCAAATGTAACTTCCTCTGTTATTACTACGTCATGGGCATCTTCTTGCCCTAGTTAAATATCACATATTATCTAAAACCTTGCATAATATACGATATTGTGATTTAACGGAGGAATATGGTTTCGGATAACTGTAATAAGGTACTTGATACTAATTCATCGAATAAAAATGCCATCTTGTTTGCGTGTGAAGGAGAGAGAATTTATCAGAGACCTTAGTGAGTGGAATATAGAGAAACTGCATAAGAAATACACCCCAAGCTACAGAAAAGTTTTGAAATACAGACTATTACAAAAAAGAAGATTTTTAGCAGACGATCTACTTATGATTGATTCAGTTTTGGACAAGTTACAAACCATGTAGATGAATTTAACCGAGTTTTTCTGTTATACTATCTACCAATAAAAACATTGAGTCGACTAGTATCCTATACGGTGTACATTGTTTTGAAGATGATATTTCACAAATGAAGTTGCGCTATGAGTAGTAACGGGCTTGTATTAATTTTTATCAAAAAATTTATAAGATAACCACTTAATTACTAAAATATAGTATCATGATGCAAAATTAATTAAGATTCTAGAAAAGGGTTCAAATTTATGATCGTATTATGCTCCTGATATCTATCAAATCCCGCAAAATTGAACTTGCAGTTTCCATGCCTCCCGCTCCTTTTCCTATAATTGTTTGTTGACCGGAATGCTGACATGTAAATGTAATAGCATTAAGAATACCGTCCACACAGATTGGATCCTTCCTAGAAACTGGCTTTGGTTCAACGATTAATTTTTTTCCATCACAACTCGCAATCAGCTTTATTGCATTCCCCTTTTTTCGTTCATTGACAACTTCGGAGGTTTGTACATCCCTAATACCCGTTCTTCTAACATCGTTTATTGTAGATTTCAAATTCATTACAAAATTTGAAGCAATAACCAATTTTGCTACTGCATCATATCCATCAATATCAAGTGTGGGATCTTTTTCAGCATATCCCTTTTCCGAAGCATCACGTAGGGCCTGTGAGAAATTTAACCCTTCGTACATTTTGCTCAGGATATAATTTGTTGTACCGTTAAGGATTCCTTCAAAGGATATGATTCTGTCGCCTTTCAAGCATTTTTTAGCAAATTCTAAAATTGGCGTTCCCCCTCCGACCGTTCCACTAAACTTGAAAGCAATTCTATTGTATTCGGCCAGCTCTATCAATGAGGGAAATTCCAAGGCTAGGGGACCCTTGTTGACTGTAATTACGTTCTTACCAGATTTCATAGCTGTGATAATATGATTTTTTCCTGGTTCTCCGTCAGTAATATTGGTTGGAGTTAGTTCGATAACAACTTCTGCGTCTATGTTTTCAATTACATCCACTATTTCTAAGGTACTTCCACGTGGTCCATACTGGGCAACAGATTTCTTTTTCTTTTTGACATGTAGCAGTCTGTCCAGATTTAGGCCTTGATCGCAAGTTACAATTCCGCCATTATCTGCACAAGCAACTACTTTGGGTTTTATGCCATATACATTATAGAGATCCGTCGAATGTGACACCAATAATTTGACAAAGCTCTGGCCAACCACTCCAAAACCTAACAATATCAATCTCAATTACTTTAGTATCTAAAATATCCGGTTAAATAAGTTTGAATTATCCTAAAAAAAGACTTTTTCATTTTGTAGATTTCATCATGTTCTCATGTTTTACAATAATCATAATTTGTATTAAATCAGTGATGCGTCAAATGCACATTTTTTGACATTCGCAATTTAATACATTTTTTACAGAAATTGCCCATGAATTACCAAAGGCTTATGACATTAACAGAAACAAACTGCTTGGAGATGAAAAGAATTGTCTAGAGGATTTGCAGTTTTCATATTCTGGTTAATAGGCTTTGGAATTGGTTTTGTTGGGTATCTTTTGCTCCCAGGAATTGCAGAATGGTTTGCTACGTCAATGCCAAAATTTGTGAATCAGGCCGTAATAGGCGCATTGATAGCAGGGATGATTGGTTCAGCAGTAAGCACCTTCACTGTAGTTACATGGGCAAATAGGACAAGTTAGTATCTCAATGGTATTGAAGACCGCCCATATACCTGTACACTATAAATCAACTTTCACAATTTTTCTATTTTATGTGGCAAAACAATTTGAAAAGGATTAAAAATGTCTGAACGTTCTTAATCTGTATATGTATAACGGTGAGTTAGAAGTACAGGCTAAAAGAAAGGCCTTGGCCGTTCTGCACGATGAAATTACCCATATTTTAAACGCAGCAAGAGATTTGTCATCCTTAACTGATTCTCTGATTAACGGCACCAATAAGGAGACTGAATTATCCTTAGTTAGGATGAAAAATGCAGGAGAAGAAGTAGAAAACCTCAGAAGAAAGATGACCAGGGAAATTTCGGATACAGGAAGCCTTATGGTGTATAGAGAGGATGTTCTTAGAACTGCCTATATTATTGATGATATAGCTGGATATATCACTGGTATAGCCTTTAGACTCTCGAATATCAAAATTACCACGCTAAAAAAAGGCAAAATTGATGAGGATATCAGTGAACTCATTAACATGGTGGTAGAAGCGATTTTTAAACTAAATGAAATGGCCCGAGCTCTGAGCATTAATCCTTCAAGTACTATTGAGATTGCACACGAAGTACAAAATATTGAAAGAAAGGTTGATAATTCTTACAGAAAAGTAGTGATTAAAGCTTTGAATGAAATTCCAAATACAAAAGACCTTCTTCTCGTAAAGGACGCAGTAGAAGGGATAGAGGGTATGGCAGATAAATGCCAGGCCGCGTCGGACTCTCTCACAATCCTTGCTCTGAGTATGTAATGGGATCTTTTTCAGGTACCCTAGTAGAGAGCAGAATAATCATATGGGACATTGATGATTCACGGTCAATATTATCTCTTGGCTATTATGGGAAACCTCTCGGTATCAATAAACCAAAGGGAATCGATTTTGAAACCCCTCTTATTCTAGATCTCATTGAAGGGTGTTATTTAGTAGAATCCAAATTACTTACGGTAAATAATGTCGAGGGAGAACGGATTATTCTAAAGGAAATGAAAGAAATTTGTAGAAAACAATACGTCGATTTTGACATCAAATATTTGGTATTCAAAAAATTAAGAGACGTTGGGTATATTGTTTCTCCAGGTATCAAGTTTGGTTGTGATTTTGCTGTATATGAGCACGGTCCAGGCATTGACCATGCGCCATTTCTGGTTCAGGTTGTCGATAATCAACAAGACATTACAGCTACTGGAATAGTATTAGCGGGAAGGTTGGCAACTACGGTAAAGAAGCAATTTATTTTGGCAATCACATCGATGAAACCTCGAAGAGTTTACTTCCTTGGTTTCGATTGGTGGAGAGCTTGAATCTTATCCTAAGATGACATGCCTTCTGTAGTTTGATATGATATGAAAGAGCTGACTAATAGCAAGACGTTAATTTAGATTTTATTTCGAAAAAAATCTACTGATAAAATTCAATGTGTCCAGGCACAGTTAGTTAGTTAGTTAGTTAGTATCTTTGGATAATCTGAATCATGCTTATTTCCTTGTCTTTTATCTTGATACAACCACGATTGGTAATAAACCTCGGATTTGAGCTGATATCATTATTATAATACTCTTCACGCTCCAAATTTAGCGTACCTATTGGGACTGCCTCAACAGTCAACCCTTTCTTATTCATTTGTGAAGCAAATATTTCATTTAGATTTACGATTTTGATAGTCTCAGATTCTTCCGAATCTTCATGAGTGGCATTATGATCTGCTGTATGTGCATCATTCATGCTTTTTGTACTTTTCCACTGATAAATAAATTGTATGAAAATTGTTCATATGCTATTTATTTTATAAAATTTTCAAAAATTCGGTAACAGCTTGTCAATCCTCGTTATATTTAATAGTGTATTAGATATGCCTTCAAGTTATGCCTAAAGGGGATGGACTCTTAATTGGATGATTCTAAGTTTGCCGATAAAGTTGTAGTAGTCACGGGTAGCGGAACTGGAATAGGCCAGGCCATCGCAAAGAGATTTGCTGAAAATGGTGCCACCATAATTTTACTTGGAAGAAGAAAAGAACCTTTAGAACAAACACGCGCTGAATTAGAAAAGATAGGGGCCAGTACAGGAAGCAAAGGAAAAATTTGGATATTTCCGGGAGTTGATGTCTCAGATGAAATAGCAATAACGAATATGTTCAGTACTATATCAAAGGAAATAGGACCTATCGATATTCTCGTAAATAATGCCGGAGTTTCAGGACCGGTAAAACTGTTTACGAATTCAAATTTTGCTGAATTCAAAGAATGTGTAATGATACATTTAACAGGTACATTTTGGACTACCCTAAAATCCATTGAGAACATGCGAAAAGACTCTAAAGTTATTACCATATCGACATTTTTCACAGAAGAAAACAAGTATGAACAGCGACCTTATAGATTCAGAACTCCTTACACAAGTGCTCAAGGGGCAAAAAATAGACTAGCTGAAGCCTTTGCATGGGAATTAGTCCCTAATGGAATACAATCAATAGCTACTAATCCGGGACCGGTTCATTCGGATCGTATCTACAAAACTGTTTACCCAAAGGCAGCTGCAGAATTCTTGCGTATTGGAGGCTTTCCTGGACTATCATCGATTGAAATAGAAAAAATATTGCAACGGCTATTGAATATCTTAGGAGAGGATCAGACGGTCATAGATAAAGAAATGGACATGATTCTACAAGACGTATTTAGTGAAAGGATAAAAACTCAAGATGATAAAACTAAACTTACTTCAACGCTCAGAGAGCTACTGTCAAAAACTCAGGAAATTGCTGAAAAGATACAACTGAATACGAAGAAAATGATAGTTGACAAGGAATTTCTCTCACAGGATCAAGTTGCAGAAATGGTTCTAAACCTATCATCTGAAAAAATGAGCAAGTTATTGAATGGTAGAGTTATCCCAAACGACAGAGTATTTTATCCAACGAGGCCAATAATTGGAACATATATTCATCAGAAGGATATGGATATTTCGGATAAAGTTATCGTCCTGATAATAAATTCTTCAGCCGAAAAAGATCTTAAACGTGCTAAAATCATTGCAAATTCTCTTGTTAACAAAATCAAGCAATTGGTGATTCTCGCAAAAGATAGTAAAGGCTTGAGTTACTATAAGGAGTATCATTCCCATTCTGTAAATCTATCAAATGAGGATGCAGTAAAGGGAATATTTAGAGTGATTTCAGAAAAATTCTCCGCAATTGATGCAGTAATCTTGTTGACTGGTGAATATGATTATGATGTAGCGTTAAGGTCCCTTGACAGGAAGCAATGGGATCATCTGGTCGAGGACTACTTGTTTGTACCGGCAATGATAACTAGAGAGTCTGTAACCCACATGGCTCCTGCAGGAGCAGTCAGTGAACCATCTCTATTTAAGGGGTCAACGGGATCAATAATCATAGTAGGTCCGGATTCGCCTGTTGGAGATAAGATTTCTGGAGTTGTTCGAGCAAGGTCAGAAATATTTAGAGGTGCTCTGAGACCCTTCAATGCAACTGTTAATCAAGAATTACGTGATGTCATAAAATCGAACATAAGACAATACTTGCTGCTTGCTGGAAATATTGAAGGTCGCGAGCCAGATGAAGAAAAAATTACTAATATGATATTGAATATTATCGCACAGGCAGATGGCGGAAATAATCAAACCATATTTTATGTTGATGAATCGTAAAATTAATTGTGACTAAACCTGACAACTTATTGCAATTTTTTATTCCACTTTTATGATAAAGCACATTAATCTAGAAGTTGTACTCTAATTAGATGACCGATAAATTCGTTTTAGATACCAGTGTAATAATTGATGGCAAGGTTCCAGAAATCATAAATGATAAAATTGAATCAAATAGCCAGATTATCATCCCCATAGCTGTTCTGGACGAACTTCAGGCACAGGCATCGACGAACAAGTCACATGGAATAGAAGGATTGCTTGAAATAAAAAAAATAAGGGATTTATGCAAAGCTAGAAAAATAAGTCTGGAATTTATCGGGACCAGACCAACAATTGAAGAAATTAGATTGGCTAAACATGGGAGAATTGATGCTATAATAAAAGACATTGCTCTAGATAATGGCGCAACTTTGATTACATGTGACTATGTTCAGCATCTGGTATCTGAGGCTCATGGTATTAAATCAATTCATATTAGTTCCTCTAAAGAAGATTCAAATCTACAATTTGAAAAATACTTTGATAATGACACCATGAGCATTCATTTAAAGGAAGGTACTTATCCGTTTGCAAAAAAGGGAGTACCCGGGAACTTGAAGCTAATACGTCTAGAAGAAAATAAACTATCCGCAGGAGAGATCTATGAAATAACTAAGGAAATTTTAGAACAATCAAGATCAAAAAAAGGGTTCACGGAAATTAACAAGGATGGAGCAACTGTTATTCAATTAGGCACATACAGAATTGCGATAACTAAAGAACCATTTTCAGACGGACAAGAAATTACGATCGTAAGACCAATCGCAAAGTTGACACTTGAAGATTATGGACTGAGTGAAAAGTTATTAACGCGATTGACATCAGATGTCGAAGGAATAATTATTGCGGGACCTCCTGGATCAGGCAAGAGTACATTGGCAAGTAGTCTCGCCGAATTTTATGTTACTCAAAATAAGATTGTAAAGACATTTGAATCTCCTAGAGATTTGCAAGTACCTAAAGAAGTAACTCAATACGGACCTCTTGAAGGAAGCTTCGAAAACGCAGTTGACATTTTGTTGCTTGTGCGTCCTGACTATACCATTTTTGATGAGATAAGACGATATAGAGATTTTCAAGTTTTTTCCGACATGAAGTTAGCCGGAGTTGGCATGATAGGAGTTATCCATGCAAGCAAACCCTTGGATGCAGTACAGAGATTTATTGGAAGAATTGAATTAGGAATGATACCACAAATTCTTGATACCATCATCTTTATGGATGCTGGAATGATAAAGAAGGTTTATGAAATCTCGCTCACTGTCAAAGTACCGTATAAGATGACTGAGGCTGATCTTGCAAGGCCGGTTGTAGAAGTCAAGGATTTCTCCACAGGTCTAACTGAATATGAGATCTATACATTTGGTGAAGAAAATGTCATAGTACCAGTTGACCCAGATAACGAAGAAAATCAAAATAATATCTATAAACTTGCAGAGTCAAAGATAAAAGATGTAATTCGCCGTTTTGATCCCAATCCAGAGATATCCATCATATCAGACAATAAAGTTAGAATCAAGGTCCAAAAAGATACAATTCCTAGGATAATCGGAAAAGGTGGATCAACTATAAGTGAACTTGAAGATATGCTTGGTGTAAGAATAGACGTGGAAATGAAAACTCCTACTCTTGGCAAGGAAGTATATTTTGAAATCAACGAGTCAGGCAATGGAGTTGTCATAAAATTAGACGAGCAAACAATTGGTAACAAAGTAAATCTGTATATTGATGATGAGTTTATTTGTGCTAATCAGGTGGGAAAGAAATCAAGAATCAAAATTGACAAGAGATCCGAAAGCGGTAGAAAGATATTGAACGCTATAATAGCCGGTCAGAAAATAAGTATTTTTCAAATTGATAGCAGCTAAATAGTTACAAAGGTAGAAGAGTTAAAGAAAAGCCTGTCTTCTCTGACATTCAATATTTAGCCATTGTGCTCAACTTATTCTGTAGATTGTACCGTCATCAAAGGAAAGCACGTAAAGGAATCCATCAGGTCCTGTCTTTATATCAGTTATTCCTGCAAAACCCTCTCCAAACAGTATAGAAGCCAATTCGTCATCATTATCTACAACACCATCATCCAAGCCTGGTGAATCTAAATTAAAGTCTGTTCTGTCATCATTTAATTCAAATCTATACAGATTTCCATAACCCAAGTCCCCCACAAACGCATTATTAGAGTATTCGGCTCCTAGTTTATCCGAGTTCAAAAATTCGATATCCGTAATACCAAAGGAATCTACGAAGCTCAGAATTGGATCCTTATAGCTTGAATTTGGGAAGCTAACCAAATCATTCTCTGTTATTCCGCTATCTGAAATGGGCCCCATGGCAAGTTTCCATCCACTATTAAATCCTGGACTTACCAAGTTTATTTCATCGTGTGATTGTGCCCCATTTTCCGTGTCCCATAAGGTTCCTGTAACAGGATCAACCCCAAGCCCAAAACTATTTCTTATTCCATAAGCCTGATACCAGTTTAAGGGGTCATTGGGATTGTCACCTTGGAAAGGATTGTTAGGTGCGGGTGAGCCATCATTTGGATTTATTTTCAAGATTGCCCCACTAAAATCTGGATCAGGACCGTTGACGATATTTTGATCTTTCCCATCTCTTTGTAGCTCCCCAGTTACTGAATAAAGATATCCATCATTACTCACAGCTAGTTTGCCTCCTTGATGATTAGTAGCCGGTGTTCCTGGAAGATCCATAAATACTTCCTCATTCGTTAGTTCTGCGCCTGCCAGAGTATACCTGTATATTCTGTTTATTACCTCACCGTCTTTTACCGTAGCGTACAAAAATACGCTTTCACCAACTCTTTCTGCCCCCAATAATCCTCGTTCATTCTTACTATCAACAGTTAGTGATACTAAGGGTTGTGCTTGGAGCATCCCATTGCTAACAAGTCTAACATTTCCATCTTTTTCTAAAACTAAAATATTATTCTCATCTAAGAACAACATACTCGTTGGAAGTGAAATACCACTTACGAAAGATTCGACTTTTAGATTAGGATCTCTTAATGACGGTTGCGCATAAAGTAGATTATTTTGCACTATAATTACAAGTGAAATAATGATTAAAGAAAACGCAAGGTACTTTTTCATACTCTGAACGAAAGAACTCTGTAACTATTATATTTTGCCTAGGACGAATTCTTTTTCTTTAATACTCAAGTTTCTTCTGACAATATACCATCTACTAGCAATATGGTTCTTAGCTGTCTTGCCAGATCAGTAACCGTGACGATGCCAACTACCTTTCCATCCGAAAGTATGGGCAACCTACGTATTTTATGATTGACCATTCTTTGTACAGCTACTTCTACAGGCATGTCAGGACTTGCGTATGTCTGTATTTTTGACATTATCGTTCCAACCTTGACCTTTGAAGATACTAAATCCTTGATACAGATCTTCTTTACAAAATCCTTTTCAGTGATAATCCCTACAGGAACGTGTTCTCTTTCGACGATAAGAGAGCTTATGCGTTTTTCAGTCATAATTTTTGCTGCTTCATGAGCAGTGATTCCTTCATCGATTGAAATGACATTCTTTGTCATTATATCTTGGACTCTATCGTTCAATATTCAATCTAGGTAATCATCAAGATAAAAACTTAAGTCTCTAGTCTCAAAATAACATTTTAGAAGTATCGATATTAATTTAGAACAACTTTGAATGTTTAAACTTACAAATAAATTAAAATTACTAGTAAGCAACAGATAGGATAGATTTTAAGTGAAGACAGGAATAGTTGTTTTTCCAGGAAGTAATTGCGATCGTGATGTACATCATGTTCTGAATGATGTTGTGGGAATAAATGCTGAATATGTTTGGCACACGGAAAAATCAATAGAAGATTATGACGCCTTAATATTACCAGGAGGCTTTTCTTATGGAGATAGGTTGCGTGCAGGTGTTATAGCAGCACAAAGCCCGATAGTGGAAGCCATAAAGAAAAAAGCTGATGAAGGATTACCAATTCTTGGGATTTGCAATGGTTTTCAAATACTAGTTGAAGCTGGATTGCTACCTGGAGCTTTGATAAAAAACGTCAAATTAAAATTTTCTTGCAAGTGGTTACAAATGGAAGTATTAAATGTCAACACACCTTTTACTAATTTGTTCAGGTTAAATGATCAGATTAATATCCCTATAGCACATGGAGAGGGCCGATATATAATAAATAATGACAAAATCCATGAACTGAATGAAAATAATCAGATTGTTTTCAAATATAAAGATCAAAATCCAAATGGTTCTACTGAAATGATAGCAGCAATTTGTAATAAGGAAGGAAATGTAATGGGGCTTATGCCGCATCCTGAACGCGCATCAGAATCAATCTTATCACCCAATCAAACAAGAAGCAATGCAGGACTGATATTCCTTTCATTAAAAAATTTTTTATCGTCCTACATAAAAAACTGAATAAATGATACTTAATGCTAACTAAAGAAGAAGAAATTTACTTGTTAAAAAAATTAGGGAGGGATCCTAATTTGTTAGAAATTGACATGATAGATGCCGAATGGTCTGAGCACTGTTCATATAAATCATCAAGAAAATATGTAAGATCATTACCTTCGCGTGGTAAAAGGGTGATAGTTGGTCCAGGATATGATGCAGGGGTACTTGATATCGGAGATGATGATGTCATAACTGTCCACATTGAAAGCCACAACCATCCATCTGCAGTAGAACCATATGGAGGAGCTGCCACAGGAGTAGGTGGAGTAATAAGGGATATTATTTCAATGGGTACCAGACCTATTGCACTACTTGATGCTTTAAGATTCTCCTCATTAGATGAAGAGAACAAGACGTCAAAGTCAAAGTGGTTGTTTAAGAACGTTGTGAAGGGGATAGCAGATTATGGCAATTGCATTGGGATTCCCACTGTGGGAGGCGATATTGAATTTGATAATTCCTTCAAAGACTATTGTTTAGT
>Ga0209382_10010569_pt1 | contig 11493 bp, 9 predicted proteins | sample SoiMetdeltSBSDD5_FD_187599 | JGI IMG/M metagenome (GOLD analysis project Ga0209382, IMG submission 187599) | Bulk soil microbial communities from a Populus tree surrounding site in Tennessee, USA - Soil MetaG P. deltoides SBSDD5 (SPAdes) (version 2) | ecosystem: Environmental > Terrestrial >...
CGTCGAGACCGAAGCCTATATGGGTTCGGATGATCGCGCTTCGCATGGATACGGGCGAATCACTCCCCGCAACAAGATCATGTTCGGCACAGCAGGTGTGAGTTATGTGTACTTTATCTACGGCAACTACTGGATGTTCAACATCGTCGCAAAACTATCCCACGTCGATTATGCGGGAGCGGTTTTGATCCGTGCCCTTGAGCCTCTTGAGGGGTTAGAGATTCAGGCGGCGCGGCGAGAGGGTCGCCCACAGCGCGACTGGACAAGTGGCCCGGCGCGGCTGGTTTTAGCGATGGGGATTGACTCAGCTTTGAACGGAGTTGATCTGACTCAACCGGACAGTTCATTATATTTTGAGACAGGCAATCCAGTCTTGGACAAAGAGGTTCATTGTGGCCCGCGTGTGGGACTCGGCAGCAATGTGCCGGAGCCGTGGAACAGCAAACCATGGCGGTTCTGGATCGCAGGGAACCGCTACGTATCCAGATAGACCAATTGCAAATCATTGAACTTAGCAATGCGGGAGGAGAGGCATCATGGGTGTGTTGGATGGCAAGACCGCAGTTATCTTTGGCGTAGCGAACAAACACAGCATCGCATGGGGGATCGCAGAAGCGATGTATCGGGAAGGGGCGGAATTAGCCTTCAGCTATGGGATTCCGGAACTTGAGAAGCGCGTCAAGCCCCTCGCAGAGAGCGTCGGATCAAAGTTGGTCATGGAAGCTAACGTCAACGACGATGCTGCTCTCGACGCGGTTTATGCGGAAATCAAGGAAATCTACGGGACAATTGACGTCCTAGTTCACGCGGTTGCCTATGCCGAACGTGAAGACCTCAACGGGCGATTTGTCGATACCAGCCGGAACGGGTTTAAGACCGCGCTGGAAACAAGCGCGTTCTCACTGGTAGCGCTGGCACAACGTGCTGTACCACTGATGCCTAACGGCGGATCGATCATGTCGCTGACATACTATGGCAGTGTGGCAGTGATGCCTCACTACAACGTGATGGGTGTGGCAAAGGCAGCGCTAGAATCGAGCACACGCTATCTTGCGAGCGATCTCGGCCCCCAGGGAATCCGGGTGAATGCGATTAGTGCAGGGCCAATCAAGACGCTGGCAGCCAGTGGGGTCGGCGGGTTTCGCAAACTACTACACTATGCCGAGGAAGCCTCACCCCTCCGCATGGGCGTGACACAGGAAGATGTTGGGAACACCGCCGTCTGGTTAGCCTCGGATTGGTCGCGGGCAGTCACTGGGGAAGTGGTCTACGTCGATGCCGGATGGAACATCATGGGACTTACGATCCCGTTTGAAGATTTAGACAAAGAAGAAACATCAGCAGATTAACAATGCCGGACAGAACCGCAGAGGGAAAAACTCTGTTTAAGAACACTGATGGGTAAGCACAAGGCTTACCCCTACATTCCTACATATTGTGGGTTTTATCAGATGCGTGGGAGGTTTTGATCCGGCTCGAACAGAGAGCCGAAAGTGAATACAAAGACATATCAGACACTGGAACTCAATAAGATTCTGGCGAAGCTGGCGACTTATGCCGCTTTTTCCGCCAGCCAAGCGCTGCTTGAAGACCTCGAACCAACGACACATCTTGATGAGGCTCTAAGGCGGCAGCAGGAAACGACCGAAGCGCGCGATCTATTGGAAGAACGCAGCAATCTCTCCATCGGTGGGGCGCGTGATGTACGACCACATACCGAAGGCGCGCGTCGTGGTGTACTGCTCAACGCGACGCAGCTCAATGAAATCAAAGCAACCCTGCAATCCTCAGCTCTGATGCGGCGAACGATCCTGCAATTACAGGATCGGTTCCCCCTTCTAGCGGATTATGCTTACAACTTGCAAGATGGTAAGCGGATCGTTGATGCCATCACACTGGTAATCAACGATCAAGGGGAAATCCTCGATTCGGCCAGTCCTGCGTTAGCGCGCATCCGATCCGATCTGCGGGTAGCGCATGATCGTCTGCACCAGAAGCTGCAAGCCATCGTGAACAGCAATGCCAATGCTCCGTTTCTGCAAGAAGCAATTATCACAATGCGCAATGGGCGATACGTGATCCCGATCAAGGCAGATGCGCGCGGGGCTATCAAAGGGATTGTGCACGATCAATCTTCATCGGGCGCAACGCTGTTCATCGAACCGATGGCGACAGTTGAAATCAATAACAATATCCGCGAGTTGGAACTTGCGGAGGACGAGGAAATCCGGCGGATTCTGATGGCACTCACCGAGATGGTGGGCGGAGAGTCAGAGGCCATCGTGCTGACAGTCAATATGCTAGCAGCATTAGATGCGGCTTTTGCAAAAGCGAAATATGCGGGGGCGCTGCGAGCTAGCCCGCCACAGCTAGTTGGCTTCGATCCAAATAACGTACCGGGGAGTACGATCAAGCTTTATGCAGCGCGGCATCCTTTGCTAGACCCGCATAAGGTCGTACCAATTGACGTTGATCTGGATGACGAGACATATGTACTGGTCATCACGGGGCCGAACACCGGCGGTAAGACGGTTGCGCTGAAAACAGTCGGGCTGCTGGCAATGATGGCTCAATGCGGGCTGCACATCCCGGCGACGGAAGATTCGACGCTGACGGTGTTCGAATCGATCTATGCGGATATTGGCGATGAGCAGAGTATCGAGCAGTCGCTCAGTACGTTCTCGTCGCATCTCAAGAATATCATCCAGATACTCAAGACGGCAGATAATAAGTCGCTGATTCTGCTGGATGAACTCGGCGCAGGGACTGATCCAACAGAAGGCGCGGCAATTGCGCGGGCACTCCTAAATGAATTTCTCCAGCGCGGCGTCACGACTTTCGCCACAACGCACTACCCGGAACTCAAACTGTATGCACACAGCACACCCGCCGTGCGGAATGCAAGTGTCGAGTTCGATGTGGAGACGCTTTCACCAACTTATCGGCTGATCATCGGACTGCCGGGGCGGTCGAATGCGCTGGCGATTGCCAAGCGGCTAGGATTAAACAACGCGATCATCGACGAAGCCCGGTCGTATGTTGGCGAGTCGGATTTAACGGCTGACAATCTCCTCGACGAAATTCACCGGGCGCGCGATGAAATCCGCCAAACGCAATCGCGTGTGGTGAAGACTGAATCAGAGGCACGGAGTCTTCGGGATCAGCTACAAACACGGCTAGATCGTATCGAAGAGGAACGAGCACAAATTCTTGAACAAGCCCGCGAGGAAGCCGAGAACGAGCTAGAAACACTGCGTAATGAAATCCAGCGATTGAAGCGCCGAATGGGATCGATGGCGGCGCGCACATCGGATGAGCCAAGTCCATCTCAAGTAGTGCGGGAGCTAGAAACCGAGGCGCGCGTCCTCAATGAGATGATGCGCGAACCTGTGAAACGCAGACCTAAGAAGGCTCCGAGGGTCAAGCCAGCGCAAGAGGAAGAAATACTGCGTCGGGGCCTGCGGATTGGGGATCGGGTATTCGTACCCAACCTCAATGCTGAGGGTGAGATCGTCTCGATGCAATCCGGGGATAATGTGGAAGTACAGGTTGGGCCGCTCCGTGTTCGAGCCGACGCGGATACACTCGAATGGCGGTCAGGAAAGAAGAAAGTCAAAGACGAGGAAACGCACCCTGCGGCAGCAATCAGCGCGCCGAGCGTAGATAGCCCCGGCATGGAACTTCACCTACGGGGTTTCATGGTCGAAGATGCGATCCCGGCGGTTGATGAGTATATCGATCAGGCGTATCTGGCGGGGTTGCCCTGGGTAAATATCGTGCATGGGCGCGGTACTGGCGCGCTGCGTAAGGCGATCCGGGATCATCTGCGCAATCACCCGTTAGTGAAGGAGTATTCAAAAGCTCCAGAGAATCAAGGTGGGGATGGGGTTACTGTCGTAAAGTTGGCAGCACACTGAAATATCTAAAACTATAGAGGGCGCAGCCCGATGGCTGGCGATTTGTACTTCGCAACGCATCGTGCTGTGCGCCCCTGACTCAATTCTCCTGATGGCGGTTGCAGTGATAACAGGCTGTGCTAAAATTAAGGCAGAGATACAATTCTCACAACTATGCGCCGAGGGGTATGCCCTCGGCGTAGCTGTATCAACGGTTAACATCTTTTTAAGAGAATGGCGCTAAAATCGATCATTGTGGTAGGGACTCTAATCCTCGGTTTTCAAATAGGGGCTGTATATGAGTGAACTCCGCCCCTTACGCTGGCACGATCTGCCGTTTGCTTATCGCCTCGTCGGGCGCGGCACAAGTTTTGACGCCCACCTCGGATTGATCATCGGCGAAGATACCCTGCGACACGCTCAACTGACTGGGACGGGACGCACGCAGCTTTACGTTCTACGGCGGCGCGGCGGTCAAAGTGGGATGGCAATGTTGTACTACCCCACCGATGAGCAGCACGCCCGGCTGGCATATCTTGCACCGTCGTTGGAAGAGTCCGGCGACACAGACCTGTGGCTGGCAATGCTTGACGGCGTGACCTTTCAAGCAGGCCAACAGAGGACATTCAGCATTGCCGCCGAAGTGGATGAGCACAGCCCCGCGTTAGAGATTCTACGGCAGGCAAACTTTGCCATTTATGCCCGGCAGGATTTGTGGGTACGGGAGCCAGCGCCGATCACAGGGCCATCACTGGAACTGCGTGAAGCACGTGCGGAAGACGAGCCTGCTTTGATTGGGCTCTATGGAATGCTCGTTCCAGCGTTGATCAAGCAAGTTGAGCCGCCGCCGTTCGCTGCGGATGGCTGCTATTTACTCGATGGGCGGGAAGGCCCATCAGCAATGATGGTTTGTTATCGGGGAAGTCACCGGGCACTGGCAGAGATTTATCTGCACCCGGAAGTAGACCTCGAAGCACGGGAGGTGATCAATGGTGCGCTGGCTTTACTTGAGGCCGAGACTCAAACAGTCTATATCCGGCTGAGGCGCTATATCGGATGGCTGGATAGCGCGATGAGCGATCTTGGGTTTGAGCGGATCGCGTCACAAGCTGTGATGGTTCGGCATACAACGGTGAGAGCACGAGCACAGGCGAACTTCAAGCCTTTGCCTGCAATGGACAGTGTTCTGGTTCCAACACCCATTAAGGACTTGACAGAAGATCATGCCTTTACGGCTGCCAGAACAAAGGCTCAGTAAGGATTATATACAAGAGGAAACTGACAGAACCGAATGGAACATCAAATTACTGATGATCTGAACAGCCTGTTGGGAGCATTGCCCCCGGAAATTACACTGGCTATTCATGACATCAATCGGAATAACGAGCTGGTCGAAGTGATTCTTGATCTGGGCCGTGTGCCGACCGCTCGCTTTGTTGACGGTGAATATACTCTGTCTGATCGCGAGGTAGCACAGGAACAGATCGATCTGGTTGTGATGCAAGTGGGAGATTTTGATGCGGACAACCGCGCCGGAATCGAGCGAACACTTCACCGCATCTCAGGGATTCGTAACCGTCGGGGCGAAGTTGTTGGGCTTACTGTTCGCGTTGGGCGGGCGGTATTCGGAACGATAGAAATTATCAAGGATATTATCGAGTCGGGTCAGAGCATCCTGTTTTTGGGGCGGCCCGGAGTCGGCAAGACGACGATGCTGCGTGAGGCAGCCCGCGTCCTTGCCGAAAAACAGCGTGTCGTGATTGTAGATACGTCGAACGAAATCGGGGGCGATGGAGATATTCCACATCCGGCGGTTGGTAAAGCGCGCCGTATGCAGGTTCCGACTCCGAGCCTACAGCATGAAGTCATGATCGAGGCGGTCGAAAATCATAACCCGCAGGTGATCGTCATTGACGAGATCGGGCGGGAACTGGAAGCACAAGCTGCCCGCACCATTGCCGAACGCGGTGTGCAGTTGATCGGTACGGCGCATGGTATTACACTGGACAATCTTCTTTTGAACCCAACGCTCTCTGACCTGATCGGTGGCATTGAAAGTGTGACACTCTCTGATGAGGAAGCGCGCCGTCGTGGAACTCAGAAGACGGTGCTGGAGCGCCGCGCTCCGCCGACCTTCGACGTGCTGATCGAACTGCAAGATCGCAACACCATGACGATTCATAACGATGTGGCAATTGCAGTAGACTCGCTGCTACGCGGGCGTCCCGTGTTGCCAGAAGTGCGCCATCGAAACGAGCGGGGCGAGATTATCATCCACCAGCCTGAGCAGCCTTACCCGCCTCATGATGAAGGACGCGATGGACGAAAGGGAAAGAAGGGTGCGGATTCTTTTGAGTTGGGGCGTCCCCGCCCCAACTCGATGACAGCAGGGCCAACTAACGGATCTGCCGGGAGTGACTACCTCCGGCGAGAGCGAAGCGACATCGAGGAGATCGAAGAAAAGGCTGAATCAGCAACTCCACGCAAGCCGCTGCGAGTCTACGCCTATGGGGTCGCGCGAAACCGGTTATCGGAGTCGGCAAAGCGATTTAAGCTACCCCTGACTGTTGTAGATGCGGTGGAAGAGGCTGATGCGCTGCTGACTCTCAAGAATTTCTACCGCCGCCGCCCGCGTTTAGTTTCGGATGCAGAGCAGCGCGGGATTCCAATCTACGTGCTGCGTTCGAATACGGTTTCGCAGATGGAAGATTTCTTGGTGGACGTATTCAATGTGCAAAATGCGGGTCTGCGCGAAGGCGGGGCTGATCCGCTAGCACGCGCCCTCCACGACGCGCAGGAAGGCATCAATGCGGTGTTGGGAGGTCGGCGCGAGATTGTGGATCTTTCGCCGCAGAAGGCCAGCATCCGACGCCAGCAGCACGAACTCGTCCGGCAGTCGAATCTGATGTCGCACAGCTACGGCAAAGAGCCAGAGCGACACGTGCGAATCTACAGGGAATAATCATATAGGGGCAACTACACTTTAGTGCTGCCCTACAGAATCGATAACAGCCAATGTTCATCACCTTTGAAGGGCCGGATGGCTGCGGAAAATCGACACAGATAGCCCTGCTCGCAGATCGACTTCTTGAGCGGGGCTATACGTTGTTCCGAACGAGGGAGCCGGGCGGCACAGAGATCGGCGAGAAAATCCGCGAGGTGCTGCACGATTTGAGGAATACCGCAATGAGTCCCCGTGCTGAGATTTTGCTCTACTCGGCATCAAGGGCACAGCTTGTGGAACAGATGATTCGTCCCGCATTAGAGCGTGGCGAGATTGTTCTGTGCGACCGCTTCTTCGACAGTACGTATGCTTATCAGGGATATGGGCACGGGCTTGATATTGCAGTACTCCGAGCGATCACGGAGTTTGCAACAGGCGGATTGAAACCTAATCTCACAATTTATCTCGAATGTGATCCAGAAGAGGGGCTAAGGCGGCGGCAAAAAGATCAAGCTGCCGAGTGGAATCGGTTGGATGAGATGGAACTCTCCTTCCACCGGCGAGTCCATGACGGGTATCGCACGCTTATCGATGCAGAGCCGGAACGGTGGGTCAAGATCGATGGAATGCGATCTATCGAGGCAGTACATACACAGATACAAAGTATTGTCGCAGAGCGACTTGCCAGCAGAGAACGTACAAAGTAGCATGGGCACATCACCATGTTGTCTACAGATCGTCAGCCCCAAGTGATGAGTCAATCGAATCGAGGCTTTCACCGGATTCAAGGCGCTCTACTGCCTCGTGAAATTCGGGGCCTGCATCCTCGCCTACCTCATTTGCCATCTCGCGCATTACGCGGGCTACCGCGCGCGGATCATTCTCATCAATTGATCCGAGGCGCGAGGGATCGGCCAAGCGCTCCAAGCGGGCTTCCTCGCCCATCGCAAAGGCTACGCGCTTAATCAAGCGGCTGAGATCCGTTGAGCCGCACTTGGGGCAGGTAGGGGCGGCTTCCTCCATTTCCCTGTAGCCGGGGTAAGAAAGGGTAAATGTATAGCGACATTCTTTACAGCGATAATCGTATCTGGGCATGTAATCCTCCTAATTCATGCAGTATAATCTGCGCGCGCGGTCGGAACAACGCGCTTTCAACGATTATGGATTGAGTTATGGATTACCGCCCTGATGAACCGCGCCGCCCCTTCGAAGTACCACCTGATCGCCCCATTCATCCCTTAGAGCGCCGTCCCCCTTCTGAGCCTACTGCACCAAACATTCCACCGCCGCAATATCCAGTTAGGCGGATTGAAGTTCCGCAAAGTACCCCCATATTCAGCTACGTGATACTGGGAATCAATATTCTTGTATTTCTAGCAGACATCGCTACCAATCAAATGCTCACCCAATTAGGAGCAAAATATAATCCTGGGATCATTCAGGGCGAGTATTGGCGATTTATCACGCCAATGTTTTTGCATGCAGGTTTTATTCATATCGCGGCCAATAGTTACTTTCTATACATCGTTGGCCCGCAGGTTGAACGAGCCTTCGGCCACTTCCGGTTTCTGGCAATTTACTTTCTTTCAGGATTTGCTGCTTCGATTGCCAGCTTCACTTTTGGACACAATTCTGTTTCGGTTGGGGCAAGCGGGGCGCTTTTCGGGCTTATTGGTGCGCTGCTGCCCCTGATCTATCGCAACCGCAACGTGCTAGCGAATTCAGGTCGGCGGATTGGAAGCATTTTGCAAGTCATCATTATTAACTTGATATTAGGGTTTGCGATTCCATATATCGATTATTGGGCACACATCGGCGGATTAATCGGCGGACTGGCGCTCGCGTGGCTAACTACTCCACGTTATGCCGTGCGATACGCGCTGACAGGGGAGGCGGAGCGCATTGAGGATGAGACGTCTCCGGCGGTGACATGGTTCTGGTATGGCTTTATTGGAGTGGTACTCATAGGTCTGGCGTTCTTCGCCATCCAGTTGCAACGCTAAGAGTTAGAACAACGTTTTAATCTGCCTCTTATCGTACTGTGGTAGAATTAAATAGATACAACGCATTTCGACTCATCCCTGTAGAGTACGATGAGAGCACACATTTCGGGGGATATACGCCCGTCACCGATTGCCGGGACGTGGTACCCCGGCAACCCTGATCAACTGACCGCCACTATCAATTCGATGCTGGCTGATGCCCCTTCTGTTGAAATCCTTGGTCGGATTCGTGGTTTGATGGTTCCACACGCAGGCTATCGCTACTCTGGACCTATCGCGGCAAGAGCGTTCAAGGCACTAGAGGGATTGTCGTACAAGCGAGTGGTTGTACTCTCGCCGATGCATCATCCGTACGCCGCGCCACTTCTAACCAGCGCGCACAGTGGCTATTCCACACCGCTCGGCAGTATTCCAATAGATAGAGAAACTCTGGATGCTTTAGAAAGACGAGTGCCGATTACAGCAGTCCGCAACGATCCAGAACATTCCCTCGAAATTGAACTTCCCTTCTTACAATGTGTACTCAGCGAACCCTTCAGTCTTATTCCATTGATGCTGCGCGATCAGAGTCTTGAGGCAGCATCAAGATTAGGCACCGCATTGGCGGAAGTTCTAGGAAATGTACAGGAGTCTCTGCTTGTCGCAAGCAGCGATCTCTCACATTTCTATAAGGATCAAGTAGCGAGGCAGCTCGACAGTAGGTTGATGTCGTTCGTATCCGATATGAACCCGGGGGGAATCATCCTTGCGGATGAAGAGGGCAAAGCGTTTGCATGTGGGCGAGGGGCTATCGCGGCAATGTTGTTTGCAACCAAACAAATGGGTGCAGAGCAGGTAAAAATTACCGGATACGGCACGTCGGCAGACGCTGGGGGCGATGCTCAAAAGGTTGTGGGATACGGATCGGCGGCAGTTTACCAGCCGGCATCGTGACATTATAGTCTTACAATTGGATCGCCAAGGTGGAAGACAAAGGATATCATGCCCGAAGCTGGCTCTAGTGTAAGTACACTCATCGGATTGATTTCAGTCGTTGTATTGGTTCTGCTCAATGCATTCTTCGTTGCTGCTGAGTTCGCGCTGGTCAGCGTGCGTAAAACTCGCATCGAAGAACTCATCTCGCAAGGTGTGACAGGCGCCGAAGCCGTTCGTGAGGCTATCCATGACCCAGATCAGTTCATCGCAGCAACTCAACTTGGGATCACGCTTGCCAGTTTAGGGCTTGGTTGGGTCGGCGAGCCAGCACTATCTCACGTAATTGACCCCGTACTCCAGCTTCTCCCGATTCCGGGCGCATGGCATGAAACAACAGCCCATACGGTATCGGCGGTGATCGCGTTCATCATCATCACCTTTATGCACGTGGTGGTAGGAGAACTTGCGCCTAAATCGATAGCGCTACAATCACCGGAAAGGACTGCCCTGGTGGTCGCTCGCCCGACCATGTGGGCCGAGTGGATATTCCGCCCCGGTATCTGGCTGCTCAACGGGGCAGGCAACATTATCTTGAGAGCGCTGGGCTTCGGGCCTGCCAGTGGTCATGAGATGGTACATTCCGTTGAAGAAATCAGAATGTTGGTGGAGGCTAGCACAACTCATGGCCTACTCGAAGAGAGCGAACAGGATATGCTGGAAGCGATCTTTGATCTACGGCAAATGAATGTACGCCAAGTGATGATCCCACGTACCGAGATGGCGATGATTGCGGCGAGTGTCACTCTGCGAGAACTGCTGCTGTTCCAGAAGGATAATCCACACACGAAGATTCCGGTGTATGAGAAGGATCGGGATCACATTATCGGGATTATCTACGTGCGGGATGTAGTTGATGAGATTGCAATCGGCGATTTGGATCGCCCGATACTGCCATTCATCCGGCCCGCGATCTATCTGCCGGAGAGTACACGGATCACATTGGCACTGGCAGCCTTCCGCGAGGGTCGGCAGCACCTTGCCATTGTTCTCGACGAGTATGGTGGCACTGATGGTATGGTGACGTTAGAAGACATCCTCGAAGAGATTTCCGGGGAAATCCCCGATCAATTCGAACAAGACGAACAGGAGATTGTGGAGCTACCCGATGGTAGCTGGCGAGTCAGTGGACTGGCAAACATCGAAGATGTGAATGAGGCCCTTGAAGTTGAGTTGAGCGATGAGAACTACGATACCATCGGCGGGTATGTGATGGGCCGACTTGAGCGCATCCCAGAAAAGGGAGATCAAATCTCGGTTGACAGTTTGCGGTTTCAAGTCGAGCAAATCGATGGGATGCGGATCGACCAGCTTAGAGTCATGAAAACTCCTACTGGATCGAGAGAGGAAGAGGAAGTCTAGTCTTATGGGCCGAGCAATTCTCGGCCTTTATAATTCTGAACAAGTTAGCAACTCCATTGTGAATTCTGCGTAGTACAGTGCATAAGCTCATATTTGATAAGGAGTTCGCGATGGAATCCCAACCAAATCCACATCCAGTAGATCGCAACTGGATACTAGGTGGAGTGCTCATCTTTCTTGGCGCACTGTTTTTGCTCGGCCAGTTTGTTCACATTGATCTAGGGCCGATTATCCCACTGGTAATCCTGGGCGGCATCGGGTTTACCTTTCTGATGGTGTATTTCAATGATCGGTCGCACTGGTGGGCGCTGATCCC
>Ga0209382_10010570_pt1 | contig 11493 bp, 11 predicted proteins | sample SoiMetdeltSBSDD5_FD_187599 | JGI IMG/M metagenome (GOLD analysis project Ga0209382, IMG submission 187599) | Bulk soil microbial communities from a Populus tree surrounding site in Tennessee, USA - Soil MetaG P. deltoides SBSDD5 (SPAdes) (version 2) | ecosystem: Environmental > Terrestrial >...
CTATGAGAAGGACACCGGCGAGGAGGCCTGCATCGGCTGTCGCCTCTGCGAGTACGTGTGCCCGCCGCAGGTCATCAAGGTCGAGATGCTGAAGGCCGAAAAGCGGAACTACGCCAAGACCTTCACGCTCGAGCTCTACGCGTGCGAGTTCTGCGAGCTCTGCGTGCAGGTCTGCCCGACCGACGCGATCATCATGATGAAGTCCTTCGATCTGGCGACCGCCGATCGGCGCGAGCTCCTGCTCGACAAGGATCGCCTGCACGCCATCGGCCTCGAGTTCGAGCCGTCGTGGGCCACCGGTAACAAGCTCCGCGACATGCAGGCGCCCCCCAAGCCCGCGCGCGAGCCCAGGGGCGAAGGTAAGGGCGCAGCAAAGGGAGAAGCGAAGGAGCCGAGCGAGTGACCGTCGAGACGGTGGGATTCTGGCTGGTAGCCGCGGTGCTACTCGGCTCGAGTCTCGCCGTCGTGCTCACGCCGAACCTGTTCCACGCCGTCCTGTACCTCGCAGCGGCCCTCGTCGCCACCGGCGCGGTGTTCCTCCTGCTCGATCAGCCGTTCCTGTTCGCCGTCCAGCTTCTTCTCTACGCGGGCGGCGTCGTCACGATCGTGGTCTTCGCGATCATGCTGACCGAGCGCCTCGTGGGCGAGCGGATCAGGCAGACGAGCCGTCACCTGATCAATGGCGCGATCGTGTCGGCCGCGATCTTCGCGGGCATCGCGGGATTCCTGCTCCAGGCGCCGCCCGCGCCCCCACGGCCGGAGCAGACCGCCGACGTGACCGCGTCGATCGGGCGCGCACTCGTCGGCCCGTTCGCCGTCACGTTCGAGCTCCTGGGCGTGCTGCTGGTGGCCGGGCTCATCGGCGCCCTCTACTTCGCACGGAGCGAGGAATGATCGGGCTCTCGTCCTACCTGGTCCTCGCGGCGCTCGTGTTCTCGATCGGTTTGTTCGGCGTCCTGACCCGCCGCAACGCGGTCGGCATCCTCCTCGGGATCGAGCTGATGCTGAACGCCGTCAACATCAATCTGGTCGCGTTCGCGCGCTTTCACGGCGACCTGACCGGGCTGATCTTCACGCTGTTCACGATCGCCATCACGGTGGTCGAGGTCGCTGTCGGCCTCGCGATCGTCATCGCGATCTTCCGCGTCCGGCGGACGGTCGACGCCGACCGCCTCGACCTCTTGCGGGGATAGGCGCGTGGACCTGAGCCTCTTGCTGCCCCTCCTCGTACCGGCGATGCCGTTCGCCGCGTTTCTGATCCTGGCGATCGTGCCGCCGATCCGGCGAACCGGGCGCGGCGCCGGCGCGCTCTCGATCGCCGCGATTGCGGTCTCGTTCGTTGCGGCCGTGATCGTCTGGCACAGCGGCTTCATCGGCGAGCAGACCTGGGGATGGATCCCGGCGGACGGCGGGCCGATCGCCACCGTCGGCGTCATGGTCGACCCGATCAGCAACGCCATGCTGGTGCTGGTCACCCTGGTATCGCTGCTCGTGCAGATCTACTCGCTCGCGTACCTCGGCGACGAGCGCCCAGGCGCGCTCGGCCGCTACTACACCTATCAGTCGCTGTTCGTGTTCTCGATGTTGGGTCTGGTACTGGCGCCGGGGTTCTTGCAGATGTTCGTTTTCTGGGAGCTGGTTGGGCTCTGCTCCTACCTGCTGATCGGATTCTGGTACGACCGGCCCGCGGCGGCGCGCGCCGCCGTGAAGGCGTTCTGGATCACGAAGCTCGGTGACCTTGGCTTCATCATCGGCATCGTGCTCTTGTGGTCGGCCACCGGGACGTTCGAGTTCTCCGAGCTCTTCGAGCGGGCGGCGGCCAACACCCTGGCCGTGCCGGGCCTGGCGGTGATCATGTTCTTGATCTATCTGGGCGCCGTCGGCAAATCCGCCCAGTTCCCGCTGCACGTCTGGCTCCCCGATGCGATGGAGGGCCCGACGCCGGTCTCCGCGCTGATCCACGCCGCGACGATGGTGACCGCGGGCGTGTTCCTGGTGACTCGCGCCGAGCCGCTGTTCGCGCTGGTCCCGGAAGTGATGGCGGTGATCGCCTGGGTCGGCGCCTTCACGGCGCTGCTGGCCGCGACGATGGCGTGCGTCGAGGGCGATATCAAGCGCGTCCTCGCGTACTCAACGGTCTCGCAGCTCGGGTACATGATGGCGGCGGCGGGCGCCGGCGCCACGCCAGCCGGGTTCCTGCACCTGCTCACGCACGGGCTCTTCAAGGCGCTCCTCTTTCTCGCCGCCGGCGCTGTGATCCACGCGGTCGGCACCAACGACATGTTCCGGATGGGCGGACTGTTCCGCGCGATGCCGCATACCGCGATCGTCTTTTTGATCGGGACCCTCGCGCTGGCCGGCGTGCCGCCGCTCGCGGGGTTCTATTCGAAGGAAGCGATCCTCGGCGGCGTGTGGGAGGCGCACCTGACCGGACCGTTCCTGATGCTGGCCCTGACCGCGCTGCTGACGGCCTTCTACATGTTCCGCGCCGTCTTCCTGACGTTCTTCGGGCGGGCGCACGCCGGCGGCCATCCGCACGAGGCGCCCTGGTTGATGCGCGGCCCGCTGTGGCTGCTCGCCGTGCTCACGGTGGCGGCCGGCATCCGCCTGGCGCTGAGCGGCGCCGAGGCGCACGAGGCGACGCCCGGGTGGCTGCCGCCGTTTTCGGTCGGGCTCGCGCTGTTCGGCTTCGCCCTGGCCCTGGCGATGTACCAGCGGGGTGTGATCGATCCGGCGCGAGTCGCCAGGGCGCTGGCGCCGCTCGACTATCTCGCGCGCCGTCGCTATGGGCTCGACGCGCTCTACGCCGGGCTCTACCGCGGGTTCATTCTCGGGTTCTCGCGCTTGATCGGCTGGATCGACCGGTACTTCGTCGACGGGATCCTGAACGCCCTGACCGCGCTCACGCTGCGCGCGGGCGACGGCCTCAGGCGGATGCAGACCGGCCGTGCTCAGGACTACGTCTACGGCGTGGCGTTCGGCGTGCTGCTCCTCTTCGTGTGGGCTCAGCTATGGCGCCGATGACCGTGCCGTTGCTCTCGATCATCACCTGGTCGCCGTTCATCGGCGCGCTGCTGATCATGTTCACGGCGCGCCACAGCCCGCGCGCCGTGCGGGTGATCTCGGTGGTGACCACGGGGATCTCGGCCGTGCTCTCGATCTGGATCTACGTCGCCTACGAGCGCGAGACGGCGGGCTTTCAGTTCTACGAGAAGGTGCCGCTGGTGCCGCCGCTCGGGATCTCGTACGAGCTCGGCGTCGACGGAATCAGCCTCCTGATGGTGCTCCTGACGTCGATCATCATCGTGGCCGGCGTCTTCGCGTCGTGGACCGTCACCGTACGGAGCCAGGAGTTCTATGCACTGCTCCTGGCCCTGGTGACCGGCGTTTACGGCGTGTTCGTCTCGCTCGATCTCTTCGTGCTGTTCCTCTTCTACGAGCTCGCGGTGCTGCCGATGTACCTGCTCATCGGCATCTGGGGCTCCACGGGCGAGGTACGGCCGCGCGGGATCTTCGCGTGGGCGTACCGCGAGACCGGCGTCGGCACGAAGGAATACGCCGCGATGAAGCTGACCCTCTACCTCTTGTTCGGGTCGGCGTTCATCCTGGTCGGTATCCTGGCGCTCTACGTCCACGCGGGATCGGCGTCGTTCTCGTTCCTAGACTTCGAGGCCACCGCGTTCCCCCGGGGGCTGCAGCGCTGGGTCTTTCTCGCGTTCTACGTGGGCTTCGGCATCCTCGCCGGCATCTGGCCGCTCCACACCTGGTCGCCCGACGGCCACGCCTCGGCGCCGACGGCCGTGTCGATGCTCCACGCGGGCGTCCTGATGAAGCTCGGCGCGTACGGCGTCGTGCGGGTGGGCATGGGGCTCTTGCCCGACGGCGCGGTCGACCTGGCGTGGCTCGTCGGCACGATCGCGTGCGTCAACATCGTGTACGGCGCGCTCTCTTCGATGGCGCAGACCGATCTCAAGTACGTGATCGCGTACTCGTCCGTGTCGCACATGGGGATCGTCATGCTCGGGGCCGCGACCCTCACCGAGGTCGGGCTCAACGGCTCGGTGTTCCAGATGTTCGCCCACGGCGTCATGACGGGGCTGTTCTTCGCGCTCGTCGGGCTGGTCTACGAAAAGGCGCACTCGCGCGAGATCGGCAAGATGGGCGGCTTCGCCAAGATGATGCCGGGCATCGCCGCCGCGTTCACGGTCGGCGGCCTCTCCTCGCTCGGGCTGCCGGCCACCGCCGGCTTCGTGGCCGAGCTCTTGACGTTCCTCGGCTCGTGGCGGTCCGCGCACCAATGGTGGCTGTTCCCGGCCGTCGCCGGGACGTTCCTGACCGCCATCTACGTGCTGCGAGTGGTGAAGCAGATCTTCTGGGGCCCGCCGTCAGCGCACTTCCACGACCTGGGCGACGCACGCGGGCCCGAGTGGGTCGCGCTGGTCCTGCTGGTCGCGGTGCTGGTGTTCTTCGGCATGGTGCCGGGGCTCGCGATCGGCCCGATCGATACCGCGACGGTGCCGCTGCTCGCGCGGATCGTGAGCCCATGAGCGCGCTCGCCCTCGAGCTCGGCCTGGGTATCCTCATGCTGATCGTCTTCGTCGCGAGCCTGTTCGCGCGCGGGACGGACCGCCGGTGGATCGCCTGGATCGCCACCCTGGGCATCGTCGCCCTCGGCGTCCTGAGCGCAGTCGTAAAGCCGACGCCGCCCACGCTCTTCGGCATGTTCGTCCAGGACCCGCTGGCGATCTTCGCCAAGCGCCTGTTCCTGACGGCGACCTTCATCGGGCTCCTCGCCGGGATCGCTCGGGACGCCGTCGCCTGCGGCCGGCGCGCCGGCGAGTATCACCTGCTGATCCTGTCCTCGCTGCTCGGCATGCTCGTGCTGGCGTCGGCCCGCGATCTGATCCTTCTCTTCGTCGCCTTCGAGCTGATGTCGATCCCGCTCTATCTGCTCTCGGGGTTCTTGAAGAAGCAGGACGTGGCGGTCGAGGCGGCGCTCAAGTTCTTCCTGGTCGGCAGCGTCTCCTCCGCCGTGATGGCGTACGGGCTCTCGTTCGTCTACGGCGCCGTGCGGACGACCGATCTGGCGCGCGTGGCGCAGGCCTTCTCGACGAGCCAGCCACTCCTGCTGCTCGGCATGCTCGCGGTGTTCGCGGGCTTCGCGTTCAAGATCGCGGCATTTCCGTTCCACATGTGGGTGCCCGACACCTACGAGGCAGCCTTCACGCCGTTCGTGGCGTGGCTCTCGGTGGCGCCCAAGGCGGCCGGCTTCGTCGCGCTCTTCCGCGTGTATTTCGAGGGCATGGGGGAGCGCGCGGCGGCCTGGATCCCGCTCGTGGCGGGGCTGGCCGCGATCACGATCGTCGGCGGCAACCTGATGGCGCTGCCGCAGCAGAATACCAAGCGCCTGCTCGCCTACTCCGGCATCGCCCACATCGGCTACATGCTGGTCGGGTTCGCCGCGGCCTCGGCATCCGGCATGGCGATGGTGCTCTTCTATCTGGTGGCCTACGTCTTCGGCAACATGGGCGCGTTTCTGGTGGTCGAGGCGGTCGCGCGCTCCGAGCGCTCGGAGTCGACCGCTGCGCTGCGCGGCCTGGCCCAGCGCTCGCCGCTCCTCGCGCTGGCGATGCTCCTGTTCCTGCTCTCGCTCGGCGGCATTCCGTTCGTGGCGGGTTTCTGGGCGAAGCTCTACGTGTTCTGGGCGGCAGCCTCGGCGGGCCTCTACTGGCTGGTGCTCCTGGGCGCGGTCCTGACCGTGGTGGCGCTCTTCTACTATCTGGTCGTCGCCAAGAGGATGTACATCGAGCCGCCCGACGCCGCGGCCGGGCGGATTCGGCTTTCCGGCACCCTCGCGCTGGCCGTCGTGCTGTGCGCGGTCGCTGTCGTCGCGCTCGGGGTCTATCCCAAACCGATCGTCATGGCCGCTCTCCGCATCGCCACGCCGCTCTTCTGAAGCGCTGCAGCCCGAATCCATAGCCGCTCTCTAACCGATCGAGATAGCTGGTCAACCGCCCATGTCTTGACAGCTCGGGCTCCGGGGAGTAGTTTCTGTACCGACTGGTCAGTACACATGACGACGAAGGCCGCGGAAAACGTGAAGGTTCGGGAAGGCCGCTCGACGCGCGAGTCGATCCTGGCGGCCGCGAGCCGGCTGATGCACGTGCACGGCTACAACAACACCTCGCTCGACGACGTGCTGCGTGAGAGTGGCGTCGGCAAGGGCAACTTCTATTACTACTTCAAGAGCAAGGAAGACCTCGGCTACGCCATTCTCGATCAGATCATCGGCTCGTTCCTCGAGCGCACGCTCGAGCCGTGCTTTTCGGATCCCGATGGGCACGCGCTGGCGCAGATCCGCTGCTTCCTCGATCGGCTTCTGGAGGCGCAGCGCGCCCGCAACGGCGTCGGCGGCTGCCCGCTCGGCAACCTCGCGGCGGAGCTGTCCGACGTCCACGAAGGATTCCGCGGCCGCCTGACGTCCGTGTTCGCAACCTGGCGTGAGCGGCTGACCGACGTGCTGCGCGCCGCGCAGGGCCAGGGCACCGTCGACGCCGCTTGCCGCCCCGAAGCGGTGGCCGACTTCCTGGTGGCCTCGCTCGAGGGCGCGATGCTGCTGACGAAGCTGACGAAAGACATCGCCGTCATGGAACAGTGCGTGGCGGAGACCAAGCGATATCTGTCGCTGTTCGAGCCGAGGGTATGACGGTCATGGACACGACCAAACGGGACGGCGACGCGGAGCTGGTCGAAGCGCTGCGACGCGAGGACCCGGAAGCGCCGGAGCATCTGGTCGAGACGTACGGCGACCGCGTCTACCGGCTCGCCCTGCGCATCACCGGGTCGAACGAGGACGCGGAGGAGGCGGCGCAGGACGCGCTGTGGACGGCCGCCCGCAAGATCTCCACGTTCAAGGGCGAGTCGGCGTTCGGCAGCTGGCTCTACCGGATCGCCGCGAACGCGGCCTATCAGAAGCTACGGGCGCGGAAGTCGAAGGCCCACGAGATCGCGATGGACGACGTGCTGCCGACGTTCGACGACGACGGCCGCCACTTCGAGCCGATGGCCGACTGGTCGGAGCGTGTCGACGAGCAAGCGCTTCAGGGCGAGCTGCGCCGCGTGCTCGGCGACGCGATCGACGGGCTCCCGCCGGACTATCGCACGGCGCTCGTGCTTCACGACGTCGAGGGCCTCTCGAACCCGGACATCGCCGAGACCCTGGGCATCAGCCTGCCCGCCGTGAAGTCGCGGGTCCACCGGTCGCGCCTGTTCGTCCGCAAGCGCCTCGCCGACTACATGAAGACGGCCTGAGGCGCCCGGGCGAGCCGGCGACCGCTGGTTGACCTCGGGCGCCGCCGTGTGGTTTTATGGACGCTCGTTGAAGTCAGCGGAAGAGAAAGGTCTGACGCCATGGAAGCCGTGATCGCGACCGGAGGCAAGCAGTACTGCGTGACGACCGGGCAGATCATCTCGGTCGAGAAGCTGCCGGGTGAGAAGGGCGCGGCCGTCGAGTTCAAGTCGGTCCTGCTCGTCAACCGCGACGGCCAGGTCATCTCGGGCGAGAAGGCGCTCAGCCGCGCGAAGGTCTCGGGCGAGGTCGTGGCCCAGCGGCGTAATCGGAAGGTGAGGGTCGTGAAGTTCAAGCGCCGGAAGAACTATCGCCGGAACCGCGGCCACCGACAGGCGGCGACGTCGGTCCGGATCACGAAGATCGAGGTCTAGCACGATGGCTCACAAGAAGGGTGTCGGCAGCTCCAGAAACGGCCGCGACTCGAATCCGCAGATGCTCGGCGTGAAGCGGTTCGGCGGACAGTTCGTGACGGGCGGCTCCATCCTGGTCCGCCAGCGCGGGACGCGATTCAAGCCCGGCCTCAACGTCGGGATCGGCTCGGACGACACGCTGTTCGCGAAGATCGACGGCTACGTGAAGTTCGAGCGGCGCGGCGACTCGCGCTTCATCAGCATCGCCTCCAACCCGGCGTAACTTCCCTCGGGCCCGCTCGGGCCCGCGGTTGCCACGGCATGTTCGTCGACGAGATCGATGTCTTCGTCAAGGGCGGCGACGGGGGTGCCGGCTGCGTCAGCTTCCGCCGCGAGAAGTTCGTTCCCTACGGAGGTCCCGACGGCGGCGATGGCGGGAACGGCGGCACCATCTGGCTCGAAGCCGCGGCGGCGCTGACGACCCTGCTCGATTTCCACTATCGCCGCCACTACCACGCCGAGCGCGGAACCCACGGGCAGGGCTCGAACCGGCACGGCGCCAGCGGAGCCGACCTTGTCCTGAAAGTGCCGGTCGGCACCGTCGTCACCGATCGCGGCACGGGTGAGCTCCTCGGCGATCTGACCGTGCCGGGCCAGCGCGTGCTCGCGGTCCGCGGCTCGCGGGGCGGCCGGGGCAACGCGCGGTTCGCCACGTCGACCAACCAGGCGCCCCGCCGCGCCGACCTCGGCCGGCCGGGTCCGGAGCGGTGGCTCCACATGGAGCTGAAGCTGCTCGCCGATGTCGGCGTGATCGGGTTCCCCAATGCCGGCAAGTCGACCCTGGTGTCGCGGCTGTCGGCAGCGCGCCCGAAGATCGCAAACTATCCGTTCACCACGCTCGAGCCCACCTTGGGCATCGTGCGCGCCGACGAAGACCGTTCGTTCGTGATCGCCGACCTTCCAGGCCTGATTCCCGGCGCGGCCGAAGGCCGGGGGCTCGGCCACCAGTTCCTTCGCCACACGGAGCGGACCCGGCTCCTTCTGCACATGCTCGACATGGACCCGCAGTCCGGGCGCGATCCGATCGACGATCTGCACGTGATCGACGGCGAGCTCGCGGCGTATTCGGCCGAGCTCGCCGCGCGGCCGCAGATCATCGTGGCCAACAAGGCCGACCTGCCCGACGCCGCGGAGAATCGCGAGCGCGTCGAGCGCCACTGCGCGGCGAACGGGCTCGACCTGTTCGTCATCTCGGCGGTCACCGGCAGCGGTCTCACCGAGCTGGTGCGCGCCGTGGCCACACGGCTGGACGCGCTCTCGACGCCGGACACCGGCGCGTCCGCGACGCGAGCTTCAGGCCCCGGCGGCCCCGGGACGCCACGCCGATGACCGCACGCCGGCTGGGTCGGGTGCGGCGGCTCGTCGTCAAGGTCGGGAGCGGCCTGGTCACGACCCCGGGCGCGGGCGTCAGCACCGAGCGTGTGGACGCGCTGGCGGCCGACATCGCCTCGATCAGCGAGGGACGCCGAATCGTGCTGGTATCGTCCGGGGCGATCGTGACCGGGATGGCGCGGCTCGGGCTCGTCGAGCGTCCGCGCTCGATTCCCGAGAAGCAGGCCGCCGCGGCGGTCGGCCAATCGGCGCTCATGTGGCAGTACGAGGCGGCGTTCGGTCGACACCGCATCCCGGTCGGCCAAGTATTATTGACGGCGCAGGACATCAGCGACCGCGCGCGCTACCTGAACGCCAAGAACACGCTGCTGGCGCTCCTGAAGTTCGACGTGATGCCGATCGTCAACGAGAACGACACCGTTGCGGTCGAGGAGATCAAGGTCGGCGACAACGACAATCTGAGCGCGCTGGTCGCCTCGCTGATCGACGCGGACCTTCTGGTGCTCCTCACCGACGTGGATGGGCTCTACACCGACGACCCCTCGGTCAACTCGCGGGCGCGCAAGCTCGACACGGTCGACGCCATCACCGACGAGATCGAGGGGCTCGCGCGCGACCGGGCCGATCGCGTGTCGGTCGGAGGCATGGCGACGAAGCTTCAGGCGGCGCGCAAGGCGGCCGCGGCGGGCGTCCCGATGGTCATCGCGAGCGGGCGCGAGCCGGGCGTACTGCGCCGGATTCTCGACGGCGAGTCGGTCGGGACCTATTTCGCGCCCAAGGCCGACCGGCTGGGAGCCCGCAAGCGCTGGATCGCCTTCGCGGTTCCGCCGCAGGGACGGCTCACGGTCGACGCGGGGGCCCTGGCGGCCCTAACTCAGCGTGGCAAGAGCCTCTTGCCTTCAGGCATAGTCGAGATCGAGGGCGATTTCGACTCGGGCGAGGTGGTAGCGCTCTTGGGAGGCGCCGGCGGCAGGGAGTTCGCCCGGGGCGTCGTGAACTTCGACGCGACCGAGCTCCGCAAGATCCGAGGGGCGAAGACGCAGGAGATCGAGCACCGGTTGGGGTACAAGAGCTTCGACGAAGTGATTCACCGCGACAATCTGGTGATTCTCTAGGCCTGTACACTTGGCAGTGTGCGCCGCAGGCCGTCGCGGGGCTGGGGCCCCGCCGGCCGAGGCGCACTTAGAACAGGATGACGATGGATCCGAAGGCTCTCATCGAGACGAGGGCGCGGGCGGCGCGGGCGGCGGCGCGCGCGATGGCGCTGTGCCCGACCAGGATCAAGAACGAAGCCCTCCAGCAGATGGCGCGCGGTCTCGTCGAGAAGAGCGCGGCGCTGCTCGAGGCCAACGGCGCCGACGTCGAGCGCGCGCGGGGCCGCGTTGCCAAGGCGTTCCTCGATCGGCTGACGCTCACCGAGTCCCGCATCGAGGAGATGGCCCAGGGGCTGCGTGAGATCGCCACCTTGCCCGATCCGGTCGGCGCGGTCGTCGAGTCGTGGCGCCGCCCCAACGGGATGGAGATCTCGCGGGTTCGCGTGCCGCTCGGCGTGATCGGGTTCATCTACGAATCGCGTCCGAACGTCACCGCCGACGCCGCCGGCCTGTGCGTCAAGTCGGGCAACGCGGTCGTGCTGCGCGGCGGCAGCGAGGCGATCGAGTCGAACATCGCGATCGCCGCGGTCCTGTCCAAGGCGCTCGAGAAGGTGGGGGCGCCCGCCGACGCCGTGCAGTTCGTCGACACGACCGACCGGGCGGCGGTGTCTGCGCTGCTCGAGCTCGACGAGCTCGTCGACCTGATCATCCCGCGCGGGGGCGAGGAGCTCGTGCGGTGGGTGAGCCGTACCTCGCGCGTGCCGGTGCTGAAGCACGACAAGGGCGTTGTCCACGTGTTCGTCGACGCCGACGCCGATGTCGCGACGGCCGCCGCGATCGTCGTCAACGCGAAGGCGCAGCGGCCGAGCGTGTGCAACGCGCTCGAGACGCTCCTGATCCATCGCGACGGTGCCGCGCGCCTGCTGCCGACCCTGGCTGCTCGCCTGAGCGAGGCCGGCGTCGCGCTGCGCGGGTGCCCGCAGACCTTGGCGCTCGTGCCCGGGCTCACGCCCGCGACCGATGCCGACTGGGACGCGGAGTATCTCGATCTCGTGCTCGCGATCCGCGTGGTCGACGATCTCGACGCGGCCATCGAGCACATCGCGCGCCACGGCACCGGGCTCGCCGAGGCGATCGTCACCAACGATCTGGGCCACGCACGCCGTTTCACCCGCGAGGTGGACGCGGCTGCGGTGCTCGTCAACGCCTCGACCCGGCTGGTCGACGGCGGCCAGTTCGGCATGGGCGCCGAGATGGGGATCTCCACCTCACGCGTGCACGCTCGCGGGCCGGTCGGGGTGCGCGA
>Ga0209382_10010573_pt1 | contig 11490 bp, 5 predicted proteins | sample SoiMetdeltSBSDD5_FD_187599 | JGI IMG/M metagenome (GOLD analysis project Ga0209382, IMG submission 187599) | Bulk soil microbial communities from a Populus tree surrounding site in Tennessee, USA - Soil MetaG P. deltoides SBSDD5 (SPAdes) (version 2) | ecosystem: Environmental > Terrestrial >...
CACACGCGATGCGCTCGACGATAAAGCTAATCAGGTCTTTGCTGGCAAGGTAGTGCGCAAAGATCTAGTGCGCAAAGTGAAGGTCGGCGCCAATGTGCCCGTCTTCGTGTTGGAATATCTGCTCGGCAAATATTGCGCATCCTCCGACGAGATCGCCATTCAGATGGGCCTGCAAGTGGTCAATCAGACCCTGGCGGAAAATTACATCCGGCCCGATGAGGCGACGAAAGCGCAGAGCCTGGTTAAAGAGAAAGGTCGCCACACCTTCATTGACAAGGTCAAAGTGCGTCTAGTCGATTCCGATTACTGGGCTGAGGTCGTCAATTTCGGCAATCGGCATGTGCGCGTCCCGACGCACTATGTGCGTGAGTTCGACCGTTTGTTGACGGGCGGAATCTGGGCGCAGATCGATATGGGCTTCGAATATGACGAAGAGACCAAAGGCAAATTCCCGTTCCGTATCGAAAAGCTCACGCCAATTCAATTGGCGACATTCGATTTGGAGGAATACCGCCGGCTGCGCGCGGAGTTTACAACCGATGAATGGATTGACCTGATGATACGCAGCATGGGCTATGAGCCGTCGGATATGGATCGCCGCCTTAAGCTGCATTTCCTGCTTCGACTGGTTCCGCTCTGCGAGCGCAACTATAACCTGATCGAGCTAGGACCGCGCGGAACTGGCAAGAGCTATGCGGTGCAAGAGCTGTCGCCATACGCCGCGCTGCTGACCGGCCCGACAACGGTGGCGAATTTATTCGGGCATATGAACGCGCGACAGAAGGGCATGGTGATGATTTGGGACGTGGTGGGCTTCGATGAAGTGGCCGATCTCCAAAAGATGCCCAAAGAAGTCATTACGACTTTAAAAACCTATTGCGAATCGGGGCAATTTCAGCGCGGGCAGGAGGCCATGTCAGGTTATGCCAGCCTGGCTCTGTTCGGGAACACTCAACAGCCGATTGACGTGATGACACAGATCGGTCATTTGTTCGAGCCGCTGCCTGACGTCATCCGCGACGATATGGCTTTTATTGATCGCCTGCATTTTTATCTCCCCGGCTGGGAGATCCCCAAAATGCGCAATGAACATTTCACGGACCATTACGGCTTTGTGGTGGATTATCTTGCGGAAGCTTTGCGGGACCTGCGCAAACACAATTTCACCGAGATCATCGACCATTACTTTTCGCTCGGCGGGCAGCTTAACGCTCGTGATCGGAAAGCCGTCCGCCGCACAGTTTCGGGACTGGTCAAAATTCTGCACCCACACGGCCAGATCTCTCAGAGCGATTTGGAAGAGATTTTGAAGTTGGCTTTAGAGGGACGGCGCCGGGTGAAGGAACAACTCAAGAAGATGGGCGCGTTCGAGTATTACCACACTTCTTTCAGTTACGTCGTCAATGAAACCGGCTCCGAGCATTTCGTCGGTGTGCCGGAACAAGGCGGGCGCGATCTGATCTCATCCGACCCACTCGCGCCGGGCACAGTGTATGCCACGGCGGTCAGCGCAGACGGGACAGTGGGGCTTTACCGAGTCGAAGTCAGTATTTCGACGGGGACGGGGAAACTGAAGCTGGCCGGCGGTGTCAGCGGTTCGCTGAAGGAGTCCATTCAGAGGGCTTTCAGTTATTTACTCTCCAATAAAACCGCGCTGGGCGTAGCGCGCGAGGTGGATACTTCAGATTTCCACGTCGAGGCCATCAATTTATTGGGTAATCAGGTCGAGGCCGAAGTCGGTGTGGCTTTTCTGGTGGCCGCCTATTCGAGCATTCGCAAAACCTCGCCCCAGCCAGCTCTGGTCATCCTGGGCGATTTGAGCATTCAGGGCAATATCAAGCCGGCGCGTTCGCTGGTAGAACCGCTGCAGGTGGCGATGGACAATGGTGCCAAACGTGTGCTGATCCCCATCGAAAACAAACGCAGTTTTCTGGAAGTCAGTGCCGACATCCTGGAAAACGTCGATCCGATCTTTTACGGCGATCTACGCGCCGCTACTTCAAAGGCACTAGGCATGAATTAAAACACTAGGCATGAATTAAGGAGGCTATTCCCCCCATGAGTTCGATTGATTTCGCGCCAACTCCGATGAAAGTTCAGGAGATCCTCAATAGATACGAGAAAAGTCAGCTCAATCTCAATCCTGGATTCCAGCGCGCTTCAGTCTGGGCTGAGAAGGATCGTAAAAAACTGATTGATTCCATTTTAAGAAACTATCCGCTCCCATCGATTTTCTTGTATGGCGCTACAAATGACGGACAGACCGTTTATTACGTAATCGATGGCAAGCAGCGTATCGAGTCCATCCTGATGTTCATGGGTATAATCAGGGGAAAGAAATTCGCAACGCAATCACAATTGTCTGAACAAGAGCAAGGCCAGCCTACATTGATTGACTGGAATCTGCTGAGAAAGAAAAAACTCCAGCACAAAATTCTCAATTACAAACTCCATGCCATCGAAGTTACAGGGGATCTGGCCGATGTGATTGATTTGTTCGTGAGAATCAACTCCACTGGCAAAGCCTTGACCAGCGCAGAGAAACAACACGCAAAGTTTTATGACAGCCCCTTCTTGAAAAAGGCGGGGCAGTTGGCAAGGCAGTATGAATCATATTTCAAGGAATCAGGCGTTTTGAGCCCCATCCAAATCTCCAGAATGAAGCATGTCGAGTTAATCTGCGAGCTGATGGTCTCCGCCTATGCCGAAGACGTGATCAACAAAAAAACTGCGCTCGACAAGATCATGGAGCAAAAGGCGATTGCCGGTCGGAAATTGGAAAAGGTGGCGCAGATTACCAAACGGGGACTCAACCGGATGAAACAGTTGATGCCTGAATTGAAGGCGACACGCTTCAGGCAGGTCTCTGATTTCTACAGTTTAGCAGTACTGATTCAGAAGTTTGAGCGAGAGGGGCTAATCCTGACGGATCGCAAGCTTAATAGGTTGGCCAGCGACCTTCTGAAATCGTTCTCGACTGGGGTGGAACAAGTCAGCCTCCTGCAGAAACAGGCCAGAGGTGTTGCGCCTGATCAAGAGATGTACCGGGAGTATTTGCTGACCGTGCGTGAGGCGACAGACGAAATCAATCATCGCCGGAAGCGCGAGCAAATACTCCGCGGGCTTTTGGAAAGTCTCTTTCAAAAAAAGGATTCTGCTAGATTCTTTAGCCCGGAACAGCGACGCATTCTGTGGAATACTTCAGAAGATCGTAAATGCACTGTCTGTGACAAGATTTTGACCTGGGATGATTTCACAATAGACCACATCAATCCCCACAGTAAGGGTGGCCGAACGGAGTTGGATAACGCCGCGCTGATGTGCAAGAAACATAATTCAGCAAAAGGGAATCGCCGTCGTTAAATGTTGTCTCTAAGCCCCCAAACGAGTTCCTGAAGTATGCAGAGGCCCATTCAAGGTCTAAGCCAGCGTCGTTAAGTGGAGACTCAAATGGATATAGAACAAAAGCCTCGCTTTCTGGAGGGCATCGTAGCTGAACCGAGAATCTGTCGCGGTTAACCGACATCTCGAGACAGGCGGCATTGGTTAACGATGTTCTCAGACACGTCGTCAGCATATGGCACTGAGATAATAGTCGAAGACTGGAGTGAGAGTGCGAGATTTGAGGTTATCAAAGAGGCAGTTCTGTTGGCGAGACAGGTGATGTCCACTCGCGCAGAATTTCGGAGTTAACACGTGTCAGCCTAGTCGTAGGAGTAACTAAATGATTCCGGATGATCAGCTAGTAGTCAATACATTCGATCAGCAGGATATCTACCGTGAGCTAGACTTTGTGTCGGAGTTATTCCATCGCATTAACAGGGTCATTCCAGAAAACCAAAAATTATTGACCATTCCACCAGAGACGACCGCGCGCGAAGCCATCGCGCTACTTCGCCAGTACGGCTACTCACAAATTCCAGTGGTTATGGGTGGAGAAGTATTAGGAGTCTTTTCCTATCGGTCTTTTGCTCAGAAAGCTGCTGGTTCCACTTTGCAGCAAGTATCACAACAAAAGTATGCTCCAGGAGATATAGCGGTGGAAGAATGCTTAGAGCGGTTTGAATTCGCGCGGGTTACCGAAGAGATGCGCCATGTTTTCGACTCCATGGATCGTGATAATGGTGTTTTGATTGGATCTCCCGAGATGCTCCAAGGAATACTTACTCCCATGGACTTCCTTCGCTATCTCTACAAGATAGCGATCCCCTTCGTTATGATCTCCGAAATCGAACTGGCGCTGCGCGCACTAATCCGGCTTGCCGTCAGCCAGGACGAACTAGGTGAATGTGCAAATCGCAGTCTCGCACAGTTCTATGGGGATAAGATTCCAACAACCTTGGAAGGAATGACATTCGATAATTACAGGATGATCATTTCGCACAGCAACAACTGGCCTAAATTCGAAGCGATTTTGGGAGGCACTCGACCAAGAACAGACGCGAAACTTAAGCAACTATGCGACCTGCGGAACGTCCTATTCCATTTCAAAAGGGAATTCACTATGGAAGATCACGAACTGTTAAACGACCATCGCAATTGGCTCTTACTTAAGGCGAAACAGGCTGATTTTCGACGTAAGACGGGAGATAAGATATGAGCGGCCAAGGTAATCCTCAAAAAGAGCAGTACAGTTTGCTTCCTCATCAGGCAGCATTGGTCGAGCGGTTCCTTACCGATTCTTCCCAACGTGGCTATCTGCTTCAGTCAAATTTGGGACTTGGCACAATGTTTGCCACAGCGCATATTATCAAGCGTTTGATGGAAATACAGCCAGATGCTCGAACTCTGTTATTGGTTCCCAAAATGTTGCAGATGGCGGCTAGCCGTAATTTGGCAAGCGTTGGGGTATCTGCAGAAGTAGTGGACCGGTTTCGTTACCGTGAATTGCAGGACGCTGCCCTTTCCGGCGGCACGATCTGGCGTGCAGGGGGAGTTTTCATCCTAAGCCTGGATTTTGGGAAGCAGGAAGATATCGCGAGCAGTCTTGCAGGAGTACCGTGGACACTGCTGATAGTCCAGGAAGCGCACTCGCTCCGGGGGCTTCGGAAACAAGTAGTTCAAAGAATCGCAGACTCATCGCCGGATTTACGCATAGTATTGATTACTCCGATAGTCACCGATGACATGCCGACTTTTGGGATCGAACCATTTCTGACAGTACAATGGCATCGCTCGCAAATTGTGGATCGTTCAGGGCAGCCATTGTTTATGCAGATCAAACCACACTTAGAGATCATCAAATACCAAAAGAATACCGTTGAACAGCAGATACAGGAGACTGTAACCGAAATCGCTAAACTTCTGAGGGAGAGTTCTACTTCCGGTCCGCTACTGAGCGCAATCTTTACACGATTGCAGTCCTCCAGTCCTGCTGCATTGGAAGAAGGGATACGCAGGTTCCGAACCCGGCTCACTGACGGAATCTCTGAACGAGTCCTCCCAATTGGTGATGAGGATGAAGAGATAGACACCGAGAATTTTCCCTTTATCAATCCTGAAAATCGCCAGGAACTCATTGCAGCTTTAGATAAATGCATCGCAGAATTGGAGAGACTCAGCATCGATTCAAAACTCAACGAATTTATCAAAGCCTTCCAAGCCTTGCGGAATAACCAACTTGTTCTCTCTCCCGTGTGCATCTTCACCGAGTCCAGGGCCACGGTCTTTTACTTGCAAACCGAATTGGAAGAAATGGGCCTGACTCAATATGTACTACACGGCTCGATGTCCTTCGATGATCGCGCGCGTAATATCGACGAATTCAGGCTGCATGGAGACGTTCTGCTTTCGACTTCAGCAGTGGCTGAGGGGTTAAATCTTGCCCAAGTCGAGTTGCTCGTCTTATATGATTCCCCACGCAGTATGTTAAGGCTTCGGAAACTTTACGGCCAGTTCCATCATTTAGGTCGCACAAAACCTCTTACCATTCAGGTTTTAGTTGAGGATTCGATGGGAAACTCAGATAAGAATGATATCCTCAGTAATTTACAAGCATTGCTGGCGGAAGACTAAAACGATGATTGCAAAGGATAGACGAATGATTTTGGCAATTTGATCTGGGTTCACCCGAGCTTTTGGTGCAAACCAGATCAAATTGCCAAAATCACAACAGGCAAAAAATCGCATGACGACGAGCATTATTATTGCTAGCCGACTTCAGATGATATGATGTTTATTAGGAGGTGTCCGAATTATGGAACCAGTCACAACTTTGATCTTGACGGCGTTGGCGTTTGGGGCTAAGGAGATGGCGAGTGAAGCGGTAAAAGATTCATACCGCTGCTTGAAAGAACTCGTTACTCGCAAGTTCGCGGGTGATGAAGAAGGAGAGCGCGCTCTCACTCTGTTTGAAAAGGATCAATCTGAAGGACGTGAAAAGCTGATGGAAGCGCTAGATCGAAGCGGGATTCAAGCTGATGCAGAAGCTATCGTCGCTGCCCAGCAAGTGATTTCTCATATCAATCCACAGCAAGCCGCATCGGGTAAGTACAACATTCAGATCACTGGAAACATTCAGGGTTTCGTCCAAGGCGATCATGCCAGCGTTACTATGAATTTTACCGACGAAAAGTGAACTTGTCTCAGCGGCGGTCCCAATCACTGAGCGCATTGTGCGCATACAGGCTGCCCGCGACCAACAGGCGCTCGAATAGCTCCAGTGAGCGGGATTTTGTTATTCCGTCAAGGGTGTGAGTGTATACGTTGAGGATCAATCTCGTGAGCTCGTCGCCCTCTGCCCCATCGAGCCGCGACCTTTCTCCAACCTTCCGCTTTGACTCTTCTATTCCGAGATAGCGTTCGGCTGCTTCAAGCGGCAGCTTGTGTTCGTGTTCAACTATATCTAGCAGGTACACAATGTATTTACGAGAACTGACTGCCAACGCCGGTGAGAAAGCGTAAGCGCGCACGAAATCTTGAACGGAATAAAAATCACTATTCTTCAAGTATTCGAAACAATTTCCCACAGAACTCCTTACATTCTCATCTGGATCGTGCATCAAGAAGGTCAACCGTTCACGGCACAATTCCCGGCAAGATTGGGAAAGGGCTGGGTGCGCTAAATTGCGTGCGTACACTTGTGCCGCCCCACGTCGCATTACGGCATCGCCTGAGAGCACCCGGCGAACCAGTTCTTCCGCCTCCGAATGATCGAATGCTGCCAGACAAGCTAATGCTGCGCCATTCTGCCGTGTATTGTTGTGATCTGTGTCGGCAAGCATTTGCTCAATAAAAGGTCGGATGCGGAAGAAGTGATGGCGGGTGCAACGATGCAGAAACTTATGCGTGGGTGGCGATTGTAATAAGCGCGGATGACCATTCATCACCTGTTCGAATAACTGCAGCGTCCGCTCATCTTGGCCGTGATGTAGAGTCCAATTCAAGCATTCGACGATAACTGACCGGACCGCTGTAGATGGATCGGCGACGGCCTTCTCAAGCAGTTCAAGTACGCGATCGGTCTGTGGCACATCTTTCCACATCCTGCATAGCGAAACGGTTTGAATGCCCGCGCCTCGGTTACAATTGATTCCTTGATTGTAAGGCTCGGCATGGTAATGATTGTTACCATAATTATCCTCCTGCCACCTTTCCTCTCCAGGATCTGGATCAGTTAATGCCCATTCCGTGACGAGGTCAAGGAGGTCGTCCGGGACGTTCTCTTTGCTACGTTTTTCCAAAGCCCAGATGATGTCTCGACGGTTAACCGGCGCGATCCAGTGAGCAAAGCGTCGAATCACGTCGAAGACCCACTCAGCAGGCGCTTGCTGTGTGACGGACAAAACTGAGATCAAAAATTGAACGTATTTGAATGGGATCTCCTCGTCGAAGCGAAATGAAAGCCGATAAAACCGCTCTGGGTATTTCCTCGCTTCATCTGAAAATGCCGACGCCATCCCATCGAGGCCGCCGGTGAATCCCGAGCGGCCTGGCTGATAGCTCTCTTTGTACTTCTTTATGGCATTGAGCCAATCGTCATCGGACATTTTAGCTAAAGCCGAAGCGGGAATAGGCGGAGGGGCAATGTCTCTAACCTCAATTCCTTTCGGCGGGGCAAATTCGTAATCGGCAAATCTCCGCTCCAACTCTCCAAGACGACGTTGCGCAGCCTGACTTAGCAGATCAACGGGAATCGATTTCAGGAAAGGGAGCTGAGAAAAGCCATTTAATCCTTTCCCCCTTTTTTCCCACTGTGGGGCCTGATTGAGGATCATCGTTTCGAGCGCACCTCGCCTTTCGGAACTGAGAAAGCCGAAGATCGCCGCGACCAAGCGAACTGAGTCATAATTCTCATTCCCAAGCGCTAAGCGCCGTTCATCGGCCAGAAGATAATCGGCCGCCTCGTTAGCGAAAAGCCTGGGATTCGCGCAGTAGCCGTATACCAAGACATGCTGTACGGCGTAGGATTCGACTCCTTGCAATTCTCGCGCGAGAGCTCTGAACTTGGTCGGGCCTTGAACCGCTATTCGCCCAAGTGCTTCGGCCATGCGTCGGGCAAAGGCGGCAGCATCCGATATATAGTCGCCATACCATCTAGTATCGAAAAGGTAGTTGTTAGGATAGGAGTCCGTGGATTGATCGAACGTCAATTGTCGGCATGTTTCCACAAACCATGGAAATAGATATTCAATAATAGCCTCTGGAGAGACTTTCAACGCCCTATCCAGAAGATCATTAAGGCTATGATCGTTGATGAAGAGATAATCCCGCCAGGCCTTGCTCCGCAGGTATTTTTCTACGGAATCTTTATCATGCTGTTTTTCATCTTTCGACTCCTTTTCTCTCTTTTCTTCTTCCGTGGGCAGGAAAGATATTTTGTGATCAAGTAAGGCTCGAACGACACGGCATCCGGCAGCAGGATTCGAAGCGGCTAGATTATGTATGCAAAGATCAACATCCCAATTACGCACGTCTACCTGCGGTCGCGCCCCGATCGCGTCACAGAGAAGGTCAACGACTGATTCGTACTTCCATTCCTGCAAACGCGTAAGAGTGAGGATTACACGGTTTGCCCATGATTCTCCTTTGCCGACGAAGGGGCTCAGGAGCGGTACAATATGGTCAGCACACTGCGGCATTAGTTCGCCAAGATACCGGCAGACAGTTTGCTCCGTCCGCTCATCAGTTTCCATGATGATACGCCGAAGCGTATCGCTTCCCAGAGCGTAGAACCAGTCGGCATTACCACTGGCCGACATCAAAAAGCGATTACGCCCCTCCGTCGTGGAAATCAGTCGCAGCGCAAGAGCCTTTTCATGGCGAGTGGGAGAGCGGAGCGATCCGAACCAATTGAGCAACAACGCGCGCATATGAAAACGCAACTGGTCAGAGAAGAGCAGCTCTGAAAGCTCTTGCTGATAGCATGATTCGTCAGCGCCTCGCAGGTAGGCAAGCACCTGCACCATTTGTGACCGCTCAAACAGACCCTGTGGCCCAGTTAGAACGACCTGGCTGATTGAGTGCCCCGCGCCAACGAAATGTCTGGCGTAGCAGTAATCGAAGAGAGTTTGGTGCGCGAAAAGAAAATTGTTATTTTCGTGCCTGATAAAGCCAATCCGCTGTAAATAGATCGCGACATTAGGATTATCATCGAGTATGCTCTCCGGCGCCGTCAGCCTTTGCCTGCTTTGCATAGCTTCTACCAGTTTGTAGATTGCCTTGACGCAAGAGGCTGATTCAGGCGCTAGGGCGATGTGCCGCTGCCAGAGTCCCTCATACAACTCCTGCAGAGTGCGGAAACTTTCCGGACTTTGTCCGTCGGCCCTGCCGGCCACAATGCGGGTGTAAAGCTCGAGTTGTAACGGAATGGAGAGCAATTTTTGATGTGCTGGTAGTAGTTGGTTGTAGTTGATCTCAATTCGATTCAACACACTCTTGATTTGTTCTTCGGAGAGCGGCTGCAGGTAAAATGTTCGATCCTCCTTGAGCTTTGACAGACGCGGATCATAGTGCAGATCAAACGTTCGGCAGGAAGCGATTATTCTGACATTCTTTATGCCACGCAATGCGGCGAGAGTATTCAGCATTAAGTCGAGGGTGGCCTGATCACGCGAGAGTTGCAAGGAAAGCGCATCAAGTTGATCCAAGACGACGACAAACAATCCTCGATCTGCGAACACACGCGCACACTCGACAACGCTCGCAGGTAGATGGAGCCATTGGGCAAGTTGATCGTGGTCTTTGACGTTCGACAAAGTGTCGGCTTTGATGGAGAGGGCTGGGATGCCAGCCTTCTCTAAGCATTCCAGTACACTCCGCATTATCACTGTCTTCCCACCGCCGGATTGATCTAGCAGAAGTCCCAGTTTCTGGTCAGGTTCGGCGTTCTTAACCCATTCGACGATTTCCAGGGTCTCTACTCTTTCTAGCGGAATACCAGCAATAGTATGCTGGTATAGTCGCAACTCCTGATTTGCCGCTTCCAAAGCCTTTAGCAGTTCTGCATGTGAAATGGACTGCAACGCTTTTGGCAACTCCTGGGGATGAAAAATGTAGATGTCACCGTAAACAGAGATTGGTTGCGCATAGTCACCTATAGTTAGGCCACGCGCATTATCAATTGCGATGTTATATTTTCCGCTTGCTTGATTGGCCGACGATCTCTGGTCAGACATTTTCCTCTATCCTTGAAAGGCTACATCGGGTTGAAATACCACTTGAACATTCAACCGAATTTTCTAATACTGTTGGGTCAGCATGCCGCACGGGTTTATAGGCTGTAGTTATCGGCAAAATGGGTAATATGAATGATGAACACGTCACTCAACCTCAGACCGGCGCGTCGCCTCGATCAGCGGCGCGGGATGCGCTCAAAATTGAACACCCTAAAGCTGTGGTTATCGGCGACGACGCTGTAGTCAACATACACAACTATGGGGATCAGTCCGGTTCTCGTAATGTCCAGACCGATTTATCTCCGCATCGGCGCAGCGCCTCACTGCACGCCACTCGCCTCGTCCAGATAAAATCACGGCTCTTAAAGCCGATAGGAGATCTGCCCCAACTGACACCATTGTTGGTCGCGCTTCATACTCAAGGTATCAGGCACCGTTATGATGAGACACGACGGATGCACAGCGACCAGCGCACCAGTGTCATTATGCCATTTTTTGAAGCCGTTCGTCTCTCGCAGTGCATAGCTCTGCTCGGGGATATGGGAAGTGGTAAGAGCACTTTAGCGGGCATGCTGGTTGAACGTATTTGCGAAGAAACGGAATCCGGGCTTGCATTTGTGGTCCCTGCGAAAGGGCTCAAGCAGGAGATGCCTTCAACTATTAATGAACTGTTGGGGACGCTTTCACTTTACTTTAATGGTCAGATTTCGCCGACCACATCCCCCATCGCTATAATCGAGTTGTTGAATGCTGGAATAGAAGTGACCATTGTGCTGGATGGTCTGGACGAGATTCCCCCAGGTCAAAGAGCCATACTGGCAAACCAACTTGCGGAGGTCACTGTTCATTGGGCTAATGCGAAGGTCATGATTAC
>Ga0209382_10010577_pt1 | contig 11487 bp, 6 predicted proteins | sample SoiMetdeltSBSDD5_FD_187599 | JGI IMG/M metagenome (GOLD analysis project Ga0209382, IMG submission 187599) | Bulk soil microbial communities from a Populus tree surrounding site in Tennessee, USA - Soil MetaG P. deltoides SBSDD5 (SPAdes) (version 2) | ecosystem: Environmental > Terrestrial >...
CGGGCCCCGGGTCGACCACCCAGCTGCCGACCACGTAGGTGTTGGTGCCGTCGAGCGTGAGCGGTGAGGCGTTGCCCGCGCGCACGCGAACGACTCCCGGCGGATCCCGATCCAAAGAGCCCACGCAGCGGGTTGTACACGAGTATTCTCGCGGGGAGTTTGGACGTCGCAACAGCACGAGGGGGCGCACAGGGACAGCGACGCACGCTGCTGATCGCGCTTGGAGCGCTCCTCGCGGCCACGGCCCTCGACGTGGCGCTCGACGCCGGCGCTCTGCTCGTCGAGCTGCTCGTGGTCGCGCCGCTCGTGGCCGCCACGGGCCTGCCTCCCGGCCGGACGGCGCTCGTGGCGGCGCTCGCGCTCGTGGTGTCGATCCCCCTGGGCCTGACCGGGAACGACTTCGGCTCGGCCGAGCACCTCGCGGGCGTGGCCGTGGTGGCGATCGGCGGGGCTCTAGCCGTCGCGATCGCCGCACTGCGCGGGTCGAGCAGGGGCGCGGCGGCGCGGCTCGAGGCGCAGTTCGGGGTCGCTCGCGCGATCGCCGAGGCGCGCAGGCTCGACGAGGCGGCGCCCGCCGTGCTGGCGGCGATCGCCGAGCCGCTCGACTGGCAGGTCGGATACCTGTGGGAGCCGGACCGCGATGGCGATATTCAGTGCGCCGCGGGCTGGCGCGCGGACGGGGTGCGGGCCGACCGCTTCGACACCGCCACGCGCGAGCTGACCCTCACCCCGGGCGTCGGGCTGCCGGGACAGGTCTGGGAGTCCGGCCATGCCACCTGGCTGAGAGACGCGCCCAGCTACGAGGGCTTCCGCCGCGCGGAGGCCGCCAGGATTGCGGGCCTCCGGGGCGCGCTCGTCTTCCCGATCACAAGCGGCGAGCGAACCGTGGGCGTGATCGAGCTGTTCTGCCGCGCCCGTCGCGAGCCCGACCCGGAGCTGATCGCGCTCACGCGCTCGCTCGGGTACCAGATCGGCGAGTTCGTGGAGCGTCAGCGCGTGGTGGAGGCCGTGGGCGAGAGCGAGGCCCGCAAGGCCGCGGTGCTCGCATCGGCGCTCGACGGCGTGGTGATCATGGACCACCGCGGACACGTGGTCGAATGGAACCCCGCGGCCGAGCGGATCTTCGGTCGCCAGGCGTCGGACGTGGTCGGCCGCGAGATGGCGGAGCTGATCGTGCCCCCGTCGCTGCGAGCGGCGCACCGCCGGGCGCTGGCGCGCTACGTCGAGACCCGCGAGCCCTCGATCCTCGGGCGGCGCCTCGAGCTGCTGGGCATGCGGGCCGACGGCAGCGAGTTCCCGGTCGAGGTCGCGATCAACCGCATCGGCACCCGCGAGCCGCCCATGTTCACCGGCACGTTGCGCGACATCACCCGGCGCAAGGCGAACGAGGAGGAGCGAGAGGAGCTGCTCCGCCTCGAGCAGCTCGCCCGCGTGGACGCGGACCAGGCGCGCGAGCAGCTCGAGGCGATCCTGCGCGGCGTGGCGGACGCAATCACCGCGCAGGGCCCCGACGGCCAGCTGCTGTTCGCGAACGACGCCGCCGTCGACATGCTCGGGTTCGGCTCGAGCGAGGAGCTGCTGGCCGCCCCCCGCGAGGCCCTGCTCGCGCGCTTCGACATGCTCAGCGAGGACGGCGGCCCGTTCCCGGTCGAGGCGCTGCCCGGCCGGCGCGCCCTCGCGGAGGGCGTGGCGGGCGAGGCGGTGGTGCGCTTCCGCCGGCGGGCGACCGGCGAGGAGCGCTGGTCGGCGGTCAAGGCCACGCCGATCCTCGACGGCGGCGGCACGGTCGCGATGGCGATCAACGTGATCGAGGACATCACCACGCACAAGCGCGCGGAGATGGCACAGCGCTTCCTGGCCGACAGCAGCGCCCTGCTGTCCGCCTCGCTCGATCCCGACGAACTGCTCCGTCAGGTGGCGACCCTCGCGGTGCCCGAGGTCGCCGACTGGTGCGCCGTCGATCTGCGCGACGAGCTCGGGGAGCCCGAGCGGGTGGCCCTCGCGCACGTCGATCCCGAGATCCAGGCGCGCGGCGAGGACCTCAGCCGGCGCTACCCGCCCGACCCGGGGTCCGAGCAGGGCGTACCGAACGTGCTCCGCACCGGCGTGCCCGAGCTCTACCCGGAGATCACGGACGAGATGGTGCGGGCGGGCGCCGTCGACGAGGAGCACTACCGGCTGATCAGCGAGCTCGGCATGCGCTCCGCGATGATCGTGCCTATGAAGGCGCGGGGGCGGACGACGGGCGCGCTCTCGTTCGTCACCGGGCGCTCGGGCCGCCGCTTCGACGGGACCGACCTGCGCCTCGCGGAGGAGCTCGCGCGACGCTGCTCCACGGCGGTCGACAACGCCCGCCTCTACACCGAGCGCGCCTACATCGCACGAACGCTCCAGCAGAGCCTGCTGCCGGTGGAGCTGCCGGACATCCCCGGGCTCGACACGGCCGCGCGCTTCCTCCCGACCGGGGAGGCCCACCTGGTCGGCGGCGACTTCTACGACATGTTCGCGACCGCCGGCCGCGGCTGGACCGTGGTGATGGGCGACGTGTGCGGCAAGGGGCCCGACGCCGCCGCCCTGACCGCGCTCGCGCGCTACACGCTGCGCGCCGCCGCCGCGCGCGAGCGGCTGCCCTCGCGCAGCCTGCGCCTCCTCAACGAGGCGCTGCTGACCCAGCGCGACGACCGGCGCTTCTGCACCGTCGCCTACGCCTATATCGAGATGCTCGAGGAGGGCGCGCGGGTGGGTTTCGCGAGCGGCGGCCATCCCCTCCCCCTCCACCTGCACGCCGACGGCTGGGTGGAGACGGTGGGCACCCCCGGGACGCTTCTCGGGGTGGTGCCCGACCCGTCGTTCGAGGACCGGGCGGTGGCGCTCGACCGCGGTGACTCGCTCGTGTTCTACACCGACGGCGTGATCGAGGGCCGGGGCGACGAGCCCTCCCTGGACGAGGAGAGCCTCGCCGAGTTGGTGGCCACCTGCGCCGGGCGAGAGGCCGACGCGATCGCCGCAGAGATCGAGCAGGCGGCCATCCGCGGGCAGCGCGGACGCCCGAGGGACGACATCGCGGTGCTCGTCCTGCGCGTCGCGCCCTGAGGCTCGCGCTCGGGCGCCGCTCGGGTCCCCGTCCGATGTTGAGAAATCCGGCCTGATGGGTACTAACCAGAATCGGCCAGTCGTAGCCCAAATCGGTAAGCCCTGAGACTCGAGCACCGAGACGCCCTCATCGCGACGCATACCGGCCTATCCACGCGCGGTCGCGCGTCCGACTCACGTGCCCCGACATCGTTGCCTGGCTTCGTGAGCAGCACGCCCGGGACCTCGCGACTGCCCGTCGACGACGTGCTGAGCATGCGGCTGCGCGGCAACACCGACGCGCCCGCCCAGGCGCGCCGAGCCCTCGGCCAGCTCCGGGCCGATCTGGACGCTCCGCTGATGGAGACGCTGCGCCTGCTCGTGACGGAGCTCGTGTCCAACAGCGTGCGTCACGCGGGCGCGAGGGCGGTGACGCTCAAGGTCGCCGTGGGCCGAACCGCCGTGATCACCGAGGTGACCGACGACGGACCGGGGTTCGACCCCGACCGCACGGGCACTCCGCGCGCCGACAGCACCGGCTGGGGGCTGTTCCTCGTCGAGCGGCTCGCGCAGCGCTGGGGTGTGGCCAAGGAGGGCGCGTCCACGCGCGTCTGGTTCGAGCTCCCGCGGGTGTAGCGGGCACTCCCTGAGACGGCGCGAGGGCTAGCCCAGCGTGAGCTGCTCTCCGTCGGAGGGCGGGGGGTCGTCGCCCACGGGCGTGGGCTCCCGGACCGGGGGTGTCTGTCCGAGCAGCGCGCGGAAGCGCTGGGCCGCGGTGGGCGCGTCGTCGTCGCGGTTGTTGTTGAAGGCCACGTGCACCTCGCCGGCCTGCTCGGCCAGCGCTTGCACACGCCCGCCGATCTCCTCAAGCTCGTCGTCGGCGTAGCGCCAGGCGAAGCGCTCAGCCACGGTCTTGCCGGTGAGGTAGCCCTCCGTGTTGCGTCCGTGGGCCCGGAGGTAGGCGACCGACTCGTTCGTGACCGCGTCGAGCGGCGGCATGATCTGGAAGTGCTCGTCGGGCGGGGCGTCCACGCACACGTAGGCCACATCGCGCTCGCCGAACCAGCCGAGCGTGGCCTCGCGGCGTTTGTCCGAGACCCAGCTGCGGTGGCGCAGCTCGATCGCAAAGCGCTGCCCCGCGAAGCACTCCACCAGCCCGTCGAGCTCCTCGAGCGCGTGGCGTCCCGGCGAGAACGCGGGCGTGAGCTGCAGCAGGTAGACGCCGAGCTTGCCGGCCTCCGCGAGCGGCGCGGTCTCCTCCACGAGGCGGCGCGCCAGCGCGACCTCGAGCTCCGGCTCGAGCACCACCCGCCCGCGCTCGTTGGTGCGGGCGCCGTCGCGCAGGTCGGGCGGCAGCGAGTCGAGCCCGGCGGCGTGGCGCGAGAGCAGGCGGTGCGCCTTGACGTCGAACACGAAGCGCTCGGGGGTGGACTTGACCCAGCCGTGCACGGTGTTGCGGTCGGGCACCGCGTAGAAGCTCGAGTTGAGCTCCACGGCCTCGAAGCGCTGCGCGTACCAGGGCAGCCGCTGCTTGGCAGGAAGCTTCGGCGGGTACCACTCCTTGACGAAGCCGGGGTCCGCCCAGCTCGACGTGCCGACGAGGATTCGACCTGCCATGCGCGGACCGTAGCGGGCCGCCACCGAAGGGCGATTCATCCTCGCTTGACCTCGCTATGCGCGGTCATTCCAGGACGAATGACAGACGCGACGACTGCGGCTAGGGTCACTCGCGTGTCGGAGCAGATCGAATCCGCCTGGCGGCTCGAAGGCATCTCTCCGCGCGCCTACCAGCACCCGGCCGACCGGGCTGCGACCGCGGCGCTCGCCAAGGTCCCTTACCTCGACGAGGTGGTGAGGCGGCTGATCGCGATCGGCTACGAGCGTGCGCTGCGCGCCGCGTCGCTCGGTGCATCGGTCAAACTCGGGCAGGAGCAGCTGCCACACGTCTGGGTGTTGCAGCGGCAGGTCTACAACGCACTCGACATGGAGCGAGTACCGGACCTCTACCTCACCCAGTTCCCGGTCGCCAACGCCTACGCCATCGGCACGAAGCAGCCGATCGTGATCGTGAACTCGGAGATCATCCGGCTCCTGGACGACGAGGGGCGGCGGGTGGTGCTTGCCCACGAGGCGGCTCATGTGCACTCCGACCACGTGCTCTACCGGACGGCCCTGCTGATCCTGCTGATGATCGGAGCGTCGGCGCGGCTGCCGATCTTCGCCGGACTGCCGCTCCTTGCGATTCGGCTGGCCTTGCTCGAGTGGTCGCGCGCGGCAGAGCTGTCGTGCGACCGCGCCGCGGCGCTCGTGACGCGCGACCCGCAGGCGGTGTGCCGCGCGCTCATGACCATCTCGGCGGGTGAGGCAGCGGACATGCTCAACCTCGACGCCTTCATCGTGCAGGGGATGGAGTACAGCGAGACGGGCACGGGCCTCGAGCGGCTCACGCGCCTGATGCAGGACCTGAACGTGACGCACCCAATGCCGGTTCGGCGCGTGCGCATGCTGCTCGACTGGGTGCGGGAAGGCGAGTATGACCGGATGGTGCGTGGCGAATACCTGCGCCGCGGCGAGGAGCCGAGCACGCGCGAGGAGGCCGACGCCGCAAGCGCGTTCTACGGCGACCGCATAGGCGGAGCGATCCAGAGCGCGGGCGGGTCGGTATCCGAGGTGAGTCAACAGTTCGCCGAGTGGCTGCGGAGGACTACGGACCGTGGCACGGACGCCGGCCCCGAGCCCGCGGAGTCGGCTCACCGTCCTCGCCGCCCGAACGAGTGCCCCGCCGGGGCTACCGCTCGCAGCTCCGCCTCCTCCTGTGTCTCGGTGCTCCAGACCCGGCGCGGCTCGATGTGCGTGACCTTGGCGACGGGGAGGTCGGGCCGCTCGAGGCGCTCGATCCGGTCGACCAACACGTTCGTGGTGCCCTCGCGGCGCTCGAGGCGACCCGCCGCGAGCACTAGCGGCTCCGCGCGGACGGCGAGGCGGAAGCGGTCGTGCACCTGCGGGGGCAGGATCAGGTTGATCGTGCCGAACTCGTCCTCCAGCAGCATGAACGTGACTCCCTTCGCGGTGGCAGGGCGCTGGCGCGCCACCACAAGCCCTGCGACCCGCACCCGGCGTCCGTGCGGATGCGCGGTGAGCTCCCTGCTCGAGCGCAGGTCGTCCGGCAGCCCCGGCCGCATCAGCTCGAGGGGATGCTCGCGCAGCGTGACGCCGGTCGAGCCGTAGTCGGCCAGCATCCGCTCCCAGGCGCTGAGCGACCGCAGCTCGGGCCCCTCGTGGGGCTCGAGCGGCAGCGCCAGCTGGGTGCCCTCCGGCAGCGAGGTGCCGGGCACGGCCACCCCCAGCATCCAGAGCGCCCGTCGCCGCTTGTCCTCCTCCGCCCCGTCGACGAGCGAGTCGCACGCCCCCGCCCACGCGAGCCTCCCGAGCGTCTCGCCCGACGCCCCCGAGCGCCCCGCGAGATCTCCCAGCGACCGCCACGGCCCGCCCGACTCGCGCTCGGTCACGAGCGCCCGCACCTCGGCCTCCTTCACTCCCCCCACGTAGCCGAGTCCCAGCCGCACGGCGAGCCCCGAGCCGCGCTCCACACGGCAGGCGGCCCCGCTCCGCACCACGCAGGGGCCTAGCACGGCCAGCCCCACCCGCTGCGCCTCGTGCACAAGCGCGTCCGGCGGGTAGAAGCCCATCGGCTGCTCGTTGAGCAGCGCGCACAGGAACTCCTCGTGGTAGTGCACCCGCAGCCACGTCGACTGGTAGGCGAGCAGCCCGAACGCCGCCGAGTGCGCCTTGGGGAACCCGAAGCCCGAGAAGCCGACGATCTGGGTCCAGACCTGCTCCGCGACCGCGCGCGTAGCGCCGCGCTCGATCCCGCCCGTGACGAACTTCTCCTCGTAGGCCCTGATCGCCGCCTCCGAGCGCCTGCGGCTCATGGCCCGCCGCAGCCCCTCGGCCTCCCCCGCCCCGAATCCGGCGAACGCCATCGCGACCTCGAGCACCTGGTCCTGGAAGACGATCGTGCCGAGCGTGTCGCGCAGCACCGGCTCGAGCGACGGGTGCAGGTAGGGCACCTCGTAGGAAGGATCCTTGCGAAGCCGCTTGCGGTGCTCGATGTAGGGGTGCACCGCGCCGCCGATGATCGGCCCGGGACGAACGAGCGCCACCTGCACGGTGAGGTCGTCGAGATTCTCCGGCCGTGTGCGCGGGAGCATCTGCATCTGCGCCCGCGACTCGATCTGGAACACGCCCGTGGTCTCCGCCCTGCGAATGCGGGCGTACACCTCCGGGTCGTCATAGGGAATGCGCGAAAGGTCGATCCGCTCGCCCCGCACGCGGGCGATCTCGTCGACGCAGCGCTCGACGGCCGACAGCATCCCGAGGCCGAGCAGGTCGATCTTGAGGAAGCCGGCGTCGCCGCACGAGTCCTTGTCCCACTGCACCATCTGGCGTCCCTCCATCGAGGCCGGCTGCACCGGGCAGAGGTCGACCAACGGCTGGGTCGAGATCACCATCCCGCCCGGGTGCTGGGACTGGTGGCGCGGCAGGCCCCAGGCGTCGCGCGCGAGCTTCACGAGCGCCCGCCAGCGCGGCGAGCCGCCCCTCGGAACGTCGTCCTCGATGTCGTTCCGCTCCTTCCAGGGGTCGACCGCCCGCGCCAGGCGCTCGATCTCACCCGGCGGCAGCCCGAGCGCCTTGGCGAAGTCGCGCACCGCCGAGCGCACGGCGAAGGTCGAGAAGGCGGCCACAAGTGCGCAGCGATCGCGCCCGTAGCGGTCGTGGACGCGCGGGATCAGCACGTCGCGCAGGTCGCGCGGGAAGTCGAGGTCGATGTCCGGCAGCGCGGTGAGCTCCTCGTTCAGGAAGCGCCCGAGCAGCAGCTCGTTCTCGATCGGGTCGACGTGCGAGAGCCCGGTGAGGTAGCAGACGATCGAGGAGACGCTCGAACCCCTCCCCCGCCCCGGCGGCAGGAGCCGCCGCGCCGACTCCGGCCCGCGCACCTCGGCCGCTACCTCGCGGGCGAGCTCGAGCATGTCGCGATGGAGGATGAAGAAGCCGGACAGGCCGAGGTGTCGGATCACCGCGAGCTCCTCGTCGAGCCTGGCGAGCGCCTCGTCGCGCACCCGCCGCCCCTGGTAGCGCTCGTCGAACAGCGAGCGGCAGAGCTCGGCGAGCCGACCGTCCGCGTGGGGATCCTCGGAGCCCGGGTAGCGGTAGCCGAGATCCTCCGTAAGGTCGAAGCGCAGCAGCTCCGCGAGGCGCCCGCTCTCCTCCACCGCATCCGGGTGCTCCCGGAAGCGCTCCGCCATCCGCTCGGGCGGAGCCAGCACGTGCGAGGAGTTGCCGCGCCGGCTCGGCTCGGTCTCGTCGAGGGTCTTGCCGTGCCGCACCGCGACCATCGCGTCCTGGAGCGCGATCCGCTCGCGCGTGTGCGCGTGGATGTTGCCGGTGGCCACGCACGGGACCCCGAGCCGCTCGGCGAGGTCGGCCAGCAGTCGGTTGCGGCGACGGTCGTGGCGCCAGAAGGGCCGCTGGATCTCGATCCGGAAGCGCTCCGCCCCGAAGGCGCTCAGCAGGCGCCTCGCCACCGCCGCGGCTCCCGGGTGGTCGCCCGCCTCGATCCGGGCCGCCACGGCGCCGTCGCGGGCACAGCCGGACAGGCAGACGAGCCCATCGGCGTGGCGCTCGACGTCCTCCATCGACACGCTCGGCTCCTCGTCGAGCGGGTCCTGCCCCGGCCGGCGCCCCTGTTCGACGAGCGCAACCGGCTCGGACCAGCCCTCACGGGCCCAGCGGCGGGTGTGCCAGTGGGCGGCGGTGAGCAGCCGGCACAGGTTGGTGTAGCCCGTGCGGCTCTCGCACAGGAGCGTGAGGTGCGAGCCGTCGTCGAGCGTGACCTCCGCGCCGGTGATCGGCCGCACCCCGAGCGGCCGGAGCGCCCGCGCCATCTCCATCGCGCCGTGCAGGCCGTCGTGGTCGGTCAGGGCGAGCGCCTGGTGGCCCTGCTCGGCGGCGGTGCCCGCCAGCTCCACGGGGTGCGAGGCCCCGTCGAGGAACGAGAAGGCGGAGTGGCAGTGGAGCTCGACGTACGGCACGAACACATGTTCGCACCCGGTGAGGATGGAGCGCGCTCAGGCGGCCGACTCGCGCCGGTGGCGCTTGACCCCGTAGAGCGCCTCGTCGGCGCGCGCCACGAGCCGATCGGGATCGTCGCCCGGCTCGTGCACCGCGATGCCGAGGCTCGCGTCGATCGACCCGACCGGCGGGCGCGCCGACCGGGAGATCGCGTCCTTCAGGCGGCGCGCGACCCGCTCCGCGTCGAGCCGGCCGGCCCCGCCGAGCACGATCGCGAACTCGTCGCCGCCGATCCGGAAGGCCTCGTCCGATCGCCGCAGGCCGGTGCGCAGGGCGTCGGCCAGCAGGCGCAGGGCGAGGTCGCCCGTCTCGTGACCGTGGGTGTCGTTCACGGCCTTCAAGTTGTCCATGTCGCAGAGGATGAGCGCGAACTCGCGCTCGGGCCGGGCCACCTCGCGACCCAGCCGGGCGCGGAACGCGCGCCGGTTGGGCAGCCCGGTGAGGGCGTCGTGGGTGGCGTCGTGGCGGAGCTCCGCGGCCTGGTCGGCGGAGTGAAGCGCTGCCACCGCCTGGTTGGCGAACAGCCGTAGCGCCTGCAGCCGCGCGCGGGTCGGAAGCAGCCGGTCACGCGGATCGTCCACCCAGATCAGCCCGAGCCGCTCGCCGTCGCGTTCCTCGAGGGGCACGAGCAGCCAGTGACGCGACCAGGCGTGCGGCCCGCGACCGTTCATCTCGGAGCGGTGGTGGACGCGGTGCTCGCCGAGGCGCTCCTCGGCCACCTCGGTGGGAATCAGGAAGCAGCCCGCCACCTCGAACTCCGTCGTGAAGAGAGGCGCGATCGCCTCGAGCGTCATGCCGTGGCCCACGGTCTCGCCACCGAGCTCCCGGCCGCTCCCGGCAACCGGCGCCAGCGCGCTGCCGGGCTCCTCGGCGAGCTCGATCACGACCTTGTCGAAGCCGAGCGCGTCCTGGATGCCGTCGCAGACCGCCTGGAGCACGTCGTCCGGGCCGTCCGCCTCGGCCAGCCGCGCCGAGACCTCGAGCACGCTCTCGAGCATGCGCTGGTGCTGCGCGTCGTTGGCCGTGCCCTGCGCGATCCGCAGCGCCAGCGCGGCGTGGCCCGCGATCGCCACCAGCGCGTCGAGCTCCTCGTCTGAGGGCCGCCGGCCCGTGTGGGGCTCGTCGACCGACACGACCCCGATCAGCTCGCCCGTCGAGTCCCGCAGCGGCACGAACAGGGCGTCCTCTGCTCGCCAGGCTTCCGGGTCGTCGTTGGGGGCGATGTCGGGAATGTAGGTCTCCACGCCCAGCTCGTCCCAGTCGAACTCCTCGCCGGGCACGAAGTACGCCCCGTGCCGCTCGAACTGCGGAGCGAGCAGCGGGTACCAGGTGTCCGCCGGGGAGGCCCGGCCCACGAGCTGCTGGATCGACTGCTCGGAACCGACCGCGGCGGCGGTGAGCATGTCGTCGAAGGCAGGCCGGTAGACGTTGACCACCACCGCGCCGTAGCCGAGCAGCTCGCCGATCGTGCGGCACACGTCCTCGAGCACGAGCTGGAGGTCGCCTTCGCCCCGCACCGAGGAGGTGCGCTCGAACATCGCCCCGAGCCGCGCCAGCATGGCAAGCTCGGAAGCTGCCATCAGGCGCTTCTCTTCGAGCCGATGGGGACGATCTTGGACTGCTCCGCGCGCAGCTCGCGGCACAGACGCGCGGCCTCCGGGTCGACCTCCGGCCACGGCGCTCCGGGCCGCGCGAGCACCCACCCCTGGCCGGTGGCCACGCCCAGGTGGATCAGGACACGCAGCTCGGAGAGCGTCTCGATCCCCTCCGCGCAAATCGACGCCCCGGTGGAGCGCGCGAAGTGGACGAGCGAGCCGATCAGGGCGATCTTGGCGGGGTCGGCGTGCACATCGGCCACCAGCGCCCGGTCGAGCTTGATGATGTCCGCGCGCATGCTCATCACCTGCTGGAGCCCCGCGTAGCCCTCGCCGGCGTCGTCGACGGCGATGCGGGCGCCGCGGGCGCGCAGCGGGTCGAGGTGGCGCTGGAGCCCCTCGACGTCGCGCACGCGCTCCTCCTCGGTGATCTCGACCACCACGCCCTGCAGGTTGGCCGGCAGCCGCTCGTGGACCTCCGGAGTTCCGAGCGCCGACGGGCTCAGATTGACCGATATGAAGCTGCCCTCGGGACGACCTGGGGTCGCGAGCGCCAGCCCCACGGCCTCGGCCTCCAGCGCGGCCCCGAGCCCGAAGCGGTGCGCCTGGGAGAACCACCACGAGGGCGGCAGGCCGGGCTTGCCCTCGAAGCGAGCGAGCGCCTCGTAGCCCACCGGCTCGCCGGTCG
>Ga0209382_10010578_pt1 | contig 11487 bp, 7 predicted proteins | sample SoiMetdeltSBSDD5_FD_187599 | JGI IMG/M metagenome (GOLD analysis project Ga0209382, IMG submission 187599) | Bulk soil microbial communities from a Populus tree surrounding site in Tennessee, USA - Soil MetaG P. deltoides SBSDD5 (SPAdes) (version 2) | ecosystem: Environmental > Terrestrial >...
ACGAAGCCGCTTCATCTCTTGCCGCACCGGGCCGTCACCATCAATTGCGTCGGCGTAGAGCTCCACCCGTACCGCATCTGGATCGAGGTCATCGAGATAGACCTTGACCTCGAACACGTGCTGCTCGCCGTCGGTCTCGGTCTTCACTTCACCAAAGCGTAGCGCGGCCCATTTCTGCTCCAGTGCATGGCGCCCCTTCACCACCCGTACACCGATCGCACCGTTGTCTGCGGCGCGCGCCCGATAGTTTTCCGCGGCGGGCAGGTAGTGATGCTCCGTGTATTCCTGCACGGTGCGACTGGAGCAATATTGGGGCGTCAACCGCGCCATACTTTCCCGCATACGCGCGACCCATGCACTCGGGATGCCATTTTTGTCGCGAGAATAGAATTCCGGGATGACCTCGTGTTCGAGGCGGTCGTAGAGCATCTCGGCCTCGGTGGCGTCCCAGCCAGATTCGTCGTCGTGTTCCTGTCCGTCACCCAAAGCCCAACCCAGATCCGGCGCATACGCTTCGGCCCACCAGCCGTCCAGTTCCGAAAGATTGATGCCGCCGTTGACGAGCACCTTCATGCCGCTTGTTCCACAAGCTTCCCAAGGCCGCCTTGGTGTGTTGATCCAGACGTCCACTCCTTGCACCAGATGCTCGGCGAGGAGCATGTCGTGGTCGCTGAGAAAAATCACGTGGGCGCGCGCCTCTGGTCGCCAGATGAAGCGCATCCACTCCTGGATCAAAGCCTGCCCCAATTGGTCTTGCGGGTGCGCCTTCCCAGCCACAATTAGTTGCACCGGACGTTGAGGATTGGTCAAGAGACGAAGCAGCCGCTCCGGGTCATGCAACAGGAGGTTCGGGCGCTTGTACGTTGCGAATCGCCGCGCGAAGCCCAGCGTCAACGCATGGGGATTGAACAAGTGCCGCGCACGCTCGACCACGTCGGACGGCCTGCCGGATGCCGCCAGTTGCCGGGTCAATCGTTGGCAGGCGTATTCAATGAGAGCCTGGCGACCCCTGGTGCGCAGTTCCCAGAGCCTCGCGTCGGAGATGCGCCGAATGTCCTGCTGGAGCGTGTCGGTCGTTCCCAACCAGCGGTTCTTTCCACATGCTTTCGTCCATAGTTCGTCTGCCGCCGCTGAGTCCCACGTCGGCATGTGGACACCGTTGGTCACGTGTCCGACAGGCACTTCGTCCTGCGGCCAGCGCGTGAACAGCGGCGCAAACAGATGGCGGCTCACCTGACCGTGCAAACGGCTCACGCCATTGACCGCCCCGCTCCCGTGTACAGCCAAGTAAGCCATGTTGAACGGCTCCGATGCGTCGTCCGGGTTCTGACGTCCCAGTGCCAGCAAATCGTGGAGGGAAATGCCGAGCGTCTCCGCTGCATATTTGCCGAGGTATTGCCCGATGAGGACAGGCAGATAGCGGTCGAATCCGGCCGCCACGGCCGTGTGAGTGGTAAAGAGATTGCCCGCTCGAGTTACGGACAGCGCGACCTCAAACGGTTGCCCAGTCTCTACCATATAACTCCCGGCGCGTTCCAGGACGGCGAAGGCCGCGTGCCCTTCATTCAGGTGACAGACCTCCGGCTTGAGGCCCAGCGCACTGAGCAGTCGCCAGCCGCCGATCCCAAGGAGCAATTCCTGCTCGAGACGCAACTCCGGCCCGCCGCCATACAGCTCGCTCGTGATGCCACGATGAACGGGAAGATTTGCAGAGTCATTGCTGTCCAAAAGGTACAGTTTCACCCTGCCAACTTGGACCTGCCAGGCGCGCAGCCAGACCGAGTAACCGGGCAAAGCGATCTCCAGTCGCAACCACTCGCCGTTTGGCTGGCGCACCGGCGTGATCGGCAACTGCCCGGGATCGTTGTATGGATAGAGCGCCTGTTGCGCCCCGTCCTTGTCGATCACCTGGCGGAAGTAGCCTTGCTGGTAAAGCAGCCCCACGCCAATCAACGGCACGCCCAGATCACTGGCGGCTTTGAGTTGATCGCCGGCCACATTGCCCAGTCCGCCGGAATAGATCGGCAGAGCCTCACTCAACATGAATTCCATGCTGAAGTACGCGACACAAGTCAGGGAAGGCCGGGGATGGCTTCGTTGAAACCACGCTGGCGACTCCGCCAGGTACTTTTCAGCTTTCACCAGTGCATTTATCTCCTTGCGGGATGCGGGATCGGCCAACAGGCGCTGGAGTTTTTCCCGCGAGACCGTCTGCAGGACGGTCCACGGGTTTTGAGTCAACTCCCACAGCGCGGGGTCGAGCTGCTTCCACACGAAGTCGGTGCCATGGTTCCACGACCAGCGCAAATCGAGGGCAAGCTCGGCGAGCGAATTGAATCCCTCAATTTCCGAAGGCAGGAGACGGTAGAGCGGGCTGCTGGTACGAGTGTCTTTGCCCACGACCCCCTACCTTCTGCTGGTTGCGGATGGATGTTCCGAGGAGGCGGGACGCTTGCCCCGCTCCGGCGCCGCCGCCAACGCAGCGCCTACAATTGTCTGCGCTTCCTCGAGGATGCGGCGCAAGTGGTCGTTACCGCGGAAACTCTCGGCGTAAATCTTGTATATGTCCTCCGTCCCTGACGGGCGCGCCGCGAACCAACCGCTTTCTGCGGCCACCTTCAATCCGCCGATGGGGGCACCGTTGCCTGGCGCATTAGTGAGGATCGTGTCGATTGTTTCGCCCGCCAGATCGGGCTGCGTCACCTGCCGTGATGAGAGGCTCGCCAGTACTGTCTTTTCCTCCGCGGTCGCCGCCGCTTCCACACGGTCATAGACCGGTTCACCGAACTCGTGGACGAGTTCTCGGTAGATTTCGCCGGGATCGCGGCCCATCCGCGCCGTGATCTCAGCAGCGAGTAGTGAGGGGACGATTCCATCCTTATCCGTCGTCCACACGCTGCCGTCCAGACGGAGGAACGACGCGCCCCCGCTCTCCTCTCCACCAAAACCCAGTGAGCCGTCGAGCAGGCCATCAGCGAACCATTTGAACCCAACCGGTACCTCGTAGAGACTCCGGCCAAGCTTCGCCGAGACGCGATCGATCATCTGGCTACTGACGACCGTCTTGCCGGTCGCCGCTCCCTCGCGCCACTGCGGCCGGTGTTGAAACAGGTAGTAGATGGCGGCCGACAGGTAATGGTTGGGCGGCAGCAACCCCGCGCTGCGGGTCACAATCCCGTGCCGATCGTGGTCGGTGTCGCAGGCGAAGGCAATCTCGAAGCGATCCTTTAGATCGATCAACCTTTGCATTGCATAGGTCGAAGACGGGTCCATGCGGATCTTCCCGTCCCAATCCACCGTCATGAAACGAAAGGTCGGATCGACCTCCTCACTGACGATATCGAGGTTGAGACCGTAGTGTTCAGCGATCCGCGCCCAGTAGTGAACCCCTGCACCTCCCAATGGATCCACTCCCATGCGAATACCGGATCCGCGGATCGCCTCGAGATCGATCACGCCGTCGAGGTCGGCGACGTAGGCATTGAGGAAATCGTGCTCATGCGTGGTGGCAGCACGACGTGCCTGTTCGAACGAGATGCGCCGCACATCCGTCAGCCCGCCCTCCAGCACCCCGTTGGCCTCGGCTTCGATCCAGCCGGTGACGTCGGTGTCGGCCGGGCCGCCGTTCGGCGGGTTGTATTTGATGCCGCCACTGTCCGGCGGGTTGTGCGACGGCGTGATGATGATGCCATCCGCGAGCCCACTGTCGCGTCCACGGTTGTAGACCAGGATCGCGTGCGAGATCGCAGGCGTCGGCGTGTATTCGCCGCCTTTGGCTATCATCACGGTGACGCCGTTCGCGGCCAGCACCTCAAGCGCGCTGGCGAATGCCGGCGCGGACAGCGCATGTGTGTCGAAGCCGAGATACAGGGGGCCGTCGATGCCCCGGCGCTTTCGGTACGCACAGATCGCCTGACTAATCGCGAGCACGTGCCCTTCGTTGAAACTGTTCTGGAATGCGGAGCCACGATGCCCCGAAGTGCCAAACGCGACGCGTTGCGTTGGCTCGGCGGAATCGGGACGTTCGCTGTAGTACGCGGTAATCAGCCGCGGCACATCGACAAGCACGCCCGACGGTGGGGGTTTTCCGGCCAGCGTGTTGAGCCGCGTGCTCAGATTCGCACCCGCGAGCTTCGTCCACCGGTATCGGCGAGCGCCGCGCTCTTGGATTCGAGGCGCTGCAACAGTTCCGCCCAGGACTTCGCGAACGCCTGCACGCCGTCGCGCTGAAGCTTGGTCGCAAGACTGTCCACCACAACGCCTGCCGTGGCGAAACGCTCCAGCACCGCATCAGCGTCGCCGCCATCTGCGGCTAAAGAGCCCTTGAGTTTGCCGCGCTCTGCGAACGCGCGCAGAGTCTTCTCGGGGATCGTGGCGATAGTGTCTGGCGCCGCCAAAGCCTCGATATAGAGGGTCTCAGGGGCCTCGGGATCCTTGGTTCCGGTGCTGGCCCAGAGCAGACGCTGCGAGCGCGCCCCGACGGCGGCCAACCTGCGCCAGCGGGGCGAGGCCAGCAGTTCTCGATAGGCACGATAGGTGCGTGCGGCGATCGCGATGCCGAGCCGGTTACGCAACTCGGCCGGCACGCTTCCGCTCACCGCCTTGTCCCAGCGGCTGACGAAGAGCGACGCGGCGGAGCTGACTCCCGGATCGAGACCGACTGCGACTCGCCGTTCAACGCCGCGCAGGTAGGCGTCGGCAGCCGCGAGATACTGCTCGCACGAGAACAACAGGGTCACATTGATCGGTACGCCGGCAAAGATCGATTCCTCGATCGCCGGGATTCCTGCGGGCGTCCCGGGAATCTTGACGAAGAGGTTGGGCCGATTTCCCTGCCGGTAAATCCGCGCGGCTGCCTCGATGCTGCCGGCGGTGTCCATGGCCAGTAGCGGTGATATTTCCATCGACGCCCAGCCATCCACGCCACCGGTCGCGTCGAATGCCGGCCGAAACATGTCCGCGGCACGACGTAAGTCCTCGAGTGCCAGCTCCACGAACAGTGCTTCGCCGGATTGTCCGCCTGCGGACTTCTCGCGGATGCCGTCGTCATAGGCCGCGGTGTTCCCGATGGCCTGATCGAAGATGGTCGGGTTCGAGGTCAGGCCAGTGATCGAAAACTCATCGATGTAGCGGCGCAGGGTGCCATCATCGAGAATCTCGCGCGTAATGTTGTCCAGCCAGAGGCTCTGGCCGAGATCCTGCAGGTTCTTGGTCCTGTTCATGCTCACTCCTGCTGCAAGTTCGCCGCGCAAGTTGGCGGTGCTCCGGGAAGAAAATCCGTCAGATCAAAATCGAGCAACTCACCGATCCGCTGGATGCTCAAGTCTGGCGCGGGATTGATCACCGTGCTGGAAGCTTCAAGGGCGTAATGACCCTGACGCACGAATATCGTCGTCAGCGTATCGGCGAGAATGTGTTTCATCGCTCCCAGAAGCTGCGGCTTGTCATCGACCATCACGTAGTGCGACGCTGGGAAGCGGCTCTTCATCGGCTCGAGCATGCGTTCCTTGTGCACGTATACAAGCACCCGACCTTCGACTGCATCCCAAATGCCGGATCGCTGGATTTTGCGCGGCTGAAAGATCACGTCGCCATCGGATAGCACCACCGGGCGGCCCAGCACGCGCAGATGCGCGACGGCTTCAAGCGCCTGCGGGTACAGACGCTCGGCGAACGGATACTCCAGGAGGAACCCTGACATCTTCAAAAGCCCGGGATCCTGTTCCAGTCCGCCGCGGAACACTTGCAGAGCGGCCAGATAATCGGCATAGCCGAGCTCATTGCGCAGTTTGGCGAAAATCTGCCAGTAACGCGCGCGTTCGCAGACACCGAACGACTGCTCCAGTCGCTCTCCCAGATCCGCCACGAAGCGGTCGTTATCAAGAAGGGTGTTATCGACGTCCAGCAGGAACACCGTCTCTCCTGGCGCTAGCATCTCTTCACCATTATGGACCCTGGATAGCGCCTCGCAGGCCTTCAACCCGTTCGGCCAAGCTGATATGCGTGCTCACACTGAATGAGACCCCGATGGGTCGCGGCCTGCTCCGCAGCTGACGAAGTGTCTGGACAACTCGCTTAGACGTGCCGAGGTCGCTCCATCCGCACTGCGGGACGGGAAGGACGCGCAGATTCGAGTCCCTTCCATTGCGCAGTACGTCGCGCGAGAAGTCGAGGCTCGGGAGTCGCTCGTAGAGTTCAGCCGTTGCAATTGCACTGAGCGGGGAGCGTAAGTCCTTTTGCACTGCCTCGCGCATTTCCCGCACGATTTCGGGGAAGCGGCCTTCCAACATGTGCAACAACGCTTCTACCGATGCCGCAATAATAAAGGCGTTCCACAACCCACCGTTGTCCATCAGCTGACGAGCGCGCGCAGCAGTCGGCTTCTCCACAAACTGCACAACCTCGAAGGTGGCGTCTCTACTGCCATCACCGGGCACGATGTAGCCGAGTTCCGGGTCGGGTTCCTCGGGTTCAATGCCGAGCAACAGGACCTCGTGTGGCCGCACCCGAAGATGCGTGAGCGCACAACGCAACGACTCCTCGAGCGTCGGCTCATCCTGCACGTGATGGTCAGATGGCAGAATCACGATCTGAGCACCTGGATCGCGTTCTGCAATGTGAAGTAAGGCCAGCATGATGCCGTTCGCGGTGCCGCGATTCTCCGGCTGCACAATCACGTTTGACGCCGGTAAGTCCTGCCACCAGCGATGATGCTGTGCGGCGACTATAGTGCAGACACGCCCATTTGGAGCGATGGATTGCGCGCGACTTAGCGCCTGATGCATGAGTGAGGGCCCATTCAGGAGCGAGCAGAACTGCTTCGGCACATGTACGCCTGAGGGTGTCGTCGTCAATGCTCTCAGCCGGCTTCCTTCGCCCGCAGCGAGCACGAGCGCCCACGCATACTCATTGTCGTTCACGGATGCAGATCTCTGAAGCGGTGGCTGTGGAGAAACTACCTAGTCGGCGTATTTCAACTTCGCAATTCATTCGCTCTCATCTCCCCCGCCGCCTCACTCTTGCGGGATGGGGCAGACGCGGCGCGTCTTCCAGATCCCAGCGCACGCGTGAACCAGGCTCTGGCGCGCTGGTCTCCGCTGCCGCACGTGGGCCGGTTGCCCCGGGGGGAGGGTTACGCGCGCACGTGCGGCAGAGAGTTCATTGAGAGGCATGGCCGCGCCGGGGAGCGACACCAGGTCAACTCTTGATCAGTCCTGGAACTTGTCGGGGAACTGCTTACCGAGCGCATCGGCGGTGGCATCCGCGATCGCCATTACATGCTTGCGCATTGCGTGCCAGGTCGCCGCTTCGCCCTGAAAATCACCGGACGCGATCTGGTTGCTCTGGCCGACGTGATGCCCACCATGCGCGGCCAGCAGACCAAACACGGCATCCTCAGGCAGGTAGGGGTTCGCTCCGCTCAGGAACCTGGCGATCTCGTGCGCGTTGCTCGTCAGATTCGCGACGGCCTTGTCCTGACCGGCCTTGGACTTGGCAACCGTCGCGGTGTTGAAGTCACGAACTGCGCCCCAGTGCCCTGCCAGCAATTTGAGAAATGCATCTGCGGCCGGCTGGCCGTAGAACGGGGCGATCGAGTTCGCGAGTGCCTTGGCGTTGGCGACGACCTCCTTTTCGGCGATCTTGCTTTGCGCCTCGTCGCCTGCGTGCGTTGCGAGCACGTAGCTGCGAATCCAGAAGACGTGCTCAACCCACAGATCGCGCAGCGCCATCTTCGTCTCTAGGACAGCGGCGCTGTCGGCGGATGCCGCAGACTTGGCTGCAGCGCTCGGCTCAGCAAACAGGAAGCTCGTCAGCGCCACGACCGGAACGGCGAGGAATGCAGAGAACTTGTAGCGGGACATCTTTCTCACTCCCTTTTGACCGGATCAACATTGATTCGGCGAATGTAGAGCGGAAGAGTAGGAGTCCCGTCTACATCCGACAAGCGATTAAAATCGACTTCTCAAATCGGATTCGGTGATATGCCTGGTTGGTTCGGATCGTACTTGAGGATACCCACACGAGCAGACCCTGCGGAACGGTTCCGTCGAGCCTTCGATCCCGGACTTGCACATTCGCCGTGGTCGCCGATCAAGTCCACGAAGCCTCGACGCTGAACCGCTCACGAGCAGCCACGAGATACCTGGTGCGGGCAGCCAAGCGGGCGCAAAGCCGCGAGCGAGGTTCGGGGATTGATGACGTCGTGCGAGAGCTCCCCAAGTTCACTGATCAGCTTTACAACACCGAGCGGCTAAACAGTGCGTTTGGGTACATCAGTCCCCAAGAGTTCGAGGTGAAGTCGTGCAAATCTTTCCCGATGTGTAACACTGCGTTACGCCAGAATTTTCCGATCCGAGGAACGACAGGTGACCCATGTGTCGCGTTTCCGGTCCGGTATGGCCGGGCTTTGCTCACGCCATCAAAAATTGAAGCGCCTTCCCATAATATGGCGTCGCGCTGCTGAACCAGTTGAAGCTGTGCCTGTCGCACCGGTGTCAGGGAGACTGGGGGAGTTTTGGAAACTGTAGAGTTGTTTGCGCAGAAGGCCCGTCTGCATGACACGACGGTCTGCAACCGACGCGACTGTGGACCGGCAACCGTGTCGCGGGCCCTACCGCTGCAGTCACGAGCTCCGTGCTTAACCAACAGGCAATCCAATGGCAATCACCGACGACACCGTAGCTCGACTAGCGGGCCTGTCCTCTGCACTGGTCCCAATCTTCCGTGGCAGGTTCTGCGACATCCTGTTGCCGGGGCGTGCCGCAAGGACTTTCGCGGAAGACGAGGTGTTGTACGACCTAGGCGATAGTGAACGTACCTTCTTTTTTGTTCAGCGCGGCATCGTAAAGACGGGAACAATCACCGATAACGGCCGGGAGATCATCTACGACGTTCGCAAGGACGGCGATGTCGTGGGTGAACTCTGCTGTCTTGAGCCTACGCGCCGGGATCGCGCCGTGGCGGTGGAAGCGACAGAAGCGGTCCTCATTTCATTCGACGAGGTGATGGATACCCTGGCACAACACCCGACGCTGCTTCGCAGCTTCGTGGACGTATTCGCGAGCGCGCTTGCCGAGGCTTACGATCAGGTGAACAGGCTGGCCGATGACAACGTTATGGAGAGCTTGATCAAGGTATTGCAATCGCTCGCGGCCAAGCTCGGCCGCCCTTCGGGAAGACTCACCGAAATCAACGCTTATCTGACACAGGAAGAGCTCTCACAGATGGTCGTCGCTCGACGGGAGAGAATCTCCACGGCGCTCAATTCCCTGCGACGGCACGGAATTGCCCAATATTCGTCGCGAGGTCATTTGCTCCTCGATATGCGAGCACTCGAAAGCCATAAGGTTTGAAGGGCGTGCAATCTCTGTTCGGCAATCCTTAGCGAAACGTTACTTTGGTAACTGACATCTCTGGCGGATTGTGTATTAAATGAGAGCTGTATCGGCATGCGGCGCGTTGGGGATCCGCTCTCCGTCGTCCGATGCGGTATTCACGCGAGGGAGGTTGTATGGCGGTATCGATGGTGCGGTGGAGCATGACCTCCCGAGTGATCATCGTCGCGATAGCGGGTGCCGCGGCCGCTGCGGCAGCACTGTCTGCGCCCAAGACCGGCCCCAACGCTAACGCTACAGTTGGCAACGCCCGGGCGATCAACGACACATCAGCGAGGCTGCTGAACCAGGGTCGCGAGGTATTCCGCTTCGAGACGTTTGGTGACGAGGCGTGGTGGACTGATACGATCCAGCTCCACAGGGCGATCGAAGGCCAGAATCACGGCGGTGTGGGGGGAGGCGTTAGCCCCGCGACCGCGCTAAGCGTCGGTCTCAAGGTGGACATCGACGCGATACCGAAGAAGATCCAGAACGCCATCGCACGAGGCGCGGTCGATCTTAACGATCCGGCGGTGACGCTGGCCCTCCTGCAGCTCGATGCTGTCGTCGGGGTCAAGGCGACCCTGAGCGACAACGGCAACAGCATTCAATCGATGGGCATCACTTGCGCCCTCTGCCACTCCACGGTTGATGACTCGTTCGCTCCAGGTATCGGCCATAGACTCGACGGCTGGGCAAACCGCGATCTGAATGTCGGCCTGATCGTGTCGCTGGCGCCAAACCTCCAGCCCATTGCGGACCTGCTTCAGACCGACGTATCAACGGTCAAAACGGTGCTTAATAGCTGGGGTCCAGGTCGGTACGATGCGTGGCTCGACAAGGACGGCAAGGCGTTTCGTCCTGACGGCGGTCAGGCCGGCACACTGCTGCCGCCAGCCTTTGGTCTGGCCGGTGTCAACCTGCACACCTGGACCGGATCCGGGTCTGTTCCGTACTGGAACGCGTATGTGGCAGCTACCCAGATGCATGGCACACAAGTGACCTTTTACGACCCGCGGTTGAGTGATCCCGCGCAATACCCCGTCGCGGCGCGAAGCGGATCGTGGAACACGAGGGGTGTCGACCCAGGCAACGCCTCGGACAAGTTGGACGCCCTCCACTACTACCAACTCTCGATCCCCGCGCCGAAACCGCCGAAAGGTTCCTTCGATGCCGCCGCGGCCGCTCGGGGCAAGGCCCTCTTCCTCGACAGGGCGCAGTGTGCGACCTGCCATGTCCCACCGCTCTACACGGAGCCGGGGTACGCGATCCATACCCCCGCCGAGATCGGCATCGACAGCTTCCAGGCAGACCGCTCGCCGACGCACGGCTATCGGACATCACCCCTGGCTGGCCTGTGGACTCACCAGAACGGAGGCTTCTATCACGACGGTCGGTTTGCGACGCTCGATGACGTGGTGAATCACTACGATGCCTTCCTCGGTCTCAACCTCACCAACACAGAGAAGCGCGACCTGGTGCAGTTCCTCCTTTCGATCTGATTGAATAGTCGACTCAACCCACCAGTGGGCGGGGTGACTCGTCGGGCCGACGACGACGTGAGTCAGCCTGCCCGCCAACGCCACTGAAACCTTCGAGTCGTCGGCTTCGAACGTGTACGGCTGCAAGCGTCTGCGGCCTTCTTGATCGCCTCTGCCTGTGTCGGATAGGTGTGGATCACGCGCGAAAGCGTACGCAGGCCGATCCCTGCAACCATGGCCAGCGTGATCTCGTTGATCATTTCGCCGGCGTGCCGGGCTACGATGGTCGCGCCGAGGATGTGATCGGTCCCCTCCTTGACGTGTATCTTGACGAAGCCGACCTCCTCGCTATCGGCGATCGCGCGCGTCACGTCGTGCATCGGGATGGTGAAGGTCTTTACCGGCAGGTTCTGCTCGTTGGCGTGCCGAACGTAGAGGCCGACATGGGCGATCTCCGGATCGGTATAGGTGCACCAGGGAATCACCAGGCCGCTCAACCGTTGGCGGCCGCGAAACAACGCGTTCTGGACCACGATGCGCGCGGCGGCGGCGGCAGAGTGAGTGAACTTGTGCTCCAGGCAGGCGTCGCCGGCAGCATAGATGCGCGTATTGCTCGTCCGCAGGAAGTCGTC
>Ga0209382_10010579_pt1 | contig 11485 bp, 6 predicted proteins | sample SoiMetdeltSBSDD5_FD_187599 | JGI IMG/M metagenome (GOLD analysis project Ga0209382, IMG submission 187599) | Bulk soil microbial communities from a Populus tree surrounding site in Tennessee, USA - Soil MetaG P. deltoides SBSDD5 (SPAdes) (version 2) | ecosystem: Environmental > Terrestrial >...
CCTTCAGGCGTCCCGAACTGCGCTCCCGGCGGACGCCCTCCGAGCGCACCTGCGCCTTCAGGCGTCCCGAACTGCGCTCCCGGCGGACGCCCTCCGAGCGCACCTGCGCCTTCAGGCGTCCCGAACTGCGCTCCCGGCGGACGCCCTCCGAGCGCACCCGCACCTTCAGGCGCCCCGAACTGCGCTCCCGACGGACGCGCTCCGAGCGCACCCGCACCTTCAGGCGTCCCGAACTGCGCTCCCGGCGGACGCCCTCCGAGCGCACCCGCACCTTCAGGCGCCCCGAACTGCGCTCCCGGCGGACGCCCTCCGAGCGCACCCGCACCTTCAGCCGGCACGGCCGGATACGCTCCCGCCCAACGCGCCTCTCCGACCGTCCCAGGCGCGCCTGCGCCTTCAGGCGTCCCGAACTGCGCTCCAGGCGGACGCGCTCCGAGCGCACCCGCACCTTCCGCCGGCACGGCCGGCTGCGTCCCCGACGGGCGCGCCGCTCCGGGCGCGGGCGGACCACCCGGGCGGGCTGCCTGCGGCGGCGCTCCGGCCGGGCGCGGTACCCCTGGCGCGGGCGCCGAGCCCATCTGCGGATGCGGCCCGGTCGGACGCCGCGCCGCGCTGCCCGGAGCTGGGCCGGGCGCTGCTGCCGGGGGCGCGCCCGCACCTGACGGACGGGCGACGGGCTTCGGCGCGCCCGTTCCCGGAATGGGATTCACCAGCGCGATCACTCCGGGCGTTCCACCCACCGGCGCGCCTTGCTCTCCCGCGGCCGCGGCCGGGACCCCGGCCGATCCCGGCCCGGCGGCCGGCTGCCGCGGCTGCGCTGCTCCCGGAGCCGGCACGGCTCCACCCGGCGCACCGGTGGCGGCCATCGGCGTGGCCGGCGTGGTCGGCTTGCGGCCGCCCGCCCCCGCGGCGGGGATCGCATTCATCGGCGTCACCGGGGTGCGAGCCGCGCCCGGCGCCGGAGCGACCCGCGCGGCGGGCCACTTCATCGCCGGCGGAGGCGCGCCCGGCGGGCGGACGGCGGGCATGGCGCCGGCGGGCGTGGCGATCTGCGCCGGGCCGGCGGCCGTCATCGGCATCAGCGGCGTGGGCGCGGAGGCCTTCACCTCGCTCCTGCTCCGCAGCGACTGCTTGAACTCGTTCAGCGCCGCCGCCAGCTCGCGCTGGGCGCGCTCCACGGACCTCCTCATCAGGTTGGAGCGGACCCGGTCCGGGAGCAGCCGCGCCGGCGTGTGCCCGCCGAACCCCACCAGGTCCACGCGCAGGCTGATCGCCTCCAGCAGGTCCGAGAGGTCCGACTCCGGCCCCGCCACCAGCACCACGTCCGGCGAGAGCGGCATCAGCTTCTCCGCCAGCGGGTGCCAGTCCAGCTGCGGCCCGGTCTCGATCACCACCACGTCCGCCATCAGGACCTGCGGCGAATTGGCCTTCGCGCTCTCGGCCTTGATCCCCGCCTGCGAGAGCGTGGACAGCACCCGGTCGCTCCCCACCACCACCACCACCCCGGTGCTGCCCTCGCGGATGGCCTTCTCGTACTCCGCGAACTTCGCGTCCAGCTTCCTCCACACCGGCTCGGGCGCGTCCTTGCCCTGCCCCAGCATGGTCGCCGCCTGGCGCGCCACGTCCTTCGACGAGATCTGCGCCCGTCCCCGATCCAGCCGGCGCTGGAGCGCGGCGCGCACCTTCGCGCGCACCACCTTGAGGTCGTCGAACGGCTTGACCAGGTAGTCCGACGCCCCGGCCGCGAAGGCGGAGATCAGCGACTCGCTGCTCGCGTAGCCGGTGATCATCACCGCCTCGATCATCGGCCGCACCTGGCGCGCCTCGGCGATCAGCTCGATGCCGCCCATCCCGGGCAGGTTCTTGTCGGTGATCAGCAGCTCGAACCGGCGCTGCTTGATCAGCTCCAGCCCCTGCTCCGCGTCCTCCGCCACCGACACCACCATGTCCGTCTCGCGCCCCAGCAGCCGCGAGAACACGTCCCGCACCACCGGCTCGTCGTCGACGACGAGGACGTTCGAGACCAGCGTCTCCGGCTCGGCTTTGGCCTCGTCCTCGGTTTCAAATGGCAGGTCGGACATCGGATTACCTGGTATGACACCTCGCGGCGACTCGGCTTTCCTTCCGCCCTGGGCTCTTCAATTGTCGCTCATCTGCCGAGGACTGCGATGCAGAAGGACACGAGAAGATGACGGTCGCAAGGACCGAGGCCACGGGGCGGGGTGAGCTGGATCCACGCATCCTCACCTTCACCACGTCCCTTCCGGTCGACCAGGCCCTGTACGCCGCCGACATCACCGGCAGCTTGGCACATGTCCGCATGCTGGAGGACTGCCTGATCCTGTCCCCGGCGGATGCGGACGCCATCCGGCGGGGATTGCGGTCGATCTACGAGGATGCGACCTCCGGGGCCCTCCTCTGGCCACAGGAGGAGGACATCCACATGGCGGTGGAGGCGGAGCTGCAGCGGCGCATCGGCGAGCCGGCCGCCCGACTTCACACCGCGCGAAGTCGCAACGACCAGGTGGCGCTGGACGCCCGGCTCTTCCTCCGGGAGCAATCCGCCCTCCTGCTGGAGCGGATCGCCGTCGCGCTGGACGTGCTGGTCGCGCGCGCCCGCGGGCCTGAAGGCCAGTGGCTGTTGCCCGCGTACACGCACCGGCAGCGCGCGCAGCCGATCACCGTCGCCTACCTGCTCTCCGCCTACGCGCAGATGCTGGCCCGCGACGGCCGGCGCTTCGGGGAGGTGCTGGACGCGCTGGACGAGTGCCCGCTGGGCGTGGGTGCGATCTCCGGCACCTCGCTCCGCACCGACCGCAGCCGCACGGCCGCCTACCTGGCGTTCTCCCGCGTCACCGAGAACGGCCTGGACACGGTGGGCGACCGGGACTTCGCGCTGGACTTCACCTACGCGTGCGCGCGCGCGCTGATGCACCTGTCGCGGGTGAGCCAGGACCTGGTGGACTTCGCCAGCCAGGAGTTCGGCTTCGTGAAGCTGGAGGACTCCATCAGCTTCGGCTCGTCGATGATGCCGCAGAAGAAGAACCCGGACGTGTTCGAGCTGCTGCGCGGGAAGTCCTCGCGCGCGCTGGGCCACCTCACCGCGCTGTTCGCCACCCTCAAGAGCCTCCCGGTCGGGTACATGCGCGACCTGCAGGAGGACAAGAGCTACATCGAGACGGCGGCGATGGCGCGCTCCTGCCTGGAGGCCTTCGCCATCGCCCTGGGCGGCGTCCGGTTCGTCCAGGAGCGGATGGAGGCGGCGCTGGCGGACGGGATGACGCTCGCCACCGACCTGGCGGAGCAGCGGGTGGCCGGCGGCGCCGCCTTCCGCGACGCCTACCGCGCCGTCGGGGCGCAGGTGCAGCAGGCCCTCTCGCGCGGCGTCCCGCTCACCGAGGTGGCCGGCGGCGTCAACGCCCGCGCCGCGGTGGACGCCAAGCAGGTGAAGGGCGGCACCGCCCCCTCCTCCACCGCCGAGCAGCTCGTCGCGCTCGAGGAGGCCGCCCGCACGCTCCGCACCCGGGCCGAACGCGTGCCCAGCCTGGCGAAGCTGCTGGACGCGCTGAAGTGAGCGGCCTCCGGCCCGGGCCGAGCCCGGGCTAGCAGCCGCCGTCCACCAGGCTGCCCGGCGCGCAGGGGACGCAGTCGTAGATCATGTCGCCGGGGTTGTACTGGCACTTCTGGCCGCAGCACGTGGTGTACGTGCCGCCCGGGTTCTGGGGGCACCGGTAGCAGCGCGCGCACTGGCCGTTCACGCACCCGCCGTCCCAGCCCTGGGCGACGCAGTCGTTGGAGCAGGTGCCGCAGTGGGTGGGCGTGATGTTGAGGTCGGTCTCGCAGCCGTCGAGGCCTTGAGCGCAGTCACCCCAGCCGGCATTGCAGCCGTAGGTGCACGCGCCGGGCCCCGCGCAGCCGGTGGGCGCGCCCGCGTTCACTCCCGGGTTCGCGCACGCCGCGCCGCACCCGCCGCAGTTGGCGACGTCGTAGGCGCGGCAGTCGGCGAGCCCGCAGTGCTGCGGGAAGCCGGCGTTGCAGGCGAGATCGCACGCCCCGCCGTCGCAGATGCGCGCGCCGCGGCCGCTGAAGGCGCAGGTGATGGCGCACGTCCCGCAGTGGTCCGGATCGGTGGCGAGGTTGACCTCGCACCCGTCCAGCGTCCGCCCGTCGCACGCCGCGTGGCCGGGCCGGCAGGTCGCCCCGCACACGCCCGCGTCGCAGGTGGGGTCCGCGTCGAGCGGCTGCGCGCAGCGCGTCCCGCACGAGCCGCACGCCGCGGGATCGGCGGCCAGGTTCGCGCAGCGCGCGCCTCCGTCCGGGATCGAGCAGCAGGAGCTCCCCGCCGCGCAGGCCGAGGCCGACGCCCCGCACGCGCACTGCGCCCCGCTGGAGACGCAGCGATCCGCGTCCGGGCCGCAGGCGGCGCATCCCTGCCCGCACCCGGAGGCGCTGGTGGAGGCGGTGCCGGCGTCGCAGCCGGACCAGGTGCCGCCGGGCTGGCAGACCTGCACGCCCACCCTGCACGTCCCCGCCGACGCCTGCTGGCACGCCAGCGCCTGCCCCGGCGCGCACGCCAGGATCTGGATGGCGAAGGCCTTGTTCCCGGAGCGGCCGGCGGTGTCGGTGGCCGTCGCGGTGAGCGTCACCTGCGTGCCCGCGGCGCCCGGGAGCGGAGTGCCGCGCAGCTCGCCGGTGCCCGGATCGACGGAGAGCCAGCCGGGCCCGAGGACCGCCCACGTGTACGGCGGGGCGCCGTCCTTGGCCAGCAGCCGGTCTCCGTACGGCGTGCCCGCCACCGCGCTCGCCAGCTGCGCCGTCACCACCTGCGGCGGGAGCGTCGTCGGGTCGACCTCCGGGGGCGCGGCGTCCGGCCGCCCCGGCGGCGGCGCGGAGCAAGCCGCGATCCACGCCGTCAGCAGGCACCACGCGGCACGCATTCGACCGAGTGTACCCCGGCCCCGGCGCGAGCGAACGGCCCGCAGTTCCGCTACGCTTTGGCGGATGATTCGGGTCGCCGGAAGCTGGAAGCGCCCGCGCCGCGCGGCGGTGGCGGTGGCGATGGCGATGGCGATGGGCGCGTCGCCCGCGCTGCTCTCGTGTACCAGGGCCGAGGGCGAGTGTGGTCCCGGCGGGACGTGCCCGGAGGGCCGGAGCTGCCACCCGACCTACAACCTCTGCTACGTCCCGGACGCGCCGGTGGTGAGCTGGGCGTCGCCGCAGGTGGACGAGACGCTCACCGGCGCCACCGCCGTCGTCTCCGGCATCATCGACTCCGGCGGCCAGTACACCGCGGAGATCTCCATCGGCCGGCCCGACCTGTGGCAGCCGCTGAGCGTCTCCTCCGCCGGCCAGTTCTCCACCGCGATCGCCCTGCCCCTCTCCAACGGCGAGCCGCAGCCCCTGCGGGTCCGCACCACCCGGACCACGCCCTCCGGCGCGTCCGTGGCGGTGAGCTCCATCTACCGCGCCGTCGACAACGTCCCGCCCTCCCTCTCGTTCAGCGAGCGCGCGCCGCGGCCCACGCCCACCACGGTGCGCCTGGTCGCCTCCGAGCCGATGTCGTCCACCGCGCCGGCCCCCGGCGCCGTCCCGCTGGGCGGGAGCGAGCCGGCGGTCCAGGGCGTCTGGAACGCCGACCGCACCGAGGTGCGCTACGAGGGCCTGGCGCACGACGCCACCTACCAGGTGCAGGTGCCGGCGGGCGGGCTTCCGGACCGGGCCGGCAATCCCACCGCGGCCGCGTTCACGGTGACCTTCACCACCGAGCCGGTGGCCCCGGCCCCGGACGCCACCATCCCCGTCGGGGGGCTCGATCTCACGGACCTGGAGGCGTCCTCGGACGGCGAGGGGGCGGTGAGCGTAGTGCTCGCGTCGGCGCAGGGCATCGTGGTCTGGGGCGAGCTGGACGCGCGCACCGGGTTGTTCCGCGCGCTCAGCCAGGCGACCGGGAACGGGCTGCTGGGGTTTCAGACCATCTCGGCGCCGATGCCGGATCAGCGGTGGGGGGATGGAACCTCGAAGCGCGCCGGAGGCGTGATGCTGAGCCGCGTGGCCGGGGGCGCACAGGTCCAGTCGGTGATCTACCAGGACGTGTACCCGGGCGCGGCCCGCGGGACGTTCGCCTCGGTGAATCCAGGTGGGCTCTCGTACCTGCCGGGCCCGGGCAACTGCGCCGAGCCGCCCGGCCCCACCACCCTGGAGCTGGACGCGGCCGGCGGGCAGATCGTCCTCCGCCACGGCGGGCAGCCTCCCACCCCGGCCGCGCTCCCCGCCGCGCCGTCGTGGACCCTCTTCCACTCCGCCGCGGCCGGCGAGTGGGTGAGCCTGGCCGGGGGCACCCTCTCCCGCGTGCCGCGGATCTGCACCTGCGGTGCCCAGCCGGCGTGCGCGCTCGGCGCGGCACAGGCGGTGGGGTCCGGGGTGGCGGCGGGCTCGCGGATCTCCGCCGCGAGCACCCCCGCCGACGACCGCGCCTACGCCTACGACACCGCGACCGGGCGCGCGCTCACCTGCATGCGCGGATGCGGCGGCGGCGCCTGCACCAACGTGGGCTCGGAGAGCGGGAGCCTGGCCAGCGAGCTCTCCGTGGCCGGCGCCAACCAGGGCTCCCTGGTCCTCCAGGCGGAGCGCTCCGGCACCTCGGTGGTCCTCTTCCTGCGCGACCTGCAGCAGGGATGCGGGAGCGGCCCGTCACCCGCCCAGGAGCTGGGACGGCTCACCAGCGGGAGCAGCATCCGCAGGTTCCGGCCGGTGATGTTCGGGAGGAGGCCCGGGCTGCTCTACCTCAGCACCGCCGGCGGGCCCGGCGTGCTGCGCACGTTCATTCCCTAGCGGCACCGCCGGAGTCAGCTGACACCAGCGAGGACCGCGAGACTAGAACGCCCCTCTGACCTGGACCGCGGCGCCGCCGCTCGAAACGCCGACGGACACGGACGTCGCGCCGGCGGATGGACCGCCGAGCGTCGCCGGATCGACCTGGAGCAGCACTCCGGCGCCGAGGATGCCGAGGCCGCCCACGACCGCGGCCGCCACTCCGGCGTTCTGCTGGATGTTCGCCGTCTGCTGCTGCTGCGAGATGGCGCCGAGCTGGCCCTCGCTGGGATTGCTCCGGGCGGCGTCGTTGGCGACGGCCATGTTGACCTTGCCGATCCCGAACAGCACCCCTCCGGCCAGGGCCACCGCCGCCCCGGCGCTGCCGAGGCCCAGGGCCGCATCGCCGCGCCAGCCTTGCGGGAACCAGTCCCGCGCCGGCGCCGCGGGCGGGGGCCTGGTGACCGGGCTCCAGGCGACCGCGGGCGCGGCGCGAGGCGAGACCCCCAGCGCGGGAGCGGGCGCAGGCGCGGCCACGGCGGGCGGCCTGGCCGGTACCGGGGGCGAGGGCGGGGGATGCTTCACCGCGTCCACCGCCACCAGCTTGAGCGCGAGCCCGGCCAGCTCCACCGGCGCCGGCTGGGTGCCCCCCTGGAGCTTGATCGCCGCGGACAGGAGGTCCTGCCCGCTCTGCGTGTCCAGCACCGTCGCGACCAGCGAGGCGGGGCCGGTGGAGGGGCGCAGCAGGTGGAGCACGACCATGCTGTCCACCCCCACCAGCATGGCGATCTTCTGCGCGCCCGCCAGGCGCGAGTCCTTGTCGCCAGGCCTGGCGGCGAAGCACGGGTCGCGGTCGAGCTGGATCGCCCCCTCGAACTGCAGGTCCACCAGGATGGCGTTCTCCCGGTACGCCGCCAGCTGGTGCGGCAGCGACCGCTGTCCCGCCCGCGCGACGATCAGCTCGTAGTCGCCCGGCCACACCTCCAGCGCCGCCGGCGTGGTCCCCTGCTTCACGCCGTCCAGGAAGATCTCCGCGCCGGCCGGGATCGACTTCACCTCCACCCGCACCCGCCTGGTGGCGTGCAGCTCCTTCCGCAGCCGTTCGAACCGCTGGCGCATGCTGGGCATGAAGTAGTCCGGATCGAGCTGGTAGCCGGGCTGCAGCCGGAGCACGTGGCGGAACAGCTCGTCCGCCTCGGCGACCCGGCCCAGCCGGCGGATCACCTGCGACTGCAGCAGCTCCGCCCTCACCGTCAGCTTCCAGCGCTCCGTCCCGGGCGGGAAGCGCCGGACGTCCTCCAGGGCGCGGGCGATGGCCCGGTCGGCCTTGGTGTGCTCGCCGTTGTAGAAGAGCGTCTCCGCCGCCTCGAGCTGGCGCCCCAGGTCCTCCGCGCTCACCGCCGGCTGGGGCGAAAGCCTCGCCTTCAGCGCCTCGTCCGTCACCAGCCGGTCCCCCAGCTTCGCCTTCAGCTCCCTGGCGAGCTGCCGCGCGTTCTGGGAAAGATCCGGATCCCGGCAGTCCCCGCTGATGATGAACCCCATGGAGGTCTGCGCCTGGACCGCCGGCCCCCAGGCCCCCAGCGCAACCGCGAACACCCCGCCGACCCATCTCGTCATGCCGCGCGCACCTTACAATTCGCAGGCCAGCTCCGCGCCCATGCCCAGGCGCCTGGGCAATGTCCGCCTGCGCTACGACGCCGAGCTGCTGATCGGCGAACGGGTCCCACCCCTGGATGCCGGCGCCCTGATCCCGGACGTGCTGCTGCTCGCCGGACTGGCGGCCGGGGTGGTTGCGGTGGCGACGCTCGTCGCCCCCGGCCTCCGGAAGGATCACGTGTGGGGGACGCTGATCGCCGCCGTGCTCGCCGCGGCGGTGACGATCGCCGGTCTCGTCCTGGGGGGACTTCGTCGCGGCCGACGAGGGTTCGTCGTCAACTTCGACCAGCACACGGTGCGCGTGGACGAGCCGGGAGGGCTGCGGATCCGCAGCGCCACCACCCTGGTGCCCTTCCGCGACGTGGAGGGGGTGCGGGTGGTGGAGCGCGGCCCCGGCCGCTGGGCGCTGGCCATGGTGCTGAAGGAGCGGGAGGTGCTGCTGCTGGACCTGGCGCTCGAAGGCGAGCTGGACCAGCTGGACCGGCTGTGCCGGATGCTCGAGGCGTCCTTCGCGCAGGATCCCGGGCCCCGGCAGGGCACCGGTCCTCAGGACCTCATTCCGCCGTCCGGAGCTTGATCTCCACCGTCGTCCCGCGCCCCACCGTGGAGGTGATCGCGATGGTGCCGCCCATCGACTCCACCAGCTCGCGGCAGATGGCCAGGCCCAGCCCGGTGCCCACGCCGGGGGCCTTGGTGGTGAAGAAGCGGTCGAAGACGCGCGGCAGGTTCTCCGGCGGGATGCCGGCGCCGTTGTCGACGATCTGCAGCAGCACCCCGTCCGGCTGGCGCGACCAGCGCACCTCGATCAGCCCCGGCCGCCCGGTGCCCTCCATGGCGTGGGAGGCGTTGACGATCAGGTTGAGGATCACCTGGCACAGCTTCACCTGCGTCCCGCGCACCTTGACCGGCATGGTGTCCGAGGCCAGCCGCGCCTTCCGCCCCACCTCGGCGCGGGCGATCTTCACCGCGAAGGACGCCGCCTGGGCGAGGTCGGTGGCGGAGGACGCGTCCGCCGCCTCCGCCCCGCGCGCCTGGTTGCGGATCCCCTCCGCCACCTCGCGCACGTGCCGGGCGCCCTTCTCCAGGTCGTCCATCAGCTCCGGCAGCCCCTCCAGCGTCTCGGAGACGCCGGCCACCTGTTGCTGCTCCCGCAGCACCGGGCCCAGCTTCTGGGTCAGCTCGGTCAGCTCGCTGCGGAGCGTGCTCAGGTCCTGCAGCAGCGAGGAGATGGGGTTCATCAGCTCGTGCGCCACGCCCGCGCTCACCTGGCCCAGGGTGGCCAGCCGCTCGGAGTGGACCATCCGCGCCTGCACCGCCCGCATCTGGCCGGTGAGCTCGAAGATCCGCAGCGCGTCCTCCATCGCCGCGCCCAGCTCCTCCTTGGACCAGGGCTTGCCGAAGTAGCGCGTCACCTGCCCGAGGTTGACCGCGTCGCTCATCGCCTGCATGTCGGCGAAGGCGGTGAGCATCATCCGCTGCGAGTCCGGCGCGGCGTGCTTCACCTTGGCCAGCAGCTGCACGCCGGTCATCTCCGGCATCCGCTGGTCGGTGATCAGCACCCCGATCTCGGGCGCGTGCTGCACCACGAACTCCAGCGCGTTGGCCGCGGTCTGGAAGGTCTTGAGGCGGAACCGGTGGTTGAAGTTCGCCTCGAAGACGCGGAGGTTGATCGGCTCGTCGTCGACGTAGACGATCCAGGGCCGCTCATCCATGTGCATGGGCCACTCCCAGCCGGGCCGCTGCGGAAGGCAGCGCCACCGTGAACTTCGCTCCCGCGCCCGGAGACGACTGGACGCTCACCTGTCCGCCGTGCCGGGTCACCACCTGCCGCACCACCGCCAGCCCCAGCCCGGTCCCCTCGCCCACGCCCTTGGTGGTGAAGAACGGATCGAAGATCCGCTTGAGGAGCGGGGCGGGCATCCCCGGCCCGTCGTCGCTCACCTCCACCAGCACCTGGTCGCCCTCGGCCCGGACGCCCACCCGCACCGTGCCCGACCTCCCGGCGGCGTGGATGGCGTTGTCGATCAGGTTCACCCACACCTGGTTGAGCGAGGACGGGTCCCCGAACACCCGCGCCGGATCCGCGTTCCCGGAGAAGTCGGCCAAAAGCCGCGGGCCGGACGCCGCCTTGTGCTGCAGCAGCTGGATGGCCAGCGAGACGTTCTCCTGCACGTTCACGTCCGTCTGGGTGGCCTCGCCGGCGCGCACCTGCTGCAGCAGCCGCACCGTGAGCAGCTCCACCCTCCGCGCCGCGCCCAGCGCCAGCTCCACCAGCTCCGCCACCTCCGGCGCCGAGCCGCCCACCATCTCCTTCACCGGGATGAGCGCGTTGATGATCCCGTTGAGCGGGTTGCGCACCTCGTGGGCCACGCCCGCCACCACCGTCCCCAGCGCCACCAGCTTCTCCGCGTGCGCCAGCTGCTCGGACATCCGCCGGATGCGGAGCTGGGTGCGCAGCCGGCCCTGCACCTCGGTGAGGTGGAAGGGCTTGACCAGGAAGTCGTCCGCGCCGGTGTCCAGCCCCTCCAGCTTGGTGTTGAGGTCGCCGCGCGCGGTGAGCAGCACGAAGGGCGCGGGGGAGGTCTGCGGGTCCGACTTCAGCGCCCGGCACAGCTCCATCCCGTCCATCTCCGGCATCATCAGGTCGGAGAGGACGATGTCCGGGTGGCGCTCGCGCGCCAGCTTCAGCCCGGCCGCGCCGTCCGAAGCCTGCAGCACCTGGTAGTCGTCGCCCAGCGCCCCGGCGAGGAAGCTGCGCAGGTCGTCGTTGTCCTCCACCAGCAGCAGCACCGGCCGGTCGGGGCCCTCCGCCTCGGCCGCCGGGGCCGGGACGGGCACCCGGCCCAGCCGCGGCGACTCCTCCGCGTCCACCTCGTACTGCCGCAGCTCCGTCCGGCTGGGGCGCGGCATGGTCTCCGGCTCGGTCCCCGCGGTCAGGCGCATGGGCAGCCGCACCTCGAAGCGCACCTTCTTCCCCGGCTCGTTGAGCACGCCGATGGTCCCCGAGTGGAGCTCCACC
>Ga0209382_10010580_pt1 | contig 11485 bp, 9 predicted proteins | sample SoiMetdeltSBSDD5_FD_187599 | JGI IMG/M metagenome (GOLD analysis project Ga0209382, IMG submission 187599) | Bulk soil microbial communities from a Populus tree surrounding site in Tennessee, USA - Soil MetaG P. deltoides SBSDD5 (SPAdes) (version 2) | ecosystem: Environmental > Terrestrial >...
TACGCTGCTCGGCTTGCTTCCGCATCAGCGTGGGGCTGTACGCCTGTTCGGCGCGCCCTTGGGCGACTTCAGGGATTGGGCCCGCATCGGTTATGTCCCGCAACGCTCGATGACCATGCTCGGTGGGTCGAAGGTCAAAGAGATCGTCGCAGCAGGCCGGCTGGCACGTAGAAGGCTCTTCCGACCTCTCTCGCGGGATGATCGGGACGCCGTGCGCAACGCCATTGCTCTGGTTGGACTATCCGATCAGCTCAATGCCGACATTGCCGCGCTGTCCGGTGGGCAGCAGCAACGCGTCCTTATTGCCCGAGCCCTTGCCGGTCGACCAGATCTCTTGGTGCTGGACGAGCCAACTTCTGGCGTCGACCTCGAGCATCAGCGTGCCCTGGCTGACGTGCTGGCCGGACTGTTGTCGGCGGGCACCAGCGTTCTGGTCGTGCTGCACGACGTCGGCCCCCTCGGCGGCCTGCTGGATCGTGCCGTCGTACTGAGCGGCGGCCGGGTGGCCCACGACGGTCCGATTGGTGATCTTGGTCAGCATGGTCGTCACCTGAGCGGTCATGAGCATCTCGATCACGGTCAGCCGGTTGTTCATGATCATGATACCGGCACCGAGAGCCTGTTGGGCGGTGCGATCGAACCATGATCGAAATCTTGACGTATCCGTTCATGCAGCGCGCCTTGATCGCCGCGCTGCTCACGGGCTTGATTGCGCCGGCTATCGGCACCTATATCGTGCAGCGCCGATTGAGCCTTCTCGGCGACGGCCTTGGCCACGTCGCACTGGCCGGCGTCGGCTTGGCGCTGCTCACCGGCACAGCACCGATTCCTCTAGCTGTGGTGGCATGCATCGCGGGTGCGGTCGTGGTCGAGCTCCTCCGCCAGCACGGCAAGGCCACCGGGGACGTCGGGTTGGCAATTCTGTTCTATGGCGGCCTCGCAGCTGGTGTCTTCCTCTCGGGCATCTCCGGCGTCGGAGCCGGAGGCCTGGCACAGTACCTCTTCGGCTCTCTCACCACGGTGACGGCAGGCGACCTCAGGCTGATCGCGGTGCTTGCGATCGTGATCTTGGTGACCACCCTCGGGCTGGCACCCCAGCTGTACGCCGTGTCCACCGACGAGGAGTTCGCCCGCACTCAGGGTTTGCAGGTGCGGTTCTACAACATTGCGGTTGTCAGCCTTGCCGCCATCACGGTCGCGCTGGCTATGCGGACCGTGGGGCTACTACTCGTCAGCGCGCTCATGGTGGTACCCGTCGCCGCGGCGCGCAATCTGGTACGCGGGTTCACCGCAGCCCTCATCTGCGCGGTCGCCATTGGCGTTGTCACGGCGGTCGGCGGTGCAGCCGCCTCCTTCTATGTGGACGCGGCTCCCGGTGCGTTCATCGTGTTGCTTGCAATCACCGTCTTTGTGCTGAGTTGGCCGCTCTCTTACCTCCTCCGACGGCGTCGTCTTGCAGCCGTCCCGGAGCTGGTCGACGACGATGAGCTGGTGGCGTCACATACGGTCACTGAGAGCCACCCTCACCATCACGCGCCGGGATGCGGGCATCCGGCCGTCCAACACGGCGATCACACCGACTTCATCCATCAAGGTCATCGGCATGCAGCGCATGCTGATCACTACGATGAGCACTGAGCCGGCCCGCCAACCGGCCCCGCCGAGGAACGCTGAGATGACGACCAGCACTGCCGCGAACGCCGAAGCCGCTAAGCCGTCGGGTCCTCAACGGAGGACCCGGCAACGCGCAGCGGTGGAAGACATCCTGTCCGATCGGCTCGACTTTCGGACGGCCCAGCAGATTCATGACGATCTGCGACATCACGGCGATCGCATTGGTCTGACGACGGTTTACCGAACCTTGCAGCTCATGACCGATGCCGGCGATCTTGACGCGATCCGGACCAGCGACGGTGAGACCGCGTACCGCCGCTGCTCCACCGGGCACCACCATCACCTCGTCTGCCGCATCTGCGGTCGGACGGTCGAGGTCTCAGGACCGGCTGTGGAGCGTTGGGCCAATGCGGTTGCCGAGCAGTATGGCTTCCGGGAGATCAGCCATGATTTGGAGATCTTCGGCACCTGCGATACCTGTTAGCGACTCCGCTGCACCTCAGAGGGGCGGCTCGTTTCCTGCTAGCACCCAAGACAAGTCTTGCTAGCACCCAAGAACGCTCGGTGAGGACGGATCGAGGAAGCGACCAGATCGTTACTGATTGCCTCACTCGCCAAGCTCGCTCGGCGCGGATCGCGCGTTGGAGCCCGCGATCGGGGCCGATCTCAGGTGGTGGGCCGATCGTTGCTCACGACATTCGGCTTCGCGCCGCCGTACCGTCGGTCACGCTGGGCGTACAACTCGATGGCTCGCCAAAGATCCCGGCGGTCGAAGTCCGGCCACAATCGATCAAGGAACACCAGCTCCGCGTACGCGCTCTGCCAGAGCAGGAAGTTGGAGGTCCGCTGCTCTCCCGAGGAGCGGACGAAGAGATCGACATCGGGGATGTCAGGTTCATCCAGAAAATGCCGAAACCGCTCCTCAGTGAGCTTGCGCGGGTCGAGGCGTCCCTCGGCAGCCAGCTGGGCGATCCTCCTGGTGGCGTCCACGATCTCCGCGCGGCCCCCGTAATTCACACAGAACTGCAAGGTCAGAACATCGTTGTCGACGGTGCGGCGTTCGGCGTCCTCCAGCTCGCTGATCACACTGCGCCACAGCCGCGGCGCTCGTCCCGCCCAGCGCACTCGCACACCCATCGCATCCAGCTGTTCCCGCCGCCTTCTGATCACATCGCGGTTGAAGCCCATCAGCCAGCGAACCTCCTCCGGGGAACGATTCCAGTTCTCGGTGGAGAAGGCGTACGCCGAGAGATATTTCAACCCGACCTCGATGGCGCCCTCGATCACGTCGAACAGCGATGCTTCCCCGCGTGCGTGGCCTTCGGTCCGGGGCAGATTGCGCGCCTTGGCCCAGCGCCCATTGCCGTCCATCACGATCGCCACATGAGTCGGGAGCCGGTCCTGGGCTATCTGCGGGGCGCGAGCACCGCTGGGATGGGGAGTCGGCGCACGTGCCTGACGGACACCCGGCTCCGGCTTCGCCTTCGTCTTGCGACCCGGCGTCTGGCGCTGCCGGAGTCGTGGTTCACGACTCCCTCGTTCACTAGTCCTAGAGAGCTTGGCCACGTCAGGGACAATATCGAGGTGCCGACCTACCGCGACGAAGCAGTGGTTCTTCGCACCCACAAGCTTGGGGAGGCCGATCGGATCATCACCATGTTGAGCCGGCGCCACGGCAAGATACGCGCCGTGGCGAAAGGCGTGCGGCGTACCACGTCGAAGTTCGGTGCTCGGCTCGAACCGTTTTCTCATATCGACCTGCAGCTCGCCGTTGGACACTCACTTGACGTGATCACCCAGGTTGAATCACTGGATGCTTTCGGCGAACCGCTGACCGAGAACTATCCCGCCTATACGGCAGGCCAGGTGATGCTGGAAACGGCCGATCGCTTGGTGGTCGAGGAGTCCGAGCCCGCGGTGCAGCAGTACCTCCTTCTCGTCGGAGCCTTGCGCGCGCTCAACGGAGGAACCTCTGATGGCATTCGCCCTCCAACGTTGATCTTGGACTCCTACCTGCTGCGGGCCCTGGCGATCGCGGGCTATGCGCCCTCCTTCTCCGCTTGCGCGCGCTGTGGTGTCGCCGGGCCACACAGAGCATTTTCCGCAGCCTTGGGTGGCGCCGTGTGCGAGCGATGCCGGCCCGCCGGAGCTGCGCGTCCCGCTCCGGAGACCTTGGCCTTGCTCGGTGCGCTGCTCGAAGGCCGTTGGCCCGACACCCGCCACGTACCTGATCATGTGGCACGGGAAGCCAGTGGACTTACCGCCGCCTTCGTTGCCTGGCATATGGACCGAAACCTGAGATCTCTGGCGCATGTCGAGCGTTGACCCGCGGTGGGCTCCGCCGCAGGAGTCACAGCCGTTCACTACCGGGCAGCCACCTCAGCCGACGATGCCCCCACACCCGCTCGGCCCGCAGCAGACCCCCATTCGACGACTGCCCCCCGCCCCGCAGCCAGCCGTGCAACGACCGCATCGGGTCGCGTATGTTCTCGCAGTGATCATGCCGGTGATCTTGCTGGCCGTTATGGCCGCGCCGTTCGGCATCGCCTGGACCATCGCCCGGGTGCGGCAGGTTCCTGGTAGCGCAACGACTCCAGCTCCGCTGGATCCCAACGCTCCGGGCGGAGCGCCTGGCCTCGGCGATCCTTACTACCCCCAGGCCGGCAACAGCGGCTATGACGTGACCAAGTATCAGATAGTGGTCAGCTGGGATCCCGGGACCCAGACCCTGACCGGGACGACGACCATCAGCGCGCGGGCTACCCAACAGCTCAACTCGTTCTATTTCGACCTCGTGCTGCACACGAACAAGGTGAGCGTCAACGGTGTACCTGCCGAGTCCATCGCGAGAGGCTTCTCCGACGTCTATGTCAAACCCGCGCAACCGATCGCCGCCGGTAGCACCTTCCAAGTACTCGTCAACTACTCGGGTAAGCCCGGCGACATTCGGCAGGGCGACGTGCACCCATGGTCGACCGGTGACGGCGAGTGGATCGTGGCGGGAGAGCCCGAAAGTTCGGCCTGGTGGTATCCCGCTAACGATCACCCGTCCGATCCCGCCTTAATGGACGTTTCGATCAGGGTGCCGGCTGGTATGAAAGCCATCAGCGTCGGACGGCTCGAGTCGGCCGACGCCGGCAACGAGAAGGGCTTCGATACCTGGCACTGGATCGCCCGGCAGCCCATGGCGACCTACCTGAACTTCATGGCCATAGGCCACTACGAGCTCAGGCAGGGCATCGACCATGGCCTGCCCTACGTCTACGCGGTGTCTGAGAAACTGTCCGCCGAGCAGCGCAAGGTGGCGTTCGCGGCTCTGATGACAACCGGTGCGCGGATTCGGACTCTGGAGAAGATGTTCGGGCCCTACCCGTTCACCGAACTGGGCGGCGTGGTCCCGGTGGAACGGCTGTGGTTCGGTGGGCTGGAAACCCAGACCCGGCCGGTCTATGAGGCGAGATCGATCTTGGACCGAAATTTCGACTCGGGCCTGCTAAACCACGAGCTAACCCACATGTGGTTCGGCGACAACGTGACTGTACGACAATGGAACGACATCTTCACGACCGAGGGCTACGCCTCTTGGGCCCAGTGGGGTGCTACCGAGCTGACGGGCGGTCGCAAGGCCAACGACGCTTTGAATCGCACCTACGACCGGGTCAAGGACAATGACGCGTTCTGGAAGATCACCATGATCGATCCGGGCAAAGCGCATCTCTTCGACGCCGTCTACGTACGCGGTCCGATGGCGCTCCAAGCCCTCCGTAACGTGATGGGCGATGCTGCCTTCTTCAAGTTGGCCAGGGACTGGGGTCAAGACCCGGGGAGTCGAACTCTCGAGGAATGGATGGCGGCAGCGCAAGCGCACACCACAGTTGATCTTGGACCCTTCTTCCGGGCGTGGATCTACTCTCCAACGGCTCCGGCTCGGACTGCGGCGAACGGATTTCGGTAATGCGGACGGCCGATTTCGGCAACTGGTGACAGCAGGTTCTGTTAGACACTGATCCTGCAAATTTCCGACCAATGCGGGTTGTCTCGACCCCCGAGTTCAGGTGTCGAAAGCCCGCACTGGTCGGAAATCTGACAGGACCGACAGCTGCCAAGACATGCAGCTGCCTGCCGTGGAGAGGGACTTGATCAGCCCACTCGATTGATGGCCGAGGTAACGGCCTCGAGTGAAGCGGTGACGATGTTTGCGTCCATCCCTACTCCCCAAACGACCACGCTGTCCTCGCCTTCTCCGACCTCGCACTCCACGTACGCAGCGGCGAGCGCGTCCCCACCGGCAGAGAGTGCGTGCTCGGTGTAATCAAGCACGCGTACATGGTGGCCAAGCGTGGAGATGGCATCGACGAACGCGGAAACTGGGCCATTCCCCTCGCCGGTAAGCGTCTGCATCCAGCCATTGGCTACGACCTGGGCCGTCAGTGAGGTCTGGCCGTTCTCGATCGACGCAGTCGAGACACTCACCAGATGCAGCGGCTTCTCTGGCTCCAGATACTCGAACTGGAAGATCTCCCACAATCGGCTCGAGCTGACCTCGCCGCCGTCGGTGTCCGTATGTGCCTGAACTACCTTTGAGAACTCGATCTGCAGCCGTCGCGGCAAGTCCAAGTTGTGCTCGGACTTCATGATGTAGGCGACCCCGCCCTTGCCGGACTGAGAGTTCACCCGGATGACCGCTTCGTACGTGCGACCGACATCGAAGGGGTCGATGGGCAAGTAGGGCGCAATCCAGGCGATCTCGCGGACACTGATGCCCTGCGCCTCGGCTCGATTCTCGAGGTCTTCCAGGCCTTTCTTGATCGCATCCTGGTGGCTGCCCGAGAAGGCGGTGTAGACCAGGTCACCCGCGTACGGGTGGCGCGGGTGGACCGGCAGGTTGGTGCAGTACTCCACAGTGCGGCGGATCTCGTCGATTCGGGAGAAGTCGATCTTGGGATCTATTCCTTGTGAGAACAGGTTCATTCCCAACGTGACCAGGTCGACGTTGCCGGTGCGCTCGCCGTGGCCGAAAAGGCATCCTTCGACACGGTCAGCCCCGGCCATCATCGCCAGCTCGGTCGCCGCCGTGGCCGTGCCGCGGTCGTTGTGAGGGTGCAGCGAGATGGCGACGTGCTCTCTGTTGTGCACATGCCGGCTGAACCACTCGATCTGATCGGCATAGACGTTCGGCGTCGCCATCTCGACGGTCGCCGGCAGGTTCAAGATGATCTCGCGGCGATCGGAGGGCTGCCAGACATCCATGACGGCATTGCAGACCTCGACGGCAAACTCCATCTCGGTACCAGTGAAGATCTCCGGCGAGTACTCGTAACCAAACTCCACGTCGCCGAGATACTGCTCGGCGTACTTCATCACCAGTTCGGTCCCGCGGGTGGCCAAGGCGATGCATTCGGCCCTGTCGACATGGAAGACCACGCGCCGGAACAGCGGCGCCGTTGCGTTGTACATGTGGATGGTTGCGGTCTTGGCCCCGACAATCGACTCCGCGGTGCGTTCGATCAGGTCTTCGCGTGCTTGAGTCAGTACGGAGACAACGACGTCGTCTGGGATTTTGTCCTGCTCAATGAGCTGTCTGACGAAGTCGAAGTCGGTCTGGCTGGCAGAGGGGAATCCGATCTCGATTTCCTTGTAACCCATCTGCACCAGCAGATCGAACATCTTGTGCTTACGGGCCGGGGTCATCGGATCGATCAGCGCCTGGTTGCCGTCACGAAGATCGGTCGACAACCAACGCGGCGCCTTGGTGATCACATTCGACGGCCAGGTTCGGTCCGGAAGCTCGATGGGGGTGAACGGCCGATAGCGATGGAAAGGCATCGGGCTCGGTTGCGGGACCGGTGCCGATTGGACCCTGGTACCGAATGATGTCGTGCTCGCCGAACGGCCGGATGTGGTGATCTCTGACATGATTCCTCGCTGGTAGATGTGGAGCGGACCGGAAGCACGTCAAGACTCCGCAGCGAGGATGCCGGCCCTAGAGGGCCTCGCTGCGGCAGCCGAGGAGGAGCAACGCCCAACGGCGCTGGATGCCAGCCACGGCGTCACTGTAACACCCAAGCCCGTTCGAGGGCCAAGCCCTGTCTCGAAAGCAACGTCGAGCTGCGACAAATTACGTGGCGGAGTGACGGCGCAGTGCGGCACCCTGGTCGGATGCCGTTCGTACGCGTCCAGCCAGACGACATGGCTCAGGTCACCGCGGTCGCCAACATCGAAGAGGCGGCGCGTCAGGTCGACGACCCCGATGCGTTTCCGACAATCCCCGAGATCCTGGCTGGGCAGATGCGCTATGGCTGGGATCTCGAGCCTGCAGATCATTATCTCTACGTTCCTGAGGATGCATCCGACCCTGTTGGGGTGCTTGTGCTCGATATGCCCACCCGCGACAACCTGCATCTGGTTTGGGCCCAGATCTTCGTACATCCCGATCATCGCCGCCGTGGTCATGGCTCGGTGATCATGGACGAGGCACTGCGGCGTACGCGGGAAGCAGGTCGCAACACGATCTGGGTCGGCACGGCCGAAGACGATCAAGGTGCCCGTCGGTTCGTCGAAGGATTCGGCTTTGGGTACGCGAGCCACGACGCCCGTAGGCGCCAGGTACTCGCAGAGATCGATCAGTCCGAGATCGAGCATCTGTGGGCATCGGCTCAAGCGGCCGCTGCCGATTACTGTCTGGAGCGGCTGCGCCCGCCGATCCCGGACAAGGTGCTTAGCGAGATGGTCGAAGTGACTGCGGCCATCAACGATGCGCCGATGGGCGATCTGACGTACGAGGACGAAAAGTTCGATCTGCAACGGCTGCGCGACTTCGAAACGGCAATGGCGGGCAACGGGATGCGCGGGTATCGGGTCGTCGCGCGCCATCGCGGCTCTGGTGAAGTTGGTGGGCACACTGTCGTTGGCATCCATCCGCTGCTGTCTGAGGTGGGCGGTCAGGGTGATACCGCGGTCGCCCGTCACCACCGTGGCCACCGACTCGGATTGCTGATCAAGATCGATATGATGCAGTGGCTCGCGGACGCTGAACCTCAGCTGAAGATCATCGAGACCTGGAACAATGCCGACAACACGTTCATGATCAATGTGAACGAGGCCCTGGGCTATCGACTGTCGCGCATCTTCAACATGTACGAATTGCGCCTCTAACCTCTGTCAACCATCGGCGGACGTCCTGGTTGTGCTCGCCCAGTCGAGGTGTAGCCGCGTACCGGGTCAGGGGCGTCTTGCTCAACGTGATGGGGTTGCGGGTTTGTGGTGGGGCTTCGGAGCCGACAGACACGGTGGGCTCGAGACCGAGGCGCTCGGCCAGATCAAAGGCGTCGGCGATGGAACCAACACGTCCGGCGGGCACGCCCACCGAGGCGAGCCGTGCGGTCCACGCGTCGACCGTGTCGACCGCCAGTGCCTTCTCGAGAACGCGTACAAGGTTGTCCCTGTTCGTCACCCGGGCACCGTTGCTGGCGAAGCGTACGTCGTCGGCAGTGCCCGGGATGCCCAGGACCGAGGTCAGCTTCCGAAATTGCGCGTCATTGCCACAGCAGATTGCAAGATGTCCGTCCTTGGCGGCCAGAGTCTCGTAGGGAGCAATGGATGGGTGCCGGTTGCCCATGCTCACCGGTGTCCTTGCCGTCGCCAGGTACGCCGAGGCCTGGTTGGCCAGCGACCCCAAGAGACTAGATAGCAAGTTGACCTCGACGCGTTGCCCACTTCCATCGCGTTCTCGGGCTCGCAACGCTGCCAGGATGCCGATAACCGCATCCTTCGCCGTGAGTACATCCACGAGCGCAACGCCAACCTTCATCGGCTCCCCCGGAGTCCCTGTGATGCTCATCAGGCCGCCAACCGCTTGGACGAGGAAGTCGTACCCGGGCAGGTCTTTCCCCCCTCGACTGCCGAAGCCGGTGATGGAGGTGTAGACGATGCGAGGGTTTTCTACCGCGACCTGGTCATAGCCCAGGCCCTTCCGTTCCAGGGTGCCAGCGCGGTAGTTCTCCAGCAGGACGTCCGACCGCCGCGCCAGCTCCCTTGCCAGTTGCAGATCCTGCGGATCGGAAAGGTCGAGCTCTACAGACTTCTTGCTCCGGTTGGCGGAATCGAAGTAGGAGCTTGAGTTGTCCGTCCACGGAGGCCCCCACTGCCGGGTTTCGTCACCGACGCCTGGACGCTCCACCTTGATGACGGTCGCGCCGAGGTCGGCGAGCGTCGTCGCCGCCAGGGGCCCGGCCAGAACACGGCTGAAGTCGGCGACCAACAGACCTTCCAAGGGCAGGCTCAAGACGTCGCGCCACGTGGTTGCAGCACGCCATTGACCCGACGGGGAAGGTTCCATGGGTTCGTCGACTGCAGCGCTGGCGGCAGCCACTCTTCCCTCAGCGATTGATAGGTCACCGGCCGTACGAAGCGGTCCAGGGCCGCAGCGCCCACCGACGTAGCTGATGGCGCCGAGGTCGACGGCCAAGGACCGCCATGCTGCTGCGCCCAGGTGTATGCAACACCGGTCGGCCAGTCATTGGCGCACAGGCGACCCACCTTTGACGACAGCAACGACAGGCAGGCCGTGGCATCCGGGTCGTCCTCGTCAGCCGTGAACACGCTGCCGACTAGTGAGCCCTGCAGGCGATCGACCGCAGCAGCGAGCTTGGCGATGTCGGTGTACTCGACAACGACAACCACGGCACCGAAACACTCCTCGAGCAGCCTGCTGCCGTCCTGCAGAGCAGCGATCCCCGCCTCAAGAACGGCAGCTGGCGCAGACCAGCCCTCAACGGACACCTCAACGAGCTCAACGACGCGAGCACCGCTGAACATCAAGTCCTCGACCCCGTGGGCTGTTGACTTTGCGATCGCCTCGGTCAACATGACCAGATCAAGCGACGCCCGCCTCAGGGCCTTACCGATGGCGTCGACGGCCGCGGTTCCCGCTGGAACAAACACGAGACCGGGCTTGGTGCAGAACTGACCAGACCCGAGTGTGAAAGAGGCGACGCATCCCTCGGCAATCTCCTCCATCCGGGTGGCCGCCGCCGCCCTGGTGACCACGACCGGATTCACCGTCGACATTTCGGCGTACGTCGGAATGACGGTTCGCCGCTCGTTCGCGATGCGCCAGAGCGCCTGACCAGCTGCCTGTGACCCGGTGAACGCCAGGGCGGCAACTCCTTCGTCCCGAACGAGCGCGACGCCAGCGTCATAACCGACCACGATGTCGAAACTGCCCTTAGGAGCCCCAGCGCTGAGCAGAGCCGTCCGTGCGAGTACTGCCAGTCGGTCGCTTAGCAGCGGGTGCGCCGGGTGGGACTTGGCGATCACGGGACAGCCGGCAGCGAGAGCTGACCCCAAGTCGTTCCCAAGCATTCCGAAGGCGAAGGGAAAGTTGCTTGCGCCGAAGACGGCGACAGGTCCGAGCGGCTGGTTGACCCGTGCTAGGCCGGGTGTTGTGCTAGTTGGGTGATCGATCGTGGCAGCGAGATACGAACCCTCCGCAGCCACGTCGCCGTAAAAGCGCAGCTGCCCGGCTGCACGCGATACTTCAGCGGTGAGGCGCGTGTAACCCAGCGCGGTCTCTAGTTCGGCGAGCTTGACCATTCCCGGAGTGTTCGCTACCAGGGCAGCAGCGACCGCGTGCAACCAACCGCGCCGCTGCCGTGGACTCGCTGCCGCCACGGCCGAACTAGCACCCGACGCGCGCTCGACGACATCCCGAACATCGTGGGCGGACATCTCCTGCACCGTGCCGTTCGCCTGGCCGGTCCGCGGGTTGTATGAGGTGATAGTCACGACGCCGCCTTGATGGCGCGTTCGAGCACGTCCAGGCCGTCAGACAGCAGTTCCTGGCTGATGACCAGCGGCGGCAGAAGCCGTA